>Ga0247818_10002032_pt1 | contig 13069 bp, 10 predicted proteins | sample 13C_Glucose_Day1_FD_192424 | JGI IMG/M metagenome (GOLD analysis project Ga0247818, IMG submission 192424) | Soil microbial communities from agricultural site in Penn Yan, New York, United States - 13C_Glucose_Day1 | ecosystem: Environmental > Terrestrial > Soil > Agricultural land | place...
CGTCAGGACCGTGCGCGCCAGGATCGAATCCGACAACACCGCCTCCCTGGCGTGCATCGAGGGCTTCGGCTTCACGCGCGTCGGCGAGCGGGGGGACGAGCGCGACGGACTCACCATCGTCTTCGAGGTTCCGGCGGACGCCATTCAGGCCGGATAGCTCCGAACGACGTTGTGTCCTGACGAGAGTGTCGGTTAACGCGGTGCTGCCTCGCTGCCCGCAAGTCCTCAGCGGGCAGCGAGGCAGCAGTCCACATGTCACAGACGTCGCTCTATTCTTCGTCGGTCCACTGGTCCAGAAGGTCGTCCTCGGTGACCGTGGGCGAAGGCGCTCGGTCACGCAAGGACTGCTCGGTCCAGATGACCTTGCCGCGAGGGGTGTATCTGGTACCCCAGTGCTGGGAGCACTGGGCAACCAGGAACAGTCCGCGTCCGCCTTCGTCCGTGGTAGCCGCACGGCGTAGATGGGGGGAAGTGCTGCTGGCGTCGGAGACTTCGCAGATCAAGTTCCTGGTGTCGTGGAGCAGCCGCAGGCGGATGGGCTGGGTGCCGTAGCGGATGGCATTGGTGACCAGTTCGCTGACGATCAGTTCGGTGGCGAACGTATGCTCTTCCAGGCCCCAGGTTTCCAACTGCTGAGTGGTTTCGGCGCGGACACGTGAGACGGTGGCGGGATCGCTCGGAACATCCCAGACCGCGACCTTGTCCGGGCCCAGCACACGAGTGCGGGCCACCAGTAGCGCGATGTCGTCGATGGGGCGATCGGGCTGAAGTGCCTGCATGACGGCGCTGCAGGTCTCCTCCAGAGTTCGGCGGGGCTGGTCGGTCAGGACGTCACGCAGGATGGTCAGGCCGGTGTCGATGTCGCGTTCGCGGTTCTCGATGAGGCCGTCCGTGAACAGCACCAGCCGGGAGTCGGCAGGCAGATGCAGGGTCGCTGTCTCGATCGGCAGGCCGGCGCCCAGGCCCAGAGGCGGCGAGACGGGAATGTCGGGGAAGGTGACAGTGCCGTCGGGGTGGGCGAGAGCAGGGCCCAGGTGCCCGGCCCGGGCGACGGTACACACCGCGCTGACCGGGTCGTAGATCGCGTAGAGGCAGGTGGCACCGGTGATGCCCGTACTGTCGGCGCCCGTCGCGCCCTCCGTGTCGAGAGTGGCCACCAGCTCGTCGAGGTGGGCAAGGAGCTCGTCGGGCGGCAGGTCCAAGGCGGAGAAGTTGCGCACAGCGGTGCGCAGTCGCCCCATGGTGGCCGCCGCGTGCAGTCCATGACCGACCACATCGCCCACCACAAGGGCTACGCGTGCGCCGGGCAGGGTGATGACGTCGAACCAGTCCCCACCCACCCCGGCTTGCGCGGGCAGGTAGCGCTGGGCCGCCTCGATCGCGGACTGTACGGGCAGGCCGTGGGGCAACAAGCTGCGCTGCAGCTCTACTGCCATGGAGTGCTCGCGGGTGTAACGGCGAGCATTGTCGATGCACACCGCTGCCCGGACACCCAGCTCCTCGGCAAAAGACCTGTCGTCCTCCTCGAAGGCCGGGGACTCTCCCGTCCTCCAGAAGTTCGCCACCCCCAGCACCACTCCTCGGGCCCACAGCGGAACGGCCACCCACGAATGGAAACCGTGATCCAGGATCTGCTGAGCGCGTTCCGGGGCCTGGGCGCGCCAGCCGTCTGAGGCGGTGAGGTCCGGCTCCAGGACGGTGTGGCCGTGCGCGAGGCTGACGGCCGCAGGGGTGGTGGGGAGGAACCGGATCAACTGCCCGACAGCGTGGAAGGGGTGTTCCTCATGCAGACCGGCAACGGCCGTGCGGCGCATCTCCGTACTGGCCCCGTCGGGCTCCTCGCCGCGCAGGACCGGGTCCAGAAGCTCCACGCTGACGACGTCCGCGAACCGGGGAACGGCCACCTGCGCCAGTTCCTCCGCGGTGCGCACCACATCCAGTGTCGTGCCGATCCGTACACCGGCGTCGTAGAGCAGCTGCAGCCGCTCCCGGGCGACCTCGGCCCTTCCCGTCAGCGCCTGCAGTTCGGTGGTGTCCCGCAGCGTGACCACCCTGCCCGCCTGGCCACCATGCCCGTTGACGGACCGCACGTTGACCGCCAGCAGCCGGTCCCCGGCCAGATACACCTCGTCGGTGGCCGTGCGGCCGCCGGCCAGCAGCTCTCCGAGGCCCGTGGCCAGGCCGAGGTCACTGACGGGCTGTTGCTCCGCGTCCTCGGGCAGGCCCAGCAGCCGCCGCGCCTCGTCGTTGGCCAGCAGAAGCCTCCCGTCGCCCCCGACAATGAGCACTCCCTCGCGAACAGAGTGGAGTACGGCATTGTGATGCTCGTACATCCGGGTCATCTCGACCGGGCCGAGGCCCCCGGTCTGGCGCCGCAGCCGCCCGCTCACCAGTGCCGACCCGCCCGCGGCCAGCACGAGCGCGGCGCCCGCTGCGCCGAAGAACACCGGTAGCTGACGCCCCACCGTCTCGTTCACGTTCTCGATCGTGATCTCTGGATAAACGACGCCCGCGACCGAGCCATCGGGCCGGAAGACCGGGACCGCTGCGTACACGGCCGGCCCCACAGGCCCGTCGAAAATATGAGTGAGGGTTTTGCCCTGTGCCGCCTCCTTGTAGGGCCCTACGACATGTTTCCCGATCAGGTCCGGGTCCCGGTGGGTGAGCCGGATTCCGGACGTCGTCGAAACGACAATGTTGTCGAGGTCGGATTTCTTCCGTACGGCTTCGGTGTACGGCTGCAGAACAGCCGTCGGGTCGGAACTGTCCAGCGCTTCAACCACTCCCGGGGAGTTCGCGAACGTCTCGCCGGCGACCATCACCTCGTCGCGGGCCGTTTGCGTGGCCTGGTGCCGTGCCTGCAACACCAGAGCCACCACGGTCGCGGCAACGAGCAGCATCACTACGGCCAGCTGCAGGAAAAACACCTGACCGGCCACGCTTCGCAGACTCAGCAGTGACCGCAGGCGTTCCCCTGGCGTGCGATGAACCGCGTCCCGCTCACTCTTGGACCGAGTCGGCCGCCCGGCTTCGGAGGACGGCCCTTTCCGCCCGGACCTGGTACGCAAGAAGCGAGGGGCGAAGGCAAGGAATCGACCGCGGTATTTAATTCCACCCATCGCCCCAGTCTGCTGCCTCCTGATGGAAAATCTCCGCACTGTCCCCGATGGCCGCGCACCTTTACCTGAAAGAGCCGCGGGCGGTGACAAACCAGGGCTTCATCACGTTACGGAGTCGGTGCGGCTGGTCCGGACATGACCGGTCGGGGTGCACAGGAGAGCAGGTTCGATGTCCGGGGCCGCTTCCTGACTGTCTGTCACCCCACGGAACTATCGGGCTCCACTCCTGGTCCGCGTCGAGTCCGGCGTCCCGCAGAGCGCGTACCGCGGGGGCGAGGGCGCCCTGGTCCGCACCATTGACGCGGTCATGCCTCCCCCGCATCATCATGGGAGCGCTCCCATCAGCGTCGCACCGAAGGTGCCCACCGAACACGCACACCGGGCGTCCTGCCGACCGACGCGGCGCTCGCCGAGGAGGACACGTCATGCCGCTCGCACGCCTCTTTGACATCGGCCGGTTAGGCCGGCCGCCTCACAGAGCCGGAAGAACCGCTGGCAGACGCCCGGCCGCCGCGCTCGCCTGCGCCCTGGCCACGGTCGCCGCCCTCGCCGCCGCTCCCCCGGCGCCCGCCGCGACCGGCCGGACCGCGGCGGCCCCTGCCCCCACGGCGACGGCCGCCGACGAGGCGTCGACCGTCGAGGTGTCCGTCAACGCGGGGCTCGGGCTCGGCACCATCGACAAGGCGGCCTTCGGCGTCAACCACGCGCTCTGGGACTCTCGCATGAACGACCCCGAGGTGACCGGCCTGCTGGGCGAGGCGGGCGTCGGCGTGATGCGCTACCCCGGCGGCTCCTACGGCGACATCTACCATTGGAAGGACCACACCGCCCCTGGCGGTTACGTGGCGCCCGGTACCACCTTCGACGAGTTCATGGGCAGCGTCCGCGCCTCCGGCTCCCAGCCGATGATCATCGCCAACTACGGCACCGGCACCCCGCAGGAGGCCGCCGACTGGGTCCGGTACGCCAACGTCACCCGCGGCTACGGGGCGAAGTACTGGGAAATCGGCAACGAGATCTACGGCAACGGCCATTACGGCGGCGGCTGGGAGGCCGACGACCACCCGGACAAGAGCCCGCGTGAGTACGCCCGCAACGTCCTTGCCTACGCCGAGGCCATGAAGGCGGTCGACCCGACGATCAAGATCGGCGCCGTGCTGACCACGCCGGGCGACTGGCCGGACGGCATCGTCGGCCCGGGTGACTCGGCTGACTGGAACCACACCGTGCTGTCCGCGGTCGCCGGGAAGATCGACTTCGCCATCGTGCACTCCTACCCGGGCGGCTCCACCGCCGACGAGGCCCTGGAGCGGACCGCCCGGCTGCCCGGACAGCTCCGCGAGGTCCGCCGGCAGATCGACCGGTACGCCGGGGAACGCTCGTCGAAGATCGGCATCGCGCTCACCGAGGTCAACTCCAACGTCCAGATGAACAGCCGCCCCAACGGCCTGTTCGCCGCGGACACCTACATGACGGCGCTGGAGAACGGCGTCTTCAACGTCGACTGGTGGAACGTCCACAACGGGCCCACCAAGGTGGAGACGGTGGACGGCGACACCGACTTCAACGACTTCGGCCTGCTCTCCAGCGGCGGCTGCGTCGGCGACGTCTGCCAGCCGGCCGTGAACACGCCGTTCCACCCGTACTTCGGCATCAAGTCGCTGACCGAGCTGGGGCGTCCCGGCGACACGATGGTCGCCTCCTCCACCGACAGCGACCAGGTCTCCGCGCACGCCGTGCACCGGGCCGACGGCACGCTGAGTGTGATGCTGATCAACAAGGACCCGATGAACTCCCGCACCGCGGACATCAGTTACGCCGGATACACGCCCACTGCCCAGGCACCGGTGGTGCACCGTTACGGCCGCGGCGACACCGATGTCACCCGGGTGGCTGCCACCGACGGCGGCGACCAGGTGCTGCCGCCGTACTCGATCACCACGATCACCGTCGCCCCGCACGCCGCCGCGGCCTCGGTCGGCGCGCCAGGCGCACCGAAGACCACCTCCGTGGGCAGCTCGACCGCCACGGTGAGCTGGACGGCACCCGCCAACGGCAAGGCAGTGCGCTATGAGGTGTACGAACGCCTGGGAGCGAACGCCCAGTTGCTCGTCACCTCGACCTCCACCTCGGCGACGCTGCACAACTTGCCGCCGGGGTCCGAGCACACGGTCAACGTCCTCGCCCGGGACGCCGACGGCCGCCTGTCGCGCCCCTCCGAGCCGCTGACCTTTGCCACCACGGCTCCACGCGACAGCAGCTGCCTGGTCAACTACCGGGTGGACAGCGGATGGAGCAGCGGATTCGTCGCCACCGTCACGGTCTCCAACGTCGGTGACGCACCGATCAACGGCTGGACGCTGGACTTCACCTGGCCGTCCACCGGCCAGTCCGTGCAGAGCTCCTGGAACGCGAACGTCACCAATTCGGGCACACGCGTGCATGTGACCGACAACGGCACCAACGCCGAGCTGGCCCCTCACGGCGGCTCCACCGCCACCTTCGGCTTCGTCGGAGCAAACGATGGCGCCAACCCCACGCCGACGACGTTCACCCTCAACGGGACGGTCTGCCGCACCTCCTGATCCACGCCCGTGCCCGGCCGGCCCTCCGACAGGCCGGGCACGGGCACGGGCACGGGCACGTCAGAGGATCGGCACCCGCACCCTGAGGGGAGGCGGGAGTTGCGCGAGTACTTCGCTCTGGACGGGGTTACCGTGCGTGTCGAACCCGGCCGCCGGGGTCGCGCGTCCGTATCTGCGTCAGGTGCCGGTGTTCGAGGCCGAGACCGGGCTGCCGTCCGGCCTCAGGGCCGACGGGCGACGACGAGTGCGCCGTCGATGCCGCCGCGCGGATGGGTGAGCCCACGGACTGGCGTGGGTCTGGCACCGTACACGCAACCGTCGCTCTCCGCGCCGGGAGCGGGCCGCCCCGGCACGGATGGGCGGCCCGCTCCTCGACGGTCAGGTGTCGTACGTGTCCGCGCGCAGACGGTCAGGTGTCGTACGTGTCCGCGCGCAGTGGTGGCCCGCACGGCAGGGGCACGATGGCCTGACGCCGAGGCAATCGCCCGGTTGCGATAGCAAAAGCTATGGTGTCTGCCGCTGCGCTCCCCTCGCGTCACGGGTGCTCAGCAAGGCTCGCAAGGCCGTCGGTGTCCTCCTCCTGCGATCGTAAGGAGGAGAACACCGACGGCGGCAAGGTCAGGTGCTCAGCGGTTGGTCCACAGGTTCCAGACCCAGGGCCAGGCGGAGCCCTCGGCACACTGGTATCGGTCCCAGTGCCCGCGGTCGATGCCCTGCTGGCCGGCCGTCTGGCAGCCGTTCAGGGTCATGAACTTTTCGCGGTGGACGTCGAGACTCTCGGCTGCCTGCACCGTGGTCACCCGCTGGTACGTGGTGTCGGATGCCGCGATGGCCGGCGCGACCATGCTGAGGCCGAGCCCGGCCACCGTGATCGCGGTGAAAGCGGACAGTGCGATGCGTACACGCATGGTGTAGATCCTTTCGGTGGGAGTGTGAAGCCTGGCCGTGCGGCGTCCGCCGGCGAGGCCACGATTACCGGCACGCTCACCCCTGGGAGTGATCTGCTCTCGGCCGGTACGCAGAGTTTGCACGGGAACCGGCCCTTGGCTGACGAAATCCCGCTTGCTTCAGTGATGTCGGGATAAATACATTCCTGACCTGCTGGGATGTGCTCGTCCCGGGACATGGGACGCCGGCGGGACACCGCTCCCCCGCTCTGTGAAAGGGCCTTTATCTCGATGACCGGCCAACAACACGATCATCGTGCAGCAGCACGAGAACTGGGTGCAGCACTGCGGAGCCTGCAGCAGCGGTCGGGGCGCACTTTGCGCAGCCTCGAAGCTGAGGTCCGCATCAGCGACTCGTCGCTGTCCCGCTACTTCCGCGGCGAAACCGTGCCGCCATGGCCCGCGGTCAGAGACCTGTGCCGGGCGTTGAAGGCAGACCCCACTCCGTACCGGGTCCTTTGGGAAGCTACCGAGAACACCTCACCCGCTGACCATGACGTTGCGGCGGCGAACGTCAGCGTCGCACTCCAGACTGCCGACGATGGTGCCGGTCCCTCGCACACGGGCGGTCCGGCGTGGTGGCGAAGATGGCGCGAACTGCCCGGACGTCGTGGGAGCGTGACGGGCCGGAGGGCTGTCGTGCTGGCCGGTGTCGCGGGCGCCGTGGTGGCCGTCGGCCTCTTGGTGCTCCTGGTGTCCTCGCACACCACCCCCAGCACCGCGACAGCAACGCAAGGCGCTCAGGGAAAGAATCATGGGGCAGACGGAAGCAGCCACGCCGGGGTGGTGGTCCACAATGTCGAGAGGGCCTGCCAGAGGCCCCGCACGGCCACGTGCGCTCTCTCTCTGGCCTACAACCCTTACCGCCCCTACAACACCGCCAACTCCGCAGGTCGCGTCTGGCACCACGACCTGCTCCAGGCGACCTGCACAGTCGCCAACGGCGTCGCCGTCACCGACGAGAACCATAAACACACCAGCATCTGGATCCGGATCACGCACCACGGGGAACAGCTCTGGCTCCCCGGAATTCGCGTCCACCCCGACCACCTGACCCAGCTGACCACCGTCTTGCCCACCTGCGAGCCGTGAACACCGGCCGGCCCGCCGCGCCCCCATGCCGTAGGGACTCCAGCCCGTCACAGGGGCGTGTCGGCCGGAGGGACGAGATGCGGGAGATCGTCAACGCGATCCGCTGCCAGCATGGGACGGCTGCCAGAGCTGCCGGTGGCGGCTGTCCCACGGGCCGAGAGGTGGTTGGTGGAGCAGGGGCTCGGCGTCATGCCGTCTCTGCGGCCCGTGCGGGACGCCGAGAGCAGGCCGAGGCCCTCGGAGTCCAAGGGCGTCCTCGCCGAGACCGCACCCGGCCTGTTCTTCCGGTGCCGCCCGTAGCAGCCCTCCGTTGCAGGTCACCCGTCCGTCGGGCTGCCGCATCTGCCGTCCGGCTCACGACGTCAGTGACCCGCCATGCGGAGCCACTCCATCGTTGTGACGACCTCTTCGCCGAAGTCCTCGCAGAGCGCGAGCAGCTCGCGTCCCGTGGACGAGTCGAGCAGCCCCGCGGAATCGGGGAGAACTCGCAGAGCAGCATGACAGGCGATCTTGACGGCGAGGTGGCGCGACGCGAAATAGCCCTCGCCCGCCCGGTCCGCCAGGTCTGCGAGGAACCGGCGGTGGGCATCCTCTGCGGGATGGTCGTAGAAGGAGCCCTCGACGAGGCCGTCGAGGTAGGTCGCCAGGCCGGCTGAGGCTTCCACCACTCGCTCGACTTGCACGCCGGGACTGTCCAGCAGTTCACCGAACGTGAGCAGGTTGCTGATGGTCTCCAGCTGGAAGAGCTGGACCGTGTCCGGGTCGACTTCAGACGTGAAGAGCGGGGCCCTGCACAACTCGGCCGCTTCTCTCCGGTATGCGCGATCCGGCCGTTCACCAGCGGGTGATGCTGCCAGTCGGAAAAGCGACTCCAGCACGGACCGGTCGACGCCCCACTCGGCATCGAACTCGAACGCGAGCACCGGCGCGCGCCACTGCCACAGGGCCAGGACGGCCGCCTGGCGCTGATGGACGGGCTTCAGGTCCGCCAGTCTCTCCATCCGCTCCACGTTCTTGAGTCAGCCCTTCTGATCTGCTGTCTCCGCCTGCCAGCTTCGCCTCGGAACACTGTGGAAGCCGCCGGAGAACCACGTGACCGCCGAAGCGGGGCCCGACCCAAGCCAACCATGAGGATCGGGCCTGGCTTCAGAACGCCGTAGGTCGTTTCATTTGGATCAGCGCGTGGACCGGAGGAAGATGCCCGCGACGTGGAGTCGAGCCCGGCACGAAGGAACAAGGCCATGACGTTGCATTCCGGTGTGGCCGAGTTGTTGGCGGGGGCCGGCATCCTCGATGTGGACGTCGACGCCGCCGTCGCGGACGAGCACGTGCGATCGTCCGCGTACCGACGCGTCGTCCTGGTGGCCGCCTCCTCGCCGAGCCGTGACCGAGACCGCGCGATCGTGGCCACGATCCTGCGCGACCCCGTTGAGCTGGTCTCCAAGACGGCGGTGGTCGCCCTCGTGGACAGCATCGCGATGAAGGTCACCGGTCCTGCTGATTTCCAGCAGTGGTCGGCGGGACTGCTGCCGGAGATCGACAAGCTCACGGCGGAGGGGCATCGCGCCTTCATCCGTCGCCGCATCCACGACTGGCTCTTCTATCTGTCCGTCAGGGACGGTCACGTGCCGACACCGGCGGAGTTGACGCGGGTCACGGACTGGATGCAGCGTGTCCTCGCCGAGGAGGCGACGTCGCCGGCCGCCCTCGCCCTGCTCGCCGAGTCGGGCAGCACCAAGAAGATCCGAAACATCGCGAGGAACAGGGCCGGCCGGAAGCCGCAAACCGAGACGCGGTGAATCAGTGGGGCGATCGGCAGGCACGCCGGCCGCCGCACCCACACGAACGGCGTCAGAACCGATGATCACGTGGAGTAACACCTGCAGGGCGACGGTGACTCGGGCATTCCTGCCCGGGCCTCCTCACGTGGGCGAGGAGGCGGGCCCTGGCCGGTCTGGTCATCGGCTGCAGGACTCGTACTGCGTCTTCGATGCGGCCGAGGTCGGTGGCCGCGCCGGAACGCTCGATCTCCGCCGTCACTGCTACCAGGGCCTCCGGTTCGCTCCTCATCGAGTCGGCGGTCGAGTTCCTGGTCCGGCCGTGCTCACACGGACGGCCGGCGAACCTGCCGTACTTCGCGGTCCATGGCCCAGGCGTCGGCCACCGGTCCGAGGTGGGCGAGCTTGTCGGGGTTGATGACGGAGCGGATGGTGTGCACCTGTCCGTCCAGCACATCCAGTACGAAGGTTTGCAGGACGTTTCCGTCGCGATCGCGAAGGAGCGCTCCCGGCTGACCGTTGATCCGCCGTGGCGTGCACGTGATACCGGTACGCACCTTCAGGGGGTGAACGGTGGCCAGCAGCCGCGCGACATTCGCAGCACCGGCGACGACACTGGCCAGCCGCGGCGCCTTGCCGCCCCCGTCACCGACGAGCCGGACGTCGGCGGACAGCACACTCTGCAGCCCTTCCACGTCCCCCTGTGCCATCGCGTCGAAGAACCGCCGCGCCAGCTCGTCACGCTCCTCCCGGTCCGCCTCGAACCGGGGCCGCCCCTCATGCATGTGGCGCCGTGCCCGTACGAGCAGTTGCCGGCAGGCTGCCTGCGAACGGCCGACCGCCGCGGCAACGTCCTCGAACCCGAAGGCGAAGACGTCCCGCAGTACGAACACCGACCGCTCCAGCGGACTGAGCCGTTCCAGAAGCAACAGCGCCGCCATAGACAGTGAGTCGGCGAGCTCCACCGCGCGAGCCGGATCCTCGTACGGATCGTCGAGCAGCGGCTCGGGCAGCCACGGCCCGACGTACGCCTCGCGCCGCACCCGCGCGGAACGCAGCACATCGATCGAGATCCGGGTCACCGTGGTCGAGAGGAACGCCTTGACCGACACAGGCCGTACGGAGGAGGCGTCGTAGCGCAGCCAGGTCTCCTGCACCGCGTCCTCCGCGTCGCTGACACTGCCCAGCATCCGGTACGCGATCGAGAACAGCAGAGGCCTCAGCTCCTCGAACTCCTCTGCGCTGCCCACGCCTTGCTCCCCCTCTGCGCGAATACCCCGTACGGATCATGGCATCTCGCACCCCGGGCCGGGGTGCTTCCACCGAATCCGGAGACCGCGGCCACGACCCGACGCGATGTGACCCACGTCTCCGTCCATTTCGGCGCCTCGATGTCACTGAACCGACCGCTGCCTCGTCTCGGGTCCAGAAGACCTCGAACAGGGAGTTGCTGATGGACATCGCGCTGTGGATCACCGCCGGAGTGCTGGCAGCCGTCTGCCTCGTGGGCAGCTCCAAGATGTTCGTGGCCCGCGAGAGGCTGGCCTCCGTCGGCGCCTCCGCGCAGTGGGTGATGGAGTTCAGCCCGGGGGCGCTCAAAGCCATCGGTGCCGTCGAGCTGCTCGCCGCAGCCGGGATGATCCTGCCCGCGGTCCTCGGCATCGCCCCGGTCCTGGTACCGGTCACAGCCACCGGACTCGTCGTTCTGTTCATCTGCGCAGCCGTGACGCGGCTACGTCGGGGCGAGCGCGCCACGATCACCGGGGACCTCGTCTACCTGGTCCTGGCCGCGTTCGTCGCCTGGGGCCGTTTCGGCTCCACTCCCTTCACCGGCTGACCCGGCAATCCTTCCCGTCCACGCACCGTCGCACAGAAAGACCACTGGCATGGAGATCCTCCGGTACGTGTTCCTCGTCTTCCATCTCTTCGGGTTCGCCGCGATCCTCGGCGGGATCTTCTACCAGCTGCGCGGCAAGGACCCCGTGACCGGCGGCTACATGGTGACCAGCGCTGTCGTGCAGCTCGTCACCGGCGTCGGCCTCATCTGGGCCCGTCTCGCCCTCGGCCTGCCGGTGTCGCACGCGAAGATGGGCGTGAAACTGGCCCTCGACGTCCTGGTGGCACTCATCGCGCTGGTAGGGATGCGCACCAGGGCGGCCTGGGCCTTCTACGCGGTGGCCACGGTCACGGCGGCTGCGGTGGTCGTGGCCGTCGCGTGGACGTGACGGCGGACAGGTCGGCGGTCATCGCAGCGGCGGACCCCGGACGAGATCAGTTCGAGGGCAGCACCTTCCTGTCTGCTGCGGGCCTTCAGCCCCGCTTGAGTACCCCGCTCAGCCCTGCTGCTACTGCCGTGGTCAGTACCCATCCGGCGCCGGAGAGCAGCCAGGACCAGTACAGCGCGCTGCCCGTGGGCAACCATGCCTTTTGCTGTCCGAGGTCGATGATCGGGAGCAAGACGTCGAGGGAGTAGGCAACCGAGTGGTAGGCCGGGGCGGGCGTGCTTGCGGCGGTCATGTGGGAAGGGTGGGCGTGGTCGAAGACGACGGTGCCGAGGGCAAGCAGGGCGAGCAGCCACAGGGCGGCCAGCCAGGTTCGGTAGCCGTAGCCGACGGTCAGGTAGAGCAGCCAGTTGACCAGCCTTCCGGCAGGATTGAGCGTACGGCGCCGGCGGTATTGCTTGTGGATGGCCACGAGGCGTGCGGCGTCCTCCTGGCCGGCTTGGCGGTAGGCGGCGGCGAGTTGGTCGTAGGGCTGCGGGACGTAGCCGCCGGGCTGCCGTCCCAGCCAGTTCAGTCTCTGCCGTACCGAGGTGTGCTCGTTGGTGAGCGTGGTGTAGGTCAGTCCGCGAAGGTCGAGCCTGTCGGGCCAGGTCGCGGGGTCGTCGTGGAGAGTTCCGACCTTCGCGTGGCTGAGATCGACGAGCCCGTCCGGTGAGCGTCGGGGAAGCAGGTACAGGGCCGGGGTGTCGAGTCGCTCGAAGTCGAGGGCGAGGCTGCCGGGGTTGGTGAAGGCGGCGTCGCGCAGGTCCACCCGCGTGCCGATCCGTGCGCCGTACAGGCTGAATTCGCCTCGCACGGTGAGTTCGTGGCGGCCCGAGACCTGGCGGTCCACAGCGAGCCAGCCGCCCTCCAGCGCAGATCCGCCGGGGTTGTCGAGTTCGGCTCGATCGAGGGTGAGCGTCCCGAGGCGTGCTCCGCGCAGGTCGATGCCTCCGAGCGAGGAGAAGCCGTGGCTGAGCCGCATCTCCTGCGCCACCTGCAAGTCGGAGCCGAGAAGTGCCCAGTCGTCCTCGCGGGCGATGCTGGCTCCGGTGAAGGTGAGCGAGCCGCCTATGCCCGCGCCGACGAGGCTGATGCCGCCTTCGACCGAGATGTCGTCGCCTGTCACGCTCTGAGCCACGTGCAACTGATCGGCGACGAGAGCCACGCCCTGGGGGTTGGTCAGCCGCGCGCCGGTCAGAACGAGGTCTCCCCCGACTTGGGCGCCGGTGATACAGACTTCACCGCGGGCGGTGAAGCCTGTGTCCAGCAGCATGTGGTGATCGA
>Ga0247818_10002034_pt1 | contig 13065 bp, 12 predicted proteins | sample 13C_Glucose_Day1_FD_192424 | JGI IMG/M metagenome (GOLD analysis project Ga0247818, IMG submission 192424) | Soil microbial communities from agricultural site in Penn Yan, New York, United States - 13C_Glucose_Day1 | ecosystem: Environmental > Terrestrial > Soil > Agricultural land | place...
CCTTCCCCCGTGCCGCTCATCGCCCTGTGGCCGCAGCTCTCGTTGCGGTCATGGCGCTGGGTGTGTCCGCTGCTCATGCCGACGACCTCAAGGACAAGAAGAGCAAGGTCGAGCGCGAGCTCAAGGGCGCCCACCAGGACCTCGACCACTCCAGCGCCCAGCTGCGCAAGGCCGCGGCCCGCCTCGATGCCGCGCAGCAGCAGCTCGACGTCGCCAAGACCCGGCTCGCCACGGCGCGCGGCAAGGTGGAGGTCGCCACCGAGCGCGACGCGCAGATGCAGGCCGAGCTGGCGGCCGCCGAGGCCGAGCTCGCCGCCGCCGAGGCCGCGCTGGCCCAGGGCAAGGTCGACCGGGACGCCCAGCGGGCGAAGGTCGCCCGGACGGTCGCCGACATGTACTCCGAGGGCGACCCCGAGCTGATCGCGTTCTCCTCCCTCCTCGACGCCGACTCGACCGAGGAGCTCACCCGCCGCGACGGCGTCCGGGACGTCGTCATCGGCCAGGAGGCGCGCGAGTACGACGAGCTGAAGGCCTCCGAGGTGCTCCTCCAGGTGCGCGAGGACCAGGTCGCCGAGGCGCGCGACGCCGTCGCGGTCAAGCGGGAGGCGGCCGCAGAGCACCTCGAGCTGATGCAGTCCCTCGAGGCGGAGGAGCAGGCGGCCAAGGACTCCGTCGTCTCGCTGGTGATCGAGCGCCGCGACGCCCGGGCGGGCGCCAGCGCGGCTCGGGCGACGGACCTCGCCAAGCTGCGCAAGCTCGAGAAGGAGCAGCACAAGATCGAGGAGATGCTGCGCAAGCGCGCCCTCGCTGCGCTGCGCCGCCAGCGCGCGCAGGCCCGTGCGCAGGCCCGCGCGCACGCCCGGTCGCAGGCCTCGACCCCCAGCCCCGGCCTGCTGGCGTACCCGGTCGACGGCTACGTGACCTCACCCTTCGGCTACCGGACCCACCCGATCTACCACTACTGGGGGCTCCACGACGGTGTCGACTTCGGGGGCGGCTGCGGCACCCCGCTGCGCGCCGCCGCGCCCGGCAGGGTCGTGTCGTCGTACTTCAGCGGCGTCTACGGCAACCGGCTGGTGGTCGACCACGGGGTGCTCGGCGGCAAGGGCATCGCCACGATCTACAACCACGCCACCGGCTACACCGTCGGCGTCGGCGACCAGGTCCAGGAGGGGCAGGTCATCGGCTTCGAGGGCAGCACCGGCTGGTCCACCGGGTGCCACCTGCACTTCACCGTGATGGCCAACGGGGTGGCCGTCGACCCGATGAACTGGCTCTGACCTGCCACGACCGGGCACAACCGGCTGGACACGCTCTGGGAGAATGGGTCCCATGGCGAAGGAGCAGGGCCAGAAGATGGTCGCGCAGAACAAGAAGGCGCGCCACGACTACCACATCGAGGACACGTGGGAGGCCGGGCTCGTCCTGATGGGGACTGAGGTCAAGTCGCTGCGCCAGGGGCGGGCGTCGCTGGTCGACGGCTTCGCCGAGATCGACAACGGCGAGGCGTGGCTCCTCGGCGTGCACATCCCCGAGTACAGCCAGGGCACCTGGACCAACCACTCGGCCCGCCGCCGTCGCAAGCTGCTGCTCAACCGGTCCGAGATCGACAAGATCGAGCGCAAGATCACCGACAAGGGCTACACGATCGTCCCGCTCGCGCTCTACTTCAAGGACGGCCGCGCCAAGGTCGAGATCGCGCTCGCCAAGGGCAAGAAGTCCTACGACAAGCGCCACACGCTCGCCGAGCGCACCGCCAACCGCGAGAAGGTCGACGCCGTCCAGCGCCGGCTCAAGGGCCACCGAGATTGAGACCGGGACTGAGGCGGGATTGACCCCCGTCGACTTCGCGCAGGCCCTCGGCCTGCCCGGCCTCATCGACCTGCACACCCACTTCCTGCCGCCGCGGGTGATGGCCAAGGTCCGGGCGCAGTTCGACGCCGCCGGTCCGCTGATCGGCCGGCCGTGGCCGCTGCACTACCGCGACGACGACGACGCGCTCGTCGAGGCGCTCCGCTCCTTCGGCGTACGACGCTTCACCGCCCTGCCCTACGCGCACAGGCCGGGCATGGCCGAGTTCCTCAACGACTGGGCCGCCGGGTTCGCGGAGCGGGTGCCCGAGGCAGCGGTGTGCGGCACGTTCTTCCCCGAGCCCGGCGTGACGGCGTACGTCACCTCCCGCACGTCCGCCTCGTCCCACCCGGTCCAGGTCTGGAAGGTGCACGTGCAGGTCGGGGCCTTCGACGTCACCGACCCGATGCTCGACGAGGCCTGGGGCGTCGTCGCGGAGGCCGGGACCCCGGTGGTGCTGCACGCCGGCAGCGGTCCGGTGCCGACCGAGCACACCGGGCCCGGGCCGGTGGCCGAGCTGCTGGCGCGACACCCGCGGCTGCGCATGGTCATCGCGCACGCCGGGGCTCCCGAGTACGCCGAGTTCTTGGCGCTCGCCGAGTCGTACGAGCGGGTGGCGCTCGACACCACGATGGCCTTCACGCCCTTCTTCGAGGAGATGGGCGGCGCGTACCCGCCCGACCTGCTGCCCCGGCTGCGTGACCTGGGCCTGGCCGGGAAGGTCCACCTCGGCAGCGACTTCCCCAACATCCCCTACCCCTACGTCGCCCAGCTCGAGGCGCTCGCCCGGCTCGGGTTGGGGGAGGAGTGGCTGCGCGCCGTCTGCTGGGACAGCTCGGCCGCCCTCCTCGGCTGAACCCCGCGCGCTGCTCACTGAGAGCCGCCGTCGAGCGGTGCGTGAGACATGTTCTGGCGCTCGAGAAGCTGCACCACGCACCGCGCGTGCGCGGGACCCACGCTGGGCGGTGCGTGAGACATGTTCTGACGCTCGAGAAGCTGCACCACGCACCGCTGGTCCGTACGCCGGTGGGGCGGCGGTCTGGATGCTGCGGTCGGCGCCGCGTTGGTGGCTGCTCGCTAGGTTGTGGGGCGTGGAAGCCGGTACGTGGATCGACGTCCTGCTCGTGCTCGCGTTCATCCTGGTCGGTGGTGTCTTCGCCGCGACCGAGATCGCGCTGGTGTCCCTCCGCTCCGGCCAGGTCGAGCGACTCGACGCGCAGGGAGGCCGCGGGCACGCGGTCGCCTCCCTCGCCCGCGACCCCAACCGGTTCCTGTCGGCGGTGCAGATCGGCGTCACGGTGGCGGGCTTCTTCTCCGCGGCCTTCGGTGCCTCCACGCTCGCCCCGTCCTTCGCGCCGGCCTTCGAGAACCTCGGTGTCCCAGCGCCCGACACGGTGTCGCTGGTCGTGACCACCCTCGTCGTGTCCTACCTGTCGCTGGTGCTCGGCGAGCTCGTGCCGAAGCGGCTCGCGCTGCAGCGCTCGGTCGGGGTGTCCAAGCTCTTCGCGCCGCCGCTCGGCACGTTCGCGACCGTGATGACCCCGGTCATCTGGCTGCTGTCGCTGTCGACCAACCTGCTCGTGCGCCTCCTCGGCGGCAACCCCGACGCCGCCGGCGACGAGGTCGACGAGGAGGAGCTGCGGATGATGATCTCCGGCCACGAGGACATCCCGGAGGGCGAGCGACGACTCGTCGACGACGTCTTCGAGGCCGGCGACCGCTCGCTCAGCGAGGTGATGAAGCCGCGCGGGGACGTGGTCTTCCTGCGCGGCGACCTCACCCTGGCCGAGGCGGTGGCCGTGATCGTGGAACAGCCCTACACCCGCTACCCGGTGACCGGCACGTCGTTCGACGAGGTGCTCGGCTACCTCCACCTGCGCGACGTGCTCGGCCGCGCGGACGACAGCTCGACGACGGTCGCCGCGATCGCACGGGAGCTGCCGGTGCTGCCCCGGACCAACCGCGTGCTGCCCTCGATCGACCAGCTCCGGAACCAGGGCGCGCACATCGCGCTGGTGGTCGACGAGTACGGCGGCACCGACGGCATCGTCACCCTCGAGGACCTCATGGAGGAGCTCGTCGGCGAGATCCACGACGAGTACGACACCGACGCCGAGATCGCCGCGTCCGCCGACCCGACGACGGTGGACGCCGGCATCACGATCGAGGAGTTCGCCGAGCGCACCGGGGTCGCGCTGGCGGACGGGCCCTACGAGACCGTCGCGGGCTACGTCCTCCACCGGCTCGCGCGGATGGCCGAGGTCGGGGACTCCGTGGTGGTCGAGGACCGACGTCTCGAGGTCGTCGAGGTCGACGGCCACCGCATCACGCGCGTACGCCTGGGTGCTGCGCCCGACCATCCCGGAGACGCAGTCGGGGCTGGGGAGACACCGCAGCAGCGGGCGTACGCCGACGACTTCGCCGCATGCGGGCTCTTCCTGCCCGACGACGCCGTGGCCTCGCGCCGTGACGGTCACCTCAGCGGGCAGGGATGGTCGGTCCGGTTCCGCTGGCGCGAGGACGGCACCCTCCTCGTACGAGCCGACCACGCGATGGGCGACGAGCGGCTCTACGGCATCGCCCCGGACGGCAGCCGCGTCCCGGTCGACCCGGTCGACGGGCTCGACCTCGACCACGACGTCCCGGCCGACGTGGCGGTGGGCAACGACCGCCAGCTGTGGCGCCTCGACGACGACGTGTGGCACTCCGAGCCGCTGCGTCCGACGGACCAGGTGCACCCGGCGGAATAGCGGTCGCCGCCTGTCGGTTGGTACCAGTAGGCTGGAGCCGTGGGCTCGGGCCTGCTTGACAACACAAGAGGGGCTGATCGGTTTCGACTTGGGACGTTAGTTCCAGGGGAAGCGGGTCGAGAAGCCAGCGTCATCTCGTAAACGTCCGCTGGAAAACCATAGTTGCCAACTCTGAGCGCAACGACTTCGCTCTCGCTGCCTGAGCAGTGATCGAAGGGTCTGACCGGGCATCCGTCTCCGTCCCGGACCCAGGCCTCATCTAGGAGACTTGCTGGTCACTTTCTGTCAGGAGGGGTGACCGGGACTCAATCCTGACTGGGCCTGTCGGCGACGTGTCTGTGCGAGCGCCGGGGCCGAGAAAAGCGACATCACCGACTGCACCCGGAGAAGACCTGGATCGACGCTCGAGGACCGGGGTTCGATTCCCCGCAGCTCCACTGGCTCTGCCCCAGCAGAACAGCGAGAGGGCCCTGACCACGGACGTGGTCGGGGCCCTCTCGCTGTCTGTCAGAGGCCGAGGTGCGTCAGGCCGGGGTGGTCCGCGGGACGGGGGCCGGGCCGGTCCCAGCGGAACAGGCGGTCGGCCTCGTCGATCGCGACGTCGTTGATGCTGGCGTGCCGCTGCCGCATGAGGCCGTGCTCGTCGAACTCCCAGTTCTCGTTGCCGTGCGACCGGAACCACTGACCTGCGGCGTCGTGCGACTCGTACACGAATCGCACAGCGATCCGGTTCCCGCCATGGGCCCAGACCTCCTTGATCAGCCGGTAGTCCAGCTCACGTGCCCACTTCTGCTGCAGGAACGACACGATCTCGTCCCGGCCCTGCAGGAACGTGTCGCGGTTGCGCCAGCGACTGTCGGGTGTGTAGGCGAGCGAGACCCGCTCGGGGTCGCAGGTGTTCCAGGCATCCTCGGCAGCCCGAGCCTTCTGGGCTGCGGTCTCCGCGGTGAACGGCGGAAACGGGGGTCGTTCGTCCATGGGCTCAACCTCGTGCGATCGGCGTCGCAGTCACGCTACTCCGGAGCGGCCCGGACCCCGTGGGTTCGGGTTGGCAGTTCATCTCGAGGAGATCTCGGCGATGGCTCGCGACAGCGGGACGTGCTCCCGGGCGTCGGTCGCGGCGCGCTTGAGCAGCCGGGCAGCGACACCTCCCTGGGTCACTCGCAACGCGCACTGCGCCGCCCGCCAGCGGCAGTACGCCGCGTCGTGAGGGCGGCGTACCTCGTCCCACAGGCCAACCGCGCGCGCCCACCCGTCACTCGTGTCGCGATGGGCGACTCGGGCGAGCTCTGCCTGCCACGTGGCACCTGTGGCGGCTGCGATCCGTGCCGGGGCCGTGGATAAGAACGGGTCGGGGGCCACGGCCCGGTGCATGTCCCGCAGCGTCTCGATCAACCGTCCGGGGTCGGCGTCCCCGGTGGCCGCGAGGTCGGCCGCCGCCCTGGCCGTCAGCTGGAGCAGCGTGCCCGTGTACGGCGACCACGATGTCGTCCTGGGCGAGTCGAAGTAGTGGAGCGCGCGCTGCCACCAGTCCTCCGGCCGACCGCTCCAGCACTCGCACGAGGCCCGCCCCAGGAGCAGGCCCACCTCGTGCGAGTACACCGTCGTGCCGAGGAGCGTCTCGACCACGTCGAGAAGGGAGCCCGCCTGCTCGAGCCGACCTCGAGCGATGTCGACGTTCGCCCGGGTGAGGTGGAGGTAGCGGGTCGTGTAGGTCGGCGGGTCGTCGGTCACGGGATCGATCTGTGCTGCGGCTGCCGCCACGAGTCCTCCGGCGAGGTGGGCCTCGGCGACGTTCGCAACGATCAAGGTGCTGAGGGTCCATGCCTGGAGCCCGCTCTCCTGCGCCGATCGGAGGCCCGGGGCCGCGGCCGCGGCGACGCGGTCCGCCGCCGCACCGACCACGAGGAGCAGGTCTGTGTAGTAGGCGCTGAACCACACGTCACCGAAGGGCTGGTCGACGACGACCAGGCCGCTTGCCTCCTCCGCGGCGGCCCGTCCGTCGTCCGGGCGACCGGACACCACGTCCAGCCACGCCTTCTCGATCAGCACGTCCCGCAGGGCGGAGACGTCGCCCTGCTCGCGGGCGAGCGCGAGGGCTCGTGCGACGACGGGCTCTGCCTCGTCGAACTTCCCCGCGCCCCGCAGTGCGCACGACTCGTCTCCGAGCGCAGAGATCAGGCCGCGGATGTCGCCGAGCGCTTCGTACGCCCGTTGTGCATTGACGGCGAACGCGACGCCGGTCGCGGGCCGGGCGTCCTTCAACGCCTGGCTGCCCCTGCGCATGGCCACCGCACGCTGCGCCGTCGGCATGGTGGGCGCCAGTGCGAGCGCCTCGGCGACCAGGTCGGACGTCTCGTCCTCCCTCCCCGTCAGGGCCAAGGCGCGGATCGACTCCAGCACGAGCTCGGCGCGGGTGACGCCGGGGTCGGGGGCCGTCCGGAGTGTCCAGAGATCACGCGCCCTCAGCCAGTGCGCCGCCGCCTCCGTGGGTGCCAGCCGGCCCGACGCGACCCGGGCGGCGCGGACTCGCCAGGCGAGCTCTTCGTCAACGGCGGCGGCGTGCCGCCAGTGCTCGGCCACCTCGGCAGCAGAATGCTCCGGAGCGCCGGCCAGGCACCTGGCGAGCCGGCGGTGGAGTGACTCCGACTCGCCCGGGACGAGCCGCGCTCGCGCTGCTTCCGCCAGGAGCGGGTGTCGCAGGACCACGTCCGACGCCGACGCCCGCCCGAGCATGCGCGCGCTGTCGAGCTCGCGCAGGAGGATGGTGAGCCGCTCGAGGTCGAGCCCGGTCAGGTCGAGCAGCACGTCCACCGGCAGGGGGCGGTCCGCGACTGCGACGAGTGCGAGGAGGTCGAAGGCCTCCTGCGGCAGGCGACGGAACCGGGCCTCGAAGGAGTCCGCGAGGCGGCGCGGCAGGACGTGGCCGTCCCAGGTCGCCAGGTCTGCGACGAAGAGCGGGAGCCCCGCCGAGAGGTGGTGGAGTCTCCCTACCTCCTCCTGGTCGGGCGTCTCGCCGCGCAGGAGCGTCAGCTGCTCACACGTCTCCTCGCGGGTCAGCGGGGCGAGCTCGAGCCGTGCACCGGCCTGCCGTTGGAGTCGCTCGTCCCACTCCTGCTGCTCCGGATCGGTCTCGTCGGTGCGCAGGGCAGCGACGACCGGCACACCGTTCTTCGCCTCCAGATGGAGTTGGAGGTAGGTCAGGGACGCCTCGTCGGCCCACTGCACGTCGTCGACCACGATCGCGAGGCCGCGCAGCGAGCCGAGAGCACGGACGACGGATCCCAGGGCCGCCAGCATCTTGATCGTGGAGAACTGGTCGTCGTGCTGGGACGGGGTCGTCGGTCCCAGCTCGGGCAGGATCCTCGCGAGCGCCGCCTCGCCGTATGGCGGGATGTCGGACAGCGCCTCCTTGAACCAGCGCTGGTCGGTGGTCAGGCACCGGCGCAGGACCTCGCTGACGAGCGCAAACGGCTCGCCCCTGAGCAGTGGCTGTCCGGTCGCGCAGGCGACCACGCAGTCGACCTGCTCCGCCGCCGTGGTCAGGAGCCTGGTCTTGCCGATGCCGGCCTCCCCGGTGACGAGCAGCAGTCCGGTTCCGGCCTCGAGGTGGCGGCGTACGACGTCCAGCTCGGTCCTGCGTCCTGCGATGCCCGACGACCGGGTGGGTCCGTCGCCGTCCGTGCGCGAGGATGCGGCGAGCCAGAGGCGGTGGAAGTCGTCGGTGCTGCCGTCCATGGCCTCGACGAGGAGCTCGAGGGTTCCCCACGTGGGCAGGGCGGGCGCGGAGAACGTCTTGGAGACGGTGGTGTGGGAGACCCCGGTCTCCCGGGCAAGCGCGCGGAGGGAGGGCCAGCCCGCCCGGTGGTGCAGCTCGTGGAGGGCGTCGTTGAGGGCTCGCGCCGGCCCCGTCAGCCGGGGACGAGGCAGTGCGCTCATGGGGCCCTCCAACCACCCACCACTCTCGTCGAGGATCCCCCGTCCGCGGCGGTCCGGCAAGCCGTTTCCGCCGTGCCCGGGCGTCCGGTCACCCCGACGACTCTCATCCCGTCCGGGTGACGCGGATGCGTCGCCCGGGCCGCAGGCTGGGAGGATGACACCCCTGGTGCGCGCGCCACGAGTGCCTGTCGTTCCGGTCGCCCGACCCGAGCCGCAGGTGGTGGTCGACATCGCCCTGGGAGTCGCCGGGGCGGTCGTCGGCACCGGCCTGGCGCTCGGTCGTGCCGTGGTCGACATGCCCCTGCTGCACCGGCGCGCCATCTGGCACCCGGGCCTCGTTCCCGAGCGGTGGCAACCCGCGTCGGTGCTCGACGACGTGGCCAAGCACGGTGCGGTGCGCCGGGCCGAGATCATGCGGACGGTCCAGCAGCTGCTCGACCACTGGACGCCCCTCATCGTGGAACAGGTCGTCGCGCGCCTCGACCTGACCGGCCTGGTCATCCGCCACGTCGACGTCGACGACGTCGTCCGGACGGTGGACATCGAGGCCGTCGTCGACCGCCTCGACCTGGACGCCATCGTGCAGCGGGTCGACCTCGACGCGGCCGTGTCCGGGGTGGACCTCGATGCAGCGGTGGCGGGCGTGGACATCGACTCGATCGCCGGGAGGCTCGACATCGACGCGGTCATCGGTCGGATCGACCTGGTCGCGATGGTCGAGGAGGTCATCGAGGCCATCGACCTCCCCGCCATCATCCGTGACTCGACCGGTTCCATGGCGGGTGACACCATCCGGGGTGCGCGGATGACCGGGATCTCGGCCGACGAGGCCATCAGCCGAAGCCTGGAGAACCACCTGTTCCGCCGCCGTCGCAAGCGCGCCAGCGAGGCGGATGCGCCGTGAACGACCCGGAGATCTCCGTCCCGCGGGAGGCGCGGTCGTTCCAGGGGACCAGCGCTGGTGTCGTCACGCGACTGGCAGCCGGGATCGTCGACATCCTCCTGGTGTCCCTCGCCGTGATCGGCTCGTACGCCGCCTGGGCCGCGCTCCGGTTCGTGCTCGAGCCGCGCGACTTCCGGATGCCCGACCCGTCGCTCCTGGGGGTCGTGCTGGTCTTCTTCGCCTACCTGGTGCTGTACCTGACGGTGACCTGGTGGATCGCGGGCCGGAGTGTCGGCGACCACCTCTGGGGTGTGCGGGTCATCACCCGGGACGGCCGTGAGGTGGGGCTGGTGCGGGCGTTCGTACGAGCGGTGGTGTGCGCGGTCTTCCCGATCGGCCTGCTGTGGTGTGCCGTCGACCGCGATCGTCGATCGGTCCACGACCTGCTGCTGCGCACGTCGGTGGTCTACGACTGGCTGCCGCACCTGACCGCCCGATGGGGCGACGGCCAGGGAGTCGGCACCTAGACGAAGGGCAGCAGCGCGTCGAGGTCGTCGGTGGGCGTCTTCAGCGCGATGCCGGTCCCGATGGACCGGAGCTTCCAGGTCGTTCCGTCGCGGAACAGCTTCGCCATGACGAGACCGGTCTCCCGGACCCCGAGGGTGAGCGTGAAGCGGGCGAGCTCCTCCCCGCTGGCGTCGTCGAGCCGGCAGTAGGCGTTGCGGATGAACTCCAGCGAGTGCCCCTGGTAGCTGCTCACGAGGAACAGGATCGACTCGACCTTGGGGTAGACCCGCGCCAGGTCCACCGTGATCACCTCGTCGTCACCCTCGCCCTTGCCGGTGGTGTTGTCACCCAGGTGCACGACCGACCCGTCGCGCGTGGCGAGGTGGTTGAAGAAGGCCAGGTCGAAGAACTTCCCGCCGGCGAACTGCACCGCGGAGGCGTCGAGGTCGATGGGCGGTGCGCCGCTGCCGAGGAATCCTGCCGTGGGGGAGTGGTCCCAACCGACGGCCATCCGGACGCTGGTCAGCGAGGTCCCGTCCTCGGCGGTGAGGGCGATCTCCTGCCCCTGGGTCAGCTCGATCACCGGTTCGCTCCTCCGCCTCGACGATGCTGTCGAACGTACCGGAACAGGGGAGGGTGCACACTGCGCGCATGCTCGCGATCCGCATCGCGCCCCTCACGCGGGCTCACGCCGAGGACCTCGCCACCTGGCGCTACGAGCCGCCGTACGACGTCTACGACCTCGCCGGCGCCGACCCCGACGAGCTCCTCGACCCGGCGCTCGACTTCCACGCGGTGCTCGCGGGGGACCGGCTCATCGGCTTCCGTTCGTACGGACCCGACGGGCGGGTGCCGGGCTGGGACTACGACGACGCGGCCCTCGACACCGGCGGCGGGCTGCGGCCGTCGCTCACGGGCCAGGGCCTCGGTCGTGCGGTGATCCAGGCGGGGCTCGAGCACGGTCGTGCGGCGTACGCGCCTCCGGCGTTCCGGGTGACGGTGGCGTCGATCAACACGCGGGCACGCCGCACCGTGGAGTCGCTCGGATTCGTCAGGGTGGGGTCGTTCGCAGCGCTGCGGGACGGGCGACAGTTCGACGTGCTGGTGCGACCCGAGCCGGGCTGACGCTGCCTCAGACCTGACGGGCGTACGCCGATGGTGCGACCGCCGACGGGTGCAGGATCCCGGCGAGCACCTCGACACCGTCCACGAGCCGCGGTCCCGGGCGGGCGAAGTGGCCGTCGGCGTCGACGGCCCACACCGGTACTCCGGGGAACCGGTCGCGCACCTCCTTCGCGAGCGTCGTGCTGCCGTCGAGGTCGAAGCCGCACGGGGCGCAGACGACGACGTCCGGCTGGGAGGCCACTGCCTCGTCCCAGGTGATGCGGCTCGACCTCGTGCCGGCGACGCCGAGGGTCGGCTGACCGCCTGCCCGGGCGACCATCTCCGGGATCCAGTGTCCCGGCGCGAAGGGAGGGTCGGTCCACTCCAGCACGAGCACACGCGGACGTGCGAGGCCGGCGACGCGCTCGGCCACCCTCGCGAGGCGGGCCTCGAGGTCGGTCACCAGCGCGGTCGCCTGCTCGTCGTGCCCCGTGGCACGCCCGATCCCGGTGATGGAGGCCAGCACGTCGTCGAGGGTGTGCGGGTCGACCGTCGCCACCTCGGCGCGACATCCCAGGAAGCCGAGCGCCTCGTCGACCGTCCCGACGTCCACCGCGCAGACGGCGCAGAGGTCCTGGGTGACGACGAGGTCGGCGTCGAGCTCCGCCAACGCGTCGGCGTCGAGGCGGTAGAGGTCCTCGCCCGCGGCGAGGGCCGCGGCGACGAAGTCGTCGATCTCCTTCGGCCCGAGCCCCTCCGGCATCGCCGAGGTCGAGACCACGCGCCGCTCGCGGGCGGCGGGCGGGTGGTCGCACTCGAACGTGACACCCACGACGTCGTCACCCGCCCCCACCGCGAACAGGATCTCGGTGGCGGAGGGGATCAGCGAGACGATGCGCACCGGGCGAGCCTAGACGTCGAAGACGTCCCAGCAGATCGGGTTGCGTCGGCGCTGGTCCTCGAGCACCAGGTCGCGGACCTCGTCCGGGAGGCGGTCGCGCTGCCAGCGGCACTCGGCGCGGCGCGCCTCGTCCTCGTGGCCCGCCGGAGCGGCTGCCACCGCGGCCTTGATGGCGTACGCCGCCGCGCCCAGGTCGTGCTCGGCGACGTGGGCGACGACCGCGGCCTGCCCGGCGGCGTACGCCGCGCAGCGCGGCGCGTCCGTGAGCTCGCGAGCCGCCCCCATGGCATGGCCGCCGAGCGCGCGCGTCCGCATCATCGGGAGCTCACCGCGCGCCCAGGCGCGTGCCGCGGCGACGGCCTCGCGCGGCCGGCCGTCGTCGGGTCGTGCGGCCTCGAAAAGGGGGAGCACGTGCTCGGCGCACTCGGCGGCCCACAGCGCGAGCCGGTGGTGGTCCTCGTCGGTCAGCGTGCCGCCCCGCCTGGTCGTGACCAGGCGCGGGTCGCGCACGGCCGGCAGGATCACGGCTCGACGCTACCGCCGGGTCGGCTCAGGACGTCACCAGCAGTCGTGCCACGCACCCCGCGCGTGGGCGCGGGCGTTGCGGATGGCGCGGACGTACGCGCGGTGCCGGACGACGGGCGTGCCGCCGAAGACGTACGGCTGGGTGAACCCGTCCCACGCCTGGCGGAACGACAGGTCGTCGTAGCCGCCTTCGCGCTGCACGTAGCGCAGGAGTCGGCCGTAGCGGTCGGTCGCGGCCTGGGTGCGGTCCGAGACCAGGTGCACGGTGGAGCCGACCGGGGCCAGCCTGCGGAGGTTGGCCGTGGCGTCGTCCGCGCCGCAGCGACCCCGCTCGGGGGTGTCGATGCCGAGCATGCGCACCGACACCTCCGCCCCACCGCGCAGGCGGACGCGCAGGGTGTCGCCGTCGCTGACCCACACGACGTTGCCCGTCTCGCGGTGGGTCCGCGGGCCCTGCTGGGACTGGGTCTGCGTGCCGCCGGTGTTCGCGAGCGGCTGCGGTGCGGTGGTGCCGCGGCCGATGCACGGGCACGGGTTGGACTCGCACGCGACGCCGTCGCCGTCGTCGTCGAGGCGGTGCGGGTCGCCGACGCCGGCGTTCAGGA
>Ga0247818_10002035_pt1 | contig 13064 bp, 11 predicted proteins | sample 13C_Glucose_Day1_FD_192424 | JGI IMG/M metagenome (GOLD analysis project Ga0247818, IMG submission 192424) | Soil microbial communities from agricultural site in Penn Yan, New York, United States - 13C_Glucose_Day1 | ecosystem: Environmental > Terrestrial > Soil > Agricultural land | place...
ACGATCGCCATCGCCGGCAAGCCGGGCTCCTACAGAAAGCGAGTGATGCCTCTAACAAAACTGTCTCCACCACCGGGAGTCGAAACATGCAGCGTTCCATTGCCACCGTGTCCTTGAGCGGTACCCTGCCGGAAAAACTCGAAGCCATTGCCGCCGCCGGTTTTGATGGTGTGGAGATTTTCGAGAACGACCTTCTCTACTACGACGGCAGTCCGCGGGAAATCAAACAGATGTGCGCCGATCTCGGGATCGCCATCACCCTGTTTCAGCCGTTCCGGGATTTCGAAGGCTGCCGCCGCGACCGGCTGCCGCGCAATCTGGAACGTGCCGAGCGCAAGTTCGACTTGATGCAGGAACTGGGTACCGACCTGGTGCTGGTGTGCAGCAACGCTTCGGCCGAGTCCATAGGTGATGAACAGATTCTCGTCGACGACTTGCGCCTGCTGGCGGAACACGCCGGCGCCCGTGGCCTGCGGATCGGCTACGAAGCGCTGGCCTGGGGCCGGCATGTGAACACCTGGCAACAGGTGTGGAACATCGTCCGTCAGGCGGATCACCCGAATCTGGGCGTGTTGCTGGACAGTTTCCATACGCTCTCGCTCAAGGGCGATCCGAGCGCCATCGCCGATCTTCCCGGCGACAAGATTTTCTTTGTGCAAATGGCCGACGCACCGATCCTGGCCATGGATGTGCTGGAGTGGAGCCGGCATTTCCGTTGTTTCCCGGGCCAGGGCGAATTCGATTTGCCAGGTTTCCTCGCGCCAATCATCAAGAGTGGCTACACGGGGCCGTTGTCGCTGGAGATCTTCAACGATGGTTTTCGTGCGGCACCGCCCCGAGCCAACGCCGCCGACGGCCTGCGGTCCTTGCTGTACCTGGAGGAGAAAACCCGCGAGCGTCTGGCGCAGGAAACCAATCCCCCGGCCAACCTCGATATCCTGTTCGAGACACCTGAGGCCAGCGAATACAACGGTATCGAATTTCTCGAGTTCGCCGTGGACGAAAGCCTTGGGGCCAAGCTATCCCATTGGCTGGAGCGACTCGGTTTCGTCAAGGCCGGGCAACACCGCTCCAAGAGTGTGAGCCTGTTGCGCCAGGGCGATATCAACCTGATCCTCAACTCCGAGCCTTATTCGTTCGCCCACAGCTTTTTCGAAGCTCATGGTCCATCGCTGTGCGCCACCGCGGTGCGCGTGAAGGACAGCGCCAGCGCACTGGCCCGGGCCGTGGCTTACAAAGGTCAGCCCTATCGCGGACTGGTCGGCCCCAACGAACTGGAGCTGGCTGCCGTACGCGCGCCGGATGGTAGCCTGATTTATCTGGTCGACCAGCACGCCGACGTCTATGGCACCGACTTCAATCTGCAGCCAACCGCCGCGTCTGGTGGCGGTCTCAAGCGCATCGACCACATGGCCATGGCGTTGCCGGCCGACAGCCTCGACAGCTGGGTGCTGTTCTATAAGAGCCTGCTGGATTTCGAAGCGGATGATGAAGTGGTGCTGCCCGACCCGTATGGCCTGGTGAAGAGCCGGGCGCTGCGCAGCCGCTGCAGCTCGATCCGCTTGCCGCTGAATATTTCCGAGAACCGCAACACCGCGATTTCTCACGCCCTGTCGAGTTATCGCGGCTCGGGGGTGCATCACATCGCTTTTGATTGCGACGATATCTTTGCCGAGGTCAGCCGTGCGAAAGCAGCAGGCGTACCTCTGCTGGATATCCCGCTCAATTATTACGATGACCTGGCGGCGCGCTTCGATTTCGACGACGAATTCCTCAGCGAGCTGGCGTATTACAACGTGCTTTACGATCGCGATGCCCAGGGCGGTGAGCTGTTCCATGTATACACTGAACCCTTTGAAGGGCGGTTCTTCTTTGAAATCATCCAGCGCAAGAATGGCTACGCCGGCTATGGTGCGGCCAACGTGGCGGTTCGGCTGGCAGCCATGGCCAAATCCCGCAGCGGTGCCATCCGTCAGGCAAAGTTGTAGGAAATTGGTAAACATGGGGCTAAACCGCTGCCGCGCGGCTTCCTTCACTGTGCGGCGCGGCCCATAATCGCCAGCCTGTGCAGTGACGGCCGTGAGCCCGCAATGACAATAACTTCAGAACTCTCAGCAGCGCCCGACGAACCGATTGCAGAGCCTCGCAAGAGCCGCAAGAACAATCCGGAAAAGACCCGCGAGAACATTCTACAAGAAGCCATTGTAGAGTTCGTCCAGCAGGGGCTTTCCGGCGCTCGCGTCGATGCGATCGCCGAGCGCATCCACACCTCCAAGCGCATGATCTATTACTACTTCGGCAGTAAGGAACAGCTCTACGTCGAGGTGCTGGAGAAACTCTACGGCGATATTCGCAGCACCGAAAACCGTCTGCACCTGGCTGAACTGGCGCCGGTGGAGGCGATCAGGCGGCTGGTCGAGTTCACCTTCGATCACCATGATCGCAACGTCGATTTCGTGCGTATCGTCTGCATCGAGAACATTCACAACGCCGACTATGTGAAGCGCTCCGATGCGATCAAGGCGATGAACAACACCATCCTCGATTCACTGGGCGAGATCTTGCGTCGCGGGGTCGAGGAGGGCGTGTTCCGTACAGGGCTCGATCCGTTGGATGTACACCTGCTGATCAGTTCGTTCTGCTTCTATCGCGTGTCGAACCGCCATACGTTCGGTGAGATTTTCCAGATCGACTTGCCCGCGAAGCTTTTTAGCCATTCATGCTCTGAAAATGCGCCAGCATCCGCTGAGCATCCGGCACCACGCCGCTGAACAATTCAAACGCCTTCACCGCCTGAAACACCGCCATGTTGCCGCCATCCAGTGTCCGGCAACCCAAGGCGCGGGCGTTGCGCAGCAGTTCGGTTTCCAGCGGGAAATAGACGATCTCCGCCACCCACAGCTCACCTCGCAACATCTCCACAGGCACCGGCGTGCCCGGCAGTTTTTGCATGCCCATGGGCGTGGTGTTCACCAGACCGTCGGCCTCGGCCAGGGTGCCCTGCAGATCATGCCCGGCGACCGCGCGGCCAGCACCGAAGTGTTGATTGAGGTTGTTTGCCAGCGACTGCGCGCGGCAGGTATCCACATCAAAAATGCTGAGCAGCTGTACGCCTTCGCTCAATAACGCATGGGCCACCGCTGCGCCTGCGCCCCCTGCGCCCATTTGCACCACGCGTTCAAGGGCAACGCCCTGCAGGCCACGGCGAAAACCTTCGGCAAAGCCCAGGCAATCGGTGTTATGACCGACGCGTTTGCCGTCCTTGAGCACCACGGTGTTGACGGCACCGATGCCGCGCGCTTCCGGCGACAGTTCGTCGAGCAGCGGGATGATGGTCTGTTTGCACGGAAAAGTGATGTTCAGACCGGTGAAGTTCATGCGCTCGGCGGCCAACAACAGGTCGGGCAAGGCACTGCTGTCGAGTTTCAACGGCTCGAGATCGATCAGGCGATAGAGGTAGCGCAAACCTTGGGCATCGCCTTCATGCTCGTGCAGTGCCGGGGTGCGGGAAGCCTGGATGCCGGCACCGATCAGTCCGGCCAGTACAGTCTTGTTCTGCGTCATGGCGTTCACCCCTTCAACCGCAGGCTGAAATGTTCCAGCGCCAGGCGATAACCGTGGCTGCCGAAACCGGCCATTACTGCGGTAGCAATGGCTGAAACGAAGCTGTGATGCCGGAACGGCTCGCGGGCATGGACGTTGGAGAGGTGGACTTCAATCACCGGCAGTTCGCTGGCGACCAATGCATCGCGAATCGCCACCGAGGTGTGGGTCCAGGCCGCCGGGTTGATGACGATTCCAGCGCAACGGCCGCGGGCGGCGTGAATCCAGTCGAGCAGTTCGCCTTCATGATTGGTCTGGCGAAACTCCACCGCCAGTCCGAACTCTTCGGCGGCACGTGCGCACAACGCCGAAACGTCGGCCAGGGTTTCGTGACCGTAGGTGGCCGGCTCTCGGGTGCCGAGCATATTCAGATTGGGGCCGTTGAGCACCAGGACGATAGGGGGCATCGCTTTTCTCCACTTATTATTTTTGGAACCGGCCGCGCGTTTCGACCTGTGGAGATAAAATGTACCGAATGGTTAATTTGGTCAATTGCAGAGACAGCGCCTGCGGTTTTTGTGTGCGGTGATCGAACATTGGAAAGATCGCAGCTACGGCAGCTCTTACCTTTGAAATCATTCCCTGTAGGAGCTGGCTTGCCAGCGAAGGCGGCGTGTCAGCCAACATCAATGCCGGATGTCAGACCGTCTTCGCCGGCAAGCCAGCTCCTACAGGTCTTGCGCGGGAGCTCACTCCCAAACACCCTGCGATTTTTCAGCGCGGAAGATGCTCGACCAGAAAATCGATGAAAGCCCGCAGCCGCAGTGGCACATGGCGACTTTGCGGGTAGAGCAGAGTGAACGGCCGCGAACGCCCGCCATAAGGCTTGAGCACTTCCACCAGCGAGCCGTCGGCCAGTTCGTTTTCGACAATGAAGCGATACGTCTGAAACAGCCCCGCCCCATGTTTGGCGAGGGTGACGCCACCGAGCACGTCGTCGGAACAACTGAGGTTGCCCTCGGCAAGAATCTCTCGTTGCTCTCCATCGTCGTTGAACAGCCAGGCAATGCGCCGGCCGCTGCTGGGCAGTTCGTACTGAATGCATTCATGCTGCGCCAGGTCGTCCAGGGTTTGCGGAGTGCCGGCACGTTTCAGGTAGGCGGGACTGGCGATCATCACCAACGCTGCGTCTTCCAGGTGACGGGCGATCAGGCCGGAATCCGGAATCGCCCGCACGCGGATGGCCATGTCATAGCCTTCGCCAACGAAATCGATGTTGCGATTGCTGATGTGCGACTCGACTTTCACCGCCGGGAAGCGTTCCCGAAACGCCGGCAGCAACGGCAGGATGCGGTGATGGGCATACGTGGTGGGGATACTGATGCGCAAGGTGCCGGACGGCTCCTGTTGCTGGCCCATGACCTCGCGTTGGGCCTCGACCAGTTGCGCCAGCGCCTGGCGACACTCCTCGTAATACCGTCGGCCACTGTCGGTCATTTTTACGCTGCGAGTGGTGCGCGCAAACAGCCGCACACCGAGGCGTTCCTCCATGCGCGACACCGATCGGCTCACGGCTGCCGGCGTCACGCCCGCCACCAGCGCGGCAGCGGTGAAGCTGCCCGCTTCGGCGGCCAGGCAAAACAGCTCGATGCTGCCCAGTTGAAGATCGTCGAATTGTCGCTGCATGATTGATTACACCAGGGATCAAATGGAGTGGCTAATTCTGTATTTATCAAATTGGCGAAAGGATTGCTTACCATTTTTCCCCCCGTGATCAGGGTACCCAGGACGACTTTGCGCGCTAGCCTCAAGTTCGAGTATGGAAAGGGAGTCTGTGCCAGTGGTCGGATTCTTCAAGGAATGGCGAGCCGTCGAGCTCTATAACCTAACGGATGGGTTAGCATGAGAGTATGCCGCTACAAAGGGTTTTCATTGGTAATCTTGTTGCGTGATGAGCACTGCCCGCCTCATGTGCATGTGGACGCGAGCACATGGAGCGCGCGCTTCAAGTTCAGCTTTTGGCACAACGGCGTAGAGCTTTGGGATGTTATTCCTCATGCGCGACGACCACCTGTGGCGGTGCTTGAGGGCTTGCGTCAGACGCTCAGGCAATCCGCCCATTTACGGCGAGCTCGCGGCATCTGGTGGAACAAATTGCAGACGGTTTGTCTCGACCGTCAATTATGGGATTGGCAAAACAACGAAGTCGTCGTGGTAAAGCAGATCGCGAGTAGCACCCGGATGATTGACTCGGCTTGTTATGAGCCTCTGGAGAACAAAACCCGGTTGACCCTCATGGGGACAATGGAGGGTGTGGAGATTGAATTATGAAAGCAGTAAAGGCAAAAAATCAGGTGGATCGGCCAGTCACCGAGTCGGTGCTGGATGAAGCGATCGAGCGAGGCCGGTTGCGCCGCAATAGCGGTTTGCAGGCGACGGCTGTGACGTTTCTGGAACCCTGTCTGGCCGTCAGCTTCGAGGATGGCAGTGGCGTATTGCTGCCAGTGAAGTGCTATCCGGAATTCGATGATTTCAGGACCCAGGATTTCGCCGGACTGAAAGTCGGTTTTTCTGGCACCGCCCTATGCCATGAAGGCAAGGACTTGCAGATATCCATTGCCGGGATGATTTCGGCGAGCAAGCCGCTGATGGACATGGCCGCCTCGGTCGTCGCCTCGCGCAACGGCCGCCAAAGCAGTGCCGCCAAAGCTGAGGCCGCGCGGGCTAATGGCAGGAAGGGCGGGCGCCCGCGCAAAGTCGAAGTCGCTCTGTGAGCGCCCACAAAAAAGCCGTCGTGATGACGGCTGATTCGTATGGGGCAATGGCAATCAGCGACGGGTCAACAACACCCCGGATTCCATGTGATGGGTCCACGGGAACTGGTCGAACATCGCGCAGCGGGTGATGCGATGGGTGTCGTGCAGTTGGGCGATGTTGTCCGCGAGGGTTTGCGGGTTGCAGGAAATATAGAGGATGTTATCGAAGCGCCGGGTGAGCTCGCAGGTGTCCGGGTCCATGCCGGCACGCGGCGGATCGACGAAGACGCTACCGAACTCGTAGCTTTTCAGGTCGATGCCGTGCAAACGACGGAACGGGCGCACTTCGTTCAACGCCTCGGTCAGTTCCTCGGCGGACAGGCGCACCAGGGTGACGTTATCCACCGCGTTATCGCTGAGATTGCTCAGTGCCGCATTGACCGAAGACTTGCTGATTTCGGTGGCCAGCACCTTACGCACGCGGGTCGCGAGCGGCAGGGTGAAGTTGCCGTTGCCGCAATACAGTTCCAGCAAATCGTCGGAACGATCACCCAGCGCGTCGTAGGCCCAGTTGAGCATCTTCTGGTTCACGGTGCCGTTGGGCTGGGTAAACGCGCCTTCCGGCTGGCGGTAGCTGAACGTGCGGCCACCGACCTCCAGTTTCTCGATCACGTAATCATGACCGATGACTTCGCGCTTGCCCTTGGAGCGGCCAATGACGCTGACATTCAGCTCCGCTGCCAGTGTCGAGGCGGCGGCGTGCCAATGCTCGTCCAGCGGGCGGTGGTAGCACAGCGTGATCATTGCATCGCCGGCCAAGGTGGTCAGAAACTCCACCTGGAACAGCTTGTGACTCAGGGCTGAGCTGGCCTGCCAGGCTGCCTTGAGCTGCGGCATCAACTGATTGATACGCAGGCTGGCAATCGGAAATTCTTCGATCAGGATCGGCGTGCGTTTGTCTTCCAGGGAAAACATCGCGTAGTGACGCTCGCCGGCTTCGCGCCACAAGCGAAACTCTGCGCGCAGGCGGAAGTTCTGCAGCGGCGAGTCGAACACGGCAGGTTCTGGCGCATCGAATGGGGCCAGCAGATCACGCAGGCGCGTGACCTTTTCTTCGAGCTGAACGGCGTAAGCCTGGGTATCAAAAGTCATGCGTTGAACCAACCCAATTTGATCACGAACAGAATCGACAGGATCACCAGCGCCGAATTCAACTCACGGCCGCGACCGGACAGCAGCTTGATCGCGGTCCAGGAAATGAAACCGAAGGCGATGCCGTTGGCGATGGAATATGTGAATGGCATGGCCAGGGCGGTGACCACGACCGGTGCAGCAACGGTGATGTCGTCCCAGTCTATTTCGGCCAGGCCGGATGTCATCAGTACCGCGACGAACAGCAGGGCAGGTGCCGTGGCAAACGCCGGAACGCTGGCAGCCAATGGCGAGAAAAACAACGCCAGCAGGAACAGGATCGCAACCACGACAGCGGTCAGGCCGGTGCGGCCGCCGGCACTCACGCCAGCAGCGGATTCGATGTAGCTGGTCGTCGTTGAAGTCCCCAGCAAGGAACCGGCCATGGCCGCGGTGCTGTCGGCGATCAGGGCGCGCCCCATTTTGGGCATGTGGCCATCCTTGCTCATCAGGCCGGCGCGCTTGGCCACACCAATCAGGGTGCCAGAGTTGTCGAACAGGTCGACGAACAGGAAGGCGAAAATCACGCTGACCAGGCCGATGTCCAGTGCACCCTTGATGTCCAGCTGCAGGAAGGTCGGCGCCAGCGACGGAGGCATCGACATCACGCCGCCGAACGGGGTGAACCCCATGACGATGGAGGCGATGGTCACTGCCAGAATGCCGATCAGCACGGCGCCGCGAACCTTCAGGGCTTCGAGGGCGACGATCAGGGCAAAGCCCAGGGTGGCGAGGATCGGTGCCGGTTGCTTGAGGTCGCCGAGGCCGAGCATGGTCGCCGGGTTGCTGACGACGATGCCGGCGTTGTGCAGGGCTATCAGCGCCAGGAACAGGCCGATACCGGCGGCAATGGCCGAACGCAAGGGCAACGGGATACTGTTGACGATCCATTCACGGATACGGAAGATCGAGAGCAGGAAGAACATCACCGCCGAGATGAACACCGCACCCAGCGCCACTTGCCAGGTGTGACCCATGTTCAGGACCACGGTATAGGTGAAGAAGGCGTTCAAACCCATGCCCGGCGCGAGGGCGATCGGGTAGTTGGCGATCAGGCCCATCACGGTGGAACCGATGGCGGCTGCCAGGCAGGTCGCGACGAACACCGCACCTTTGTCCATGCCAGTCTCGCCAAGGATGCTCGGGTTGACGAACAGAATGTAGGCCATGGCCAAAAAGGTCGTGACGCCCGCCAGAATCTCGGTCCGCACGTTGGTGTTATGTGCCTTGAGTTGAAACAGCCTTTCCAGCATGTCTGCTCCCCGTGGCGCGCCAGGCGCCGTGAATGTATCGACTTCAACAGCAAAGCACAGACCACCGCAGGCGCCCGGTAATTTGCTGTAGGTCGGAAAAAGCCGCGCATCATACCAGCAGAGTGGGGTTATGACTGCTTATGGCTGCGATCGTCGTCGATGTTTTGCGTTAAGGCCCAGTGAGCCATACTGCGCGCTGCTTTGGGGGGACTTATGTATTGCATGAAAAAAGAGCTGGTGACCGGATTCGGACTCTTGATGGCCCTGTTTGCGGGGGCGCCAATCGCCTCGGCTGCATCGGCGCCGCCGTTGAGTCAGGTGAAGGTGCTCAAGGTCGAGTCGCCGGGCTGTGGTTTCGAAAGCATTGCACAGGGGCAGGAGCAGACTCGCTGCGATCACAGTGGCGCGAACATCAGGGTCTACGTGCTGGAAGTCGGCTACGGTCGCGGGGCGCATGTCGGGCTGGACGGATTTGAGGTCAACGGCACCCGGACCCCGATCTGTGCTTTTGATAATGGCAACCTGACCGAATGCACCGCGGGGAACAAAACGGTCGGCTATGTGTATGTCTTCGATCTGGCTGGCAGGCAGGAGGGAACCTTCACCTTCAGCAATACCTCGACCAACGCGCCTGGCAATACCCTGTCGACCCAGCTTTATATCAAGTAACGGCAGGCGTGAACGAGGGGCGGGAAAGCTGACTACGCTTTAAGGATCATTCAGTGGACTGCGCCCATGACCTTTAGAGCTCTGATTACCCTCGCCGAGGGCATCGATGACCTGCAAGCAGTGACCCTGATCGATGTGCTGCGCCGTGCCAACGTTGAAGTGGTGGTCGCCAGCATCGAGGGGCGGCGCATGCTCACCTGTGCCCGTGGCACCCGAGTGACGTCCGACGCGATGCTGGTGGACTTGCTGGCCCAGCCGTTCGATCTGATCGTACTCCCCGGTGGGGCCGTGGGGGCGCAACATCTGGCGGCGCATCAGCCCTTGCAACAATTGGTCAAGGATCAGGCGGCGGCCGGGCGCCTGTTCGCCGCCATCGCCGAGGCCCCGGCACTCGCGCTGCAGGCCTTTGGCGTCCTGCGCCAACGACGCATGACCTGCCTGCCATCGGCCAGCCATCAACTATCGGGTTGCAACTTCGTCGACCAGCCAGTGGTGGTCGATGGCAACTGCATCACCGCCCAGGGCTCGGGTGCCGCACTGGCGTTTGCCCTGACGCTGGTGGAGCAACTCTGCGGCAAGGCCACGCGCACGGCTGTTGCGGGGGAGTTGGTGGTCTAGTCAATAATGTTTCGCCAGGGTGTGGCCGGTTGTGTACTTCAGGCCTTGGCTTCTTCCACCGGCACATGCATGCGGTCGCGGTTGGCCAGGGTCGGGAACAGTTTGATCCAGACCCCGGTCACCACCAGCGTGCCGATGCCTCCCATGACCACCGCCGGCACCGTGCCGAACCAATGGGCGGTCAGGCCGGATTCAAACTCGCCCAACTGGTTCGAGGCGCCGATGAACAGACCGTTCACGGCGCTGACCCGGCCGCGCATTTCGTCCGGGGTTTCCAGTTGCACGAACGAGGCGCGGATCACCATGCTGATCATGTCCGCGGCGCCCAGCACCACCAGTACGGCAAGGGAAAACCAGAAGGAGGTGGACAGGCCGAACGCAATAGTCGCCACGCCAAACACGCCCACCGCGGTGAACATCACTCGCCCGACCTGGCGATCCACGGAAAACCGCGCCAGCCAAAGCGACATCAGCAGCGCCCCCACCGCCGGGGCCGAACGCAACAGGCCCAGGCCCCAGGGGCCCGTCAACAGAATGTCCTTGGCGAACACGGGCAGCAGCGCCGTCGCGCCACCGAGCAGCACCGCAAACAGATCCAGGGAAATCGCCCCGAGGATATCCGGACGGCTACGAATGAAGCGGATGCCCGCCAGTAAAGAGTCCAGGGTGGCTTTGCCTTTGTTCAGCGGAGTCTGCCGGCCGGGCAAGTTGAGCATCAGTCCACAGGCGATGACGTAGAGGATCACGGTCGGCCCATACACCCAGACACTGCCGAAGGCGTAGAGCAAGCCGCCGAGGGCCGGGGCGACGATGGTCGCCGATTGTTGGGCGGACTGAGCGGCGGCGACGGCGCGGGGAAACAGCGCGCTGGGCACGATGCTTGGTAACAGGGCCTGGGTGGTCGGCATTTCGAAGGACCGGGCGGCACCGAGCAGGAACGCGAGGATGAAGATCATTTCCCGGGTGACCTGGTCGGTCGCACTGCCGATGGCCAGGGACAGGGCGATCAAGGCTTGCAAGGACTGGCAGATTGCCGCGACCTTGCGCCGGTCATAACGGTCCGCGACATGCCCGGTGTGCAGCATGAACAGCACCCGCGGGGCAAATTCCACCAGGCCGACCAGGCCCAGGTCGAGCACATTGCCGGTCAGCTGATACAGGTTCCAGCCGATGGCCACGGTGAGCATCTGAAAGCCGCTGGCGGTAAACACCCGAGCCAGCCAGAACGCGATGAAAGGGCGGTGATGACGTAACAGCAAGGGGGCTTGGCTGGGCATCGGCGGGCAAATCTGAGCAAAGTGAAGGGCGAGATTATCACCAACCTGTAACCAGAAGTTGCAAGGCTGGAAGATTTAGTTAGCTAGACACCGATATGTCTGGCCGGGTCAGTGAGGCAACCTGTCACGCGGCAAAAGACCACAGCGTCCATCGCCAAAAAGCGGACTACTCTTTCAACGTTGCTTGATCCAGATCAAGACCCTTGGTGGAAATGATCCGGCGGCCAGACGGCCAGACTCCCTACGTTGTGATGTTTGCAAAAAAAGAACGAATTCGAATTCGCCACACTCCATATCCGTGGGGGCAGTGGGTGCAGGCCGCAGGCCTTCAGCCGGTATTACCTGACAGAGGAAGACTTATGTTCGGTTTGGAGGCTCTTGATCTCGCCCGAATCCAATTCGCGTTCACCATCTCGTTCCACATTCTGTTCCCGGCCATCACCATCGGCCTGGCGAGTTACCTGGCGGTGCTCGAAGGGCTGTGGCTGAAAACCAACAACAACACGTATCGCGACCTGTACCACTTCTGGTCGAAGATCTTTGCCGTCAACTTCGGCATGGGGGTGGTTTCCGGGCTGGTCATGGCCTACCAGTTCGGCACCAACTGGAGCCGCTTCTCGGACTTCGCCGGTGCCGTGACCGGGCCGTTGCTGACGTACGAGGTGTTGACCGCGTTCTTCCTCGAAGCCGGTTTCCTGGGTGTCATGCTGTTCGGCTGGAACAAGGTCGGGCGCAACCTGCACTTCTTCTCGACGGTCATGGTCGCCATCGGCACCCTGATCTCGACCTTCTGGATTCTTGCCTCCAATAGCTGGATGCAGACGCCGCAGGGCTACGAAATCGTCAATGGCCAGGTGATTCCGGTGGACTGGCTGGCGGTGATCTTCAACCCGTCGTTCCCCTACCGCCTGATGCACATGGCGACGGCCGCATTCGTTGCGACCGCATTCTTCGTCGGCTCCTCGGCGGCCTGGCACTTGCTTCGCGGCAAGGACAACCCGGCGATCCGCACCATGCTCTCGATGGCCATGTGGATGGCCCTGATCGTGGCGCCTATCCAGGCGGTCATCGGTGATTTCCACGGGCTCAACACGCTCAAGCATCAGCCGGCGAAAATTGCCGCCATCGAAGGCCACTGGGAAAATCACGGTGATGAGCCGACCCCGCTGATCCTGTTCGGCTGGCCGGACATGAAAGAAGAGAGGACCAAATTCGCCGTCGAGATTCCGTACCTGGGCAGCCTGATCCTGACGCACTCACTGGATAAGCAGGTGCCGGCGCTCAAGGAGTTCCCGCCAGAGGATCGGCCGAATTCGACCATTGTTTTCTGGTCGTTCCGGATCATGGTCGGCCTGGGTTTCCTGATGATCTTCACCGGTTTGTGGAGCCTGTGGCTGCGCAAGCGCGACAAGCTGTATACCTCGCGACCGTTCCTGTATCTGGCGTTGTGGATGGGGCCATCCGGCCTGATCGCGATCCTCGCCGGTTGGTTCACCACTGAAATCGGCCGTCAGCCGTGGGTGGTCTATGGCCTGATGCGCACGGCGGATGCCTCCTCCAATCACAGCTTCATGCAGATGAGCATCACGCTGGTCCTGTTCGTGGTGGTGTATTTCGCGCTGTTCGGCGCCGGTCTGGGTTACATGATGCGCCTGGTGCGCAAAGGGCCGAAGCTCGACGAAGGCAAGGAAACCAACGAAGGGGGGCCTGGGCAGAAACGCACGCCGGCCCGTCCGCTGTCCGCTGCCGACGAAGAC
>Ga0247818_10002036_pt1 | contig 13063 bp, 13 predicted proteins | sample 13C_Glucose_Day1_FD_192424 | JGI IMG/M metagenome (GOLD analysis project Ga0247818, IMG submission 192424) | Soil microbial communities from agricultural site in Penn Yan, New York, United States - 13C_Glucose_Day1 | ecosystem: Environmental > Terrestrial > Soil > Agricultural land | place...
CCCTGGTGGTCGCCGTCGGCTCCACGCTGCTCTCGGTCGTCATCGGCGTCGTCATGGGCGTCGTGGCCGGGTTCTACGGCGGCTGGGTGGACAGCTTCATCAGCCGGCTGATGGACACCTTCCTCGCCTTCCCGCTGCTGCTCTTCGCGATCTCCATCTCCGCCTCCCTGCAGGGCAACGCCTTCGGGATGGAAGGGCTCACGCTGCGGATCGCGGTCCTGATCTTCGTGATCGGCTTCTTCAGCTGGCCCTACATCGGCCGTATCGTCCGTGCGCAGACCCTGTCGCTGCGCGAGCGCGAGTTCGTCGAGGCCGCGAAGTCGCTCGGTGCCCGCGGCCCGTTCATCCTGTTCCGCGAGCTGCTGCCGAACCTCATCGCGCCGATCCTCGTGTACGCGACGCTGCTGATCCCCACGAACATCCTCTTCGAGGCCTCCCTGTCGTTCCTCGGCGTCGGTATCGCGCCGCCGCAGGCGTCCTGGGGCGGCATGCTCACGCAGGCGGTCGACCTCTACGAGGTGGACCCGATGTTCATGGTCATCCCCGGCATGGCGATCTTCATCACCGTGCTGGCCTTCAATCTGCTGGGGGACGGGCTGCGTGACGCACTCGACCCTCGTGGCAAGTAATCGCGGCAGGCAGTGCCGCACCGGACTAGCGAGGGGGCTTTCCTCAGCATGCAGAACAGAAAGACAGCAGCGGCCATAGCCGTGGCCGTGGCGGTGTCGCTCGGCGCATCGGCGTGCAGCAGCAGTGACTCGGGCGGTGACAGCAACGGCGGTGGGGGCAACGCCAAGGCGGACGCCGCTCTGACCAGCATCGTCAACGCGACCGACAAGAAGGGGGGGACGGTCACCTTCGAGCACTCCAGTGGCCCGGACTCCCTGGACCCCGGTAACACGTACTACGGCTGGGTGCAGAACTTCTCCCGCCTGTACGCCCGTTCCCTGGTGACCTTCAAGCCGGCCGCCGGCAAGGAGAGCCTGGAGATCGTCCCGGACCTCGCCACCGGTCTCGGCAAGGCCAGTGACGACGCCAAGACCTGGACGTACACGATCCGCAAGGGCGTGAAGTTCGAGGACGGCACCGAGATCACCTCGAAGGACGTCAAGTACGCCGTCGAGCGCTCCAACTTCGCGCCGGAGGCCCTGTCCAACGGCCCGACGTACTTCAAGGCCTACCTCGAGGGCGGCGAGAAGTACAAGGGTCCGTACAAGGACAAGTCCGCCGAGGGTCTCAAGTCCATCGAGACCCCGGACGACTACACGATCGTCTTCAAGCTGAACAAGCCGTTCGCCGACATGGACTACCTCGCCGCCTTCTCGCAGACCGCTCCGGTCCCGCAGAAGTCCGACACGGGTGCCAGCTACGTCCAGAAGATGGTCTCCTCGGGGCCGTACAAGTTCTCGGCGTACGACGAGAGCAAGGGCGCGACCCTGGTCCGCAACCCGGAGTGGGACGCGAAGACGGACCCGATCCGCAAGGCGCTGCCGGACAAGATCGAGCTCAAGCTCAACGTCAACCCCACCACGGTCGACGACCACCTGCTCAACGACGTCACCACCGCGGACGTCGCGGGCACGGGCCTGCAGTCCAAGACGCAGCCCAAGGTCCTGGTGAAGGCCGCCGAGAAGGCGAAGACGGACAACCCGTACGCCGGCGTCCTGCAGTACCTGGCGCTGAACGTCAACGTGAAGCCGTTCGACAACATCGAGTGCCGCAAGGCCGTCCAGTACGCCGTGGACAAGCAGAGCCTCATCGACTCCATCGGTGGCTCCGTCAAGGGTGACCCGGCCACCACGGTCATCCCGCCGACCGTCGCCGGGTACAAGAAGTTCGACCTGTACCCGACCGAGGGCAGCAAGGGCGACGTCGCCAAGGCGAAGGAGCACCTGACCGCGTGCGGTCAGCCCAAGGGCTTCAAGACCACGCTGACGGCCCGTTCGGACCGTCCTGACGAGATCACCGCCGCCACGCAGCTCCAGGGCAGCCTGAAGGCGATCGGCATCACCGCCGAGATCAAGCAGTTCCCGTCGGACAAGTACTTCACCGACTTCGCGGGTGTGCCCGAGTGGGTCCACAAGAACAACGCGGGCATGATGATGATGCAGTGGGGCGCCGACTGGCCGACCGGCTTCGGTTTCCTTGACCAGATCGTGAACGGCACGGCCATCAAGCCGTCCGGTGGCACGAACCTGATGGAGCTCGACGACAAGGGTGTCAACGAGGCCCTGGTCAAGGGCATCGGCACGGTGGACACCACGGCGCGTAACGCCGCGTGGGGCGAGGTCGACCAGAAGGTCATGGAGAACGCCTCCCTCGTTCCGCTCGTCTACCGCAAGAACCTGCTCTACCGCCCGGACTCCGCGGCGAACGTCACGGTCACGGACGCGTACCTCGGCATGTACGACTACGTGCTGATGACGTCCACCAAGTAACACCTGTTCATCGACAGCATCCCCTGAAAGGCAGGTGAAGGCGCCGGGCCGGCGGGCGTACCCCGTCCGCCCGCCCGGCGCCGCACGGCTGTGGCTGCGTACATCATCCGACGCGTATTCGCCGCGGTGTTGCTGCTGCTGGTGGTCAGCGCAGTCACGTTCGCGATCTTCTTCCTCGTCCCCCGGCTCGGTGGACAGACCCTCGACTCGATGGCCGCCCAGTACGTCGGGAAGAGCCCCGACCCGGACGTCATCGCCGCGGTCAAGAAGAACCTGGGGCTCGACCAGCCCCTCTACGTCCAGTACTGGAACTTCATCAAGGGCATCGTCGTCGGCGCCGACTACCAGTTCGGCCCCGACCCGGTCACCTGCAACGCCCCGTGCTTCGGCTACTCCTTCAAGACGCACACCGAGATCTGGCCGCAGCTCGTCGACCGCGTCCCGGTCACGCTGTCGCTGGCCGTCGGTGCCGCGGTCATCTGGGTCGCCTCCGGTGTCGCGATCGGCGTCGTCTCCGCGCTGAAGCGGGGCTCGCTCTTCGACCGCCTCTCCATGGGCGTCGCCCTCGCCGGTGTCTCCCTGCCGATGTTCTTCACCGGCCTCGTCGTCCTGGCGCTGTTCGGCAACGGGGAGTACGTACCGTTCGCCGACAGTCCGGTCGAGTGGGCGGGCAGCCTGGTCCTGCCCTGGTGCACCCTCGCCCTCCTGTACTCCGCGCTCTACGCCCGGCTCACCCGGGCCGGGATGCTGGAGACCATGGGTGAGGACTACATCAGGACCGCGCGGGCCAAGGGCCTCAAGGAACGCAAGGTGGTCGTGAAGCACGGGCTCCGCTCGGCGCTCACCCCGCTCGTCACGATCTTCGGCATGGACTTCGCGCTGCTGCTCGGCGGCGCGGTCATCACCGAACGGGTCTTCTCCTTCCAGGGGCTGGGTGCCTTCGCCATCCAGGGCGTGACCACCGCCGACCTGCCCAAGGTGATGGGCGTGACCCTGGTCGCCGCCTTCTTCATCGTCATCTGCAACCTGCTGGTGGACCTCGTGTACGCCGCGATCGACCCCCGGGTGAGGCTCTCATGAGCGACGCAATCAAGAAGGACTCCCCGGCGGCGGACACCGTTCCGGCACAGAGGTCCGGCGACGGCAAGGAATTCCTCTCCGTACGCAACCTCAGCGTCCACTTCGACACCGACGACGGTCTGGTCAAGTCGGTCGACGGCGTCAGCTTCGACCTGAAGGCCGGTCAGACCCTCGGCATCGTCGGCGAGTCCGGTTCGGGCAAGTCCGTCACCTCGCTGGGCATCATGGGCCTGCACACCTCCGAGCGGGCCCGGATCAACGGCGAGATCTGGCTGGACGGCGAGGAGCTCATCGGCGCCGGCCCGGAGCGGGTGCGGGAGCTGCGCGGCCAGAAGATGGCCATGATCTTCCAGGACCCGCTGTCTGCCCTGCACCCGTACTACAGCATCGGCGCGCAGATCGTCGAAGCCCACCGGGTCCACAACAAGGTCGACAAGAAGACCGCGAAGAAGCGCGCGATCGAGATGCTCGACCGGGTGGGGATCCCCGAGCCGCACCGCCGCTACGAGGACTACCCGCACCAGTTCTCCGGCGGTATGCGCCAGCGAGCCATGATCGCGATGGCCCTGGTCAACAACCCGCAGCTGCTCATCGCGGACGAGCCGACGACCGCCCTCGACGTCACCGTCCAGGCGCAGATCCTCGACCTGATCCGTGATCTGCAGAAGGAGTTCGGCTCCGCGGTGGTCATGATCACCCACGACCTCGGCGTGGTCGCCGAGATCGCGGACAACCTGCTCGTGATGTACGCGGGACGCTGCATCGAGCGCGGCAGCGCCGAGAAGGTGTTCTACGAGCCCCAGCACCCCTACACCTGGGGTCTGCTCGGGTCGATGCCGCGCATCGACCGGGAGCAGACCGAGCGGCTCATCCCGGTGAAGGGCTCGCCGCCCAGCCTGATCAACGTCCCGTCCGGCTGCGCCTTCCACCCGCGCTGCCCGTACGCCGACGTTCCGCCGGACAACATCACCCGCACCGAGCGTCCTGAGCTGCAACTGGTCAGCGACGGGCACTACTCCGCGTGCCACATGTCGCGCGAGCAGCGTGACCGTATCTGGACCGAAGAGATTGCGCCGAAGCTGTGACTGATCTGAACAAGAAGACTCCCGCGTCCACCGCGGCCGGGTCCGACGAGTCCGGGTCGGAGCCGCTCCTCAAGGTCGAGGGCCTGGTCAAGCACTTCCCGATCACCAAGGGCGTGCTCAAGCGCAAGGTCGGCGCGGTGCAGGCCGTGGACGGGCTCACCTTCGACGTGCGTCCCGGGGAGACCCTGGGCGTGGTCGGTGAGTCGGGCTGCGGCAAGTCGACCATGGGCCGGCTCGTGACCCGCCTGCTGGAACCGACCGGCGGCAAGGTCGAGTTCCAGGGACGCGACATCACGCACATGTCCGCGGGGCGGCTCCGGCCGATGCGCCGCGACATCCAGATGATCTTCCAGGACCCGTACGGCTCGCTGAACCCGCGCCACACCGTCGGCGGGATCGTCGGCACCCCCTTCCGTCTCCAGGGCGTCAAGCCCGAGGGCGGCGTGAAGGCGGAGGTCCAGCGGCTGCTGGAACTGGTGGGGCTCAACCCCGAGCACTACAACCGCTACCCGCACGAGTTCTCCGGCGGCCAGCGCCAGCGCATCGGCATCGCCCGCGCGCTCGCGCTGAAGCCGAAGCTGGTCGTCGCGGACGAGCCGGTCTCGGCACTGGACGTGTCGATCCAGGCACAGGTCGTGAACCTCCTGGACGACCTCCAGGAGGAGCTCGGGCTCACGTACATGATCATCGCGCACGACCTCTCGGTCATCCGCCACGTCTCGGACCGGATCGCGGTCATGTACCTCGGCAAGATCGTCGAACTCGCCGACCGCAGCTCCCTGTACGAGGCGCCGATGCACCCGTACACGAAGGCGCTGATGTCCGCGGTTCCGGTGCCGGACCCGCGCCGGCGTGGCGCCAAGAGCGAGCGCATCCTGCTCAAGGGCGATGTGCCGTCGCCGATCTCGCCGCCGAGCGGCTGCCGGTTCCACACCCGGTGCTGGAAGGCGACGCAGGTCTGCGCCACGACGGAGCCGCCGCTGCTCCAGCTGAAGACCGGACACCAGGTGGCGTGCCATCACCCGGAGAACGGCGAGGACCAGGCACCGGGGGACGCGCCGCTCACGGCCGATGTCATCACGGTGAAGTCGGCGGCCGCGGCGGAGCCGGTCACGCCGGAGCCGGCCGCGGTGCCCGCTGCGGCGGAGGAGGCGTTGGCGCCTTCCACGCCGGAGAAGGCGGCGGAGGCGGAGAAGGCGTCCGCTCCAGAGAAGGTGCCCGCAACGGAGAAGGCGGCCGAGGCGGACAAGGTGCCCGCAACGGAGAAGGCGGCCGAGGCGGACAAGGTGCCCGCAACGGAGAAGGCGGCCGAGGCGTCCGCGCCGGAACAGGCGGCCGAGGCGGAGGAGGCGTCCGCGTCTTCCGGCCCGGAGGAGACGGCCACGCCGGAGAAGGCGGCCACGGCCGCCGGCGACGAGGCGCCCGCCGCACCGTCCACGGGTGCGGAGGCGGAGCCCAAGGAGTAGTACCGGCACAATTGCCCGGTGCTCAACGAACTCTTCACCCCCTCCGTCCAGCATGCGCTCGACATCGTCGGAATCTTCGTCTTCGCGATCTCGGGTGCCCTGCTCGCCGTCCGGAAGAACTTCGATGTCTTCGGCATCGCGGTACTCGCCGAGGTGACAGCGCTGGGCGGAGGGATCTTCCGTGACGTGATGATCGGCGCCCTGCCCCCAGCGGCCTTCACGGACCTCGGCTACTTCCTGACGCCGCTGCTCGCCGCCGGCCTGGTCTTCTTCCTGCACCCGCACGTCGAGCGGATCCAGGTCGGCGTCAACGTGTTCGACGCCGCCGGGCTCGGGCTCTTCTGCGTGGCCGGCACGGTCAAGGCCTACGACTACGGGCTCGGCCTCACCTCGTCCGCCGCCCTCGGGCTCGCCACCGCCGTCGGTGGGGGCGTGCTGCGCGACGTGCTGGCCAACGAGGTGCCCTCGCTGCTGCGCTGGGACCGCGACCTGTACGCCGTGCCCGCCATCGTCGGCGCCGTCATGGTGGTGCTGTGCATCCGCTTCGACGCCCTGAACGCCTACACCAGCGGTACCGCCGCCGTCGCCGCCTTCGTGCTGCGGCTGCTGGCCATGCGGTTCCACTGGCGCGCCCCGCGTGCCTACAACCGGCGCTCGGCGACGGCGGAGGAGAACCCGGCCGTCATCTGACCGCAACACAAAGCTACCGCTCAGTAATACGATCGGTGTAGCGTGCACTCCATGGCACAGGCAGCAGCGCACGAGTCGCGCACACAGGCGACCATCGGTGACAGCGAGTTCGACCGCGACACCGCCGTCACCCTCCGGCAGGAGGGCGTCTACGACGCCGAGCTCTCCGCGGGCTGGACGATCATCCACGCGGTCAACGGCGGATATCTGCTGGCCATGCTCGGCCGCGCGCTCGGCGAGGCGCTCCCGCACCCCGACCCCTTCTCGGTCTCCGCGCACTACCTCACGGCCTCCGTGCCGGGCCCCGCGGTGATCCGTACCCAGGTCGTCCGCACCGGCCGCACGCTCTCCACCGGCGAGGCCTCGCTCTTCCAGTTCGCCGAGGACGGCACCGAGATCGAACGCATCCGTGTGCTGGCCACCTACGGCGACCTGGACGGCCTCAGCGACGAGATCCGTACGTCGGCGGAGCCGCCCGCCATGCCGCCGCTGGAGCAGTGCCTCGGTTCGAGCGACGGTACGGCGCCGATCCCCGGCAGCTCCGCCATCACCGAACGGCTCGACGTCCGGATCGACCCGGCCACGATCGGCTGGGCCGTCGGCGCTCCGTCCGGCAAGGGTGAGATGCGCGGCTGGTTCGCTCTCGCCGACGGCCGTGACGCGGACCCGCTCTCGCTGCTGCTCACCGTGGACGCGCTGCCGCCGACCTCCTTCGAGCTCGGACTGAAGGGCTGGACGCCCACCATCGAGCTCACCACCCACATCCGGTGCCGCCCCGCCCCCGGGCCGCTGCGTGTCTCCATCACCACCCGCAACCTCGCGGGCGGCTTCCTGGAGGAGGACGCGGACGTCTGGGACAGCGCCGGCCGTCTCGTCGCCCAGTCCCGCCAGTTGGCCCGCGCGCCGCGCGGCTGAGCCCGGCGCCATGATGGAGCGGTGAAGTCCGACCGGCTGCTCTCCATCCTGCTGCTGCTCCAGACCCGCGGCCTGGTGACCGCGGGTGAGCTGGCCGAGCGCCTCGAAGTCTCCGTACGCACCGTCTACCGGGACGTCGAGGCGCTCTCGGCCTCCGGTGTGCCCGTGTACGCGGAGCGGGGGCGCAACGGCGGGATCGCGCTGCTGCCGGGCTTCCGTACCGATGTCACCGGGCTGACCGCCGACGAGGCGCGCGCCCTGTTCGTCCTCGCCGCGCAGGGCGCCCACGCGGCCCTGGGGCTCGACGCCGCGCTCGGCTCCGCCCTGCGCAAGGTGATGGCCGCGCTCCCGGCTCCGCACCGGCCCGCCGCCGAGCAGACGAGCCGCCGCATCCTGGTGGACCCGGTCCGCTGGATGAGCGGCCCGCACGCCGCCGTGGACGTGGGTGAACTCCACGACGCCGTCCTCGCCGACCGGCGGCTGCTGCTCCACTACCGGCACAGCGGTACGGACACCCCGCGCGTCTACACCGTCGATCCGTACGGCCTCGTCGTCAAGGCGGGTGTCTGGTACCTCGTCGCCGACCGCGACGGCGCGCCCCGGCTCTTCCGCGCGGACCGGGTGAAGGGCGCGGTCCGCACCGAGGAACCCGTGGAACGCCGGGCGGGCGTGGAACTCGCCGACGTCTGGGAGGAACTGCGCCGGCAGGTCGAGGAGCGGCCGGGCGACGTGCGGCTCCGGCTGCGCGTACGCCGTTCCCGGCTCGACCTCTTCGTACGCCTCCAGGCGGGCCTGCTGACGGGCCGCCCCGAGCCCGAGGAGGAGCCGCCGGGGGAGTGGCTGCTGGCCGAGCTCGCGGTGCCCGACGTGCGGTGGGCCCGTTCCCTGCTCTCCTTCGGGGCGGACGTCGAAGTGCTGTCGCCTCCCGAGGCGCGTCGCATCCTCGCCGAAGCGGCCTCCTCCGTCACGGAGTTGTACGCAGAAAACGGGTGAGGGCAGCCGTCAGCTCGGCCGGTGCGTCCTCCTGGACGAGGTGGCCCGCGCCCTCGATCAGCCGCAGCTCGGCGCCCGGGATCATCCCGGCCAGTTCATGGCCGCGGGCGACCGGGATCCAGGTGTCCTCGGTGCCCCAGCAGACGAGGACGGGCAGCTCCAGATCCTCGTAACGGTGCTGGATCTCGTCGGTGAAGCGCTGGTCGTTCTGCGCGATCTGCCGATAGAAGGCGGGCCTGCCCTCCTCGGTGCACCACGGGGCGACGAGCCGGTCCAGCACGGCCGGGCCGAGCCCCTGGTGGCTCGCGGAGCGCACGTACTCGGTGACCAGCGCCCGGTGCAGGTCCGGCGGCAGTGCGCCGAAGACCTCGCCCCGGTCGCCGAGCAGCCGGTAGGCGGGCGAACCCCAGGGGGCCAGGGCCACGGGGTCGACGAGCGCGAGGCGGCGGTAGCGGGCGCCGTGCAGGAGGTGGGCGCGCAGGGCGACACACCCCCCGAAGTCATGGGCGACGACGGCCGGCCGGCCCAGCCCCCAGTGTTCGAGGAGCTCGACGAGCACCCAGGCCTGGGCGCGCAGGGTCACGTCCTGCTCGGCGTACTGCGCCGACGAGCCGTAACCGGGCAGGTCCCACACGTACACCCGGTGGTCCTGGGCCAGCGCCCGCGCGATGCCGCGCCAGACGTACGAGGAGAACGGCGTGCCGTGCACCAGGACGACGGGCGGAGCCTGCTCGGGGCCGAGCGCGGCCCAGCGCACCGCGCCCGACGAACTGGTGAAGCTCCGGTCCAGCGTCCAGTCGCTCATGGCGCCGACCCTACGGCCTGTCCAGCCAGTGGGCCCTGCCCAGCGTGACCAGCCGCAGTCTGCGCCGCGCCACCCGTACGACCTCCCGCTCGCCTTCCGGCCCCGCGTCCAGCAGCGCAGACGCGGTCAGCACCATGTGGTCGACGTACAGCCCGCCCAGCATCAGGAGGTCCTCGCGGTCCCAGCCGGCCGACTGCGGCTCCTCGCCGAGTACCCGTGCCACCTCCTCGGCGAAGAGGCGCAGCTGGGCGGCGATCGCCTCGCGGACCTGGCCCACGCCGCCGTGCTGCTCACGGGCGATGAAGCGGAAGTGGGCGGGCTGCGCCGCGACGTGACGGGCTATCAGGCCGACGCTGCGGTCCAGCCGTTCCTCGCTGTCGCCCGTGTCGGCGAGGATCGCGCCGATCATGCCGTGCAGGCTCCCCAGGGTCTCCTCCACGAGTGCCACGCCCAGGGCCGCCGTTCCGTCGAAGTGCCGGTAGAAGGCGGTGGGGGCCACACCCACGGCGCGTGTCACCTCGCGCAGGCCCAGGCTGCTCAGGCTCTGGTGCTCCAGCAGTACCAGCGCCGCGTCGAGCAGCGCCTGACGCGTCTTCAGCTTCTGCGCCTGGCGGACGCCGATGGTGTGACTCATGCCATTCAGTAAACAACCGTTCTCCGAGTCCTGGAAGGGCCGGGGGGTTTAGACTCAGAAGTCAGTGAACAGTCGTACTCTCAAGTTGGTGGAAGGGAGAACCGGACATGTTCGTCCTCGTCGCCGCACTGCTCCTGCTGGGGGTCGTCCTCGGAGCGGTCGCGCACCTGCCCCTGCCCCTGGCCCTGACCGCCGCGGCCGTGATCGGCCTGTGGCTGGCTGTCTTCGGTGTCCGTGAACACCTCGCCCGTCGCACCCGCTGACGAAGGAGCCCGCACCATGACACTCGCCACCGCTCGCACCACCCGTCCCACCCGCACCCGCCCGGCCGCACGCGAGGCGGACGGCCTGGCCGTCGCCTCCTTCGTGCTGGGGCTGCTCGGCCTCCTGGTCATGAACATCCTGCTCGGGCCCGTCGCCATCGTCATGGCGCTGATCGCGCTCGGCCGCTCCACCGCCCGCCGTGGGCGCGCGCTGCTCGGACTCGCCCTCGGAGTGGCCGACCTGGCCGTCCTCGCCGTTCTCGTCGCCGGCAACGGCACGGTCTCCTGGAGCCTCGCGGGCTGACCCCGCGGCCCCCCGGACCGTCAGGCGATCGATCCGTTCACGTGACGGAGGCGGCCGTCGCGTATCGCCGCCCGCGAGGCACTGTTGTGGGAACGTGGACCGGTGATCCGGCTGTGCTCAGGGCGGCCGGCCGCGCACTCACCGTAGAAGCGCCCGACGCGAGGAGCACGGATGACGTTCGCCGACATCACCATCGTTCCGGTCCCGAGTGACCGGAAGGCCGCCTACCTGGCGTTCTCGCGGCGGATGGCCGACGTCTACCGCGAGCACGGGGCGACCAGGATCACCGACTACTGGCAGGCGGGCGTTCCGGCCGGTCAGGACGACTTCCACGCGGACGGGGTCACCTACGGCCCGGGCGAACTGCGAGGGCTCGCGAGCGTCATGGGTGCGTCGCGTCTGGAGTCGGTCGTCGTGAGCGTCACGGAGTGGCCGTCACGGGAGGTCCGCGATCGAGGCAACGCGGCCGCCACGAAGGACCCGCGCGTCCTCGCCACGCTCGACGAGGAACCTGTGTTCGACGGGCGCCGCCTGGTCGCCGAGAGCTTCGAGATCGCGACGGGCCTGCCGGACGGACACTAGGGCCAGGTCCCCTACCGGACGGGCTACGCGCCGACCGACCGCCAGATCCGGTCGGGCAGGAGGCGGGCGGCCTCGTCGAGGTCCACGTCGTCGATGCCCGAGAGCCACCGGCGGGCGACGGCGACGACGGGTCCCATCAGCAGGGACTCGACCAGCGGCGGAGGGAGCGGGGCGAGCTCCCCGGAATCGATGCCGAGCCGTATCCACAGGGCCACTTCGGAGACCCTGGCCTCCTGGGCGTCGCGGAACTCCTTGCCCCGCGCCATGCCCTTGCGGTCGGCGAGGGGGGAGTGCAGGAGCAGGGCGGGCCCGCGGTGCTCCTGAACGAAGGTCAGGTAGGCCCGCACGGCGTCCGCGACACCCGCACGCGCGCCGTCCGCATCCTGGAGGGCCCGGGTCAGCTCGCCGAGCAGCCGGTCCAGCCAGCGGTGGCTGAGAGCGCCGACGAGGCCGTCGAGACTGCCGAAGTGGTGGTAGAGGCTTCCCAGGCTGACGCCGCTCTCCCGGACGACGGCGTTGACCGTGAGGCCCTGCTCGCCCGACTCCACGAACACCCGCAGCGCGGCGTCCAGGAGCAGTTCGGAGGTGACCTCGCCGCGGTGCTGCTTGGGGCTCATGGAGGGGCCGTCCCTGTGGTTCGTGAGGCGGGGGTCTTCAGCGGTGAATTTCTAGAGTGACTTTCTAGAAGTCGCTTCCTCTTCAAGTATCCACTGGTCAGACTTCCCCTGGAACGGAAAAGGCGTGTCACGGGGAGACGGTGTGGGCGTGTTGGACCTGACGGGCAGCGGTGCGAAGCCGCTCGAGGCGGACGACCCGCGGGAGATCGGGGGGATTCCGCTCGCGGGCAGACTCGGCTCCGGCGGAATGGGCCGCGTGTACCTCGGTGTCCATGAGGGACGGTACGTCGCCGTCAAGCAGGTGCTGCCCTCGATCGCGGGCGAGGACCAGGACTTCGTCCGCCGCTTCGGGCACGAGCTGGACAACCTCACGCAACTGCCCGAGGAGGCCACCGCCCCCCTGCTCGCCAGCGACCGGGACGCCAGGCCCCCGTGGCTGGCGACCGCGTACGTCCCCGGGCTCACCCTGAGCAAGGCGATCGAGCTGCACAGGGGCCCGCTGCCCGCCCGGACCCTGTGGCTGCTGCTGCGGGAGGCCGCGGCAGGGCTGGTGCCGGTGCACGAGCTGGGCATGGTCCACCGCGACCTCAAACCGTCCAACGTCATGCTGACCGTCGAGGGCGCCACGGTCATCGACTTCGGCGTGGCCAGGGCCACCGAGCAGAGCCAGCTGACCAGGAGCGGAATGGTGGTCGGCACGCCGGCCTACATGGCTCCCGAACAGGCGACGACGAAGCGGGATCTGAGCGGCGCCGCCGATGTGTTCGCCCTGGGCTCGGTGCTCGCGTACGCGGCCAGTGGCCGTCCGCCCTTCGGCGACGAGTCCGGCCCCGCCGTGCTCTACCGCATCGTGCACGAGGAGCCCGACCTGGAGGCGGTGCGGGAGCTCGACCCGGACCTCGCCGACCTCGTCGTGGCCTGTCTGGCCAAGGACGCCGAGGCCCGTCCGACGGCGTCCGAGCTGGTGCGGCGTGCGAACGGACACGGTCCGTTCGGCACACCCCTGTGGCCGGAGTCCATCGCGGGGGACCTCGCGGAGAAGGCGGCCTTCGCCGCGCACGTCCAGGAGATCGAGCTGCCGCCGCCCGCCTCGGTGAAGACGCGCCGCCTGGGACGCAAGCGCGGGGCGCCCGGGCCGGGCGAGCCGGCGGCCTCCGGCCGCGAGCGACGCCGGAGGCCGCCGGCTCGCCC
>Ga0247818_10002037_pt1 | contig 13059 bp, 11 predicted proteins | sample 13C_Glucose_Day1_FD_192424 | JGI IMG/M metagenome (GOLD analysis project Ga0247818, IMG submission 192424) | Soil microbial communities from agricultural site in Penn Yan, New York, United States - 13C_Glucose_Day1 | ecosystem: Environmental > Terrestrial > Soil > Agricultural land | place...
CCTACAGGGTTCGGCGTTGACCGCAATTCATCAGCACGCTGGTGATCATGTACGAGCTGGCTTGCCAGCGAAGGCGGCCTCAAGCCTTGTGGCGCCCATGAAGACGCCATCGCCGGCAAGCCGGCTCCTACAGGGTTCGGCGTTGACCGCAATTCATCAGCACGCTGGTGATCATGTACGAGCTGGCTTGCCAGCGAAGGCGGCCTCAAGCCTTGTGGCGCCCATGAAGACGCCTTCGCCGGCAAGCCGGCTCCTACAGGGTTCGGCGTTGACCGCAATTCATCAGCACGCTGGTGATCATGTAGGAGCTGGCTTGCCAGCGAAGGCGGCCTCGAGCCTTGTGGCGCCCAGGAAGACGCCTTCGCCGGCAAGCCGGCTCCTACAGGGTTCGGCGTTGACCACAATTCATCAGCACGCTGGTGATCATGTAGGAGCTGGCTTGCCAGCGAAGGCGGCCTCAAGCCTTGTGGCGCACATGAAGACGCCTTCGCCGGCAAGCCGGCTCCTACGGGGGGCAGCGGAGTCGGCGACCAGGAATCAGATAACGAAGTTAACCAGTCGGTTAGGCACCACAATCATCCTGGTCGCGCCTTCCAGATAGCTGCGCAACACCGGATCAGCCAATGCCCGGATCCGTATTGCATCGTGATCGGCATCAGCCTGGATCAGGATTTCCCCACGCAATTTGCCGTTCACTTGCACCATCATTTTCACTTCGTCCTGCTTCAAGGCTTCGTTATCCGGCACAGGCCATGAACTGTCATAAATGTCGCCCGGGAAACCCAGTTCCGCCCAGAGTGTCTGGGTGATGTGCGGCGTCACGGGATTCAGGACTTGCAACAGGATCGCCATCCCCTCGCGGGCCACCTGGAGGCCGACAGCCCTGCCCCCCTCCAGCACCTTGAGCATCTTCATCGCACCCGAAACGACAGTGTTGTATTGCATCCGTTCGTAATCGCCGTTGACCTGCTGCAGCAAGCGATGCATCTCAAAGCGCACGCGTCTGGATTCGGCAAGGCCCTCAACCCGATCGTCCTCCGGTGCCTGACCTTCATAGGCAAAAGACCATAGTCGACGCAAAAAGCGATAAGCCCCCTCAACCCCGCTGTCGCTCCAGATCGTGTCCTGGTCGGGAGGTCCCGCGAAAATGGTAAACAAACGGGCAGTGTCGGCGCCGAACCTGTCGATGATGTCCTTCGGCTCGACAACGTTGTTCTTCGACTTCGACATTTTTTCCACGCCGCCAATGATGACGGGCAAACCGTCCTCAAGCGCCGTAGCCGTTACCGGGCGACCTTTTTCATCGTACTCGACCGTCACTTGCGCGGGATAAAACCATTGCCGGCTGCCATCGTCCGCTGCGCGGTAATAACTTTCACGCAACAGCATGCCTTGGGTGAACAGGTTCTTGAACGGTTCGCTGAACGCCACCAACCCTTCATCGCGCATCGCCCGGGTCCAGAACCTGGCGTACAGCAAATGCAGCACCGCATGCTCGATACCGCCGATGTATTGATCGATGGCCATCCAGTATCGACTGCCGGGCCCGACCATCGCGGTATCACTGCCGGGATCGCAATAGCGCATGAAATACCAGCTTGAGTCGACGAAGGTATCCAGGGTGTCGGTTTCCCTAAGTGCCGGCGCCGCGCAGCGAGGGCAAGCCACCTGGCGAAACCCGGCATGCGCCAGCAACGGATTTGCGCTGCCGTCGGGAATGCAATCGGTCGGTAACAACACAGGCAGATCCGAATAAGGGACCGGGACGTCGCCACAGTGTTCACAACGGATGATGGGGATTGGGGTCCCCCAGTAACGTTGCCGTGAAATCCCCCAGTCGCGCAGGCGCCAGGTGGTGGCTTCCTCACCCATCCCACGCTCAACCAACGCCGCGACGATGGCCTGGGTGGCCTGTGCGACCGTCAGCCCGTCGTAGGCGCCGGAGTTGATGAGATGGCCATCCCGACCGGCATGACTGTCTGACCAGTCCTGAAAGTCATAGACCTGATCGTCGCAAGCAATGACCTGGCGAACAGGCAATCCGTATTGATTGGCAAAGTCGAAGTCACGCTCATCGTGGGCAGGCACGGCCATCAAGGCGCCTTCCCCATATTCGCTGAGCACGTAGTTGGTTATCCACAGGGCGACAGGCTCACCGGTCAACGGGTGCTCGACATGCAAACCACTGGGAACGCCCATCTTGACCTGGGCGCTGGAGACCGGACCGGCCTCTGCCGCCTGGCGACATGCCTTCACCTGCGGCTCAAGACCCGGATCAAGCTCCAGGGCTCGCCTGGAAAGCGCATGTTCGGGAGAAATGGCACAGAAGGTCACCCCCATGAGCGTATCCACGCGGGTTGTGAACACCCACAGCTTGCCTGCATCGATCAGTTGCTCCGACGCATCCCGGATCCGGTGGGCAAATGCCAGACGAACACCGCTGGCCTTGCCGATCCAGTTGCGCTGCATGGTGCGCACCCTGTCGGGCCAGCCATCCAGTGTGTCGATGGCTGACAGCAACTCTTCGGCATATTGCGTGATACGCAGGTAGTACCCGGGAATTTCCCGCTGCTCGACCAACGCCCCCGAGCGCCAGCCTCGACCGTCGATCACCTGCTCATTGGCCAGCACCGTCTGGTCGACAGGGTCCCAATTGACTATCTGGGTTTTCTTGCAGGCCACGCCCTTTTCCAGCAACTTCAAGAAGAACCACTGACTCCATTTATAGTACTGCGGGTCACACGTGGCGATTTCGCGCGACCAGTCGAAAGCCAGTCCCAGCGGCTGCATTTGCGCCTTCATGTCCGCAATGTTCAGCCGTGTCCATTCGGCGGGAGAAACACCCGACTGCATGGCCGCGTTCTCTGCCGGCAAACCGAAAGCATCCCAACCCATCGGCATTAGCACGTTGAATCCTTTCATGCGCATATGACGGGCCAACATGTCGTTGATCGTATAGTTACGCACATGCCCCATATGCAACTTTCCCGAGGGATAAGGAAGCATGGAGCAGGCATAAAACTTGGGCCGGGTTTCATCTTCAACGGCCCTGAATACATCATCTTCAAGCCATTTGGCCTGCGCCGTACTTTCTACCCGGGCTGGATCATATTGCGGTCGCATAGAGGTTCCTTGACATTGCTGGAGCTGAACGACAAATGACTCGCTCGGCTCACACTCCTTGAAAATTACCGGTCGATTTGCGTTAGCTCCTGTCCGGCGAGGAAACACGCGGTGCTACAGCCGTCCTGGCAGCAACCAATAGACAGCCGCCTCCGAACAGGATGCCCAACAGCCCATAGAGACTCCAACTAAGTTGGAAACCGACCCCGGTGATCAACGAGGCTCCCAGCCCTACGGATACCATCCTCGCCCCCGCCAGCACGATCGGAATAAGGGAAAAAAGACTGGCCTGGGTTTGCAATGTGGTTTTCTGCGAAATCAGCGCAGTGATGTAGGTAATGCCGAGAATCTCACCCAGCGTCCAGAACAAAACGAACGCGAGGATTAGAGCCGTGTGTTCGAAAAAGGCATAGGCGCCAAATCCGATACCGTAAAAAACCGCAGCCAGGGACAGATTGGTGAGCGCCCCGAAACGCGACGTCAACGCTATAAGTGGTTGCGTCAATAAGATCACCAGCGACGCATTAACGATACCGACAGCTCCGAACACGCTGGCGGCCTCCCCCGCCGTCACCATATCAAGCCAAAGAGGCAACTGATATTCACGCTGTGCATCCAGCACGGACAACGCAAAGAACATGGCGCCGGCGATGATCACGATCCTTGGCACATCGACCATCGCGCCGAGGGTAGCCCTTCTGTCTTCAGGTACAGCGCTCTGGCGTTCCGGCAGCGCCAGAAAGACACTCGCTAAAACGCACAACACACTCACCACCATCGCAAAAAGCATCAGGTAGTGACTGTCGAGGCCAAGCAAATAACCACCAATCATGAACAGCAGCGCTCCCCCCAGATTGCTGGCCAGGTGCAAATAGCCAAAGGAAGCGATGCGGTTGCTTTCATTTGCCACCAAGGACGTGAGGACACTGAATACCGGCGTGATCAGGCCCGCACACAGCATGAACAACAGCACCATCGCAATGGAGGCGATCGATGAGCTGAACACGGCAGCGAGCAACAAAAACACCGATGAACAGGACGAGGTACTGATCAAAAGCGCTCGGAAGGAATAACGACCGACCAGCGCCCCGCCCAACAGATTGCCCACCAGATAGAACGCCGACATTAGCGTGATCACCAACGCCACCGCCGAACTGTCGAGTTGGTAATGACGCTGGAAAAACAAGGCAGCGAAAGGCCCCAAGGCATTTGCCATGACGAACAGCAACCGGAGAAAAACGATATTGCGCATCCCTGCCGCCAGACCGATCCTTTTCAGAAATCTCTTCACTTGAGGATAACCTCGACGCTGCGCAAGCACGCAACGCTGGCAGCAGCACTGCCGCTCCCAAGTAGTATTGCCTTCAGGAATTTTTCGAGATCCGCCGAAGCAGGAACGGCCACACGTAACATATTGTGGAGCAGGCCAAAGCTGTGGGGGTATTGTGAACAGTCGCTGACGCGAATTTTAGCCTGAGCGAAAGCGTTGGCCAGACGACCGTCGTACTGATCCTGCAATAGCAAAAAATTCGTATCGCTTTCGTATACGACGATCGCGTTAGCCCGGCAGACTTCGATTATTTCACGCTTGATCTGCGCGAGTTTATCGTGCGCCTGCTGCATTGCATCCCGGTTCTGCAAGCAGAACAGCGCAGCTTTCACCGCCACATGGTTTACATCCCATGGGCCGCGCACCTTCATCAGCTCACGAATTGATTCCGGTCGCGTGACTACATACCCCAGGCGCAACCCGGCAAGACCAAAGTATTTGGAGAACGAACGAATGACGAATAACTGCCTGACCGCGCTGAATGCATCCAGACACGAGTGTTGCAGGTATTCAAAGTAGCATTCGTCAACGATCATCGGCTTGTCTTGTCTTACACAAGCCTCGACTAGCGCTTTCAATTGCTCAGGGTCGGTGCGTACGCCCAGAGGATTGTTGGGGTTACACAGGATCAGTCCCTGGCAAGTCCGCAAGGATTCGAGTACAGCATCGGTAGGCAGCACGAATCTTTGGGCTTGTTTCTCGAACCCAACGATCACCGGTACTACGCCATTGACGTCGAGCATCTGGTAATAGAAGGAAAAAACCGGAGAAGGAACCACCACCCTATCCCCAGGCGAAAACAGTGACCGTATCACCAGATCGATTGCCTGATCCGCCCCATTGGTCAGCAATAAACTATCGGTCGAAATCTTGCAGTACTTTGCCAGCTCGCTCAGGAGCATCTGATAATTGGGGTAACTGAACAGATCCCCGGGCTTCAATTCGGTAGCAATGAATCGAGCCAGAAACTCATGTAGAAACTGGTTTTCATTCAGATCCAGCAACATCGACGAGAGATCGCGTTCCGGAGCCTTCCATAATCCGGAACGCAAGATATGTCCGTGAAACTTCATTTGTGCATCCCTCCGTAGATCACTTGTTCGCCTAGCTCATACATCTGTCTGACCTCGTCGTTGCTGGCATACACCACCGACTTCCCTGTGGCCGCCGACAAATACTGGCTGGTAATCAATCGACTGATTTCCGCAGTGAACGCCACGGCACGATGAAACGCCTCGGACAGGTCGCGGCCAAAACAGGTAATGCCATGACTGGGCATGACAATGCAGTTGGTGTCATCGGCACAGCGGCTAATGGCACTGACATCCAGTTCGACATTCACACCCTCGCCGAGAATGCATGGCGGCTTGCCCAATACCAGTGCCGTATCGTTCGACACGTATTCCATCTCACGCCACTGCATGACAGCGAAGAAGGAAATGACTTCGTTGGGATGAAGATGCACCGTGGCATTGACATCAGCGCGACAGCGCATGATTTCCCGATGCATCTGGTGCCCAAGGCTGGGTCTGAAACGACCGTGCAAAAGCTCATCGGACTGCATATCCAGCACAGCCAGATGTTCAAGACCGCACTCTTCCAGGGAGACGCCGCGGTGTTTGGTGTAGATCACTTCACGCTGCCAGTACGCGCAATGGCTGCGTACAGCGATATTGCCCAGCGTATTGACCAACAGCTGTCGCGCAGCCAAGCGCTGACCGTATTGAAGAATACTGCTGCCTATCGCCACGTCGAACCAAGCCGGCAACCCGGTTCGGGAAGTTTCAAGTCCCGCCATTTTTAATTCAGGCATATCCCTTCGCCTCCCCCCGATACGCAATCGGGATTGACCAGGGTTTTGATCTCTGTTCCCTCTAGCAGCCCCATAATCGTTTCCAGGGCATTGGCCTTCAACTCGGCCAGCGAGCGTTCGCTGTAAAACGCGGCATGCGGCGTCAATAACACACGCTCATGTTCGATCAGGGCCTGGGGAGGGGCTGGTTCCTCCTGCACAACATCAAGCAGTGCCATGGATACTATCCCGGACTGCAGAGCCCGAAGCAGAGCACCGGTATCGACGATGCCGCCTCGCGCGGTATTGACCAGGGTTGCACCGTGCTTCATCCGCGAAAATCGCGCATCGTTCATCAAATGCTCAGTGTCCGGACTAAGAGGCAGATGCAGCGATATGACATCGGCCGTTTCGAGCAATGACTCCAGCGTGCCACCTTGCGCGATACCTTCGCCACAGCGCTCGACCCGGGGATCGTAAAAACAGATCCGGTAACCCAAGGCCGTCGCTCTGCGCGCCAATGCTCGTCCTGTTGCGCCATAACCGATCAACCCCAGGACCGTATCTGCGCAGGCTCTAATCTCGCCATTATGAGCTCGCCAGCTCCAGCCGCCCTGCCGGGTGTGCCTGGCGTAGTCGAGAAGCTTGCGCTGGGCAAAGAGGATCAACGCCATGGCATGCTCCGCGACTTCCTCCGCTCCCACAGAGCCGATGTTGGAGCAAAGAATGCCTTTCGCGCTCAACGCCTCGACATCCACATCATCAAGGCCAATGGTTGCCTTTACCAATGCACGGCAACGATGCATCCTGGCAACCAATGGCGCGTCGATGACGACCGAATGAAAAGCGATGATTCCGTCGGCCCGGGCCAATTGTTCATCCGAGGGCCGGGAGGTGACCTCCAGGCGATAAGGCTGATACACCGAACCAGAGGCATACTCCCCAGGGTCGATATAATTCACTCTCTGCGAATCGATTATCAAAATATTCATGGGCATCTCCTCCATCCCTAGCAGTAGCATTGCCGATTCAAATTACGCGCCTGGCAGCTCTAAGCCGCTGAGGTAGTTGCAGTGTTTGCCGATGTTCCCTGCTTTGGCCACGTCATATAGGCAGGCAGCGACCACCATGTCCTGACTGGCGTGTCCGACGCTGCGGAAATAACTCAGACCTTGTTTATGCGTGACTGGCGCAGGCTGCTCGACGGCTAAAGCACCGATTTCACGGATGTCCTCTACACCGATCACCGACAACGCCAACGCCTGAGAAATTTCGCCTGACTCGCGGCATGCAGCGTCCAAATGATCGACATGAACCTGAGCGTTGCCCAGTAACCGAGGATCGATCTCGCACGCCTGATGAGTACTGCCGCCAATGGCATTGATATGGGCGTCGGGTTTGAGCTGATGCACTTTAATCAAGGGCAGTGGACTGTCATGGGAGGTCGTCGTGCAGACAATGTCCGCATCAGCCAACGCCTCCTCCATGCAGTTGACGGCCTCGACCGGCAGCGAAAGCTCAATGGACAGACGTTCGGCCAAAGCGACACTTTTGGCCAGGCAACGGGAAAATATCCTGACCTGTCCCAGATCCCTAATGGCGGCCATCGCCTTGATATGCGCTGCGGCCTGAGCCCCGGAACCGATCACCGCGAGATTGAGTCGCGCCCACGGGCAGAGCTTGTCCGTCGCCAGGGCACTCATGGCACTGGTCCGAATCGCCGTTAGGGCTGCACTGTCAATCATGGACAGCAACCTCCCGTTTTCGACATCGATCAGTAAAACCGCACCATTGACCCCGGATAACCCATGCATAGGGTTGTCCGGATGGAACGACGATACTTTGATGCCAAGCGTCTGACTTCCGGGCAAAAAGGCCGGCATGAACAAAGAGAATGCTTTCTGTCGCTCATGAGTAATGATCGAACGTTGCGGAACCACGGGAGGCGCGAGTGCAAACTCCCGGTGGGCTTTTTCGAGTGCGCGAATAAGCGTTCGCAACTCGACACAACGCCCGATATCTTCGCGATTAAGAAGTAGCATGGCTTATCCTTTTTCCATCAAGACTTTCGAAGGTGCCGGCCATCCTCGAGCCGGCAGCACTCACGCTTGAGTGCCTCCATCCACCGGCATCGCAATACCAGTGACAAACGACGCATCATGGGAGCTCAGCCAGTAAACTGCGCTGGCCACTTCCTCTGCCTCGCAAATACGATTCAGAGGATGCGAGCTGCCCATCGCTTCCTGACCATCCCCCAGAATGCCTTCCGATAATGGAGTGCGGACAAATGCGGGACATACCGCGTTTATACGAATACCAAAGGGCGCATACTCCCGGGCGGCTGCCCGGGTCATACCCACGACTCCATGCTTGCTCGCGGAGTAAACTGAACCACCGGTGACACTTGCCCGAATCCCGGCCGGTGACGAACCACAGCCAGCTTTGTCATGGCATCGTTCCATTGTGTTTCTGTGACTGAAAGACCGTTGAAGACAGTCGCCTAGCCGACGGGGTAGTCCTGGGAATACCCCTGCTTGGGAACGAGAAAGGTGCGCAAGTAAGTGATCACGGGGGTACCTTCCTGCTTACGACCAATTACCCTGATGGTGACAATGCCCTGACCCGGACGCGATCGGGATTCACGCTTGGAGACCACCTCGCTCTCGGCGTACAAGGTGTCGCCGACATAGACTGGATTTGGCAGTCGAATTTCGTCCCAGCCAAGGTTTGCGATCGCCCGGGCACTCATTGTCGCTACCGTCATGCCGCTGATAATCGACAAGGTCACCGAACTGTTGACCAGCAACTTCTCGAATTCGGTGCGCTGAGCATATGCAACGTCGATATGTGCAGGATGATTATTCATGTTCATCAGTGACTGCCAGATGTTGTCCAGCTCAGTCACGGTTCGGCCGGGACGGTGTTCGAACACATCCCCCACCACAAACTCTTCATAATGCAGGCCATAAGACTCGCGGTAGCGATTTGCACCGATCTGTACATGGGCCGAAATCATTGGTTCCATCACTTTCTCCTCAAAGACCCAGTTCCTTGGCGCGCTGGATAAGTTTCCGGGCCTGCTTCACAAACGGCGGCCCTACCATGAGGTTCTTTAACCGGGTGATTTTTTCACCACTGTTTTCCGCAGCCCGCACAACTGCCAAAGCATGTTCGTACTCAGCGATGGAAGGAGTGAACACATCATTGATGATGGAAATCTGCCGTGGGTGAATGGAGGTCTTGCCACTGAATCCCAATTCCCGGGTGTCCTGACATTCCTTAAGCAGCCCCGCCTCGTTGTCGAGATTGAAGTAAGCGGTGTCGAACGCGGGAATACCCGCGGCGCTTGCAGCGGCGACGATGCTCCCACGTGCATGCAAGATGTTGCTCCAACCACCGATCTGCACCCCCAAGCTGGCCGCATAGTCGGCGGAACCAAAGATCAGTCCGTCGGCACTGGATGCAATGGCGTAAATATCCCGCAGACAGGCCGGCGTTTCGACGGTGACCAGGATTTTCGGACTTTCACCATTGCGATTTAAATTGGCGCGCACCACCTCTATCTCGGCCGCTGCCTCCGTCATTGCCATGACTATAAACTCGGGCCGCTGTTCAAGTGATTGCACCAACAACAGATCGAGCAACCCTTGATTATCACGCAGAGGATTGATACGCAGTGCCGTACGCTGCGTAATATGGGAACCATAGAACTGTTCGACACACAATCGGGCTTCAGCTTTACCAGAGAGTGGAACACCGTCCTCCAGATCAATCACCATGACATCCGTCAGAACACTTTTGGCATATTGCTCAGGGTGTAAGGCGGAACAATACAGTAAACTTCTTGGTGTGGGATGGGTCATCGTAGCCCCTCAACGTTGGCCAGGTTTCAGGTTCAGGCGGGCCTCTTCGACCGCTACCTGGACAGCCGAGCTGAAGCTCCGGACATCTTCTTGGGACATGTCAGCACGCATCATCACGCGCAAACCGGATTTGTTCCTGGCCACGATGGGGAAGAATACGGCTGAAGTGTAATATCCGCGTTTGAAGACACCCTCTGAAACGCTGATCGCCATATCGGGACTGTCCAATGGAATAACCCGAATCGGCAGACCCGAACCCGCATGTTCCGTCGAAAATAAGCTATCGAACAGACGTATATTGGCACTAAGCTTCTGCTGCAAAGCGCCAAGCTCACTAGTTTTGTGAATATCCAGGGACGCCATGGCAGCGCCTATAGTGGCCGGATTTACATATTGCGAATAGGACATTGGCCCACCAAAACGCCGGAAAATCTTCTGATAGCTGGCCTTCTCCGACATGAATATACCGCCACCATTGGCGCCAAATGCCTTGGCCAATGAATAAACCAGTAGGGTCCGTGGATTGAGATCAGGCATGAAAGTACGAATATAACCCTCACCCCGCTCGCCATAGGCACTCAATGAGTGAGAGTCATCAAAGTAAAGAAACAGCCCATACTTGTCTTGCAAAGCCAGCAGACGTTCAATAGGCGCACTTCCCCCCATACTATAAGCACCGTCAGCAACATACGCGACCAAAGGATGACGCTTGCACATGTCTTCAATGAAATCGACATCATTGTGATTGCAAGTGACAACCTGCGTTTCATCACCACAGATTGCCTTGACCTGATTCAGTGCGAAATGGGCATGTTTATCAAAGATCAAAAAGGGGCGTTGACCATCAGTAAACATACCGGCTGCCAGCAGGGGCAGAGACGCGACGATGCCCGCGCTGCAGGAAGTGGCTGTGAATGCTCGACAATTGAAATGCGCAGATAAAGCATCTTCTAGCTCATCGAGCTCTTTCAACCTTATTCTGATACGCGAGGTGGGCAAATTCACGGTACCGCAACTCAGCACATAATCTGCAGCACGTCGCGCCAGACGCTCATCAACCTCAAGCCCCAAATATGAACAAGAGCACATATTCATGAACTCATGCCCGTTCTGGTCTTGCATGCGCCCCTGCCGAGTATGCTCGATACTCAAATCGGTAAGCCCTGAATCTTGTGCAAGTGCCCAAGAAGGATTACCGATGTCGACGGATCTGGCAGTATTAATATATTTGTTTTTTTGATCTGACATACACGACCTCCATCATTCATGACGCAAGAAGAGCCAGTACAGCAACGAAAACTCAAGACACCGACCACTTCCTGCCAGCCCCAGTAGCCTTGCACATTCATTTGTTTTCGGCAACTTAGAAACGTCGTTAATTTACGAATGAAAGTTCCGTAGGAATTTTCGACAAAACCAGGATGCCATTTAAAACCCGCATCACAAGAGACATATACGCCGTGCAACCCTGATGACAAATGATACCCAGCGCCGATCAGAAATATCATGTGACGAAACAAGTTAATTTTGTTGGACTTCACGCCAGCAAAATTTAGACACCTCTCTATATTCAAACGTTACGCCCACTTTCTTACAATCGAGAACTAAACGGAGGCTCAATGATGGGAGGAAGATTGAAAGGTAAGCGAGCTCTAATAACAGGAGCATCGGCAGGCATTGGAAGAGCGATAGCCGAAGCGTTCATTGTGCAAGGGGCCGATGTTTTCATTACCGCCCGCACGGATGAAGCCGGCGCGCGCGCAGTCACTGCATTAGCCGAGCGTCTTGAACAGCGGGCCAGTTTCATGCTTATGGATGCCGCAAGCTGTACCGTAGACGTACTCTTCGAGACAGCGCGCGCGAACATCGGACCGATAGATATACTTGTCAATAATCCCGCATTTATAACCCGTACTCCGTTTCTGGAGCTGAGCGCAGAGGAGTACGAACGAACCCTTGCAGTCAACCTCCGCTTTCCCTTCTTTGCAACTCAACGCTTTGCAACAGATTGCATCGCACGTAAACAGAGCGGCAGCATCATTAACATTTCATCTGTCAGTGCCTTCAAGGCGGTCAGCCGAATGTCAGCTTATCAAGCCAGCAAGGCAGCACTGTCGATGCTTACACGAAGCTGTGCGCTGGAGCTTGCGCCCTATGGCATCAGGGTCAACACCATTTCACCTGGGCTGACCGCCACCAACGGCAACGCCAACCACTGGCGGGACGCTCCAGAGGTATGGCAGAACAGAAAAAAAGACATTCCAATGCAACGCGCAGGAATTCCCTCGGATATGACAGGCGCGGCCATCCTCCTGGCATCTGATGAATCATCATGGATGACCGGTGCCGATTTGGTCATTGATGGCGGGCACAGCTGTATTTAGAGCGTCGGAGCCGGTTTGTCGGATCGCCGCGCCGCAGCGAAGCGTCCGTTCATTCAACGCATGGCTTTCGGGCCTCTTCGCTGGCAAGCCAGCTCCTACAAGGTCTACGTTGCAGCCACGACCCCGCGGAAAAAACATTGATCCAGCGCAGTTTCTTGCGCTGAAAATCAAGGTAAAACAGCCCTGCCCGCTACTTGCAGTAAGCTGCATCTAAGACAACTTCCCACTCCCCCCTGCGGCAAACAGTTTAAAAACCCTGCCAAACAATATTGATTATCATTTAGCTCAAAAAATGTTCGTTACATTCCTTACAAAACATATTTAACGAAAAACCGCCTAATGCCCGCCACGCATGGGTTACAGGGCTCCAGAGGTCCGCAATGTCCTTTTTCCGGCCAATAATTTCGCTATCTGAATTTTACTTGCTGGGTGTTTAGCCATAAAATCAGCGGGATCGATTGCTGCGACATATCGTCACTGCGTTGTTTCTTTTTCAAGCTCAGAGACCTTTGCTCTCTGTTAAGGATTTCCAGCATGCCCGAAGCGACAGGACTCATGGCCCACAAC
>Ga0247818_10002038_pt1 | contig 13058 bp, 13 predicted proteins | sample 13C_Glucose_Day1_FD_192424 | JGI IMG/M metagenome (GOLD analysis project Ga0247818, IMG submission 192424) | Soil microbial communities from agricultural site in Penn Yan, New York, United States - 13C_Glucose_Day1 | ecosystem: Environmental > Terrestrial > Soil > Agricultural land | place...
TGTAAATCTTCGACAAGCGAAAGCCCATGGGTTACCTCGATAGCTGATTGAGTTCTTGAGCAACGACCTGCGTACCCGACAGGGGCAGACGCAAGGTGAAGCAGGTGCCTTGGCCCGGTGTCGACTGCACTTCCATCTGGCCCTTGTGATTGTTGGTGATGATGAAATAGGAGACCGACAGGCCCAAGCCAGTGCCCTGGCCGATTTCCTTGGTGGTGAAGAACGGTTCGAACGTACGTTTGCGCACGTTTTCGCTCATGCCGATGCCATTGTCCTCGACCTGGATTTCCGCCCATGGCGGATTCAGTCGGGTCCGCAAAATGATCCGCCCCGGTTCGCTGTCGTCCTCACGCTGGTGAATGGCCTGGGCCGCGTTCTTCAACAGGTTGAGCAGCACTTGTTCCAATTCGTTGGCCGTGCCAGGCACCGGACCCAGATCCGGATCGAACTGGCGATTGATCGCCTGTCCCTTGAAGTCGAAACCGATCGCGAGGTCAAAGTCGTTACCGGCGATTTCCACCGCTTGATCGATCAGTGCCGGCAGATCACAGGGGGCCATTTGCCGGGTGCTGCGGCGGCTGAAGCTGAGCATGTGCGTGACAATCTTCGCCGCGCGGGCCCCCGCCTGCTGAATGCCATCCAGCAATTTCGGGACTTCGCGCACTTGCAGGTAACGGTTGACCGTTTCCAGTTCGATACCGATCTGTTCAGCTTGCTCCATGTTCTTCGGCAGATCGGGTGACAGGCGTCGGCGAATGTTCTGCACGTTATGCAGGATCGCGCCCAACGGGTTATTGATCTCGTGGGCCATGCCGGCGGCGAGGCCACCGACCGAGAGCATTTTTTCCGACTGCACCATCATTTCTTCCAGGGACAGCCGCTGAGTGATGTCGTCGATCCGGATCACCACGCCGCGCCCGGCACCGCCCATCAGCGGGTAAAAGGTCAGGGCGTAGTGTTTGGGCTCATCATCCTTGAACCAGGTCACGCGCTCGATCTTGGCCACGGTGTGCTGCTCGACGGTTTGCTTGAGCTGTGGCAGAAACGGCTTCAGCGGTTCGAAGGCGAGGAAGATCGGCTGGTTCAGGGCCTCGTCCAGACGCGTGCCGGACAGGGCGCTGGCCTCCTGATTCCACTGGGTCACGTAGAGCTGTTCGTCGAGGGCGATCAGCGCCGACGGCATGGAGTCGATGATGCTGTTGAGGTAGTTCTGGAAACCGGTGAGTTTCTTTTCAATTTTGCTGCGCACCTGGACTTCGAGTTCCAGCTTGCGATTGGTATGGCGGGTTTCTTCGGCCAGGCCTTGAGCCTGGTCGTAAGCCGCCTGGGAGTCGTCCCGGGCACGCTTGAGTTGCTGCTCCCGGGCTTCGATTCGCGAGAGCATGGTGTTGAACGCCTCGGCGAGGCTGCCGATTTCGTCGTGGTTGCCACGGGAGGCCCGCAGCGCGTAATTCTCCTCGCGGGTCACTTGCCGGGACAGTTCTTCGAGCTCATGGATCGGGCGCGTGATCAGGCGTTTGATTTGCCGGGCGATCACCAGCCACAACAGCACGCTGAAGATCAGAATGCCCAGGCTGGCAGTCAGGGTGCCGGTGTAGAACGCCATCGGCAATTCGCTGCTGGCCACCAACAGTAAATGGCCAGGCTCTGTACCGGGGCGGGGCAGGGTGATCAGTTGATTGCTGCGAAACTCCGTCGCTTGCCAGGCTTCAATTTGCTGAAAGTGCCTCGGCAGGCTCAGTTTGTCGCCATGCTGCAACTGCGCCAGCCGTTCGCCCTTGCCGTCATAAAGGGCTGCCGCACGAAGGGGTGAGTAGCTGTCGAGTTCGTTGAGCAAACGTTCCGCGTTTTGTGGCGACTTTAAGGCATCGGCCACCATGCCGGGGTTGGACACCAGTCGGCCAATGGTCTGCAAGGCCTGGGGGGCCATGCTTTCCTGGGAGATGTAATACGACGCACTGATGAACGTCAGATTGGCGACCAGCAGTATGGTGATCAACAGCACCAGCAGGGCGGCCAGCAACTTTTGGCCGACGGGGAGGTTTTCGAGGCGCTGGCGCAATGGCATCAGGTTCGTCGCTGAAAAGGAACAAGTGGCCAGCGTAGCCGCTGCTCAGTCGCCGGGCAATCCAAGGCTGTGCAGATGGCCGATCAGCCGTTGCTGTAATTGATGGAGGTGGGGCAGGTTCAGTTGGTGCCGCGTAGCTACTTTGCAGACATAACCCAACAGGTAGGAGATTTCGGTGCGACGTTGATTCGCGACATCCTGGTACATCGAGGAGTAATTGGCCGCCGTGGCGTGGATCACCCTTTCGACTTCCTGTTGCAGGTTTTCTGCCGCCGCGGGCTGACCACAACGCCCCAGCAACTCGGTCAATTCATCGCAGAGGGTCGCGACTTCGCACTGGTGCTCCTGCAATCCGCCATTGCGGCAATTGTGCAGGACGGTCAATGGATTGATTGCACAGTTGAGCGCCAGCTTGCGCCACAGCCGTGTGAGGATGTCGGTGCTCCATTCATGGGGAATCCCGGCGGCGGTCAGGTCATCCAGCCAGATCGGCGCAACCGGATGGCCGGCGTCCCCCAGCCAGGTGTAACCGTGACCTGCGAACACCACACGCCAGTCGCCATCGCGAAACGCACCTTCAGTACTTGATGCACTCACACAACGTGCCTGTGGCACTTGCGCCGCGACCGCGTCCTGGCTGCCGAGGCCGTTCTGCAACAGGACCAATTCAGCGTCGGGCGTCAGGCGTGGCGCCAGTTGCGCGACGGCTTTCTCGGCGTCATAGGCCTTGCAGGCCACCAGCAGGCGACTGATCGGTTCATGGCTGTGCGGTGTCTGGCCGGGAATGTCATAAGTAGTGGCATCGCCCTGTTCCACCAGCGTAAGCCCACCCGCCGTCTGATAGGCCCGCAAGCGTTGCTCATTGCGAACGATCAGCCTGACCGGCAAACCGGCCCGCGCCAGACGCGTGGCCCACAACGTGCCGAGGCTGCCGGCACCTAGAACATGCCAAGGGGTCGACATCAGCTTTTTACTCGGTTTACGGCAGGCATGTGAGGCTCGCAGTATGGGTTGGAAAAGACCCGTTATAATGAGCCCGATTTTAACCGCAAGCCAAGCGCGCGCCATCGCTATCGAGTGCGCCTTTTTATTGGAGAGATTACATGCCGTCGTTCGACGTGGTATCCGAACTGGACAAACACGAAGTCACCAACGCGGTCGAAAACGCCGTCAAGGAACTCGATCGTCGTTATGACCTGAAGGGCAAGGGTACTTTCGAGTTCAAGGAAAAGGACCTGACCGTCAACCTGACCGCTGAAGCCGATTTCCAGCTTGAAGCGATGATCGAGATCCTCAAGCTGGCGCTGGTCAAGCGCAAAATCGACGTGCAGTGCCTTGAAGTCAAGGATGCCTACGCGTCGGGCAAGCTGATGAAGCAGGAAGCGGTCCTCAAGGAAGGCATCGACAAAGAGCTGGCGAAGAAAATCGTCGCTCACGTCAAAGACGCCAAGCTCAAGGTCCAGGCCGCCATTCAGGGCGAGCAAGTGCGCATTACCGGCAAGAAGCGTGACGATTTGCAGGAAGCCATCGCGGCCCTGCGCGCCAAGACCTTCGATATGCCGCTTCAGTTCAATAACTTCCGCGACTGACACCTGACGCGGGAACCTCTCGGCGCTTTCGGCGTCCGAGGCCCAAGCAGCGGCAGAAACGATCGGGCCGGAGACGGCTCGGTTTTTCTGTCGCTTTATTTTTTGTGTGCCGGATAACCGGAAAATCAAGGAGAACGTAGATGGACTTAAATGCTGAGGTAAACAACCTGGTCAAGATGTCCCAGGCCTGGATCCCGATGATCATGGAATATGGCAGTCGTGTACTGCTGGCCGTGATCACCCTGGCGGTCGGCTGGTGGCTGATTAACAAAGTGACGCAAAAGCTCGGTGGTCTGTTGGCGTTGCGTAACGCCGACCTTGCGCTGCAAGGGTTCATCAGCAGCCTGGCGAACATCATTCTCAAGGTTTTGCTGATCGTCAGCGTAGCGTCGATGATCGGCGTGGAAACCACGTCGTTCGTCGCGGCTATCGGTGCGGCGGGTCTGGCCATCGGTCTGGCCTTGCAGGGCAGCCTGGCAAACTTCGCCGGCGGCGTGTTGATTCTGTTGTTCCGTCCGTTTCGTATTGGTGACTGGATCGAAGCCCAAGGTGTTGCTGGCACAGTCGACAGCATTCAGATCTTCCACACGGTACTGCGCACCGGCGACAACAAAACGATCATCGTACCCAACGGCAACTTGTCGAATGGCATCATCACCAATACCAATCGTCAACCAACGCGCAAAGTAGTATTTGACGTGGGTGTGGATTACGAAGCGGACTTGCAGAAGGCCCGTGAAGTTTTGCTGGAACTGGCCAAAGATCCGCGTGTATTGGCAGATCCGGCACCTCAGGCTGTGGTTTCTACTTTGGGAGACAGTTCGATCACTCTTTCGCTTCGAGTCTGGGTAAAAACCGCCGACTATTGGGATGTGATGTTCATGTTCAACGAACAGTCCCGTGATCGTTTGAAAACTGCCGGTATTGACATCCCGTTCCCGCAGCGGGTTATTCGCGTAGTGCAGGAATCTGCGGTGCAGTGATTGTTTTTTGATCATGTCTGACTGTTAAGTCCGGCATGTTCTGAACGGATCGGATTGTTTGAGCGCAATGTTGCAGCCAACAAAAAAGGCCCATCCGAAGATGGGCCTTTCTTTGATTACCGGGTGCTGACTTTCTGCAATTACAGAATGTTGAGCGGGTAGTCGGTGATCAGGCGGAACTCATTGATATCGCCTTCGCCTTGGTCAGCATTGGCGGAGTGCCATGCTTGACGAATACGGAAGGACAGATCTTTGGCTGGGCCGTTTTGGATGACGTATTTGACTTCCAGGTTGGTTTCGTGGTGTTTGCCGTCTGCGCCGTACAGACCAGCGTAGGCGCTGCCCGCTGGAGTGTTGGTGCCGTCGATGTCCTTACCGTACACGTAACGGGTCATGAAGCTCAGACCAGGAACGCCGTACTCAGCCATTTTCAGGTCGTAACGGGCTTGTGCCGATTTCTCGCCAGGACCGTTAAAGTCGGAGTACTGAATGGAGTTGGCGAGGAAAATCGAGTCGCCACCGCGGTTGTTCTTGCCCACGCCGATGTAGTCGAACGGTTCATCACCGTTAACCTTCTGGAAGGCCAGGGTGATGGTGTGCGCATTCAGGAACGAGTAAGCAGCGGCCAGCGAGTAGGTGGTGTTGCTGATTTCGCCTGCGTTAGCGTTACCGGTGTCCTGAGTGTTGTAGATGTTACCGTCGAAGTTCAGGGACTGAGTGCCACCCAGTGCGAGGGTGTAGTTCGCGTTGGCGTAGTACTGGTTCCAGATGTTATCGAGCTGGGCGCCGTAGAGCGAAAGGCTCAGAGCATCGGTGACGCCCCATTTGCCGCCGGCGTAATCGATGGTGTTGGCTTCTACGCCAGCGTAGGTAGCCCACAGGCCGCCGTCACTAGCGTTTCTGTCCTGGCTGGACGCCGAGTAGAAGTGACCGCCTTCCAGGTCAAGGTTGTTGATTTCGCTGCTCTGCAGTTGGAAACCGGTGGCAGTTTGAGGAAGGATACGGGAACCGCCAACAGCGAACACTGGAGCAGTGCTTGGCTGCATTTCACCGAATTTCAGCTCGGTTTTGGAGACGCGGACTTTAACGGCGCCGCCGGCTTTGCCTTGGCTGTCATTGACTTCGCCATCAGCGTCGCGGCTCATGTTGCCGGTGCCGCCCTCTTCGTCGGTACCATCCAGCTTGATTGCCAGGTAACCGAATGCATCAACGCCTACGCCGATCAGGCCCTGGGTGTAACCGGAGCTGTAGTTACCCCAGATGCCCTGGGTCCAGTCTTTTTGGTCAGTAGCGCCATCTTTGCGGTCACGGTTGAAGTAGTAGTTGCGAACCAGCAAGTTCAGCGAGCTGTCTTCAACAAAACCCTTGGCTTCAGCCTGGTCACTTACGAAAGGTGCGGCCGTAGCCAACTGGGTACTGGCTGCTGCTGCAACTGCCAGTGCGATCATGCTCCACTTCATCACGCGCATCGTGATTTGCTCCTTTGGTTTTAGAAGAGTACTGCCGTCCCACCTGATTTATTATCTGGGCGGCTCTTTCTTTTTGTGTCGGCGCAAACTTATATCACGCCGACTCTATTGGCGATACTTGCGTATCTATCCTTTCGGCTTCTTTACGACCCTGTCGCAAACAAGTCGGTAGATGTCGCAAATTTACAGCATCAATGCAAGCGGGCCGGCAACTTTAGCGTTGTTTTCCAGGGCTTGAACTTCGGTAAAAAGAGTCCCTTGGTGCAACGTTTGAATCTCCATCGGGCAACCCTGCCGCTGTTTTTATTAGCCTTGAGCCTTCCACATCCCGCGGAGGTATTCAAGGCGATGTGGGTGTGAATGCAACAAACGTGCACAAATCATCACTTTGTTGCCTTTTTTTCTTCTGGCCTGCTACTCGCTGTAAAAACCTCATAAAACCGGGTGTTTCAAGCGCGTTTTATTCGGCTTGACGCAAAGGTTTGCGTCGTGTCTCAGCATGCAGGTCGACGGCGTGACCATTAAAAACGTTACCGGTTCACCCCGCAAGTGAGTAGATCGCGGATGCGGACGCGCTCAGCGTAGACGCACTGTACGGTTTTGGTGCAGAAAATTCTGATGACTGTACGAAATTCATACAGTGCTGTCTTTTGTCCGAATCGAACACCTCGTTGTTAATCAGTCATTTCGGTGTTTTTGGTCTGATGATGGGTTCTGTATTGGTGCGTATCGGCAAAAATGCTTCATGTCGGGGCGCGCGTCTGTTCGTGAAGCCAGTGCCGTTCGCAGGTATGCTGCTGTCCTGTCGCTTGGTGCGCCGTCCCTCGGAAGGGGCGCTAAGCTGAAAAATGAGAACCCGGCGGGAGTGCGCACAGTGTTCGCTTTAGATCCACGGCTTCAACAAGACACACTACCGATCGGGGATTTCCCGCTCTGTCGGTTGCTGTTGTCCAACGACTCGAATTACCCCTGGTTCATCCTGGTGCCTCGTCGCGACGATATCAGCGAGATATTTCAGTTGAGTGTCGCCGAGCAGCAACAGCTGTGGCAGGAGACAACGGCGTTGGCTGAAACGCTGAAGGATTCGTTCGATGCCGACAAGTTGAACATCGCGGCGTTGGGTAACGTTGTCAGTCAGCTCCACATGCATGTGATTGTGCGCAAGCGGGACGATGCAGCCTGGCCTGCTCCGGTCTGGGGCAAGCTGCCGGCCACGCCCTACGCAGCGGAGCAGATCGCAGCGATTCGCGAACGACTGCGTCTGGTATTAGCCGAAGACTTTACGTTTCTGGAGGGTTGAGTCATGAGCCTGGAAGATCGTGTTACCGATCTGGAGAGCCAGTTGGCGTTTCAGGATGACGCACTTCAGTCATTGAGTGATGTGCTGGCGACGCAGCAGCGTGCGGTTGAACGCCTGCAGCTGCAAATGGCTGCACTGCTCAAGCGACAAGAGGAAATGGCCGGCCAATTCGAAACCTTCGAAGAAGAAGCTCCACCGCCGCATTACTGACTTTTTATGATAAAGAAGCAGTCAATAAAAAACCGCGAACAGCCAGGCTGTTCGCGGTTTTTTTGCCTTGAATCAGCGACGCGGCAGGGCGGCGATCACATCTTCGGCTTGCAGGCCTTTGTCACGATTCATGACGGAGAACTCCACACGCTGGCCTTCGACCAGAACGCGGTGACCTTCGCCACGAATGGCGCGGAAATGCACGAAAATATCATCGCCGGAATCGCGGGAGATAAAGCCGAAGCCTTTGGAGGTGTTGAACCACTTGACGGTGCCGGTATCGCGGTTGCTCATGTCATAGCTTGGCGAGGCGGTGGCCGGTGAAGATTTGTAGAAGCTGATGCTCAGGTGCAGTAAAACGGCGAACAGGGCAGCTAGCAGGCTGAAGAGGACGGCAGGTTGACCGGCGATTTCAGGCATCGGTGCGAGCAAGGTCAGAACTTGCAGGAAGACCGCCAGAACCAGCAGCACGCTGACCAGGTTTTGCAGTTGATGGCGCGGGCCTTTGTTCCAGTAAGGGATAACCGGAGCAAGGGTGAGGTTCAGCAGGCCGAAAAACGCCAGGTACAGCGCATCGGGTTGTTGCAGGTAAGGGACCGCTTCAGCTCGCAGGCTGGGGATGAAGGACAGCAGCAGGGCGGCTGCGCCCGTTAGCAGGTGGACGATTTTCAACATTTTGATTAACTCGCATTAAGACGGATCACAAGGAAGAGCTGATGGAGCACGGTTCGCTTCAGAACAATAAGAGGCGTTGGACACGTACCCGGTATCAGCCTATGCGCTGCCCCCGGAAAAATAGGCGGTAGCGACACACTGCCTATTTAACAGCAAAGCCTGCGGCTACTCAAATCAGGCAGTCCGGCGGTGCTGAGGATGAGGTTGGCGTGCCCGGCACCGACGGCAGGATCAAACAGCATCCAGGGGGAGGGCAGGAGGCGGTTAGGCCCTTGGGTGTATTTGCGTTCTGGCGTTTTACTTCATCAAGTCGCTTTTGCGTCGAGTAAAACGCACCTGCGCACGTAGGAAAATGGCCGGCCTAGGACGGTCTCCATGATCCTCCTTCAGCTGTTGGCTTATCCTACGTGGATGGTCATAAAGTCATCTGGATATACCTTTGCGCCTGCGCTTTTATAAGGCAACAGATGTAGCTCTTATAGAAGGCAAGGATGGCAAAGGAGTGTCAGCGATATGGTTTACGAAGACAGGCTGGGTGATGGGAGTCTCGTCACGACCAGGGATATAAGGGTTGATCCGTTCGTCAGCGAATTTGATATGGGGTTGGCCCGGCCTTTATCCCGCTCGGTACGCTTGAATGGTTTTGCGACCTGTTTGCGGCTTGAACAGGTCTACTGGGATATTTTGGGCGATATGGCCAAGGTCAATTGCTGTTCTGTCAGTGCGCTGCTGTCCCACGTGGACCGCGAAGTGCATTTGCGTCACGGCGGGGTCAAGAACTTTACCGGACTGGTGCGGGTTGTCTGTGTCGTGCACAGCCTTAAGGAAGGGGGCTGCATTGCAATGCCCTAGTCGCAACGGCGTATGGGATTGAGTGTCAGTCTGTGCAGTCTTACGGCTGCACAGGCTGCATTTAATGGATATAATCCCGCTCTTTGCCGCAAAAGCCAGCGAATGCGGTAGCAATCTGATCGCCGAGACAACCCCCATGCCGATGTACGACTATCAATGTGCTTCCTGTGGTCATCAGTTGGAAGCCATTCAAAAGATCAGCGCAGCACCGCTGGTCGACTGCCCTGCCTGCCAGGCGCCAGAGCTTAAAAAGATGCTGTCCATGCCAGGCTTCCGCCTTAGCGGTACTGGCTGGTACGAAACCGATTTCAAGACCGGCTCGAAGAAGAACCTGGCCGGCGGCGACAAGGCTGACTAGGGTTCAGGGCCTGAGTTGAACCACACGCGTGAGCGCTTGCATCATCGGGAACCTTTATTAAGGGCCGGGGGTGCCGGTCTCCAACCGAATTTCGATTACGAGAAGTGAAACCACTACCATGATGCGCAGCCATTATTGCGGCCAACTGAACGAAAGCCTGGAAGGCCAGGAAATTACTCTTTGCGGTTGGGTTCACCGTCGCCGTGACCACGGCGGGGTGATTTTCCTCGATATCCGTGATCGTGACGGTCTGGCCCAGGTGGTGTTCGACCCGGACCGCGCTGAATCCTTCGCCGCCGCCGATCGCGTGCGCAGCGAGTACGTCGTGAAGATCACCGGCAAGGTTCGCCTGCGTCCGGCCGGTGCCACCAACGCCAACATGGCGTCGGGCATGATCGAAGTCCTCGGCTACGAACTGGAAGTGCTGAACGAATCGGAAACCCCGCCGTTCCCGCTGAACGAGTTCTCCGACGTCGGCGAAGAAACCCGCCTGCGCTATCGCTTCCTTGACCTGCGTCGCCCTGAAATGGCCGAGAAGCTGCGTCTGCGTTCGCGCATGACCACCAGCATCCGTCGCTACCTGGACGAAAACGGCTTCCTCGACGTCGAGACGCCGATTCTGACCCGTGCCACCCCTGAAGGTGCCCGCGACTACCTGGTGCCGAGCCGTACTCACGCCGGTTCGTTCTTCGCCTTGCCGCAATCGCCGCAGCTGTTCAAGCAACTGCTGATGGTGGCCGGCTTCGACCGTTACTACCAGATCGCCAAGTGCTTCCGCGACGAAGACCTGCGGGCCGACCGTCAGCCTGAATTCACTCAGATCGACATCGAAACCAGCTTCCTCGATGAAAAAGACATCATGGGCCTGACTGAAGGCATGATCCGCAACCTGTTCAAGGAAGTGCTGGGTCTGGAATTCGGTGAGTTCCCGCACATGACCTTCGAAGAAGCCATGCGTCGTTACGGCTCCGACAAACCGGACCTGCGTAACCCGCTGGAGCTGGTTGACGTTGCCGACCAACTGAAAGAAGTCGACTTCAAGGTATTCAGCGGCCCGGCCAACGACCCGAAATGCCGTATTGCCGCTTTGCGCGTTCCAGGCGCGGCGAGCATGCCTCGCAAGCAGATCGACGACTACACCAAGTTCGTCGGCATCTACGGTGCCAAGGGCCTGGCGTACATCAAGGTCAACGAGCGCGCCAAAGGCGTTGAAGGTCTGCAATCGCCGATCGTCAAGAACATTCCTGAAGCCAACCTCAATGTGATCCTCGATCGTGTTGGTGCGGTTGACGGCGACATCGTGTTCTTCGGTGCCGACAAAGCCAAGATCGTTAGCGAAGCCCTGGGCGCGCTGCGGATCAAGGTAGGTAACGACCTGGACTTGCTGACCTGCAAGTGGGCGCCAATGTGGGTCGTCGACTTCCCGATGTTCGAAGAGAACGACGACGGCAGCTTCAGCGCCTTGCACCACCCGTTCACCGCGCCGAAGTGCACCCCGGAAGAACTGGAAGCCAACCCGGCGACCGCTCTGTCCCGTGCCTACGACATGGTCCTGAACGGCACCGAACTGGGTGGCGGTTCGATCCGTATCCACCGCAAGGAAATGCAGCAGACCGTATTCCGCCTGCTGGGTATCAACGAAGCGGAACAGGAAGAGAAATTCGGCTTCCTGCTCGACGCCCTGAAATACGGCGCACCGCCGCACGGTGGTCTGGCCTTCGGTCTGGACCGTCTGGTGATGCTGATGACCGGCGCCCAGTCGATCCGTGAAGTGATCGCCTTCCCGAAAACCCAGAGCGCGGCAGATGTCATGACGCAGGCACCGGGTCAGGTGGACGCCAAGGCACTGCGCGAACTGCACATTCGTCTGCGCGAAACGCCAAAGGCTGAGTAAGGCTGACCGCAAAGGCGCATCCTTTTGGGTGCGCCTTTTCTTTAGGTCGAGATTTATTGGTTGCTGGCCGACACTGTGTGTGGCGGGCAATGTTTCAAAGAGAATTCGGAGCGAGTTATGGCGGGTCATTCCAAGTGGGCGAACATCAAGCACCGCAAAGAACGTCAGGATGCCAAGAAGGGCAAGATTTTCACCAAGTGGATTCGTGAACTGACCGTTGCTGCCCGTCAGGGCGGCGGGGATCCGGGCTCCAACCCGCGCCTGCGTCTGGCGCTCGACAAAGCCCTTGGCGCGAACATGAGTCGCGACATCATTGATCGCGCGGTCGCACGCGGCGCCGGTGCTGCCGACACCGACGACATGGTCGAGTTGAGCTACGAAGGCTATGGCCCGGGTGGTGTGGCGGTGATGGTCGAGTGCATGACCGACAACCGTAACCGCACAGCCGCCGCTGTTCGCCATGCGTTCAGCAAATGTGGCGGCAACCTCGGCACCGACGGTTCCGTGGCCTATCTTTTCGAGCGCAAAGGGCAGATTTCCTTCGCGCCAGGCATTGATGAAGACGCTTTGATAGAAGCGGCTATGGAAGCCGACGCCGATGACGTGGTCACCCACGAAGATGGCTCGATTGACGTGTTCACTTCTTTCGCGGGCTTCTACTCTGTTCGCAATGCGCTGGAAGCGGCCGGTTTCAAGGGTGACGACGCAGAAATCGTCATGCTGCCGACCACCAGCGCCGAACTGGACCTGGAAGGCGCCGAGAAGGTGCTCAAGCTGATCGATATGCTCGAAGACCTGGATGACGTGCAGAACGTCTATTCCAATGCCGATATACCAGAGTCGGTGGCTGCACAGCTCGGTTAAGGGTGACTAAGATCAAGTGTGGGAGTAGCTCCCACATTGGTTATTGGCTGTATTGAAGTGCTCTTACCTAACCCGCAGGCGTTATGACTTTAATTCTTGGTATCGACCCCGGTTCGCGTATTACCGGTTATGGCGTAGTGCGCGATACCGGGCGTGGCTGTGTGTACGTGGCGTCGGGCTGCATTCGCACGGGCTCGGGAGAATTGCATGAGCGTCTGCAAATCGTTTATCGCGGCGTGCGTGAAATCATCCAGACTTATGGTCCGGTCACCATGGGCATCGAAAAGGTGTTCATGGCGCGCAATGCCGACTCCGCGTTGAAACTGGGTCAGGCTCGCGGTGCTGCAATCGTTGCCGGTGCCGAAGAAAGCCTGGAAATCGCCGAGTACACCGCAACCCAGGTCAAGCAGGCAGTGACCGGCACTGGCGCAGCGAATAAAGAACAGGTGCAGATGATGGTCATGCACATGCTGAAATTGACCAGCAAACCGCAAATTGACGCCTCAGATGCTCTGGCCATTGCCATCTGCCATGCTCACACCCGTTCCAGTTTGTTGCCCCATGGCCTGGGGACGGCACGCAGTCGTGGCGGGCGCTTGCGTCTCTGATAGCATCAGCAGTCATTTTTATGGAATGAGGGTTTTCGTGTCTGTGTCGTCGACGCGAGCTCTTGTTCTGTTGGTCGCCAGGCATTGATCTGGCCAACGCTCAAGGATCTGAAACGTGATTGGACGCTTGCGCGGCACACTGGCTGAAAAACAGCCGCCGCACCTGATTCTGGATGTAAACGGTCTGG
>Ga0247818_10002041_pt1 | contig 13052 bp, 13 predicted proteins | sample 13C_Glucose_Day1_FD_192424 | JGI IMG/M metagenome (GOLD analysis project Ga0247818, IMG submission 192424) | Soil microbial communities from agricultural site in Penn Yan, New York, United States - 13C_Glucose_Day1 | ecosystem: Environmental > Terrestrial > Soil > Agricultural land | place...
GGGACCGGGTCTCGCTCGGGGCGGTCACGACGAGTCCCGGCGGACGGCAAGGGGCCGGGCAAAAGGGTCCGCTACTTTGCGGAACCTTTACCCGGGGCGAGCCGTTGGCCAGGTGAGCCGACGGGCTCCTGACCGATCATTCAGACGAAGACCGAGGTGACCTCAATGGCAGTGTGGGACCGGCTCAAGGATCAGGCCAGGACTCTCCAGCAGTCCCAGGGCGCGCGGGGGGCAAGCGGCGGACAGACCAGCGCCGCCGGCGGTCACGGATCGCACGGATCCGGCGGCGGATCCCGTGCCCAGCTGGTCAGTACGCTCAAGTCGCAGCTCGCCTCACTCAAGACGGAGCTGAAGAGCGGCGCGTACAGGGACGCCAGCATGGCCATGTGCGCACTCGTCGCGGCAGCGGACGGGCACGTGGACCCCGCCGAGCGCCAGCACGTGGAGTCGATGATCCTCGGCAACGAGGTGTTGCAGAACTTCCCGCCGGAGCAGCTGCGGCAGCGCTTCGGCAAGCACGTCGACCAGCTGACCTTCAACTTCCAGCAGGGCAAGGCCGAAGCGATGCAGGAGATCGTCAAGACGGCCAAGAAGCCGACCGAGGCACGTGCCGTACTCCAGACCGGCATCGTCATCGCCGGAGCCGACGGCAACTTCTCACAGCCTGAGCACGCGATCCTTCTGGAAGCGTGCACGGCACTCGGGCTGTCCCCCGCGGAGTTCCAGCTCTGATCCGCCCCCGAGAGGGCGGCCTGTCGTACGCCGGGGCGCAGCGTGCTCGTTCGGCGCCTGACCCGGCGTGCGCGGGCGAGGTGAGCACATCGCCGCGGTGCTCCGGGACAGAGCAAGGAGACCGCGCGAGCATGTGAGCAGTCGGGGACTGCACGGCACTTCGCCGTGAGATCCGGCCGTTGCCGGGGCGGAGAGCGACCGCTCCTTCGGAGATCAAAAGGGGTGAGCGGTCGATGTCGCCCGTGCTTACATGGATGGCATGGTCTCTGCTGAGCGCTTGCTCGCCTTCGCGGCTATGTCGTTGCTCCTCATCGTGGTACCCGGTCCCAGTGTGCTCTTCGTGATCGGGCGAGCCCTGGCACAAGGGCGCCGCGCCGCGCTCACCACGGTGGTGGGGAACACGCTCGGCGCCTATGTGCTCATCGTGGCCGTGGCTCTCGGGGTCGGATCGGTCGTGGAGCGGTCTGTCCTGGTGTTCACCATGCTCAAGCTCGCCGGCGCCGCCTACCTGGTGTATCTGGGTGTCAGAGCATGGCGGCAGCGGGGCTCACTGCAGGCCGCGTTCACGGCGGAGAAGTCCACACAGGGCGGCCTGCGGACCCTGTGGGAAGGCTTTGCAGTCGGCGTGGCCAACCCGAAGACCATCGTGTTCTTCGCTGCCGTCCTTCCGCAGTTCGTCGACCGAGCACATGGCCACGTGGTGATGCAGATGCTCGTGCTGGGGCTGGTCTTCAACATCATCGCGGTGGCCTGCGACAGCGCGTGGGGACTGGTCGCGGCAACGGGGCGCGACTGGTTCGCCCGCTCTCCCCGCAGGCTCTCCCTGGTCGGGGGCGTCGGTGGCCTGACGATGATCGGCCTCGGTGTCACGGTGGCCGTGACAGGGCGCAAGGAATGATCCCTGGACCGTGGCCCGCTCGCGGCAATTTCGTGGGAACGGTGGTGGGGGGTGCCGGGGTGTCGAGCCGGCCGCGGCCCCTCTACTCCCTGCGTCGGATCGCCGGATCACCGGGCGTCCGCACCGACCGTGCCCCGAGCAGCCGAAGGGCTGTCCGAGCGGCGCAAGGCTTTGCCCGAGCAGCCGAAGGCCTGCCCGATTCGCCGGCGGGGCTTGCGCGAGCAGCCGAAGGCATGCCTGAGCGACCGGGGTTTGCGCGAGTGGGTGACCGGCTCGTGGGTCGAGGGATACCGTTGAAGGGCCACGCCAAGTCCGCCCCCTGGAGCCCTCGATGAGCGAGCAGCCGGCCGTTGCCGTCCCCTCAGCAGAACGGAAGCCGCTGGAGCCCGAGGCCGCCGAAGCGGTTCGTGCGTACGCCGCCAGAACCCGTGCGAACGCTGACCGTCTCGCTGCGGTGCTCGAGGACATCGCCGCCAACGGCCTGCCCTCGCTGGACGAGTGCACCCCCTGGGAGGACCTCCGCGACGCTCGCCTCGCCCAGCTCGCCGACGTGCGCCCCGCCGTCGCCTGATGGCTCCCAGACGAGCCCGTATCGCGTTCAGCGACTCCGCGGCCAAGCAGCTGGAAGAACTCTCCGAACGCGCCGTGCATGCCCTCGACCGCACTCTCGTCGCGGTCAGCGTCGACCCCGACATCGGTGAACCCATCGATGGCACCACGGCATCCGGCCCGGCGGGGCAGCCCGCCCTGCGCCAGTACGCCGACGAAGTCGAGGACGTGCGAGTCCTGTACTTCGTCACCGCACTGCGTACCGTCGTGGTGATCGCCTACATCGAGGCGTGAGCGCACCCACGCGCTGGCGGCAGTCCTCGAACCCGCACCACGCCCCTCCCGCAGGCGCGTCCCAGGGCGTGGGCACAGGGACGCCCCCGCAGGCGCGTCCCAGGGCGGGGGCACAGGGACGCGGACAAAGCCGAGCCATCCTTTTCGGGGCTCGACGGCGGGCGCCGCGCTCGGCGGTGCCCTGACCGCCTGCCTCGTCACTGCGGCCGGTAGCCTCGGCAGGAGCAGGTAGCACGCGAGCCACCGGACGGAGTCAGCATGACCGACAGCGCCCGTGTCGTGCTGGAAGGCCTCGACAGCATCCGGTCCGACACCGAGGATCTCTACAAGGACCTCCACCGCCACCCCGAACTGGGCCTGCGGGAGCACCGGACGGCGAAGAAGGCTGCCGACGCCCTGCGCGCGCTCGGCTACCAGGTCGTCGACGGTATCGGCGGCACCGGTGTGATCGGAATCCTGGTCAACGGTGAGGGCCCCACCGTCATGGCCCGGGCCGACATGGACGCGCTCCCGGTCCGGGAGCAGACGGGCCTGCCCTACGCCTCCACGGCTACCGTGACCGGGGAAGACGGCACCGAGCTGCCCGTGATGCACGCCTGTGGGCACGACATGCACGTCGCCGCCCTGGTCGGCTGCGCACGCCTGCTGGCCGAGAGCAAGGAGGCGTGGAAGGGCACCTTCGTGGCGCTTTTCCAGCCCTCGGAGGAGCGGGGCGACGGCGCGGACGCGATGCTCGCGGACGGCCTGACCTCCAAGGCGCCCCAGCCCGATGTCGTGCTCGCCCAGCACGTGTTGCCCTACCCGGCCGGCTACGTGGGCACCCGCGCCGGATCCTTCCTCTCGGCGGCGGACAGTCTGCGCATCACCGTTCATGGCAGGGGAGGGCACGGCTCGATGCCACAGGTGACGGTGGACCCGGTGGTCATGGCCGCCATGATCGTCGTACGCCTGCAGACCATCGTCTCCCGGGAGGTGGCGGCTCTGACCCCTGCTGTCGTCACCGTAGGGAGTATCCACGCGGGCACCGACCCCAACATCATCCCGGACCGAGCCGTCATCCAGGTGAACGTCCGGACGTACGACGACGATTCACGCGTCCGGGTGCTGGCGGCCATCGAGCGGGTCGTGACGGCCGAGTGCCAGGCGTCCGGTGCTCCGAAGCCGCCCGAGATCGAGAAGATCACCTCGTTCCCCCCGACCGTCAACGACGCCGCGGTGACCCGGAGGGTCGCGCAGGCGTTCGCCGGGCACTTCGGTGAGAACGCGGAGACCGTCGACGTGCAGACCGCCAGCGAGGACATGAGCAAGATTCCCGGAGCCTTCGGCGTGCCGTTCACCTACTGGGGCATCGGCGGTTCCGACCCGGCTCTCTTCGCGACGGCCGACGGCGCGGGCGCAGGGCGCGTCCCGGTCAACCACAGTCCGCACTTCGCCCCCGTACTCCAGCCCACACTCGACACCGGTGTGAGCGCTCTCGTCGTCGCGGCACTCTCCTGGCTCTCGGACTGAGGTCCACGCGGCAGGCGGCCCTGCCCGGTGCACGCGCGGCGCGCCCTGAGAGGAGCCTCGCGGGGACGAAACGCCGGCGGCGCCGGGCGGTCACCACTGCGCGCTGTGCATGCAGGGACAGGGGTGGCCTGAGGGCCGGGCCGTGGCTAATAGGGTGACCCGCATGTCTGTCACGTTGAGTTCCACCAAAACCCGTGCCGCTCTGCGTACTTCGGCACGCGTCTCGGGTGAGTTGATCCTGGTCCTGGTGATGGCCTCGGTGGCCGTGTGGGTCCTGGGCCGCATGTGGTCGATCGTCTGGCCGCTCATAGTCGGCCTTCTGCTCACCACGCTGACCTGGCCCTCCGCGCGCTTCCTCCGCAGACGAGGGTGCCCCCCGGCTCTCGCGGCTTCGGTCGTGACGGTGCTCTTCCTTCTCGTCGCCGCGGGGGTCGTGGCCCTGATCGCCGTACCCGTGGCATCCCAGTCCGGGGAGCTGGCCGACGGTGTGGTGGAAGGCATCCAGAGGCTGCGCGAGTGGGCCTCCGGCCCGCCGCTCAACATCGGCGACGACCAGATCACCGGCGCGTTCGACTCCGCGACCACGCGCATCCAGGACAGCGTCGGCAGCATGGTCACCACTGTCTTCACGGGTGTGAGCACCGTCGTCGACGGTGTGGTCACCGCAGTCCTGGCGGTGTTCCTGATGTTCTTCATGCTCAAGGACGGCACCCGGTTCCTGCCGTGGCTCGGACGTCAGCTGCCCGGACGTCTCGCCACCGATGTCCCGACCGTGGCCGCCCGCGGCTGGGCGACACTGTGCGAGTTCGTACGCTCCCAGGCCTACGTCGGTCTGCTCGACGCCGTCCTCATCGGCATCGGCCTGTGGATCGTGGGCGTTCCGCTGGTGCTTCCTCTGGCGGTCCTGACGTTCGTGTCGGCGTTCGTGCCGATCGTCGGTGCCCTCTTCGCGGGCTTCGTCGCCGTACTCATCGCGCTCGTGTCGAACGGCCTCACCGACGCGCTCATCGTCCTGGCGATCATCCTGGTGGTCCAGCAGCTGGAGGGCAACGTGTTCCAGCCCATGATCCAGAGCCGTGGACTCGGCCTGCATGCTGCTGTGGTGCTCCTGGCGGTGACGTTGGGCGGCAGTCTGGCCGGCATCGTGGGCAGCCTCCTCGCCGTGCCCGTCGCCGCGGTGATCGCGGTGATCTGGAACTACGTGCGCGAGCAGCTCAGCGACCCCGTCCAGGAGCCGGAGAGCCAGACATCACCGAGCGGGGCCGTCGCCGCCTCATGACGCCGGAGCGCTGCCCGGCCCGGGGGAACGGGCCGGGCAGCGCCGCGTCACGCCATTCCTGTCCGCGTGCCTCCGCCGGTGGCAATCAAGCCACCCGCGAGAAGGGCCGGAGCCCCGGACCGGCTGCGCATCCCACAGGTCTGAATCACGGACATGGGGGAACGCGTGTTTCAACAAACAAAGGAGCCGGTCATGTTGGGAATCGCCGCAGCTGTACTGTTCTTCATCGCCTTTCTGATCAACGCCGCCGACATCACGACGAACGATGTCTTCAGCTCGGTGAACGTCATGCTGATCGGACTGGGTCTGCTGGCCCTGCACGTTGCGGGAATCGGCCACGGACGGAGAACCGGTCGACGGTGACCACCCGCCGAGAGGCGGACAGGCGCCTGCCACGGTGAGGACCGGCGGCAGGCGCCTTGGCGTGATACCCGTCCCAGCGCCAGCCTCGGGCAAGAGGCGCCACCGGACCGGCGACTCCCATGAGTGCCCGGCCGGTGATCCGGGATGCCGAGCACTCCCGCCGCCCCACCTCCCGTGCGTTCCGTGTGCGATCCGTGCGCGGCTCAGGGAGCGATCGACGGTACGGTGGTCGCAGGAGGTGACCCCGTGTCCGCTGAGAACGAGCTGTTCGGAGCAGTCGACGCCCTGTTGGATCAGGTCGCGCAGGACGAGCTGCCCGCCCCCGCCGAGCGTAAGCGGTTGCGTGAGGCGGCAGGGCTGAGCCAGGCACAGATCGCCGGCGCGCTCGACGCACGCCGAGAAGCGGTGGGCAGCTGGGAGAGCGGCAGGACCGAGCCCCGGCCACCGAAGCGCGCGGCATACGCACGACTCCTGGCGGGGCTCGCCGCTCGCTTCCCCGCCCCTGAGCCCGCCTTCACCGCGCCCGCGGACACACGCCGAGGACCGACGGCCCCCGCGCAAGCGTCCCCGTCGCAGGCCGCCCCTGCTGAGGTGTCCCCGCAGCCTGCGGACGTCCCGGTGTCGCCGCCGCCAGCTGCCGTGCCGTCGCCGGTGGCCGACGAGCATTCCCGCCGGGCGGCAAGCACCCCGAGGATTGCGTCCCCGCCGCCTCGCCCGGTCACGGGGCGGACCGCCACGAAGCGGACGGCGACGAAGAGGGTGGCCGCGAAGCCCGCGCAGGCCACCGCCCCCGACCCCCGGTTCGAGAACGGACCGCTCGCCGTTCTCGACGTGGAGGACGGACACGTTCTGGCCCACTGCGTCGGTGGGCTGGTCCTGGACGTGCCCGCCAGATCTCTGCCCGCGCTGGTCGAATGGACCCTGTCGGAGGCGAAGCTCGGGGCTCCCAGGCTGAGCGGCCCGGGCAAGGACCAGGACCCGCTGCTCGTCCTGACCGAGGCCGCCTGCGAGCGCTACGGCCTGCCCACCCGGCTCAGCCAGGAGGAGCGCCTGTCCGGGCGGGTCCCCGACGACCACAGAGCTGTCAGGCAACTGGCCCGCGCCGACTGGAAACTGACGAAGCGAGGCCTCGGGCCGTGGGCCAGGATCTACCGCCCCGCCCAGGGCGGCAAGCGCGCCTGCGTCCAGCTGTGCCTCCCGTCCTGGGGAGCGCTCGACACCCGGCACTGGGGCGACGCGGCCCGGTTGCCGGCTCCCGACATCGCCCGCCTGCTCGGCACGTACGCGTCGCGCGTGATGACCCCCCGCGGTTCCACAGCCGTGACCGGCCTGGAGCTCATGACCGCCCTCCACCCGCCGACCCGGGCGGGGGAGCCGGACGGGGCGGGCAAGCGGCACAGCGAGTACAACCCGGGATCGCTGGGCAGTGAGCCGGTCGACTGCGCGCCGTGCGAGGCCCCCGACGGGCACCCGCTGCTGAGGCACCTGCCCCGGTTCCATCAGCGGGGGCCCGCGGAGATGCTGATGGAAGAGGCGTACGACTGGGCGCGGCCGATGACCGATGACGAGTACGCCCTGCGCCACGTCGTCGGTATCGACGTCAACATGGCATTCGCCGCCGGAGCGAACGGCGCGATCGTCGGTCTGGGCGCGCCGACGCACATCGAGCGCCCCGTGTTCGACCCGAAACTGCCGGGTTCCTGGCTGGTCGACCTCTCGCACATCGAGCTGGACGAACGGCTTCCCTCGCCCTTCACGCCGAGGGGCGACCGGCCGCAGGGGCCGGCCTGGTACGCGACACCCACCGTGGCGTACGCCGTGGAACTCGGCCACACCGTGGCGCCCACCGAGGCCTACGTACGCATGGAGAACGGCCGCTACCTGGACGGCTGGTACAACCGGCTGCGCGACGCCTACGTCTCCACCATGGCCGACCTCGGCGTCGTGGCCGATCTTTCTCCGGAAGAGTTCCTGGCGGCCATGGACGGCTACCGCGAGCGGGATCCGCAGCTGGCCGTCGTGCTGTCGGCCGTGAAGGCCACCGTCAAGGGCGGCATCGGCAAGCTGCGTGAACGGCCGCGCGGTGAGAACTGGAAGCCCGGTGAAGCCTGGAGGGCTCTCTCCCGTCCGACGTGGCGCCCCGACATCCGCGCCACGGTCATCTCCAGGGCACGCGTCAACATGCACCGCAAGATGCTGAAGCACGCGGCCTTCACCGGCAGGTATCCGGTCGCGGTCCTCTCCGACTGTGCCGTGTACGCCGCAGAGGGGCCGAGCCCGCTGGACTTCCTGCCCTACCGGCAGGGCAAACCGCTGCCGGGGGGCTTCCGTCTCGGTGTATCGCCCGGGATGGTCAAGCACGAGGGTTCCCAGACCGTCCTGTGGGCCGAAGGCGTACGGGAGGAGCACGGCCAGGAGCTCAACCTCGCCCGCTACATCAAGGACGGGCATGTCACCGCTGCGGACATGGGGGAGTAGCACGCCATGAGCATGTTCGGAGAGGGCCTCGACCGGGCCGTGGAGCAGGCGTTCACCCGGCCCGTCCCCAAGTCCGCGGGCGCGCAGATGCGTTACCTCGTCAAGCAGTACAAAGGCACCCGTGCCGTCGCCCAGGTGCTGCGTGTGTCCCAGCGTACGGTCGAACGGTATGTGAAGGACCAGATCAAACGTCCCCGCAAGGACCTCGCCCTGCGCCTGGAGAGCGAGGTGAAGAAGCGCTGGCAGCCCCAGATCCGGGCCAGGGCCAAACAGGCCGCGGCCACCAGCACCGGTCTCGTCATCGATACGCGTGCGCGTTTCGGATACACCGCCGCGCCCGGGACCACCGACGACGCCCGGCTGCGGCACCTCACTGTCGCCCTGCCGCCGACGTATGCCGCTCGTCTCTTCGAGGCCAGGGACCGCGGTGAGTCCGACCAGCAGCTCCGGGACATCGCGGCCGAAGGCCTCCAGGAGGTCTACTTCAAGGACGGCGGACGGCGCGCGGCCGGACTGGCCGTCGAATACACGGACCTGGAACACATCGCATTCGACCTGTGAGCGTGCGAAGGCGTCGGGGCCGGCAGTGGGCCATGGAGCGCAATCACGCTCCATGGCCGACGTGAACCCGGTACGCCTTCCGCGATGCCGTCGGCGGCCGGGCGTCAGCCGAGCCAGCGGCCCTCGCGCATGAGATCTCGCCCGTGCAGTTCGTCGGCCTCCCGCCAGGCCTGGATGCGCTGAGGCCGAATCAGGAAGTACTGGTAGGGCTCGGCGAGACCACGCGGATCGAAACCGGTCCTGGCGGCGAACGCGTCGCCCGTTCCGGGATCGAGATCCGCGAGATCCACGGGTTCGGCGATCCCGTCGACGACGACGACGTCACGCGTCGGCCCGAAGCCGAGTCGCACCTGGCCTTGCCCGGAGAGGTTACGGCCGGTGACCGAAGCGCGCGGAGTCGCGACGAGGAACGCGGTCCCGTCCCACCGGTACGAGAGCGGAACGAGGTGAACGCCGCGAGGACCCGAGGTCGCCACCCAGAGATCGATCTCGCTCTCCAGCTTCGCCTGCGTGTCCCGCAGTCTTTCCTTGAACTCTCTGGGTGACACGTCGGTCATTCTTCCTCCTGGTCACATGAACCGCCCTGCGGGAGGGGGTTCGAGGGCTAGGCCGGACGCGGGCCCGCTCCGTCACGACGAAGGCGCTGCCCTGTCACGCCGACGGTGCGGTGCTGTCACGTCCACGGTGCTGTCCGGTCACGTCGACGGTGCGGTCTGTGCCTCGCGGAGCCGGTACTCGCCGGGCGGCACCCCGGTCAACTCGCGGAAACGGGCGTCGAACACGGTCTGCGAGGCGCAGCCGACCGTGCACCAGACCTCGCCGCCACCGACGTCTCCCCGCCGCAGCAGCGCCGTGGCGTGCTCGATACGACGCGCCATCAGATAGGCGTACGGCGAGCGGCCGTACGCGATCCTGAACAACCGGCTGAGGTGACCGGCCGCCATGTTCGCGTCGCGGCCGAGCGCCTCGACGTCCAGAGGCTGCGCGTACTCCCGGTCCATCCGGTCGCGGACGCGCCTCAGTCGCGCGAAGTCCTCCAGACGCTGTGCCTCGATGAGGGCGCGCCTCCACCCTGGATGACACATGAGGTAACTCCTTCGGAGAGGTCCATGTCCGTGACGTTATCCGCGGTCCTGCCGCCGGTGCTTCTCGATTCCTGATCCGTCCGCCCCCGTGTCGTACGTTCGCGCCCCTGGCGCTCCCTGTGCCGTACGAGCGCCTGCCGGAACGTGACCGCCTGGAGGAACGTGACTCAGCCCCTCCCCGGTGAGAGCCCCGTCACATCTGGGCCCGAAGGCGGCACAACCATCGGTACCACTCGCGGGTCACACCAAGTAGGAGCAAACAGCTCTCAGGGACACAAGGGGGATATATGAGAAACACCCGTTCCATCGCAACTGCCGGGGCGCTGGCCGCGCTGGCGCTGGGTGCCACGACCGCGTTCGCCACGACCGCGTCAGCCGCACCCAACGTCACTCCCCAGGGCGTGTGCGGCAGTGGCTACAAGACCGTGAACTCGGTGCCGGTCGGCTCCCTGGGCACCGTCTACCTGACGTACAACTCCTCCAACGGCAAGAACTGCGTCGCGACCATCCGCGCCAACCCGGGCACAGCCAAGTCCATGTCCACGTACATCTACGTCCCCGCCACCGACCAGTGGGCCGACGACTCGGGGAACTTCACGTCGTACGCGGGACCGGCCTACGTCTACGGCAAGGGCTACTGCGTGAGCTGGGGCGGAAGCATCTCCAACATCTACGTGTCGGTGGAGAACTCCAACTGCGCCGCGCTGAAGGAGGTCCGCAGGACCACCGTCCGCTGATCCAGCGGCACCGGTCCTGAGTTCCCGTGCCGCCCGCTGCGGTTCGGCCTCGCCGTCCACGCAGCGGGCGGCCACCGCGAGGCCGTGCGCGCGTGGCAGGCGGTGCGGGAACGCGCAGCCTGCCGGCCGATGAGGGCGTACGCCTCAGAGTCCGGTGACCTTGGCACTCGCCGACAGCTCGTAGACGAGGGTGACCGTACGACGGCTGCCGGGCGGCAGCGTCACGTCCCAGCGGGCGATGCCTTCGGAGTCGACCTCCGCGGGCGGCGGGGAGCAACTCTCCTTCCGCAGCCGGATCTCCACGGCCGAGACCTCGGAGACAGGAAGCCGTTCCCTCAGGGCTACGACGTGGTCACCCTGCTCCTGGGGTGCGGAGAACCGGGAGAGGCTCAGACGGACCGTGCGGGTGATGACGGTCCGCTGGGTGATCCCGGCCGTCTCCCGCGTCTCCTCGGCCCGCCGGACCACTCGATGATCGTCGCTGCTGCCGAAGGCGAGCTCGACGGGTGCGCCGGGAGCGGTGAAATCCATCGTGCCGCGTCCGCAGAAGCCGCTGTCACGGACCAGATCCACGGGACCCGCGAGCAGTGCGTGACCGGACGCGTTGTCGAACCGCACGACCCGGTGCACCAGAGGAGAGAGCTCCGGCGAGCAGGTGTACGTACTGCGTGCGGGTGCCGTGAAGGCGGACAGCGGCACGCGTTGGGCGCGACCGTCGCCGGGCACCGAGACCTGTGAACGGGCCTTCAGCACCCGTGTCTCGCCACCGTCGTCCACCCCCGGCACGCCGAGCGCAGGGGCCGGGCCGAGGGAACCGATCTCCTCCTCGCGCAGTTCCACGTCGACGGTGCGGCGTTCCGCGGCGGAGCGGTCCGTGAGCGTGAGCCGGTCCTCGGGCAGGTGCGGCGGGTCGGCGGCGAGCGCCGAACGGGCGGTCGACAAGGTGAGCCGCACGTCCTGCCAGTCCTCACCCGTGCGCTGCCAGACCATCGCATCGGTCTCCAGGGTCACGGAGTCCCCGTCCAGCACGGCCCGGTAGGCAGGCCGCCACAGCGCACACGGGGTGAGGTGACTCAGGACCAGCCCCACCGGCCCGGCCTCCGCGGAGTCCATGGTCAGCTCGACATGGGCGACGAGCTCGGAGGGCTCCTGCTCGGAGAGGAGCAAGGCCTCTCCGCCCTGCGCGAGTTCCTCGTCGAGCACCGACATTTGGCTCACCACGGTGCGCAGTTCCTCGCCGCACGTGGCGCGTTCGTCGTCGACCCGGTCCAGCTCCGCGGTCCAGCGGGCCCTGTCGGTCCCGCCCGATCCGGCACCCTCGCCGATGTCCCGCAGCAGATCGGCGGCCAGGCGGCCGAGCAGCTCCTGCCGGACCTCCAGCCGTTCGCGCCGCCGCCCCAGGGCGAGCAGCTCGGTCTCCACGGTGAGCATCCGCCGGCGCAGGGCGGAGTCGTCGGTGTGCGGCAGTGGTCCACGTGGTGACCAGCTGCGCGTGATCCGTGCGTCGAGTACGGACGCCGGGTGATCGGCGGTCAGCTCGGCGTGCAGGGTCCGGTCCACGGCCAGCGCGCTGATCGGGCCGAGGCGCAGCCGTTGGACACCGGCAACGAGGTCGAGCACGGCGGCACGCTCGACGTGCGCGCGGTCCTCCAGACAGGTCACGGCGGTGACGGGGAGAGCGATCGGGTCGGGGGCTGTGGTCATGAGGTGTGTCAGCTCCTGCGGTTGCCGCCGACGAGGGCCTTGCCGGCCGGGATACGGATCTCGTAGCCGCCGTCGAGCACGGCGGTGCCGCCGGCGGGCAGGTCCACCCGCCATGCGCGAGTTCCCGGGGCGTGCCGTCCGGCCTCGGCGCCGTCGTCGTCCAGCGGCACCCAGTCGGCCCGTTCCTCGATGCGGACGTCGGCCTCCGAGGTGACGGGCACGCGCTCACGCACCTCGAGAGCGACGGGGACGGCGAGGCGGTTGGCCAACTCCACGTGCACCCGGTGGTCGAGCACCGTGATGTTGTTGCGCAGCCCCGAGGTGGACTCGTTCACATGCGTACGCCGGGTGACCTGAACGCCCTGTGCGGGTCCGAGTCCGACTCGGCGGACGCCTCCGGGGGCGAGGGTGGGCAGAGCCGCGGTCAACAGGAAGTCGTCGTCGACGATGACTTCCACCGGACCGGCCAACAGCGACTGATCGGTGGCGTTGGAAAGGACCAGTGTCGCGTAGACGGTCTGTTCCACGGCGGGTATGCAGAGGTGTTCGGTGTGCGCGCCGACGGGGATCTCGCCGATGGTGACGGTGTGCCAGGTGCCGTCCGACGGGACGTCCGCACGGGCAGCGGTGTCGAAGCGGTGGTCGAAGGAACCGGCCGACTCGCGGGGCCGCACGGCGTGATGGGGCAGGGGCAGCGCGGCGACCGCCTCCGCGCGGCGGCGGTGCTCGGCCGCCACCGGATCGAAGGCCGAGCCGGGGAACAGCCGGCCGCGGCGCCCTGCCTGATCCTCGGGACCGGCGAGGACGAGGGCGGCGTAGTCGAGGTCGCCTCCGCTCGGCCGGGGCGGACCGGCGACCTCGAC
>Ga0247818_10002042_pt1 | contig 13051 bp, 11 predicted proteins | sample 13C_Glucose_Day1_FD_192424 | JGI IMG/M metagenome (GOLD analysis project Ga0247818, IMG submission 192424) | Soil microbial communities from agricultural site in Penn Yan, New York, United States - 13C_Glucose_Day1 | ecosystem: Environmental > Terrestrial > Soil > Agricultural land | place...
CGCCCACTTAGCTCTTTTCGGGTGACTGGTTCCCGAAGAATTGTGGCTCTGTAGCACCGAGTGTTTCCAACAGGGACAGCGACAGCGCCCATGCCTCGTCAAGTCTGTGAATATGACTAAGCGCAGGAACTTCCTGGCCGCCGGGACGGGCAGTCCTGCGACTGTGTCGGTCTTTAGCATCCTCATGGTGCCTCAGCGTCAAGCCAGGCCGTACAAGCCAAGAGCGTAGTCCACGTCGTCCTGCGACAGTCCAATGCTGCTTGTTTGGTTGGTGCAAGCTCGATGAGGGAGAGAGCATTGATGTAGTCACTGACATCACCCTCAATGTCACCGGCAATCAGGGCCACCGGGACTTGCGCCTGCGTTGCGAGGTCTGCGACGTAACCGGCTACTTTAGGAGTAGTACTGTCCCAGAGTCTCGGCCTTGAAGTCGAAGAAGTTGCCGGCCTCGATGGCGAGGCGGGCGTCGTCGACCATCTTCACCACGAAGCGTTCGTTGTGGATCGAGATCAGCGTGGCGGAGACCATTTCCTTGGCCTTGAACAGGTGGTGGATGTAGGCCCGCGAATAGTTCAGGCAGGCGTAGCAGTCGCAGCCTTCCTGCAGCGGGCCGAAGTCGCGCTTGTACATGGCGCCGGAGAGGTTGTACCGGCCAGTGGGGTGGTAGAACGCAGAATTCCGGGCCACCCGGGTCGGTGAGACACAGTCGAAGGTGTCCGCGCCGTTCTCGATCGCAGTGAAAATGTCGTCCGGCTCGGAGATGCCGAGGAGGTGCCGGGGCTTGTTCTCCGGCAGTTCCTCGTTGCACCAGCGCACGATCGTGCCCAGGTTCTCCTTCTCCAAGGCCCCGCCGATGCCGAAGCCGTCGAAGTTCATCGCGCCGAGGTCACGGCAGGCCTTGCGGCGCAGGTCCTCGTACTGCGCACCCTGGATGACACCGAAGAGCGCCTGGTACGGCTTGCCCGCACGCTCGGCCGTGAGCCGGAAGTGCTCGGTGATGCAGCGCTCGGCCCAGCGCCGCGTGCGCTCCAGGGATTCCTCCTGGTAGCCGCGGGAGTTCTGCAGGGTGGTGAGCTCGTCGAACGCGAACATGATGTCCGCGCCGATCTGGTGCTGGACGTTCATGGAGATCTCGGGGCTGAAGCGGTGCCGGTCGCCGTTGAGGTGGCTCTTGAACCACACGCCCTCCTCGTCCACGTGGGCCAGGCGTTCCTTGCCGGGGGCGACGGCGTCGTCCGGCCCCGAACTGTCCACCGACTTCATGTCTATGACCTTCTTGAACCCGGAGCCCAGGCTCATCACCTGGAACCCGCCGGAGTCCGTGAACGTGGGCCCGCGCCAGTTCATGAAGGCACCCAGCCCGCCGGCCTCGTCCAGGATGTCCGCGCCCGGCTGCAGGTACAGGTGGTAGGCGTTTGCCAGCACGGCCTGCGCGCCCAGCTCGGCGACGGACTCCGGGAGAACCGACTTGACCGTGGCCTTGGTGCCCACCGCGATGAACGCAGGGGTCTGGATCTCGCCGTGCGGTGTGGTGATGGTGCCCGTGCGGCCGAGGAACTCCCCGCCGTTGGCGCTGACCTGGGCCTCCGACGGCGGGCAGCTTTCGCTCAGGCGTTTGCCCACACGGAAAGAGAACTCGGACTGCCGGGCCGGCAGGAGCGATGACACGGGTGTTTCAGGTTTGGCTGGCACTGTTCAAGTGTGCCAGCTAACAGCGTCCAACCCTTAGTGCAGCGGATCGGATGTGGGGTAGTTCTCAGCCCGCCACTTGTCCCAGTAGTTGCGGATGGACTCCAGCTGGTGCGCCCCGAGGTCGTAGGTGGAGACGATGACCAGGGACCCGCCCTCCGGCCGGATGTCCTTGATGGCCGGCTGGTCCGCCACGATCACCAGGCCTTCGCCGTGTTCCGCGTAGTGGTGGACCGTGAGCCCCACCTGGTGGTTGCTGCGGAACCAGACCTTGCCGGCGACTTCCTCGCCCGTGGCCAGGGTGAGCGAGTACGGTTCGCCCGGCTTGGGGACGTCCGACAGGCCCAGCTTTTCGATCGCAGACCCTTCGTTCCCCGGGACGGAGAAGAAGAAGGTCCGGCGCTTGCCGTGGGGGTGCCGTTCGAGGGCGAAGCGGAGCTGTTGGATGAAGGTCAGCCACCCCTGGGTGATGTCCTCGTCCCAGGCGGCCCACTCGGAATTGTGGTCCACCGCGGCCCGCGTGACGCTGACTTCCGTGCCGGTCGGGACCGGTTTCAAGGTGAACACGTCCCCGCCGTCGACCACCAGGGAGGTGTGGTCGGCGCTTTCGATCACATTGGGGCTGAAATAGATCTCGTTGATCTCGGCCGCCTGGTCGTCGGCATCCCAGCCGTGCCACTGGGCTACCTTGGCGGGCTCGCGCAGCATTGTCCAAACCTGCTGCGCGTCGGAGTTGATCACAACGCTCAGATTGTTCGTCATGGGCTGAATCTACAACGCCCGGCCGTGGGGTGGTAGGGGCCAAACGCCTCAGGAACGGACGGACTCGAGCTCGTTGCCGATCCGGCGGTCCAGCTCCGGGGCGCCAATGGTTTCCGAGCCGCCGTGGGCGCGCAGGAAGAGCAGTGCCTCGAGCCGCAGGAGCCGCCACTCGCGTTCCGCATCCGGGTTCGAGTTGTCCATCGACCGGAAGATTTCCTTGTCGTACAGGTTCGGTTCGTTGAGTGAGCGCTGGCGGACCTTGGCGTTGATCCGGGCCTTGAACGGGTCCGTCTCCATGGCGTCGGGGGCGCGGAGGAACTTCTCGTAGACAGCGGCCCGTTCCTCCTGGCCGAGCTGGCGGCAGATGTAGCTGGACAGGGCGAGGGAGGCCTCCACTGATGCCCAGCGGCCGCGGTTGCCGTCGAAGGGCAGCACATTGAGCAGGTCCGCGACGGCGAGGGCGTGTTCGGCGTCCTTGAGGATGATGAACAGCTCCTGCGCGAGGTCGCTGAGGTCCTTGAGGCAGCTGCCGGACTTCGTGTTGATGCCCTTGGCCAGCCGTTCGCTGAGCAGCTGTACCCCCGCCGATTTCGGGTGGGCCTCGGCGGCGGCCTGCACCACGGACTCGGGCGTTCCCGCCAGGGCCGGGATCAGCGCCAGGTCCTCTTCGCTGGGACCGCTCACCACCGGCGGAACGGGCGGCAGGGGAGGGACGACGACGGCGGGCGCGGCGGCGCCGTCGGCCTCCTCGTCCTGCTCCTGCCTTTCCTCGTCGGCCGCGACGCCGCCCGGAACGTCGCCCGGGATGGCGTCCTTAGCGGCGGCCGGTTCGAGCGGCTGCAGCGGGGAGCCGGCCTCGTCGACCGGTGATTTGCCAGTCTCGGCGGGAGCCCCGAGGATCAGGACGGTGGAGGCCGCCGCGATCCGCAGGCCGCCGCCTCCCGTGAGGGTCGCCAGGACCATGGCGGGCGTCCCGAAATCGTCGGTTTCGACGTCGACGCGCTGGATTTCGGCGGAGCGGTTGCCGTCGGGCAGGAGCAGATGATCGCCGCTCTGCAGAGATCCAGCCTGCTGTTCGATGTAGTTCGGGGCGGCCGGGGGGTGGGTCATTGGAGTCCTTAAATTCTTTTGCGGTCCGCCCAACAGTCTACAAAGGCGCGCGCGGGAAGTTGGGGACGCAGCCGCCGCCGGTCAGTTCCCGACGCCCGCGAAGGCCAGGGCCTGCCGGATCAGGGCGCCGCGGCCGCCGCTGAATTCCAGCTGGACATCCGAGCTCATGACTTCCTGCGGGGTCATCCAGGTCAGTTCCAGCGCGTCCTGCCGCGGCGAGCAGTCGCCCGTGACGGGGATGATGTACGCCAGGGAGACAGCGTGCTGGCGGTCGTCGGTGAACCCTGTGTGGGACGGGGACGGGAAGTATTCGGCCACCGTGAACGGCACCGGGCTGATCGGCAGTTGCGGGAAGGCCAGCGGGCCGAGGTCCTTCTCCATATGGCGCAGCAGGGCCGCGCGGATGGTCTCGCGGTACAGCACCCGGCCGGACACCAGGGAGCGGACCATCGTGCCGTCCTCGTCGGCCTGCAGGAGCGTGCCAACCTCGTTCACAAACCCGAGCGGATCCAGCCGGACCGGGACGGCCTCGACGTAGACCATGGGCAGCCGGCCGCGCGCCTCGAACAAATCTTCGTCGGAGAGCCAGCCGGGATTCGGGTCAGGAGTGCGAACGTTCATGGTTAAGTTCTACCCCATCCCTGCGGCTGGGGCGTGGTCACGCTCACCCGGCGGACGGCGCCGCGGAAATCCAGAGTGGCGGGCGGGCGGCGGTGCCGTCGGCGTCGGGGTTGGCCACGTGCAGGGTGGGGATGGCGGCTTCCTCGATGACCGCGGCCTCGTGCCCGGCCCCGCTCAGACGCTCGCGGAGGGTGGCCAGGTCGCCGGCGTATTCGAAGCCCAGGCCGGCACTCCCGGTCCCGGAGCCTGCGCCGACCATCAGGATCCCGCCGTTCTTCGCCAGGAAGGCTTCGGATTCGGCGGTGTTGTCGTCAGCGCCGGAGCCGGGGCCGCTGCCCGGGAGCGGGCGGGGCTGGGCGCCGATGTCGCGCAGGGTCCGGGCGGCAGCGACGGCGTCCTCGGAGAACCAGACCCCGACGACGGCGATGCCCGGGTCCGCTTCCGCTGACCCGCCCCAGCTGCCGTCCGTGGCCCGGGTGGCCGGGTCGGCGAGGAAAGTGAAGCCGTCCGCGGCCGTGATGCGGCACGAGGGCCCGTGGTCCGCTTCGATGAGTTCCGCGGTGGTGCCACCCTCGGCAGCCCCGGCTTCCTTGGTCCGGCGGGCAAATTCCTTCAGGTCGCCCACCTCGACGCCGAGGGATGTGGTGCCGTCGTCGGCGGAGCCCTGCTCGACAAAATGCAGGGCGAGGCGGCCGGAGCCGGCGTCGAACTCCCGCCAGGTGGGCTCGTCGACGGTCTTGACCATGCCCAGGCCGGTGAGCAGCCGCTCCCATGCATCAAGGCGGGAGGTGAAGTGGATCGGGCGGACACGCAGCATCTTTGCTCCTCAAGGTTGTGACGGGTTTGCGGCTCTCAGGGATATAGTCCCACCAAATCGGTGTCCGTGGGTCAGTGCGGAGCAGAATGGTGCCATGGCTGTTGAACTTGAGGAACTGCTGGTGAAGGATGCCGCCGAGTGGCGCGCGTGGCTGGAGCGCCACCACGCGGAGAGCCCCGGTGTGTGGCTGGTGCTGCACAAGAAGGGCGGCACGGTGACGGAGCTGGACTATGAGGCCGCCCTGCAGGAGGCCCTGTGTTTCGGCTGGATCGACGGCCAGGGCCGGCGGCGGGACGAAGAGACCTCGTTCCAGCGGATGACCCGCCGGGGCCCGAAAAGTATGTGGTCCGCCCGGAATGTGGAGCGGATCGGGCGCCTCGAGGCCGCCGGCAGGATGGCCCCTGCCGGCCGTGCCGCCGTCGCCAGCGCCAAGGCGGACGGCCGCTGGGAAGCCGCCTACTCCGGCGCGGCGACGGCGGAAGTGCCCGGGGACCTGGCCGCCGCCATCGCCGCCGACCCCCGGGCACAGGCGATGTTCGACGTCCTGACGTCGGTGAACAGGTACGCCCTGATTTACCGGACCAATGCCGTCAAGCAGCCAGCCACGAGGGCGAAGAAGATCGCGGGCTTCGTCGAGATGCTCGCCCGGCACGACACGCCGTACCCGCAGACCAGACGGCCGCCGGCCCCCTGACCGGCGCGATTAGAACCCGACGCCCATGGCCTGGGCGACCACCACCGCAGATGCCGAGGACCACGCCTGCGGATGGCACGACGCCGGATAGGGCACCGCGTGGCCGGCCTCCTCCGCCGTGATGCCGGCGAACAGTTCCGGCAGGCGGTGCCCGAAGGAGCCGGACGCGGCCAGCAGGCCCTCGGCGATGGTGCGGGCTTCGGCCACGAATCCCTCGGCCAGCAACCCCCGGACCGCGATCGCGGTGTCGTGGCTCCAGACCGAACCGCAGTGGTAGCTGAACGGCCAGAAACCGGCGGCGCGCCGGGAGATCGTGTGCACGCCGTAGCCGGAGAACAGCTCGGGGCTGAGCAGCCGGTCCGCCACGAGGCGGGCTTCCGAGGCGTCCAGGATGCCGGTGCCGAGCAGGTGCCCCATGTTGGAGCCCGGGATGTCCAGCGGCTCGCCGTGCCCGTCGAGGGCCATCGCCGGGAAGGGGCCGTCGTCGTCCTCGACCCAGAAGCGCTCGCGGAAGTTCTGCTGCAGCACCTCGGCAAAGTCCCGCAGCGCCTGGGCGCCGGGCTCGCCGTAGGCGTCGAAGAGGTCGGCGGTGTCCACGGCGGCCTGGTAGGCGTAGCCCTGCACCTCGGAGAGCGCGATCGGGCCGTCGGCCTGCTTGCCGTCGCGGAACTGCATGGCGTCCCCCGAGTCCTTCCAGCCCTGGTTGCTGAGCCCGTGGCCGGTAGCGTCCTGGTAGCTGAGGAACCCGCCGTTTGTAGTTCCGGGCGCGCCTGCCGCGGCCAGCAGCCATTCCACTGCCCGGGCCGCGTTGGGCAGGAGCGACCGGACCGCGGCGTCGTCCAGTCCGGCCTGGCCAAGTTCCGCCAGCAGGCACAGCCACAGCGGGGTGGAATCCACGGCGCCGTAGTAGACCGGGGGCAGGCGCAGGCCCTGGCTCTCCAGGACGAGTTCCTTGGCCCGGAGCTCGTGCAGGATCTTGCCGGGTTCCTCGGCGGCCCCCGCATCGGTTTTTGTGCCCTGGAACGCGGCCAGGGCGCGCAGCGTGCCGGCGGCGAGCCCGGCATCGAGAGGGAGGAGCAGGCGCGCGGCCCAGAGTGAGTCGCGTCCGAACAGGGTGAAATACCAGGGCGCCCCGGCGGCAGCGAACGGCGCGTCGGGCAGCGTCCGGGTAGCGAGGCGGAGTCCGGCGAGTTCATCGAGTGCGTTGTCCAGCAGCAGGCCCAGGGCGCCGGACGGCTCGGCGCGGACCTGGCGCGAGGCGGGCGTCGGGGCGGGCACCACGGCGTCCTCGCTGTCGGCGAGGACTGCCTGCCACTCGACGTCGAACGGGCGCCCGCGTCCTGCCTTGCCGCGCCAGAGGAGCCGTTCGCCGGTAGCGACGCTGCCGGGGGCGGCGACGGTCAGGGTCCGTCCGCCGTCGCGCCAGCGCAGCGTCGAGTCGTCCGCGGAGAACGGCTCGGAGGGCTCCCGGAAGCGGCTGAGCCGGATGGCGGCCATGTCGGTGAAGTCCGCGGCGAGCTGGATTTCGATCTCCACGTCGAGCGACTCGAGGGACGTGCGCAGCTGCAGGGAGTGCCGGACGACGCCGGGCGTGACCGTCCAGGTCTGGAGAAGTTCGACGGCGGGGTCCTCGGTGGGCCCCGGGATGCCGCGGACCAGCCCCCGCACGCGCAGCACACCGCCGGCCTCCGCCTCCACTGTGGCGGGCTCCGGCTCCAGGCCGTTCACCCGCACCTCGGCCCGGGACAGCATCCGGGTGTCCCCGTGCAGCAGGCCGGTAAACCAGCCGCCACCCGCGGCCCCCGAGGAGCCGGCGGCGTCGGTGGCACCGTGGCCGCTGGCGAGCCGCCCCTCGGCATCGAGCCACAACTGGGTGGGGGCGGCAACGGAGCAGTGCTGGCGGTGGAGCGCTGGCTGAACAGTCATGCGCCCCACCCTATGCCGGGAGCCGGACCGGCTCAACGGAACGCGCGGTCCGCCCCGCGGCTACACCTGCGGCAGGTCTTCCACCGGGAAGGCCACCGCTTCGCCGACGACGCGGAGGCACAGCTCCGTCCCCGGGCGGGCGATCGAGGCGTTCCAGTGTCGGATGGTGATGATCTCCCCGCCGCCGGGATAGCGGTGGTCCGCGACGGCCCCTTCCGCGAGGACGGGCGGGACGGCGAGCTTGAGCCGCACGGTGGTTTCGGGCCCGAAGTAATCGGTGTCCACCACAACGCCGCGGATGGGGCCGTCCTCCGCGATCCGGATCTGTTCCGGCCGCAGCATGAGCTGGACCCGCCCCTGCGCCGGGGGCCGGCGCACGGGAATGCCGCCCAGGGAACAGGTGGCGAGGGAGCCTTCCATCCAGGCGTCGAGGATGACGGCGTCGCCCAGGAATTCCGCCGTGGCGCGGTCCGCGGGGCGCGTGTAGACAATGAACGGGTTGCCGATCTGCGCGAGCCGTCCGCCGCGCATCACCGCCACCTGGTCCGCGAACGACAGCGCCTCACCCTGGTCATGGGTGACCAGGATGGTGGTGACCCCGGCGTCCTGGAGCACCTTGCCCACCGCGCGGCGGGTGGCTACGCGCAGGCCCGCGTCCAGGGCGGAGAACGGCTCGTCCAGCAGCATCAGCTCGGGCTCGCGGGCGAGGGCGCGGGCCAGGGCCACCCGCTGCTGCTGTCCGCCGGAGAGCTCGTGCGGGCGCCGCTTGGCCATGGCGGCGTCCAGGGAGACCATGTCCAGGAGTTCGGCCACCCGGGTCTTCACGCTGCGGTGCCCGCCGGGGAGCTTGCCGGCGTCGAGGCCGAAGGAGATGTTCTGCCCGACGCTCAGGTGCGGGAACAGGGCGCCGTCCTGTGCCACGTAGCCCACGTGGCGCTTGTGCGCGGGCACCCAGACGCCGTCGCCGGCCACCTTGGCGCCGTTGAGCGAGATGCTGCCGGTGTCCGGGTGCTCAAACCCGGCGATGAGGCGCAGCAGCGTGGTCTTGCCCGAGCCGGAAGGCCCCACGATCGCCGTCGTGCCGCCTTTGGCCACCGAGAGGTTGACACCCATGAGGACCGCCTGCGAGCCGAAGTTCTTGGTGACGGCGTCGATTTCCAGGTGGTTGTTGGTGCTGGTGGCAACGGATGCGGCGACGCGCGGTTCCGGGAGCCGGGAAGGGCTGTACTGGGTCACTGTCCCGCTGCTTTCTTGGACTGCTGGAAGAGGAGGTAGGTCATCGGCGCCGAAATCAGGATCATCAGCAGGGCGTACGGCGCGGCGCCGGCGTAGTCGATTTCGCTGCTTTTGCTCCAGAACTCGGTGGCGAGCGTCCGGGTGCCGTTGGGGGAGAGCAGCAGCGTCGCGGTCAGCTCATTGACGATCGCCAGGAACACCAGCGCGGCGCCACCTGCGGCGGCCGGGGCGGTGAGCCGCAGCGTGACCCGGAGGAACGCCAGCAGCGGCGGCTTGCCGAGCGCCTGGGCGGCCTCGTCGAGTTCCTTCGGCGCCTGGGCCAGTCCGGAGCGGATGTTGACCAGGGCACGCGGCAGGAACAGCAGCACGTAGGCCGCGACCAGGAGCGCCGAGGTCTGGTAGAGGCTGGGCGCCGCCTTGATGCTGACCGTCACGAAGGCCAGGCCCACCACGATGCCCGGCATGGAGCTCGTGATGTAGTTGGACAGCTCCAGGGCCTTGCTGAACCAGCTGGGGTGCCGCACGGCCAAATACGCCATCGGGAACGCCACGACGGTGGTGGCCAGGGCGCCGGCGAGGCCGTACATCAGGGTCTGCAGCAGGGCTGGCAGGAACTCGTCGGCCGCCCAGATGTCCGGGCCGCCGGCGACGATCCAGCGCAGCACGAACGTCAGCGGCAGCCCGAAGGCCAGTGCGGTGAGCGCGGCCAGGAACAGCTGGGCCGGGAGCTGGTACGCGTGCAGCGGAAGGCGCAGGGCGCGGGCCTGGGCGCCGGAGCCGATCTTGGCGTACCGGGCGCTGCCGCGGCTGCGCACTTCAACCAGCAGCAGGATCAGGCACAGGAACACGAGCACACTGGCCAGCATGTTCCCGGCGGTGCCGTTGAAGGTGGACTGGTACTGCACCATGATCGCGGTGGTGAAGGTGTCGAAGCGGATCATCGCGAAGGCGCCGTACTCGGCCAGCAGGTGCAGGGAGACGAGCAGCGCCCCGCCGGTCATGGCGATCCGCAGCTGCGGCAGCACCACGCGGAAGAACGTGCGCCAGGCGCCGAGGCCCAGGGATGCGGCGGACTGTTCGATGGCCGGGTCCAGCCGGCTGAGCGTGGCCGCGGCCGGGATGTAGACGAGCGGGAAATAGGACAGCGTCGCGATCAGCACGCCGGACCACAGGCCCTCGAGCGACGGCACCGCGGAGACCCAGGCGTAGCTGTTGACGAAGGCGGGGATGGCCAGCGGGGCCGCGAGCAGCACGGCCCACCACTTGTGCCCCCTGAGCTGGGTGCGTTCCACCAGCCACGCTCCGCCGACGCCGAGGATGAGGCACAGCGGCACGGTGACGGCCATCAGCAGCACGGTGTTGAGCAGCAGCTCGCCGACGCGTGCCCGGAAGATCAGGTCCACGGCGGTGTCCCAGCCGGTGGCGGCCGTCATGACGATGACGTAGCCCAGCGGAATCAGCGAAAAGAGGGCGATCAGGACCGCCAGGACGGCGACAATGGAAACGCCGAAAGGCGGGCGGGGGCGCTTGCCCCTGCCCGCCGTCGTCGTGCCCCCGGATGTTTCGGGAGCCGCCACCTTGGTTGTCACGTGGTTAGAGCAGTCCTGCCTTGGTCATCAGCTCGGTGACCTTGGCGGAGTTCAGCTTCGCCGGATCCACCGTGGGAGCCTGCAGTTCCGCCAGCGGGACGAGCTTGTCGTTGGCAGGGACGTCGGAGGCGATGGCGTACTCGAAGGAGGTGCCCTTCTGCAGGACTTCCTGGCCCTTCTTGCCGGTGATGAACTTGACGAAGGCCTGGGCCGCCGCCGCGTTCTTCGAGGAATTCAGCACGCCGCCGCCGGAGACGGACACAAACGCGCCCGGATCCTGGTTCTTGAAGTAGTACGGGGTGACGTTCTTGGAGTTCTCGCCGGTCTTGGCCTGGTCGCCGTAGTAGTAGTAGTGGTAGATCAGGGCGGCGTCGACCTCGCCGGCGTTGACGGCCTTCATGGCCGTGCTGTTGCCCTTGTAGGCCTTGGAGTTCGCCTTCATGCCCTGGAGCCATTCCTCGGTGGCGGCTTCGCCCTTGAGTTCCAGCAGGGCGGAGACGATCGCCTGGAAGTCGGCACCGGACGGCGATGCCGCCCACTTGCCCTGCCACTCCGGCTTGGCCAGGTCCAGCATGGACGTGGGCAGCTGGTCTTCGCTCAGCTTGGCCTTGTCGTACACCAGCACGGTGGAGCGGGCTGCGATGCCGGTCCACTTGTTGGTGGAGGGACGGAATTCGGCGGGCACCTGGTCGATGGTGGCCTTGTCGACGTCGGCGAAGAGGCCGGCGTTTTCCACCTGGGCCATGGCCGGGGAGTTTTCGGTGAGGAAGACGTCCGCCGGGGAGGCCTGGCCCTCCTGGATGATCTGGTTGGACATCTCGGTGTCAGAGCCCTGGCGCATGGTGACCTTGACGCCGGTTTCCGCGGTGAACGCGTCGACCCATTCCTTGGTCAGCGACTCGTGCTGGGCGTTGTAGACCGTGATCTCACCGGAGAGCGTGCCGTCAGCGGCGGCGCTGGTGCCGGGGGCGGTGGAGGCGCCGGAGCCGCAGGCGGCCAGGCCGAGGGTGGCGGTGGCGGCAAGGGCAATACCGGCCAGCGCGTTCTTGCGGATCTTCATGGGGCTGCTTTCTGGAGGAAGGTCGTAGGAACCCTAGCCCCCTGTGAGCGGGGAAGTTAGGGCATGCTCACTACGAAAAACTGTAGGTTAGCCAAACCTAAGCAACCAAGCTGAGGGCGCCTTATGTGATGAGGATCACATCAATTACGAAACTATTGCGTGACTTAATTCCTTGGCGGCGATGGAAGCGGCCGCTTCCAGGACCATCCATGCCTGCAGCTGGGTGGACAGTTCGACGGCGGCGCCCGCCGGGCAGGTGTCACGCGCCGGCAGTTCGGGGCGGATGGAGAACAGGATGCGGCCGCCCTGCCGGGCGAGCGGGTCCCCGGCAGCCAGGATGCGGCGGCCCTCCCAGAAGGCCTCGGCGGTGTCGTTGACGAGCGCCGCGGCCGTCGCCCGGGTCGCGGCGGGGAGCCGCCCGTCGACCGCGGCGAGGGCCAGGTACCGGACGAGGATGCCGGTGAACAGGCCGCCGTCGCCGGTGCCCTCGCAGCGCAGCACCGTGGCGCCGCGCCCCACGAGAAGTGCGGGGAGGGTGAGGCCGCGTGCCACCGACGCCACAAGAGTGGCTGCACGGGCCAGGTTGGCCTCGCCGCCGAGCTCCAGTAGCGCGCCCAGGACCGGGCCCTGGTTGTAGGTGTAGATGGCGCTTTCCAGCACCACCTCGCCGCCGGGGGCAATCCGGAGGCCGTCACGGTACAGGCCCTGCTCGGGGTCGAAAAGCCGGGCGTCGAGCCAGTCCAGCAGCGCCTGCGCCCTGGCCGCCTGGCCGGTGCGCGCGTAATAGAGCGCCACCGGTGCCGTGGCCGGGGTGTTCTTAAAATCGCGTCTTTTGCTCCAGAAGGTGCCGCCCCCGAGGTCGTCCGTGGAGGCGGAATCGAACTGCAGCGTGAGGCTCTTCAGCACCCTGGCGTTGCGGCGGCGCCCGGCCTTCTTGCGGCTGTCCCGGGCGAGGTTCTCCAGCCGCAGCGTGGACAGCGCCAGCCAGGCCATGTCGTCGTAGTAGTTGTTCACGACCGTGAGGAAGTTGCGGAGCCGGATGCCCGTGACCAGCCGGGAGGCGAGCCTGCCGGCGCTGGGCCGGTCCCCGCCGTCGAACCGTGTCCCGGGGCGGCCGTCCGTGCCGAGTTCGCGGCGCCCGGTGTCCACCAGGCAGTCCACGTAGTGCGCCTGCCACCAGTAGTGCCAGGGCCGGGCCAGGTTCTTGAGCCCGCCCGAGGGCCGGACGATCGCGGCGATGTGCGTTCCCGGCAGGAAAAGGAGCCGCTGCCCAAACAGCCTGGTCACCGAGCGGGCGGCTTCATCTGCCCGGAAAGACCAGTTGGGGGCGGTGGAAATGTCAGCCGGGGTCATGGACCCAGCCTAGTAGCGGCAGGTGAAGGTGCGGAAAGCCAGCATTCCAGTTAACATTCACTAACTAATGTTCGCGGTAAATTCGTGACGCTGCCCACAGTGTCGCGGCGGGCCCGGGTTCCACATCAAGGAGGATGCATGGACATCAAAGGTACAGTTGCGCTGATTACGGGCGGAGCCTGGCAGGTCCACCA
>Ga0247818_10002044_pt1 | contig 13043 bp, 11 predicted proteins | sample 13C_Glucose_Day1_FD_192424 | JGI IMG/M metagenome (GOLD analysis project Ga0247818, IMG submission 192424) | Soil microbial communities from agricultural site in Penn Yan, New York, United States - 13C_Glucose_Day1 | ecosystem: Environmental > Terrestrial > Soil > Agricultural land | place...
AGGTCGTGATACTTGCCGATCACCTCGCCCGGGTCCATCAGTGTGGCGGGGATGTTGGTGACGTAGCCCTTCAACCCGACCAATGATCGGGCCCGATCGAGAGATGCGGTGTCGAGGGTGCGGCCGCCCGCGGTGGTCTTGACGAACCGCGTCGACTTCGGAGCTGTACCGCCGTCGACGACCTCCCTGGCCCGGGCCTCCTGGGCGTTGAGTGTCTGATTGTCGCGGACCGCCCGTCGTTTCGAGTACTGCCAGACCGCCCGCCAGGACTTCGGATGTCCGGCCGCGTCCCAGACCGGTTCGGTGCGCTTGTTGACGTTGTTGACGGTGCTCTTCGCGTGCCGGGGAGTGACCGTATCGATTATCTGTCCGTCGGCGAAAGTATTTCCGTTCCAATGGAAATGGTTTGCGAGATCGGCGGGGGCTTTGGTGACGCGGGACCCGACGATGAACTTGAGTCCGGCCTCGTCGAGGTCCTTGAGATTGCCGGCGGAGAGCATGCCTGCGTCGGCGGCGACAACCATCTCGACGGCCTCGATGTCGTGGCGGGCCTGGAACTGCCGGACGATCGGGACGATGGTATGGGTTTCTGCCTTGTTCCCTTCGAAGCAGCCGATCTCGAGGGGGAATCCGGTACGGTCGACGAGCAGGCCTACCACGATCTGCGGATCCACCCTGCGTTCCTTCGAATATCCGACCTTGCGCAGGTCGTCTTCCTTCTCTGCCTCGAAGTACAGCGTGGTGACGTCGTAGAGCACCAAGTTCAATCCGCCGGTCGCGGCGGCATGCTCGAAACATTTCTTCGCGACAGTATCTCGGTAATCGTTTGTGGCGCAACGCTTCAATGCGTTGGCGTAGGTGTTGCGGTGGGCCGGGGTCAGGCCGATCTCGGCGACGACCCGGCTGGTGTCGCTCATCGATGTCGGCTCGACGAGCCGGCCGAGGACCAGCTGGAAGAACGCGTCGTCGTCGACAGCATCGAGACCCAGGCGTCGCCACCCGGTCTCGATCGCCTCGATCAGCCAGCGGGACCGTTTCGTCGCGATCACCGATCCGCGTTCCCCACCACCGCCGAGGTCGAGGTCGAGTTCCAGTTCCTGCTGGCCGGCCTGCAGCTTTTCCCGGGCCGCCTGCAACAGTGCCGCCAACTCGCCCTCGGTGTGGGCGGAACCGAGGTGCTCAAGGATCTTGTGGCGGCCCCCGTCCTTCGCGGCGATCTGCACCGCCGTCGCCCCCGACGCGGTCCGAACCTTGCGGATATAGGCAGCCACAACCGGAGATCCTACCGACCGATTAGTGCCCCATATCCCCGACCCGCGAATCCACTATCAGCACAAACGCCAGCCGAAGCCGGAAATCCCCATCGACCTGTGCAAGTCAGGTCGTACGTCGTCGCGGACCGCGTCGGGATCCCAGTCCGCCGTCGAGAGCAGTCGCTGCATACCGTCCGGCAACCGATCGCCCGCGCGTTCGGACAGGGTCCACGAATTCTTCCGCGCCTCGCCCGAGAGCAACCCCTGCACGTATTCCACCGCATGCTTGCGGGGCTCGGACCTGGCGAAACGATGCCCGATCAAGGCATCGATCTCCGCCAGCCCCTCTGCCCACACCCGCACCTCAGCCACGCACACATCATCGCCCACACACGGACCATGCATCCTGCGACTCTCGGAACCTGCGCCGACACACCGACAAGATCAAAATAAACGCGACTGTAGTACTACCGGGGCTGCGCCCCAGCCCGACGAGTCGTGTGGTGGCGGCTGCGCTCCGGGGGCCCCGGCCGGTCGGGGTGATGACCCTGGTCGACGACGTCGATCGGGTGTATGAACCGTCGTAGCGGTTGGTTGGCCTGCCGGCCGCCCGATCGTCCGGAGCTCATCATGACCATACCGCGCAGCGTCGCCGACGTGCTGACCACGCACACGCTCTTCGACGTCGAGTGCATCGACCGGATGTATCTCAACGTCTACGTTCCCGGCCTGCAGTACGCTCCCGGCCTGGTCGCCTACGTGCATCGGCAGCTGGGATTGCCGGTCGCCTCCACCGCACCGCTGGCCAGGATCACCGACCGCTTCGCTGCGGCGGTGCACCGCTTCGCCGACACCGGGCACATCCCGTGGGTGGACTTCGCGAAGGGCCAGCGCAAGGACGACGTGATGCACGAGTACCTCGAGCAGTTCACCGCACCCGAGGGGGTGGTGTTCGTCGGCCGGGCGCAGGAGAGGACACCACTGTTCCGCACGGAGAAACGACGCGACGCCGACGGCAAGAGTTATCCGTGGATCGTCAAGTCCACCGGCGTGGTCAACCACTACTACTTCTACTGCGTCGACGCGGACTTCGGCCCGTTCTTCCTCAAGTTCTGCTCGTATTTCCCCTACAACGCCAAACTCTGTATCAACGGCCACCACTGGGCTCAGCGTCAGGCCGCGAGGGCCGGGCTCGGGTTCACGGCACTCGACAACGCATTCGCCGCCGTCGATGACCCCGACGCGTTGCAGGCGATCTGCGACCGGCTGACCGGTCCACGGATCGACGCCCTCCTCCGGAAGTGGCTGGCGATTCTGCCGGATCCGTTCACCGACGCCGATCGGGACGCCGGCTACCGCTACGACCTGTCGGTGTTGCAGGCCGAGTTCTCCCTGACCCAGATGCTCGACGCCCCGGTTTCCGGTCGGGTCTTCTTCGAACAGGTCATCCGCGACAACCTCGATCTCGGCCGCCCCGACCAGGTCACGTTGGTCTTCGACCGGCGGTTGATGCGCCGCGGCCCCCGTGCCACCCCCGGACGATTCCGCACCCGGGTGATCACCGAGGGCGTCACCCCCAGCCTGCACGTCGATTACAAACACACCACCATCAAGCAGTACCACAAGGAGGGACGCGCCCTGCGCACCGAAACCACCATCAACGACACCCGCGATTTCCACCTCGGGAAACGACTGACACATCTGCCCGCCCTGCGGGAGATCGGCTTTCACGCCAACCGCCGCCTACTGCGCGTCCAACGACTCAGCCACGACCCGATCATCGGCGCCGACGCCCTCGCCGCCATCGCCGCCCCCGTCATCACCACCACCGGCACCCGCGTCCCGGGACTGCGGTTCGCCGACCAGCGCAGTCACGCCCTGCTCTCCGCACTGCTGGTCTTCCGGCTGCACCCGAACGGCTTCACCAACAAGGACCTGCGCACCCTCACCGGCGAGCTGCGTGGACTCGACCCGGACACGGTGTCCGCCGGGCAGATGACCTACGACCTGCGCCGGCTGAAAACCCGCAGCCTGATCGTCCGGATCGAGGGCACCCACCGGTACCAGGTCACCGACCTCGGACTCGACACCGCGAAGTTCCTCACCTGTGTCCACGACCGGGTCCTGCGCACCGGCCTGGCCGAACTCGCCACCCCGACAACCACTCCCGGCCGCCTGCGATCGGCTGCCGCCGCCTATCGCACCGCCGTCGATACCCTCACCGGCACAGCGCAACTCGCAGCCTGAAATATCAAGCAGTCGAACGTGACCCGAACACCACAAACTTGACCCCAAAACCCGGCTACGCCGCTTCTAGCTACCTAGATAGACCGAAGACCCCAAGTTCGAACGATCCTCTTACAGGAGCATGATTGCGCGATGCGATTCTCTGAGAAGTTCGGGTATGCCGACATCCGTAGTGCGGTTCAACTCGAGGATCTGGATGATGAAGCTCGGACTGATATTTGGAACCTTGTATACGTCCTAATTCTGAGACCGAACCGGTCAAATGGGCAGGTGATCGACAAGGCGTTCATTCCGCTATGGGCGAACCTATTTCGGGGGGACGTCGACGAATACCCCGGCGCTACGTACATCGGCGACATCGTAAAGGGGTGGATCAAGGACGAACCCTGGTATCGCGTATACGACCTGATCGAAGAGCTGGACGGACGATTCCCTGACTTCACGCCACCCATTAACTCCGTGCTGGAAAAAGTCAAGGCTGCATATCGAGTAGTCGACGGCAAGGTCGCTCCGATCTCGGACACGACGGAGTTGTCGGAGATCGAGATCGCGATCGGATCTGATCACGAGGCTGTGCGCTATCACCTCCGGCAGGCGCTAGAGCACCTTGCGGATCGCGAGAATCCCGACTACGCCAATTCGATCAAGGAATCTGTAACCGCAGTGGAGTCCAAGGCCGTCGTGATGACAGGCAAAGGAACGCTGGGCGCGGCGCTCGACGAAATGAAGAAGAACGGCCCCTACGTACACCCTGCGTTGATCGAGGGCTGGAAGAAGATCTACGGCTGGGCAAGCGACGAGAACGGGCTGCGGCACGGGGGTGAGACGGCGCCTGACATCGATCAGGATCTCGCCCGGTACATGTTGGTGACGTGCTCCGCGTTCGTGAACTTGCTAACCGCCGCCGAGTCGGACTAGTGCGCCTGACCACAGCCGTCGGCAGGTGAAGTTTGAATACGGCGATGACGAATACTGTGTACGACCGTGTCGTGGGTCATGCGCGTGATCATGCTTGCGACGCCTCTATTCCCCCTCCCGAAGACGCCGGCACCGCTGAGTTCCAGCTGACTGCTGTCCGGTACGTCGCGCATCTGTCGAGTGCGGCGAAGGTACAGGAGGGTTTCGTTCAGGCGCTCGTGAGTTCGAGCCAGCCGAACCTCCTGGCGTCGCTGGCTAACGATCACCGATCAGCTCTATCAGCATGCCGACCGCGAGGGCTTCGACATTGATGCCGCGGTGACGCATGCTGACGTTGCGACGCGTCTGGCGTTCCGGGACATCACACAGACGTTCGACGACTAGTAGGCGCAGCAAGCAGGATGCCAACCGTCTCCGCCGAGTTGGGCGTGGGTAGGGCCGTCGGATGTCCCGCTCCGCGCCACTCTCCATATCTGGATGGGGGATTTCTGACTCTACGATTCCGGGATGGACTGGTGGCAGAACGTGAACTGGGTGGTGACGGCCCAGATGGTAGTCGCGGGGCTAGTGTTGGTGCTGTCCCTGCCTTCGGTGATCCAGCACTGGTCTGAGGCGGTGCGGTGGGCAGCGCGGATCGAGCGTCAGGCGAAGGTAATTGACGCGGTCGGGAAGGATGCGCCGGCCGCGGTGCGAGTGATGCGGGTGGACAATTTCGTGCTGGCGATGAGGTTGGCAGCAAAGCGGAAGCATCCGGCCAAGGACGTAAAGTTCCATGTCATTGGGTGGGTACTGACGGGTTCCTCCTACGCGTTGATCCCCGTTACTCGGGCGACCGAAGGCACTGTGCACGTGGTGCTCACAGCGCTCGGCCCGATCCTTCTCTTGATAGGCACTGGTCTGGTCTTCCTCGGTCTCCGACGGCGCAAGTCGGTGGACAAGGCGCGGCAGGTTTGGGTGAACGAGGCCCGGGAGGACGATCGCGCACGTGCTCGGCGACGTTCGCGTCCGGGGAGTGTGTTCGAGCCGGTGGTGGTGATGCGTGAGCGTGAGGTCGTGGTGATGCGACCGAGTCCAGGACGTCGACAATCGGGGTGAGCGCGGTAGAGCCGCCCTCTCCCGACCCCAGTGAAGGTCGGGAGAGGGCCTTACGCGGCAGCCGTCAGTAGGTGTTGCCTGGGCCGTAGTTCCGCCTCCCTGGGAGGCGCCGCCGAGCCGCAGAGATCACCTCGGCGCGCTGGGTGCACTCGGTGACGCTGGCGACCTCACTCCGGTCGATGAACACCTGCCGACCCCCGCTGGAGGTGATGGTGGCGACGGTGTCAGACACATTGCTGACCTTGGCGGAGTGCTTCTCCCCGTTCTTCAGACCAACCTTCGCCTGCTTGTCGGATGCGGCGAACTTTTCGAGCACTTCGCGCATTGTGGTTATGTCGCTTTCTTTGGCCGACCTCGTATGGGTCGGTGGTCTCACTGGTGGTAGGCGTGTGGAGCCGCCCGGTCACTTCGGCTGTTCCTCCGACTCAAGTGAACATATTTCGGAGTCTCCTTGAACGGGGCGAACCAGCCGCCCGCCGACACCTCGCACGGCATGAACGCCCTCATCTCCCCCAATTGTGCACAGAAAGCAAGCGTTCCGGTGCGCATCGGAACAAGATTATATCCCGAACATGAATGGTAGACGGCGGAACCGCCATCCTGTTCGTGAAATTATTCCCGTCCGCTACACAGCGGAATGCTGTAATATTCCGAACAGAGGAGGTGATGTGATGCCTGTGACCACGAGCGAGCGTGCCATCCTGCGGCAATGCACCGAGCTGCTGCGGGGCCTGTTGCCGCAGGACTGGGACGTACGGTCCGAGGCGTTCACCGATCAATCGGCACGAGGGTCACGGTCGGCCTCGGCGGACGTGGATGGCCGCCTTCGCATCGCGCCTCCAGGCGGTGAGGCCGCTGATTTCCTGGTCGAGGTCAAGCGCGTGCTGAACCGGCGGGACTTGAGTGTGGTGGCGCGTCGGCTCGGCGATGCCACCGACGACAGTCCTGGCCAGGGGATGGTGATGGCCCGCTACATCTCCCCTCCCCTGCAAGAGCTGCTACGTGAGCTGAACCTGTCGTACATCGATGCCACGGGCAATGTGATGGTCACCGCGCGGCGACCGGCCATGGTCCTGCGCGACCGGGGCGCCAGCCAGGACCCGTTCCGCGGTCCGGGCCGGCCCCGGGCGACGCTCAAGGGTGAGCCCGCCGCCAGGCTCATCCGCACCCTGGCCCGGGAGCAAGGACCCTGGTCGGCGCGCGAACTCGTCGCACGGGCGGGGGTCTCCACCGGTGCCACCTACCGGGTCCTGGAACTCCTGCAGGAAGAAGAGCTGGTCACCAGGACCGCCGACAAGAGGTTCGAGGTCACCGACTGGCCGCAGCTGCTCCGGCGGTGGAGCCGGGACTACAGTTTCGTCGACAACACCCAGACGTATCAGTTCATCGACCCCCGCGGTGTCCCATCACTGCTGAAAAAGCTTGCAAAAGACAAAGACCCGGGGTTCCGGTACGCGGTCACCGGATCCGTCGCCGCGGCCGAATGGGCCCCGTACGCGCCGGCGCGGGCCGCGTTCATCTACACCGACAATCTGGACGAGGCGGTGAAGAAGTGGCGCCTGCACCCGGTCGACCCCGACACCGCGGAAGCGGCGAACGTGATTCTCGGAGAGCCCGAATACCCTGTCGTCTTCGAGAACACCTCCCAGGCCAAGGACGGGTACACGATCGCGGCCATCGAGCAGGTCGCCGTCGACCTGCTGTCCGGGCCCGGCCGCAACCCGGCCGAAGGCGAAGAACTCATAGGATGGATGCAGGTACATGAATCAGCCTGGCGGCGATAACCTCCTCGCCGAAGCACGCAGCGCACTCCTCGACGCCCTGCACGCCCTCGACGACCACCGTGACGCGCTGATCGTGATCGGCGCGCAGGCGGTGTACCTGCGCAGCGGGGCCGCCGTCGTCGCGTTGGCCGAGTCGACGAAGGACAGCGACCTCGCCGTCAACCCACGCAACCTCCGGGACGACCCACACCTGCAGGACGCCATGACCGGTGCCGGGTTCTACCTGAACACCAACGGTCAGCCCGGCGCGTGGGTCAACCGGGATGGTATCCCCGTCGACCTGATGGTCCCGTCCGCCCTGTCCAACCGGACCAGTCCCACCGGGCGCTCACCGCGGCTGCCGCCGCACGCCAAGAATGCGATGCGGATCGCCACTGGCCTCGAGGGCTGCGTCGTCGACAACACCATCATGACCATCACCGCCCTCGACAATGCTGATCACCGGCGATATGACGTTCGGGTCGCCGGGACCGCCGCGCTCCTGGTCGCCAAGATCCACAAGATCCACGAACGCCTCGGCACCCCCGGGCGCCTGCAGAATAAGGACGCCCACGACATCTACCGCATGCTCGTCGCCTCCGATCCCGACGACCTCGCCGACGCCTTCCGCCGACTCCTCGCCGACCCAGTCAGCGTCACCACCACCGAACACGCCCTCGCATGGCTACCCGAAATGTTCGGCAACGCGTCCGCGACCGGAGCCGACATGGCCGGCAAAGCCGAAGAAGGCGTCGGTAATCCCGCCCAGGTTTCGATCAACACCGCGCTGCTCGTCACCGAACTGTTGGACACCCTCACCGGATAGCGCGGGCCCCACAGCGGTCGTAGTCGTCGATGCCCGGACGGCGACCTCGCGCGGAGCTGCGGCCGTGGGCAGCCACCGCATGGTCCACGTGCAGTACGCGAGCACCACGACCCCTCACGAAGGTGCGGACGATCGGCCCAACGAGCAGGTGAAGCGTTCAGCAGCCCCACAATTGACCCAAGCCAACTTTCAAAGGTGATGAATGTCACGCAATTCGAGCGGTGACGCAGTGTTGCGCACCGTTACGAGGATCGCTTCGCACCGTTACGCATAAAGTGCAGGTTCGTTACGCACCATGACAGGCGGCGTTGGGTTTTCGGCTGACAGTGATGTTCGGCCACTACCGCTAAGCTGTGCTTCTGTGCGGGGGTGACCCTGTACGAAGACCTCCTCAACTTCCGATCGATCCGGCCTCGACATATGGGGGGGCCGAGTGGAAGGAAGGAGGTGAGGGGATGAAATCCCCTCGAAAAAGGGCAATGACCCCGACGGAGCGCTTTCAGCTAGTCCAAGCGGCTAGCGCTGTAGTCGGAGCCATCGCCAAAGTGATTCTCGCTGTTGCGGGACTCGGACTCTTCTAGCGAGCCGAGACCCCCGCTTGCGGGAAATCGAGGAAGGGCGTTCGGGCGCGCACCCGGGCGTCCTTCTTTCCCACTTTGCTTGCTTGCGCAAACGCCCGTGCTTGCTCGCAAGCAACCCCGGACACCGCACATGCTACCTCTAGGTGCTCCATATGGAACACAAGTAGCGCCAGTATGGACGCCACAAGCATCTGATCTGACACTCTTTGCGTCCGTTCAGACGCTTTTTCGCGTCGAGACTGGAGCACCGCTCACGAGCGGACCAATTGCCCGGTGCGAGTCTGTACGTGAGATTACGCATCGACGCTGATGCGTCAGATCGATCAGTCGATCGTCCTTCCCGATTCGCTGTACACGGTTGCGCCGAGCGGATACTCGCTGGATCGACCAGCAACGCGTTCCGACCGGGAGGCAGTGAGCCGGTCTCGCTTCGAAGTGCGAACACTGCGTCCGGGCTCCGTGACAGGATCACCGGTATGGATGAGCGCACCCGGCCGGTCAGCGAAACACAGGTGACCGTGGCGATGGACTACGGCCAATTCTGTCTCGACGGCGGCCTCGGAGATCCGGACGTCGAACTCGCCCTCCTCGAGCGAGCCCAGGCCGATCAACCCAGCGCCGGCAACGGGGCCATGCTGCTGGTGCTGTGCCCCCACCAGAACAACTTCCAGATGGCGGTAACCGTGCAGGTGTGGCCGTCACGACCACCCGCGGACCGGGACCAGTGGCAACAGGCCAGCGAAGAGCGCCTGGAAGTCGACGGTCACGGGGTGCTGGCCGTGTCGTCACCGACGACCGACCCGGTGGAGGTCGCCGTTCCTGCCGGCAGGTACACCGTGGAGGTCTCCGGGCGGGGATTCGTCAACTACGGGTGGCCGGGATCGACGACACCCGGCGATGTGTGGCGGATCCGGCTGTGGCCGTACGACGGGGTCACGAAGTCCCCGGCTCAGATGTGGGACATGCCTGCTTCGGCGTACCCGAGAACACCCCTGCCCCGGTACCCGCAGGCGAGGAGGAGCCGGCTCACGGCAGCTCGTCGGCCACTGGCACGACGACCACCACCGCGACCAACAAGCCCACGGCGATCGACTTCGACGCACATCCTGAACTACGCGGAGTCCTGGCGTTACGCGATTTCGACGACTGCGCACCGGACGTTGCAGCCGCGATCGTGGCGATGGACCCGCAGACCCAACGGCGCCTGGCGCAGTGGGCCGTGGTCCGTGCGTTCGAGTTCGCCGGACTCGCCGACCGGCCCTGGGTCACACCGGCACTGACGGCCCTGTGCAGTGGTGAAGAACTCCCGGCACCCTTCGACGATCCCCAATCCGCGTCCTCCCGTCTCGCGGCGGAGAACCTTCCACCCGAAGGACGAGGCGGCCCCTACCGTCCGAGTACGGCGCCCGGCAGCGAGAAGTCACCGACCGCGAAAATGTTCGACCACGGACTGATTCACCGCCCGTACTACGCAATGCCGGCCCTGTTCAGCGCGGCAGACCCACGACCGATCGTCGCAGCCTTCCAGACGTTGTCGCACGCCTGCGCCACCTATGCCGAACACGTGGACACACTCCTCGCCGCGACCCGCACCGAGTTCGACATCCCCGCATAGACCGTCACGGAGAGGACAACCCTGACCTCGGACGAGACTCATCGGACTACACCTCGTGGCGCTCAGCCTCGCGGCAATCCTCAGCCGTGATCAAGCGAAGCTCTCGCGACTGAGGTGTGCCGTCGCTTCGGGCGGGATAAGAGTTCCAAGAGGGGAATTTTCGGACCATAGGCCATTGAAATCGAGCATTGGCTTGATGCTATCGGCCAGCGTGCCTGAGGTGTTTCCCGTCAAAGCATCCTCGCCGACTACCCGCCCGGCAGCCGCAAGGATGTCGGCAACTTGCACGCGCGGATCCGACTTGGAGTCCACCAGAGTGATTGAGCGAAGATCCACCGAGGGCATCAAAAGCCCACCAATACTTACTCGGGCCTTCGCAGCATTGACCAGCAACTCGGTCGCTTCCTCGTTGAGCGCCCAATGCTCGTCGTGAATGAATGCGATGGGCACGTCGCCAAGACGTAATCGCCAACTGGTCGCGACCCAGTTCAGTGTGGGGACAATCGGCTCTAACTCGCGGAGTAGCGATTCCGATGGATCCTCGAACTGGCGAGCTTGCTCACGGGCCTCCCACACGAGGCCGAGGATCTCCGTGACGCGCCTGCGCTTGCTCCGGAGACGGACGTCGTCAAGCAACGCGACAAAATCGGAAAAGCTGGGGTGGATCGAGTCGGATCTCTTCTTGGTGCGGACAAGACTGTTGAATCCGACCAGAAGGCGTTTCCAGTCGGCTTCTCCAAGCGCACGGGGGCCGAGATCGAACAGCTGATTGGCGAGAGCCCGCTCGTATGCGTTGATGTTCAGGCCGCGCGCGTGTGCATCTTCTTCGATCAGGAGCGAGACAATTTTTCCGGCAACGAAGTAGCTCTTATCCGCGAGATAGATGTTCACGCGTCCAGTAAGCGGCCCGTCCGGCCTGAGCACTTCGATGAGGTGTCGCCGGTTAGCTGGTCGCAGCAGAACCTTCGACTTCAGCTCCTGCGCGCTCGACCTCGTGCGACCGGCGAGATCAGACATGATCGCTTCGGCCTCGTCCACCGACAGGTTCACGCTCGCGTGCGAAAAGACACTGTGAGCAGCCTCCATGAGGTTCTCGCCTTCGGAACCTGACTCATCGCATGCGATCTCGATCAGTTGGGTCACGACCACACCTGCGTTGCTGTCTTCATATGTCTCCTAACTCGGGCACGCCCGACGTGTGAAGGCAAGGCGTGGTACGACGGGTCCGCGATGCCGCGTCTGCTTGCCGGCGCCAATTGAAGCCTATTGCGCGTATCAAAGCAGACCACGCCGACGTGGTGCATGCGGCCTTCAGCTTCGGGATGTAGATGTCGATCGTGTGAATGACACCTCGCTGCATTCGTGTGATGTCGCGTGCCATCGCATATTTCGATGATTCACAAAACTGTGCGGTCGCCCGCTGGCACCGACGAAGCACCGTGGTGCGGGTACGGCGGGCCGGTATTTCGTGCCAGCAGATACGCCCATGCGCCGCCTGACCTGGCATTCAGAAATAGGCTCGGCCTCGCGGTGTCGACTTCTCCAGGAGCCAGGTCCGGCGGACTCGGACACCCGACGTAAGCACTGCCACGGAAGCTCACGGGAAACCCTCGTCATCCCATATCCTCGGAGAACCAACCCACGGTATCTGTTACGTCCGGTTCGTCTGGTATCTATCTTCCCGGGGGATTTCTGAGCAAACAATCAGCTGCCCATGTCCGCCATCCCGCATCACTTGGATTCGAAGGACATATCGATGGGCGATCACACCACCCCCGGCGGCCAGCAACCCCCGGGCGCGTATCAGCAGCCAACCTCACCGACTGACTGGCACACCGCCCCTTCAGATTGGCGGCCGCGGCTTGGCGGTGGGACGGGCAGCAGCGGACCGAGGCCACCACAGTAGCCGGGCCGCTCAGCCACCCCCGAACCTCTCATCACCACACCGATGTTCGCGTCCACAGTGGATGACGCGTAGGTCCCGGCACTGCCACACAGCCACACCATCGCCACATGGGCCGCAATCAGGCCGCGGCCTCCGGGCGTCCATTCAGATCAGGAGAATTCACGTGCACAGCAGAGTGACAACGATGCACCCCAAGGCCGCGCGAGCAGTCCTCGTCGGCGCCGCCACCCTCGCCGCCCTCGGCGCACCGGCATCCCCGGCGGTGGCCGGACCGGCAAACCCATACACGATCGAGCGCGTCACCCAGGTCGTCGAGGTCATCGATGGTGACACCATCATCACCCGACACCCCACCAGCGGCGAGACGCTCACCGTATCCGTCCTCGGCATAGACGCCCCCGAAGGCCAAGACTGCTGGGCAGCGCAATCGACCCAGTTCGCGAAGGATCACCTCCTCGGCCGGGCAATCCAACTCAACCCCGAACCGGCGCAACCCGACACCGACAGCACGGGTCAGGTCAACCGTTACGTCGCGCTCGACAACGACATGGACGGCGACTACGCGATCAAGGCCGCCCGCGAAGGCGCCGCCCGCGCCTACACCGCCGACTACCTTCGGACCGCAGACCGGTTGATCGAAGCCGAAACCGCCGCCCGCGCCGCCGACCGCGGACTGTGGACCTGCGACGGCGGAACCCCGGCACCGAGTCCCGCGCCGGCACCGCAATCTCGCCCCGCACCCACACCGTCCACCCCCGCACCGAACCCGGCACCCTCGGGGAATGTCGTCAAACCCGGCGCCTTCTGCAGCGGCGGCACCGGCGTCACCAGCACCGGAA
>Ga0247818_10002046_pt1 | contig 13033 bp, 14 predicted proteins | sample 13C_Glucose_Day1_FD_192424 | JGI IMG/M metagenome (GOLD analysis project Ga0247818, IMG submission 192424) | Soil microbial communities from agricultural site in Penn Yan, New York, United States - 13C_Glucose_Day1 | ecosystem: Environmental > Terrestrial > Soil > Agricultural land | place...
GAAGGTGGTTCGGATCGTTTGATCGAAAGCCGTGCGGCATAAATGAATGGTTTTACCGCGACACTCAACGAAAAACTCGGCCTCATCTGCCAAATGCCGATCAGTGAAACGAATGCGGCCCCTGTAGGAGCGAGCTTGCTCGCGATGGACGTTAACGATAACGGGTTCATTCAGGAAAAACGCGTTATCGTTAACGTCCATCGCGAGCAAGCTCGCTCCTACAAAATCGGGTTTTTGATACGTGTAATAACCCGCAATCCAGGGGTTGCCGGAAGATTACCAAAATCCCAGCCTGTAATAGCTTCACAGTCGAATGACATATCCAGACCCACTGTCACCGCGACAAACCTCCCCTCTCTGCCTACCGTTTGTCTTCCAAATCGCTGAAGAAGACAACGGAATGTCCAACACACCACAAGCCCACCTGTTACGTACAGGCCGTTGCTCGGAGCCCGGCCGCATCTATCTGCTGACCGCAGTCACCCATAAACGGCAACCTTTCTTCACGGATTGGCGCATCGGACGCCTGCTGGTGCATGAGTTCAAACGAGCTCAGGAGGTCGCGAATGCCACCTCTCTCGCCTGGGTGGTGATGCCGGATCACTTTCACTGGCTGGTTGAGTTGCATAATGGTGATTTACCGAAACTGATGCAAACGACCAAGTCTCGAAGTGCCCGTGCCATTAACAAGGAGAGAGGCCGCCACGAGACGCTATGGCAAAAGGGCTACTTCGACCGGGCATTGCGTCGTGAGGAAGATCTCAAAGCAGCAGCTCGATACATCATTGCCAACCCTTTGCGGGCTGGACTTGCCAACCACGTTGGTGACTATCCGCTGTGGGATGCCATCTGGCTCTGAATGCAGGAGCGAGCTTGCTCGCGAAAATCGTGAACGAAGATGCGTTGTGCCTGAGGGACCGATGCGCCAGATGGTTTTTCGCGAGCAAGCTCGCTCCTACAGGGGTCGGGTGTGTTCAGCCTGATCACTGCGACTGAAACGTCTGAAGATAAGCCAGCACATCGTCGACCTTTTCCGGATCGCTGAGCCCCCAGAAAATCATCCGGGTTCCGGGGACTACTCCCTTCGGGTCTTCGAGGTACGCGGTCAGTGTTTCGCGAGTCCAGACGATGCCGGCCGATTTCATCGCGTCGGAGTACAGGTAGTCCGTCGTGCTACCTGAGGGGCGACCGAAAATCCCGTTGAGCTGCGGACCAAAAGAGCCCCGCGCCGACTCCCCTACCTGATGGCAGCCACCGCAGATCCGCTTGAACAGTTTGCCGCCTGCCTCAGCATCGCCGGCCGCTACGGCCTGGGCGCTGCAGAGTCCCGCATTGAGCAGCAGGGAGAAGGTCAGTACGGCGGCGTTCTTCATGTCGGTTCCAGGTGTCGTTACGGCAAAAACGGGCGGCTATTTCATCATGACCGGCTCCGCCACCAAAACTTAAATGCAAAAACGCCCTCCCCGGCCAATGGCACAGGGAGGGCGCTGGACCCCATAAATCAGCCGCGAGCCTTGGCCAGGCGCGAGAACAGCTCCGTGGGCGCTTCCTTGCCGTTGGATTCGTAGACGTTCTTCATGTACTTGTAGGTTTCGGCCTCGGACAGGAAGCCGTCGTGGTCGGCGTCGATCACCTCGAAATCCGCGCCACGGGTGGGGGCCACGGCCAGGAACTCCTTGCGCGACACCAGGCTGTCGTCGTCGGTGTCGGTGCGCGCGAAAGAGGCGTCGCCGCACTTGCCCTCGCCACACTTGCCTTCGGCGGTGGTCGCCTTGGCGCCGGTTTCCTCCGCGCCGCATTTGCCTTCACCACATTTGCCTTCCCCGGCCTTGGCCGCGGAAGCCAGTTGATAGCCTTGGGGCAGCGCCTCCGCGGCGAAGGCTGCAGACGAGGCCAGGTTCAGGCCACCGGCCAGGGCGACAGCGATCAAACCAAAGCGGGCGTTGTTCGAAATACGGGACATGGTGTTTCTCCAGGATACGGTGCACGGCCTGGCCGTGCGCTTATGCCGAAAACGGCGGATAACCCTGGGACGGAACACTGTGAAATGGATAAACATTCCCTGGCAACAGGCCTTTTCCACCTCGACAGGACGAACCTCTTCGGGGTGGGTTGATTGGGCCACGTCGATGTATCTGCGGCGTATCCGGTGGCAGGGTGTTTTGTATCGGCCTGTATGTTTGCCGGCGATCTTACACAGCGATACACAACCGCTGGTTCAGGACACACACGCACTACACGAAGGTGGAAAAGTGGGCGCCATCGGACATCCGCTGCTCCGATGAATCCAGTGACATAACAGCTCACGAGCCCAGAATCCCAACAGGAGCCACCCATGATCAATCAAATCGACACCGTGCTGTACACCGGCAAGACCCACACCACAGGCGGCCGCAACGGCGAAGCGCGAAGCGACGATGGCCGTCTGGAGATCAAGCTGTCCCCGCCGGGCAGTTCAGGCAGTGGCACCAATCCCGAACAACTGCTGGCGGCCGGCTGGTCGGCCTGCTTCATCGGCGCCATGGGCAAGGCGGCTGCCGCCATGAAGGTGAGCATGCCGAGTGACATCACCGTCGATGCCGAAATCGACCTGGGCAAGACCGAAGAGGCGTTTATTCTCCAGGCGCGCCTGAATGTCAGCCTCCCGGGCCTGGAGCCTGCCATCGCCCGGGCAGTGGTGGATGACGCACACCTGCGCTGCCCGTACTCCAAGGCGCTCAGTGGCAACATCGACATCACGATCAATCTGGTTTAACCGGGGCCACAGCGGGTTCAATTGGCTTTTGCGCTACGCGTAAGCCCCTACCACCCGCTTCACTTTCACCAACGCCTGGCGAAGCATGTCCATCTCCACCGACCCCAGCGCCAGGCGGATCGCATGGGGTACATGCACGGAGATCGCAAACGGCTCGGCGATCGAGACCGCCACCTGTTCGCGCATCAACTCCATGGCGATCTGGTCGGCCCGTGCGTCTTCCGGCAAGGGCAGCCACAGAAAATACGACGATGGGTGGCTGATATAGCGAAGGCCCTCCAGCACTTGCGCGGCGAGGGCTTGCCTGGCCTGGGCGTCCTTGCGTTTTTCCTCTTCCAGCTGCATGACGGTTCCATCGTCGAGCCAGGTACTCGCAATCGCGGTCAGCACGCCCGGGGTATTCCAGGTGGTGGCCCTGATCGTTCGCTCCAGGGCAGGCACTTTATCGAGGGGCGCGGCGATGAAACCTACGCGCATACCGGTGGCGACACTCTTGGATAATCCGGACACGTAAACCGTGCACTCGGGGGCGAGTTCAGCTATCGGTGGCGGCGGGTTTTCAGCCAGGAAGGCGTAGGCGGCGTCTTCGATGATGAGCAATTCATGACGGCGCGCAATCGTCACCAGGTGCTCCCGTTGCGCGGCACTCATCACCCATCCCAGCGGATTGTGCAGCGTCGGCATGCTGTACACCGCCCGCACGCGCCGGTTCCGGCAGAGCTTTTCCAGAGCATCGAGATCCGGACCCTGTCCGGTCACGGGTATGGGCACTACTTCCAGGTGCAGGGCCTCGGCGAGCACCTTGAAACCTGAATAGGTCAGCGCATCGGCGGCAATCACATCGCCGGGCTTGAGCAGCGCCATCATCGTCACGGCCAGCCCCTGCTGGGCGCCATTGACGATCAACACGTGCCCGGCCTCCACCGTCAAACCGCGCGCTCGCAGATGACGTGCCACCGACGCCCGCTCATGCGGTCGCCCGGCGTGTGGCTGATAGCGCAGCAACGCCTCCAGGTCACCACCCGATGCCAGTTGACGCAGGGCACTGCGCAACAGCTCTGCCTGCCCGGGCAGCGACGGATAGTTGAAGTTGAGATCGATCATGCCCACGGCCACGGCCTTCTGGTCGATACCGGAACCCGGCGCCAACGCGGTTTCCCTGACGAAGGTACCGCGCCCGGTCTCCCCGCTGACCAGGCCCATGGCCTCGAGCTCGGCGTAGACCCGGCTGGCCGTCACCAGCGCCAGGCCTTCGGTCGTCGCCAGCTGGCGGTGGGTCGGCAAGCGCGTGCCCGGCAGCAGGCGCCCGGAGCGGATGTCCGCGGCGAAGGTATCCACCAGTGACTTGTATCGGGAGCGAGGCATGGGCCGATGTATCCATGACAATATTTTGATTGTATTGATCTTCAGCCATAGGATGGATCTCTGCAAACTTTTTGAGTGCGAGCGAAATGGAACGGGCATCGAAGCTGCAAAACCTGGCGATGGAAAAGACCGCGAGCGGCTGGCTCAACGGGTTCATCGGCGTCCTGATCTTCAGCGGCTCGCTGCCTGCCACGCGGCTGGCCGTGCTGGAGTTCGACCCGGTGTTCCTGACGGTCGCCCGCGCCACCATCGCGGGACTTCTGGCGCTGTGCATGTTGGTGCTGTTCAAGGAAAAGCGTCCTGCCCGAGGTGATCTTCTGCCCTTGGCGATCGTGGCGCTGGGGGTTGTGGTGGGGTTTCCGCTGTTGACGGCGCTGGCGCTGCAGTACGTGACGTCGGCGCACTCCATCGTGTTCGTCGGCCTGTTGCCACTCGCCACCGCGGCGTTTGGCGTGCTGCGCGGTGGCGAACGGCCGCGGCCGGTGTTCTGGTTTTTCTCGGTGCTGGGCAGTGCGCTGGTGGTAGGGTTTGCATTCTCCCAGGGCCTGACCGCGTCGCCGACGGGGGACATTCTCATGTTGCTGGCGATTCTCGCCTGCGGCCTGGGTTATGCCGAGGGTGCGAAGCTGTCGAGAACCCTTGGCGGTTGGCAGGTGATCTCCTGGGCGTTGGTGCTGTCGCTTCCCGTCATGATCCCGCTAACCTGGTACCTCGCCCCGCCTTCGTTCTCCGGAATAACGACATCGGCGTGGGTCAGCCTGGGTTATGTATCGGTCTTCAGCATGCTGGTCGGCTTCGTGTTCTGGTATCGCGGGCTGGCCCAGGGCGGGATTGCCGCCGTCGGGCAGCTGCAGTTGCTGCAACCGTTTTTCGGGTTGGCGTTGGCGGCGACGTTGCTGCATGAGCAGGTGAGCATTGGGATGTTGGGGGTGACGGTGGCGGTGATTTTTTGTGTGGCGGGGGCGCGGCGGTTTTCGAAATAGAGGGGGCGCATGCAATCCAGACTGTAGGAGCGAGACCGGCTTGCTCGCGATGGATTCAAGAGCAACGCGCTGATCCAGACAGCACGCGTCATCGTTGACGTCCATCGCGGGCAAGCCAGCTCCTACATTGGATCTGTGCCGGTCACATGATTTGTGCACACCCCGATCACCTGTAGGAGCCGGCTTGCCGGCGAAGGCGGCGGGTCAGCTGACATCAATGCCGAATGTGAGACCGCATTCGCTGGCAAGCCAGCTCCTACAATGGATCTTTGCCGGACTCGGGTCTGTGTACACCTCGAGTATCTGTAGGAGCTGGCTTGCCAGCGAAGGCGTTTTCATGGGCGCTGCAAGGCTCACGGCCAGGCGGATTCGGATAACGACCCCCTATTGCCTTAACACCCTCTGCATGATGATGGTGCGCTCCTCCCCATGGAATTCATCCCGCACTTTTCGAAAACCCAGCGCGGCATAAAAGCCCTCTGCGGTGATTGAAGACGGCACGTGCAGAACATCGAGGCCCAATTCAAGGGCGGCCGAATGAATGACAGCCATAAGCTGCCTGCCGATTCCGGCCCCTTGGTATTGCGGGTCGACAAAGACACTTCTGACAACATCCCCATCCAGGCTAGCCGTCGCGACGACACGTTGATCGATGGACGCCACATAAACCCGGCGCTGCATCATCAACTGAATGATTCCCTGCGCGGAGAAGCCCTGCTCCACTCGCGCGATGACATCGGGCGGATAGTCTTGCGCATTGGACTCACGCAGCGCGCTGATCACCACGTGACTGATCGCTGCTGCATCCCCGATTGTTGCGAGACGAACCTGACAATCCATTTTGCGTTCCCTTGCTACTTGCGATCATCCAATCGTAAACGCATAAAAGATCTCGGGATACGCTGACCCGATCATTCATTTTCGTCGGGAATGCCTTCACGGGACGCTCTCCATCCGCATGGACGAGGAGCGTCTCGGGCTGCATTCCCTGGCGAAGCATGGGAGGTTCAGTTGGCTCAATCCTGCGGATCAACGTTATCCAGTGCTCGATTCACCGTCAGTTCGGCCAGCATGATGACCTGCTGAATTCCCAGCATCGTATTGCGCTGTGATCCTTCCAGAAACGCCGCGAAGTCACTGGCCATGACACTCGCGGAGGCCAGGGATTCACAGGCGTGGGCCAACAGGGTTTCGGTATTAATGCCGGGGGCGATGACGAACATCGTGCTGGGTTTGTGCGGTGGAACGGCGTTTCTGAGGGGCTGGTGATGGTCACAAATTTTGGACGTGGATTGCGTTGCGGTTTCTGATTCCGGAGGGCTGGGTGTCGATCTGATCATGGTGAAACTCCTAGAGTGATGGAGCCGCCACAGTCGCTGCTAAACGAATAGAGGTGGCGGCCGTACGCGGGTTAGCAGACCAGGACTCTAGAACCCGGCGCACCGAAGTGCCCCACGCAAAGCCGCCATAACAGGAACCTGCAGGTAAAAAACCTGAGTATGAAATGGACGCTGTGAGCCTAGAGTGGAGCCGAGCTGCTAAACCCGATCGCTGATTTTCAGCGACCCGCAGACGATAAAAGCCAGCCCCAAGGCGCACAAGCCGGCGGATTCTGTCTTAGGCGTAGGCATCTACGCAAGATGATGTAGCCTCCTGCCTACAACTCAGACAATTCCTACAACCACCCTCCCCACGCGCCGGTCTGCCCCTCAAAAAATCAGAGAATAGGCGATCAGGTGCTGCAGAAATCGGCTAGACCCGGACAGGTTTGTGATGCCTTGATATTCTGTGCAGCCGATCCACGATGGACACCCACACATGGAAGTAGCCCCCCGGTTCATCATTCATGAAACCGCCCACTGGATTCTCAATCACCACCTGTCGTCCGCCCTACCCGGCTATCTAATGCTCGGCTCAAGGACTCACGTCAACTCGCTGGCTGAACTACCCGACGGTGCGCTGGCAGAACTGGGCGGCCTGCTCGCCAACGTTCAGAAAACCATTGAATCGCAGTTGAAACCGAAGTGGCTGTACATTAGTCGATTCGGCCATGACCCCGGCTACCCTATCCATTTCCACTTCATTCCGGTGTATCACTGGGTCGAAGATCTGTTCTGGAAGGATACGAAATACAGGCTGCTGGAGACCTTCGCGACCAACGAAAACGCAACATCGCTCACTGACGGTGCGGAACTGACGCTGTTCATCTGGCGCGAATTCGGGGAAAGCCCTGAGCCACCGCCCATTCAAGGGCCTTCAACCGATCAAGTCATCGATCTGCTACGCGGGTCGTTCAGATAGGACTGCACGGCTCTCGCATCGGACCGAAATCGGCATCACCCAACCAAGAGGGAGAAAAAAAGTGGTCACTTGTTATCTCAAATACGTCCTGGATCCCTATCAGATCAAAGCATTCGAACACTACGCGACACTATGGATTCCCCTGGTTGAGAAGTTCGGTGGCCAGCACCACGGCTACTTCCTGCCCTCCGAGGGCGCCAATAACATTGCCTTGGCGATGTTCAGCTTTCCAAGCCTTTCGGCCTACGAGCAGTACCGGCAAGACTCCACGAACGATGCGGAATGCATGGCCGCGTTCAAATATGCCGAGGACACAAAATGCATCCTCAGCTACGAGCGGTCTTTTTTCCGGCCGGTGTTTGGCAAACAGGCGTAGCAGGCAGCGGCATGGAAACGGGCGCCTTTCGCGCGCCCGTTCTGTCTTCAGCCATTCGATTGCACGGCTTGGGCCTGACGCCCGTTGAACGCCAACGAAAAACAGAAAAAGATCGCCAGCGCAAACCCCGCCGGGAACAGCCAGATACTCTTCCAATCGTGGCTGTCCGCCGACGCATAGTGATCGGTCACCTGCCCCGCCACCCAGAATCCAATGAGCATGCCCAGGCCATAGGTCGCCAGGGTGATCAGCCCCTGCGCCGAGCTTCTGAAGCGCTCCGAGGCCTTGGCATCGGTGTAGATCTGCCCCGACACAAAGAAGAAGTCATAACAGATGCCATGCAGGGCGATGCCGGTGAACAGCATGAACGCCAGGTCGCCGTTATTGCCGTAGGCGAACAACAGGTAACGCAAGGCCCAGGCCAGCATCCCCACCAGCAGTGCAAGCTTGATCCCGAAGCGCTGGATGAACAGCGGCAGGAGCAGCATGAACAGCACTTCGGACACCTGCCCGATGGCCATCTTCGCCGTGGGATTGGTGACGCCGATTTCCGCCAGGAACGGGTTGGCATTCTGGTAATAAAACGCCAGGGGAATGCAGATCAGGATCGAGGCGATGAAGAACACCAGGTAGCTGCGATCCTTGAGCAAACCCAAGGCGTCCAGGCCGAGCATTTGCTTGAGGCCGCCGCTGCCCGGTTCACGCGGCAGCGGTGCAGTACGGGGCAAGGTGAAGCTGTAGAGGCCCAGCGCGAGGGACGCGATGGCGGACATCAGGAAGGTGTTGCGCAAGCCACCGGACGAGATCGCCTGTTGCGAGTCCCAGGCAAACACGAAACTGATCACCACGCCCGCAACGATCCAGCCGATTGTGCCCCACACCCGGATTCGCGAGAACTCCAGCGCCGGGTCGCGCATCTGCCGGAAGGCCACCGAGTTGACCAGGGCCAGGGTCGGCATGTAGATCATCATGTAGGCCAGCACGTACGGATAAAAGGTGCTGAAGTCGGCGGCTCGATAGAGCTGGAACAGCAACACCGCGCCGATCAGATGCAGCACCGCGAGGATGCGCTCGGCATTGAAGTAGCGGTCGGCGATCAGCCCGATGACGAAAGGCGCGATGATCGCGCCCCAGGACTGCGTGGAGAACGCCATGCCGATCTGCCCGCCGCTGGCGCCCAGGTTGCTGGAGAGGAAAGTGCCGAGGGTGACGAACCAGCCACCCCAGATAAAAAACTGCAGGAACATCATTGCGCTCAATCGCGCACTCATCGTGGTCATGAACTGTCACCTTGTTGTTTTTATTGTCTGGAAAGAATCGGCAGTTTCAGGCGTCGGGCAACCCCAGCAGCCGTCGATTGAAACCCTCGTCGGACGTCACGCTGGCGAAATCGTCGAAGGCCTTTCGGGTCTTGCTGATCATGTGCTCGCGGATGAACGCCGCCCCTTCTGCAGCGCCCTGCTCCGCGTCTTTCAGGCAGCATTCCCACTCCAGCACCGCCCAACCGGCAAAGTCGTACTGGGTCAGCTTGCTGAAAATCGATTTGAAATCGATCTGGCCATCCCCCAGCGAACGGAACCGGCCCGGGCGATCCACCCAACCCTGGTAGCCGCCGTAGACGCCGGAACGGGCGTCGGGGCGGAATTCGGCGTCCTTGACGTGGAACATGCGGATGCGCTCGTGATAGCGGTCGATGAACCCCAGGTAGTCCATCTGCTGCAACAGCAGGTGACTCGGGTCGTAGAGGATCGTGGCGCGCGGATGGTGATCGACGGCCTCCAGGAAGCGCTCGAACGAGGCGCCGTCGTGCAGGTCTTCGCCGGGGTGGATTTCATAGCAGAGGTCGACGCCGGCCTCTTCGAAGCAATCGAGGATCGGCCGCCAGCGCCGGCCCAGTTCGGCAAAACCCTGCTCGACCAGACCGCTCGGACGTTGTGGCCATGGGTAGATGTAGGGCCACAACAGCGCGCCGGAGAAGGTGGCGTGGGCTTTTAATCCCAGGCGCTGGCTGGCGCGGGCCGCCAGTTTCAACTGGTCGATGGCCCATTCGGTCCGCGCCTGGGGCTGGCCGCGCAGATGCGCGGGGGCGAAGTCATCGAACAAGGCATCGAACGCCGGGTGCACGGCCACCAACTGGCCTTGCAGGTGAGTCGACAACTCACTGATTTCGACGCCTGCTTCGGCGCAAACGGCTTTCAACTCGTCGCAGTAACTTTGACTTTCCGCGGCACGGGCCAGGTCGATGTATTGCGTGCCCAGGGTGGGTAGCTGAATGGCCTTGTAGCCTTGGGACGCCGCCCAGCGGGCAATGTTGGCCAGGGTATCGAAGGGCGCTTCGGCGGACATGAATTGCGCGAGGAAAATCCCCGGGCCGCGCAGGCCGGTCGGTGCTTGGGAGGTTGGGTTCACGGGTGGGTTCTCCGGGTTCATGGATGGCAGACCAGGGCGGTCCACTTCGCGTCGCCGCGATGGTTGGCGATCGCGGCTTCGATGAAGGCCATGCCGCGCATCCCGACGTCTATGCCCGGCACGCCGGGTGCGTCGTGGCCTTCGACCTGGTTGCGGATCGCGCTGGCGAAGTCGCCGTAAAGATTGGCCATGGCTTCCAGATAACCTTCGGGGTGCCCGGCGGGCAGCCGCATGCGCCGGGTCGCGGCTTCGCACAACCAAGGCTGGCCGACACCGGAGCGCAGGATGCGCATCGGTTGATCGAGGGAGCGATGGATCAGGCTCGACGGTTCTTCCTGGCGCCATTCCAGCCCGCCCTTGTCGCCGTAGACGCGGATTTTCAACGGGTTCTCTTCACCGGCGCAGACCTGGCTGGCGATCAACACGCCGGTGGCGCCGGCCGCCATCTTGAACAGCATCGCCGCGTCATCGTCCAGTTGCCGCCCGGCGATGTGCACGCCCAGGGTCGCGCAGATCTGCTCGATGGGTTGATCGGCGACGAATTCGGCCAGGGAAAAGGCATGGGTGCCGATATCGCCGATGCAGCCGCCCAGCCCTGACTGTTCGGGCTGGTCGCGCCAGCCGGCCTGCTTGTTGCCCTGCCCGGCCACATCCCGGCTCAACCAGCCCTGGGGGTACTCGACCATGACCTTGCGCACCGCGCCGATCACGCCGGTGCGCACCATCTTGCGGGCCTGCCAGACCATCGGATAACCCAGGTAGGTGTGCGCCAGCCCGTAGAGGCGGTCGCTGCTTTTCAGCACGGCCTTGAGCGCCAGCAGCTCGGCCAGGTTGAGCGCCGCGGGTTTTTCGCTGAACACATGAAAGCCCGCGCTCAGCGCCTGGCTGGCGATGGGTGCGTGCAGGTGATTGGGGGTGACGATGACCAGCAGCTCCATGCGCTGGTCCGCGGGCAGCGCGCGTTCGGCCGCCAGCATGTGCTGCCAGTCGTTGTAGCAGCGTGAGGCGGGCAAGCCCAAGGCTGCACCGCTGTCCTGATTGTTGCGCGCGTCGCGGCTGAAGGCGCCGCACACCAGTTCAAAATGTCCATCGAGGCCGGCCGCCTGGCGGTGGGCCTTGCCGATGAAGGCGCCCTCGCCGCCCCCGACGAAGCCCATGCGTATTTTTGGGGTGACAACGTTCATCGCGAATTTCTCTTGTCCGGGGGAGATTCAGACTCAGGATTGACTATGATGTAACCGGTTACATCATGCCGGGAATTTAGGCCCAGTTGCTTGAGGTGTCAAACCCGGATTAGCCATGAAGATCATTTCAACCCATGGCCTGCCTGCGGTAAGCTCGCCGGCCGCGCTGGCATTTGCCGTTTCGTAACGAGGTTGTCTTGTCCAATATCCGTGAAGTTGCCCGCCTGGCCGGCGTCTCGGTGGCGACCGTGTCCAGGACGCTGAAGTCGCCCGAACGCGTGCTCCCCGAAACCCGGGACAAGGTCAATGCGGCGGTGGAACAGGCCGGCTACCGGCCGAACCTGATGGCCGTGCAATTTCGTTCGCGCAGGACCGGCAACCTGGTGATTCTGGTCCCGGCCATCGCCAACACCTTTTTCGCCCGGGTCATCAGCGGTGCCCAGCAGGCTGCCCAGGCGGCCGGTTACCGCCTGCTGCTGTGCGACACCCAGGGCCGCGAGGAAGTCGAACGGGAATTCGCCGCGCTGGTGCACGCCCATCAGGCCGACGGCGTGATCCAGTTGCGCGCCTACGACCCTTTCGAATCGCCCTCGCCCAACGGCGAGTCACCGCCCTTGGTCAACGCCTGCGAAGTGATTCAGGGCGGGCGCCACCCCACCATCAGCCTGGATAACCGCGCAGCCGCCAAGGCCATGACCGAGCACCTGATCGGCCTGGGCCACCGTCGGATCGGGCTGGTCAAAGGACCGAAAAGCAGCCCGCTGACCCGCGACCGGGTGGCCGGTTATCACGATGCGCTGAGCCAGGCCGGGATTGCCTGCGACCCGGCACTGGTCTGCCACGGCGACTTCACCTTGACCGCCGGTTTCGAGGGGGCGGGCGCGTTGCTGCAACTGGCCGAGCGCCCTACTGCCCTGTTTTGCGAGAACGATGAAATGGCGATCGGCGCGTTGAAGCGCATCAAACAACAGGGGTTGCGGGTGCCTGAGGATATATCCCTGGTGGGGTTCGATGACATTCCCTTCGCGGCCTATTGCGACCCGCCGTTGACCACCATCGCCCAACCGGCCGAGGTCTTTGGGCAGAAGGCGGTCGAGATGTTGATCGCTCTCATAGAGAAAAAACCCATCTCGCAGCGACATCTGGTGCTGCCATTCGAATTGACCCTGCGCGACAGCACTGCCGTGCTCGACAGCGACGCTTGATTCAGCCCTGTTTCAAATCCAGGCAATAGGTGTAGTAACCCGTATCGCGCACATACCCCAGCGACTCATACAGGCGTTGCGCCCCGAGATTGTCCGTGGCCGTCTCCAGCACCAGGCCTTTGGCGCCGGTGAGCAGCGCAAAGGTTCGGGCGGTGTTCATCAGCAAGGTCCCGACGCCACGACCCCGGGCTGCCGGGGTGGTGAACAGGTCGCTGAGCAGCCAGGTGCGGTGCGCGTCGATGGAGGAGAACGTCGGGTACAACTGGACGAACCCCAGCGCCTCACCGTTGGCATCCTGGACGAAGAAGATCGCCGATTCGTCCCGGGCGATGCGCTCGGCGATGAAATTGCGCGACTGTGTGAGGTTCGATGGCTGGCCGTAGAAGCCGCGATAGGCGTCGAAGAGGCAGGCGATTTTGTCGAGGTTGGAGGGGTCGGCGCGCAGGGCCTGGAGT
>Ga0247818_10002048_pt1 | contig 13032 bp, 10 predicted proteins | sample 13C_Glucose_Day1_FD_192424 | JGI IMG/M metagenome (GOLD analysis project Ga0247818, IMG submission 192424) | Soil microbial communities from agricultural site in Penn Yan, New York, United States - 13C_Glucose_Day1 | ecosystem: Environmental > Terrestrial > Soil > Agricultural land | place...
CAGGCCCGCGAACAGCTGGCCTTCCTCGGCCGCCCGGCGATTACCTTGAAGCCGGGCAGCTACCGCGCCTACCTGGCGCCTGCGGCCATGGACGAGATTGCCGGCATGCTGTGCTGGGGCGGTTTTTCCGCGCAGGCGCTGGCCACCGGCAACAGCGCCCTGCAACGCCTGTACAACGGCGATGCCCGCTTGAGCCCGCTGGTCAGCTTCGACGAGCAGGTCAGCGGCTCGCTGAGCCCGGCGTTCTCGGATGAGGGTTCACCGCGCCTCGATGTGCCGCTGATCACCCAAGGCCAGGCCGTGCAGCGTTTGATCAGCGCGCGTAGCGCGGCCGAGTTCGCACTGCAGGCCAATGGCGCCGACAGCTACGAGTCGCCCTGCGCCTTGAGCCTGGCGCCGGGCAACCTGGCCAGTGAGGCGATCCTCGAACGGCTTGGCACCGGGCTGTATATCAGCAACCTGTGGTACCTGAACTACTCGGACCTGCCAGCGGCGCGCATGACCGGCCTGACCCGCTTTGCCACCTTCTGGGTAGAGAATGGTGAGATTCAGGGGCCGGTGAGCACCATGCGCTTCGATGACAGCCTGTACAGCCTGCTGGGCAACCAACTGGAAGACCTGACCCGCGAGCGCGAGATGATCCTTTCCACCAGTACCTATGGACAGCGCAGTACCGGGTCGAGTCATTTGCCGGGGGCTCTGGTCAAAGGCCTTACCCTGACATTGTGATTGGCGTTGCTGGCCTCTTCGCGGGGCAAGCCCGCTCCCACACATAGCCGCCGCTTCTGGTGGCTGCGCGGTACTTGTGGGAGCGGGCTTGCCCCGCGAAGAGGCCGGTACTGACAAACGAGGACGTCATGCCCGAACGCACCCCGCTCGACCCCGTCACCGCCCGCTGGATCCCGTGGGTAGTGGCCATCGCTTTCTTCATGCAGTCCCTGGACGGCACCATCCTCAACACCGCGCTGCCGGCCATGGCCCGCTCGCTGGAAGAGGACCCGCTGCGCATGCAAGGCGTGATCATCGCCTATATGCTCACCGTGGCCTTGCTGATACCCGCCTCCGGCTGGATCGCCGACCGCTTCGGCACCAAGCGCATCTTCTTCAGCGCCATCCTGTTGTTCAGCTTTGGCTCGCTGCTGTGCGCGGCCGCCAACAGCCTGGGCTTTCTGATCCTGGCGCGGGTCGTGCAGGGCCTGGGCGGCGCGCTGATGCTGCCGGTCGGGCGGCTGGTGGTGCTGCGCGCCTATCCACGCACCGAACTGGTGCGCATCATGAGTTTCATCACCATCCCCGGCCTGCTCGGCCCTCTGCTCGGCCCTACGGTCGGCGGCTGGCTGGTAGAGATCCTCAGCTGGCACTGGATCTTCCTGCTCAACCTGCCGGTGGGCGCCATCGGTTGTTATGCCGTGTGGAAGTTTATCCCCGACCTGCGCGGTGCCGAGCGCACCAGCTTCGATGGCCCGGGTTTTCTGCTGTTCGGCGCGGCGATGGTGCTGATCACCATCGCCATGGAAGGCTTGGGTGAGCTGCACTTGCCACACCTGCGGGTAATGTTGCTGCTGTTCGCCGGCATGGCCTGCCTGGCCGCGTACTGGCTGCGTGCCGGGCGCGACCCAGAGCCGCTGTTCTCACCCAGCCTGTTCCGTGTACGCACCTTTGCCATCGGCATCCTCGGCAACCTGTTCGCCCGCCTGGGCAGCGGTGCCCTGCCCTTCCTGGTGCCCTTGCTGTTGCAGGTGGCGCTAGGCTATTCGCCGGCCCAGGCCGGCATGAGCATGATCCCGCTGGCAGCGGCGGCGATGCTCGCCAAGTCCATCGCCCGGCCGCTGATCGAGCGCCTTGGCTACCGCATCATCCTCACCGGCAACACCCTGCTGCTGGGGCTGCTGCTGGCCAGCCTTGGGCTGATCGACGAACAGACCCCCTACGCCGTACTGCTGATACACCTGGGCCTGCTCGGCGCGGTCAACTCCATGCAGTTCACGGCCATGAACACGGTGACCCTGATCGACCTCGACGATGCCAGCGCCAGCAGCGGCAACAGCCTGCTGTCGGTGGTCGCCCAGCTGGCCCTTAGCCTGGGCGTGGCCTGCGCCGGGGCATTGCTCGGCGGCTTCACCGCCGCGGGCAGTGCCGAAGGCGTGGAAAGCACCTTGGGGGCGTTCCAGCTGACCTTCGTCACCATCGGCATCATGTCGATGCTGGCAGCGGCGATCTTCCTGCAACTGGCGCCGACAGACGGAAGGCGTGCCCGTCGTCCGGAACAACACATGGAGTCGTAGGGCGAATGGCCACGAGGCTGGTAGACTGTGCGGCATTTTTCGCTTCGCTACACAGGCCCGCCTCGTGACCACCGAAACCACCGCCTTTGCCACTCTGCCGCTGTCCGCCGCCATGCTGGCCAACCTGGACGCCCTCGGCTACGCCTCGATGACGCCGATCCAGGCCCAGAGCCTGCCGGTCATCCTCAGGGGCCAGGACCTGATCGCCCAGGCCAAGACCGGCAGCGGCAAGACCGCTGCGTTCGGCATCGGCCTGCTGAACCCGATCAACCCGCGTTACTTCGGTTGCCAGGCACTGGTGCTGTGCCCGACCCGCGAGCTCGCTGACCAGGTCGCCAAAGAGCTGCGCCGCCTGGCCCGTGCCGAGGACAACATCAAGATCCTGACCCTGTGCGGCGGCGTCTCGCTCGGCCCGCAGATTGCCTCGCTGGAGCACGGTGCGCACATCATCGTCGGCACCCCGGGGCGCATCCAGCAGCACCTGGAAAAGGGCACGCTGGTACTCGACGGGCTCAACACTCTGGTGCTGGACGAAGCCGACCGCATGCTCGACATGGGCTTCTTCGACGCCATCGCCAGCATCATCGGCAAGACCCCGGCGCGTCGCCAGACCCTGCTGTTCTCGGCCACCTACCCGGCCGGCATCGAGCAACTGGCCGCAGACTTCATGCGCAAGCCGCAGCAGGTCAAGGTCGAGAGCCTGCACACCGACAACCAGATCGAACAACGCTTCATCGAAATCGACGCGCAGCAGCGCCTGGATGCGGTGACCCGCGTGCTCGGCCACTACCGCCCGCAATCGTGCGTGGCGTTCTGCTTCACCAAGCAGCAGTGCGAAGACGTGGTCGCCCACCTCACCGCCAAAGGTATCGTCGCCCAGGCCCTGCACGGTGACCTCGAGCAGCGCGACCGCGACCAGGTGCTGGCGATGTTCGCCAACCGCAGCAGCTCGGTGCTGGTGGCGACCGACGTGGCCGCACGCGGCCTGGACATCGACGGCCTGGACATGGTGCTCAACGTCGAACTGGCGCGGGATGCCGAAATCCATGTGCACCGTGTCGGCCGCACCGGCCGTGCGGGTGAGAAAGGCGTTGCGGTCAGCCTGGTGGCCCCGGCCGAAGGGCATCGCGCCCAGGCCATCGAGGCACTGCAGAAGAGCCCGTTGCGCTGGGACCAGCTCGACAGCCTGAAAAACAAGGGCGGTGAGCCGCTGCTGCCGGTGATGAGCACCTTGTGCATCGCTGCCGGGCGCAAGGACAAGCTGCGCCCGGGTGACATCCTGGGTGCACTGACCGGTGATGCCGGCATCCCGGGCAAGCAGGTGGGCAAGATCGCCATCTTCGACTTCCAGGCCTTTGTGGCGGTGGAGCGAGCACTGGCCAAGCAGGCCATGCAGCGGCTGAACAGCGGCAAGATCAAGGGCCGCGTTCTGAAAGTTCGTATTCTCTGAAATCCTTTGGGGCCGCTTTGCGGCCCGTTCGCGACACAAGGCCGCTCCTACAGGGGCATGCATATCCCTGCCGCAGCCCAGCAATCTCCAAGAGGTACCCCGTGCATTCCACCGACGTGATCATCCTCGGCGCCGGCGCCGCCGGCCTGATGTGCGCCCAGCTCAGCGCCCGCCGTGGCCGCCGGGTGCTGCTGCTCGACCACGCTAACAAGCCAGGCAAGAAGATCCTCATGTCCGGCGGCGGGCGCTGCAACTTCACCAACATGTACACCGAGCCGGCCAACTTCCTCTCGCACAACGCGCATTTCTGCAAGTCGGCCCTGGCCCGCTACACCCAGTGGGACTTCATCGAGCTGGTGGCCAAGCACGGTGTGCCCTACCACGAGAAAAAGCTCGGCCAGCTGTTCTGCGACAACAAGGCCAGCGACATCCTCAACATGCTGCTGGCCGAGTGCGACGAAGCCGGTGCCGAGTTGCGCATGGACACCAGCATCTCGCACATCGAAAAGACCGAAACCGGCTACCTGCTGCAGACCAGTGCCGGGCAGTTCGCCTGCCAGTCGCTGGTGATCGCCACCGGCGGCCTGTCGATCCCGACCCTGGGCGCCAGCGGTTTCGGCTACCAGGTGGCTCGCCAGTTCGGCCACACCCTGCTGCCGACCCGCGCCGGGCTGGTGCCCTTCACCATCACCGAGCCCCAACTCAAGGCACTGTGCACAGAACTGTCGGGTACCTCGCTGGACTGCACTGCCAGCTGCAACGGCACCCATTTCCGCGAAAACCTGCTGTTTACCCACCGCGGCCTGAGTGGCCCGGCGATCCTGCAGATTTCTTCGTTCTGGGAGGCGGGCGACACGGTGGAGATCAACCTGCTGCCCGACCGTGACGCCCTGACCTGGCTGCAACAGCAGCAGGCCGAGCGCGCCAATGCAGAACTCAAGACCGTGCTCGGCGAGGTGTTCACCCGCAAGCTGGCCAACCTCTTGGCCGAGCAGTGGTTCGAATCGAAGCCGATGAAGCAGTACACCCCAGCCGAACTGGCGCAGATCGCCGACAAACTGGCGGCCTGGCAGGTCGTACCTGCCGGCACCGAGGGGTATCGCACCGCCGAAGTGACCCTAGGCGGCGTGGATACCCGCGAGGTGTCGTCCAAGACCATGGAGTCGCTCAAGAGCCCAGGGTTGTACTTCATTGGCGAGGTGCTGGATGTGACCGGCCACCTGGGCGGGTTCAATTTCCAGTGGGCGTGGGCATCGGCTAACGCAGCGGCACAGTTCGTGTAGAGTAGAATCCATTCAGCAGCACGGAACGCTTCTTGCTGGTCCGTGCGGCAATGTATTCATTCGATCACAGCCCAAGGCCATCATGTCATCGAGCTCGTTCCGTCAGTCACTGCGTCGCCTGTGGGGCCAAGACAAGTTCAGCTATAGCATCCGGGTAACGGTCGCCCTCACCGGCAGCATGGCCTTGTGCTGGTACCAGGATGAAATGGCCCTGCTGATCCCGTTGTTCCTGGGCATCATCGCCAGCGCACTGGCCGAGACCGACGACAGTTGGCAGGGCCGTCTCAGTGCCCTGGCCGTGACCCTGGTGTGCTTTGCCATCGCTGCCCTGGCCGTGGAGCTGCTGTTCCCCTACCCGTGGGTGTTCGCCATTGCCCTGGCCCTGGCGGCGTTCGGCCTGACCATGCTGGGCGCCTTGGGCGAGCGCTATGGCGCAATCGCCTCGGCAACGCTGATCACGGCGGTGTACACCATGATCGGCGTGGACCAACGCGGCGGCCTGGTCACCGACTTCTGGCACGAGCCGATGCTGCTGGTGGCGGGCGCAGCCTGGTACGGCCTGCTGTCGGTGCTGTGGCAGGCGCTGTTCTCCAACCAGCCGGTACAGCAAAGCCTGGCCAAGCTGTTTTTCGAGCTGGGGCGCTACCTCAAGCTCAAGGCCAACCTGTTCGAACCGATCCGCCACCACGACCTGGAGGCCCGGCGCCTGGAGCTGGCCCAGCAAAACGGCAAGGTGGTCGCGGCGCTCAACGCCGCCAAGGAAATCATCCTGCACCGGGTCGGCAACAGCCAGCCAAATTCCAAGGTCAGCCGCTACCTGAAGCTGTACTTCCTGGCCCAGGACATCCACGAGCGGGTGAGCGCCTCGCACTACCCCTACAACGCACTGGCCGAAGCGTTCTTCCACAGCGACGTGATGTTCCGCTGCCAGCGCCTGCTGCGCCATCAAGGCTCGGCCTGCCAAGACCTGGCGCGCTCGATCCGCATGCGTCAGCCGTTTGTCCTCGACAGCCGATTTGCCGACACCCTGGAAGACCTCAACGCCTCCTTGGAGCACCTGCGCAACCAGAACAACCCAGCCTGGCGCAGCCTGCTGCGCTCGCTGCGGGCCCTGGCGGCCAACCTGGCCACCCTGGACCGCCTGCTGGGTGCCGCCAGCAACCCGGACAGCCTGGCCGATGCCAGTGACAGCAGTCTGCTCGACCGTTCGCCACGCTCCCTGAAGGACGTCTGGAGCCGCCTGCGCACCCAGCTCACACCCACCTCGCTACTGTTCCGCCATGCCTTGCGCCTGCCCTTGGCACTCTCGATCGGCTACGGCATGGTGCACCTGATCCACCCCACCCAGGGCTACTGGATCATCCTCACCACACTGTTCGTCTGCCAACCCAACTACGGTGCCACCCGGCGCAAGCTGGTGCAGCGGATTTTCGGCACGGCCATCGGCCTGACGGTTGGCTGGGCGCTGTTCGACCTGTTCCCCAACCCGATCATCCAGTCGATGTTCGCCGTGGTCGCCGGGGTGGTGTTCTTCGTCAACCGGACTACCCGTTACACCCTGGCCACGGCGGCGATCACCTTGATGGTGCTGTTCTGCTTCAACCAGATCGGCGACGGCTACGGCCTGTTCCTGCCGCGCCTGTTCGATACTCTGGTGGGCAGCCTGATCGCCATTCTGGCGGTGTTCCTGTTCCTGCCCGACTGGCAAGGCCGGCGCCTGAACAAGGCGTTGGCCAACACCTTGGCCTGCGCCAGCGTGTACCTGCGCCAGATCATGCAGCAGTATGCCCATGGCAAGCGCGACGACCTCGCCTACCGCCTGGCTCGGCGCAACGCCCACAACGCCGATGCAGCGCTGTCCACCACGCTGGCGAACATGCTCATGGAGCCAGGGCACTTCCGTAAGGAGGCGGACGTCGGCTTCCGCTTCCTGGTGTTGTCGCACACCCTGCTCAGCTACCTCTCGGGGCTGGGCGCGCACCGTGATACCGCCCTGCCGGCGGAGGTTCAGGAGCAATTGATCGAGGGCGCCGGGCAAAGCCTGGCCAACAGCCTGGACGAAATCGCCAACGGCCTGGCAGCGCGGCTACCGGTCGCCATCCACAGTGATGCCGAAGAGGCGCTGGCCAACGACCTGGAGCAGATGCCGGAAGAGCTGGATGAACATCAGCGGCTGGTGCAGACCCAACTGGCGCTGATCTGCCGGCAACTGGCACCGTTGCGCACGCTGGCGGCGCACCTGGTCAAGGAAAGCCCTACGGGCTGAGTGCTTTGTGGCCTGGGTCAAAAACCATGCTGGCGCAGCAGGCGCGCATAGCTGCCATCCGCCTTCATCGCCGCTATCGCCTGCTCGAAACGTTCGACGATCTGCTGGTGCTGGGGGTGCTTAAGGCTGACCAGAATATGCAGGCTGTTCTCCCCCAGAGGCGGCTCGACCATCTCCACGCCATCGCGCACCGCCTGCGGTTCACGTTGCAGGTTGTAACGGGCCACGTATTCATCCTCCACCGCCAGGTTCACCCGGCCGGCCGCCAGCATGCGCACGGCCGACGAGAAGTTGCGCACCGCTACCTTGTGCAAGCGGGTGTCGCTGTCGAACTCGGGTGAATAGGCATAATCGCGCACCACGGCGATGCTGTAGGGGTACAAGTCGGACGGCTGCTGGTAGGCGAAGGCCTCACCCTTGCGTTTGAGCAGGTGAATCTTGTTGTTCAGATAAGCGTTGGAAAAATGCCCGATGCGTGTACGTGAGTCGTTGTACCAGGCATTGATCAACACGTCGTAGCGCCCTTCGCTGACGCCCATCAAGGCCCGTGCCCATGGCGCCTCCTCAAACCCGCTGGCGTAGCCGGCCCGGGTCAGTGCCGTGGTAACGATGCTGGTCGCCAAACCGCCGCCCGGCATGCTTGCATCGGTGAACGGTGGCCATTTGTCTGCCACCAGCCGCAGCTTGTCTTCACCCAGGGCTGGCGCAGCCAGCAGGGCTGCCAGCAATCCCAGAACACCAAGCAGTGGCCGCATGCTCAAGTCCTTTTGCAATGGAGGGCGCACACTGTGTAGGCGGCCTTTGCCGCGACTGCGGATGAGAGTACACAAAGCCGTGGCTCACGGCAGCGGGCAATAGTGTCATTTTGCCTCTATTTTGGCCGAGACACGCAGGCAATGCCCTGCAGCAATCATCCACTCGTCCACAGCCACAGGATTTGCGATGATCGACGGCCCATTCAAGGAGTTCGCCAATGTCTATCGACTGGCTCTGCAAGCACCACACCGACCTGAGCAAGGACCAGCTCTACGCCATCCTGCAATTGCGCACCGAAGTGTTCGTGGTCGAGCAGCGCTGCAGTTACCAGGAAGTCGATGGCCAGGACCTGACCGGCGATACCCTGCACTTGATGGCGTGGCAGGACGACAAGCTGGTGGCCTACCTGCGCCTGCTTGACCCGCAATCCCAGGGGGGTGATGTGGTGATCGGGCGCGTGGTGACCTCACCGGCGGCGCGTGGGCTGAAGCTTGGGCATGCGTTGCTGCTGAAAGGGCTGGAGGCTGCCGAGCATTGCTGGCCGGGGACGCCGGTGTATCTGTCGGCGCAGGCGCATCTGCAAGGGTTTTACGCAGGGCATGGGTTCGAAGCGGTTGGCGAGCAATACCTGGAGGATGACATACCGCACATCGGCATGCGTAAGGGCTGAGAAAGCCGGGGGCGCTTTGCGCCCCCACAATCACCGATACCCCAGCACTTCTCGGATTTGCCGCAAATGCTGGATGATCCACTGCTTGTCGATCGCGCCCCAGTCATGAATGCGGTAGTGCCCGGCATGATTGCGCGCGCCCTCCTGCTGCTCGAACTCGCAGATGATATCCAGGTCGGCCAGGGCGGCGATGGTGTCCTGGGCGGTGCGCCGTGGCATGCCGGTGGCCTCCATCAGGGCCGGCACGCTGGTCGCAGTCTGGCTGTCGATCAGCCAGGCCACGTACAGGCGCCGGTAGAAGCTGCTCTTGGTCTTGCTCACTTCCATGCTGCGTGGTCCTTAACAGTTGCCCGGCAGCTCCCGATAGGTCAGGTAGACGCGCAGGTCGAATTCCAGTTGGTGGTAGTCCGGCTCCATGTGCTGACAGAGCTGGTAAAACGCCTTGCTATGGTCGCGCTCACGCAGGTGCGCCAACTCGTGCACCACGATCATGCGCAGAAACTGCGGCGCGGCCTCCTTGAACAAGGAGGCGATGCGGATTTCCTTCTTCGCCTTGAGCTTGCCACCCTGAACCCGCGATACCGCCGTGTTGAGCCCCAGGGCACGGTGGGTCAGGTCGAGGCGGTTGTCGAACAGCACCTTGTCCAGGCTGGGCGCGCTGCGCAGGTACTGCTGGCGCAAGTCCTGGGCATAACTGTACAACGCCTTGTCGCTCTGCACGTCGTGGCGGTCGGAGTAGCGACGCTGCAGGTAGTCCCCCAGGCGGTCGCTGTCGATCATCTGCCGTACCTGCTCCTGCAGGTGTGGCGGGTAGGCTTGCAAGTAACGTAATACGGTCATGGCACTGCATTCGGCGGGGCGAATGGCGATTCTAGCCAATCATGGCCGGGGCCAGGAGAAAATCGCCGGGAAGCCGCTGGCATCCGCCGCCGTCATCGGGTGTGCAACCAGAAACCCCTGCACGTAGGCACAGCCATTGGCCTTGAGCCAGTCGGCCTGGGCCGGGGTTTCCACGCCTTCGGCAATCACCGTGATGCGGTAGTCGGCGCACAAGCCGATCACACTGCGCACCAGCGCGGCGTCTACCGCAGAGCCCGGCAAGCGCGCAACCAGGTGGCGGTCGAGCTTGAGGGTGTCGATCGGCAAGTCACGTAGCATGCGCAACGAGCAGTCACCGGCGCCAAAATCATCCAGCGCCACCCGCACGCCCAGTTCGCGCAGCCGGTGTATCTGCTTCACGGCCGCGTCGATGTTGTACATCAACGACGTCTCTGCCACCTCGACCTCTAGCTGCGCCGGGTCCAGCTGGTAGTCCTGGATCACCCGCTGCAGCTCCTCGACCAGGCCCGGCATGACGAACTGGGCGCGGCTCAGGCTGATGCCCAGCACCAGCCCCTGGGCAAAACGTTCGCACCAGGCCTGGCGCTGGGCCGCGCCCTGGCGGTAGATCCAGCTGGCCAGGCGGTTGATCAGCCGCGCCTCTTCCAGCAAGGGGATGAACAGCCCCGGGGGCACATCGCCAACACTGGGGTGCTGCCAGCGCAGCAACGCCTCGAAACCGCGCAAGTGGCCGTCGGCGAAAGCCACCTGGGGCTGATACACCAGGCTGAAATCGTGCTGCTCGATAGCGGCGCGCACGCTGTCTTCGAGCATCAGCCGTGAGCGCGCCCGGCCGTTGAGTTCCTGGTCATAGAAGCGATACTGCTGACGCCCGGCCTGCTTGGCCGCATACATCGCCGCATCCGCAGCCCGCAACAGGCCTTCGACAGTTGCGCCACAGTCAGGAAAGGTGGCGATGCCAATGCTGACGCCAAGGCATACATCCAGCCCTTCTATCTGCTGGCTGATCGAAACGCGCTCGAGCAGTCGCTCGGCGTAACGCCCGGCCTGCTCGGGGTACGGCAGGCTGTCGAACAACGCCGTGAACTCGTCACCGCCCATCCGCGCCAATAACGCCTCGCTGCCCAGGCAGTCCTTGAGCTGTTCTGCCACCCAGCGCAGCACGCGATCGCCCGCCTCATGGCCCAATGAGTCGTTGATCCGCTTGAAGCCATCCAGGTCCATGTACATCAGCGCCTGGGCCTTGTCCGAACGCTCGTTGCGCAGCAGCACGCCCTCGGCAGACTGATAGAAGCCGCGGCGGTTGAGCAGGCCGGTGAGTGGGTCGGTCACCGCCTGGTACTCAAGCTGTTGGTGCAGGTTGCGCACCACCGACATGTCCAGCACCGTCACCACCATCGCCTGCTGATCGGCTGGCAACGGCGCACAGGACAGCGCGACCGGCACCAGTTGGCCACCGAGGGTGCGCAACTGCGCATCGTGCACGCGAAAGATCTGCCGCCCCAGGTAGGCCTGGTAGAAGTCCGACTCGTTCCACAGATTGGCATTGGCCATCTGCACCAGGTCAAGCAACTGGGCGCCCTGCAATTGCTCCACCGCAGCGGCCAGCAAGCGTGAAATGGCCGGGTTGGCGAAACTGATGGTACCTGCGGCATTCACCACCAGAATGCCTTCGGCAGCGTTCTCCAGGATCGAGGCGTTGAATGCCCTCGCCGCTTCCAGCTCGCGGCTCAGGCGTTGCAGCATGCGCCGGTTACGCTGCTGGTCGAGCAGGGCCTGGACCTTGGGCTTGAGAATTTGCGGGTCGAACGGCTTGAACATGTAGTCCACGGCGCCACTGGCGTAACCCTTGAGCACAGCGGCATCGGACTGCTCGTTGGCGGTGAGGAAAATGATCGGGGTCAGCCGTGTACGCTGGCTGCCGCGCATTAGCCGGGCGACTTCGAAGCCGTCCATTTCCGGCATTTGTACATCCAGCAAAACCAGGTCGACGTCGTGCTCGAGCAAGGCGCTCAGGGCTTCTGTCCCTGAACTGGCAGTCAACACTTGCCAATCCTGCCGGGCCAGCAAGGCCCGCATGCTGATGAGATTTTCGGGGTAATCGTCTACTACCAGCAGAACCGAGCTGCCATCCACTGGCTGAGGTTGAGGGTGAGCGCCATCCATGCTGCTTCTCTATTTGTGACCGACTTCACATCGCGGTTGGATCCGATAACTACTCTAGACCCGAGTTTGTAACAAGCAATGCAATCAGAACGCTATCAGTGCCTAAACTGTACGGTAGCCGACTAACGGTTGCTCTGCCGTGAATATCTGCGCGCTTGAGCGCAGGCATAAAAAAACCCGCATCGCTGCGGGTTTTTTCAGTGCGGCCTGCGAATCAGTTGACCTTGGCGGCCAACTCACCTTTCAGGTAGCGCTGGTACATGCCGTCCAGGGAGATCGGTTTGATCTTGGAGGCATTGCCGGCAGTACCGAAGGCTTCGTAACGGGCGATGCACACGTCACGCATGGCCTTGACGGTTTCACCGAAGAACTTGCGCGGGTCGAACTCACTTGGGTTCTGCGCCATCAGGCGACGCATGGCACCGGTGGACGCCAGACGCAGGTCGGTGTCGATGTTGACCTTGCGCACGCCGTGCTTGATGCCTTCGACGATCTCTTCGACCGGTACACCGTAGGTCTCTTTGATGTCGCCGCCGTACTGGTTGATGATCGCCAGCCACTCTTGTGGCACCGAGGACGAACCGTGCATGACCAGGTGGGTGTTGGGGATGCGCTTGTGGATTTCCTTGATGCGGTCGATCGCCAACACGTCACCGGTAGGTGGCTTGGTGAACTTGTACGCACCGTGGCTGGTACCGATGGCGATGGCCAGGGCATCGACCTGGGTCTTCTTGACGAAGTCGGCCGCTTCTTCCGGGTCGGTCAGCATCTGGCTGTGGTCCAGCACGCCTTCGGCACCGATACCGTCTTCTTCACCGGCCATGCCGGTTTCCAGCGAACCCAGGCAGCCCAGCTCGCCTTCTACCGAAACGCCACAGGCGTGTGCCATGGCAACGGTCTGCTGGGTAACGCGGACGTTGTACTCATAGTCGGTCGGGGTCTTGCCGTCTTCGCCCAGCGAGCCGTCCATCATCACCGAGCTGAAGCCCAGCTGGATCGAACGCTGGCACACGTCAGGGCTGGTGCCGTGGTCCTGGTGCATGCACACCGGGATGTGCGGGAACTCTTCGATGGCGGCCAGGATCAGGTGACGCAGGAAGGGCGCGCCGGCGTACTTGCGGGCACCGGCCGAAGCCTGGACGATCACGGGGGAATCGGTCTTGTCGGCCGCTTCCATGATGGCGCGCATCTGCTCGAGGTTGTTGACGTTGAAAGCTGGAACGCCGTAACCGAACTCGGCGGCGTGGTCCAGCATCTGGCGCATGCTAATGAGTGCCATTGTGTATCTCTCTCCCGACAAGCGTCGTTTGTTTCGT
>Ga0247818_10002049_pt1 | contig 13027 bp, 9 predicted proteins | sample 13C_Glucose_Day1_FD_192424 | JGI IMG/M metagenome (GOLD analysis project Ga0247818, IMG submission 192424) | Soil microbial communities from agricultural site in Penn Yan, New York, United States - 13C_Glucose_Day1 | ecosystem: Environmental > Terrestrial > Soil > Agricultural land | place: USA...
AGCCTAACCAGGCCGTGGGATCCGCTAACCATTCCATAAAACGTCTCTATCTCTCTCGATGAATTCAGGCTGCCGGACACGGCAAAGCGCAACGCGAAGGCTCTGGGGCCGCGTTAGCAACGATAGTCGGATGTCGGAAAACCGGATGCTGCGAGTGCGTCAAGACCGCGCCATGGCGCGAGGGGAAGGTGCGACTGGGAGGCTCCGAGAGGGTGTTCATGTAGATCCTGAATGAAAAATGGCCTTGGAGCGTACAGGCTTTGGGAACATTTCCTACAGCGGCAAATCATTTCAAAATCTGTAATCCGCCCCGAATACCTCTGTAGGAGCTGCCGCAGGCTGCGATATTTTGATTTTGATTCTTAAAAACAAGATCAAAAGATCGCAGCCTTCGGCAGCTCCTACAGTACGGTTTCAGCGTCCGGCAAAGCGCAGACGCGACAGCTGGCGCAAATCCCCTTCGAGGTAGTAATCGTTGGTCCAACTGTCGTCTACCGCCAATGGACTCACCTGCTTCAACGCCAGTTTCTTCGCGAAATAACGAAATCGGTAATGCTCATAAAACCGCAGCAGTTCGAGACCATAGCGGTCGGCCAGATCGGTGTCGCCGCGAATGATCAGGTAGTTTTCGTCATTGCCGTTACTCGCCGAAACGCTGAGGTTGTGGCTGCCGCTGATGATCGTCGGCGTGTCCGTGGTGAAGTCGGTGACCACGGCTTTGGTGTGCACCAGCAGATTGCCCTTCTGGCCTTTCATGTTCTCGCGCAGCCAGCCTTCCAGCCCGGTGTTGAGCAGTGCGGTGGCGGCGAATTCGGCACTGCGATCGGCATGGAAGCCGGTGATGCGACTGGCCGTGTTTTGCAGGCCATAGCGCAAAATCTCGTCGTGGGGCTGACCCAGCAAGGCATTGAGGATCGCGTCGGGCAGCGAGAACGCGGTGACGAACAGCACGTCCTTTTTCGCCGCACCGATGATCCGCACAAACTCCTGCAGATCAGCCCCACCGGTACGCGGTGAGAATCCGGCGAACAACGGTTGCAGCGGATTCATCGGGTTGTGTTCGGTCACCCAGTCACGGGTTGCGCCGATATCATCCGGCTGCGCCCAGATCTGCTCGAACGTCTCCAGATATCTGGCAGCAACCGATTCGTCGTCCAGCACATGCACCACGTTGGCCTGCCGATAAACGCCGTTGGCGGTGAAATTGGTGCTGCCACACAGAACCGCTTCAGGCTGCTGCTCCCCACTGACGCCGACGCGGCTGAGGACGATGAATTTGTTGTGAAAGATGTTATGGGTCACTCGCCCGCGTTTGCTCGCAGGAGGCAGGGCCGCGAGACTCGCTTCGTTGATCGTGGTGTCTTCGTCATCCGGCCGGGCGTGGTACAACACCCGCACCTGCGCGCCCCGTGCGAACGCCGCATTCACCGCATCGATGATTGCCTGTAACTGGTATTCGTAGATGGCAATGTCCAGCGCCCATTGGCCATCGACGGCGCGCTCGATAAAACCCAGCAAACGCCCGAGCAAGCCGTTTTCCAGCCACTCGCGAGCCGCGTCAGGCCAGGCTTCGATGGGCATGTTTTTGTTGGCGCTGATCAGTGCGTCGAGGTCGGGAAACTTGCGCTGGAACGCCTGACTGGCGGCGACCGCACGATTGAAAATCACGCTTTGATCGCTCGGCTGACCGTCATCGGAGGTAATCGTCAGCGCCAGCGACTCGCCCAACTGCACGGCATCCGCAGTGCCGTAAGCCAGATGCACGCGATAGTGGAGAGTCATGCCCGGATTGACCGCGTAATCGGCCCAGCGAAATTTCTGCAGTGGTGCGATATCGCTCGGTGTGGCGTGGAACTGGGGAAACGTGTGCGCCTTGTCAGGGAATGTCAGGCTGTTGAACAGGAACAACCAGGGTTTGGCGCCTTGCTGCTTTTCGATGGCAAATCCCAGCAGGCCCTTGCGCCGATGCTCGGCCAGATCCATGGCCAGCAGCACACCGTTGGTGCCGGCGTAGGCTTTGACGCGGAAATCGTCCTGAGGGTTTCTGACCAGCACGCGCATCGCTCACTCCTTGTGATTGGGCTTGGTGCAGCATAGTGCAGTGATGCGGTTTCTGGTTGGTCGGCTCCAGACCGGGTCGATGCAATCGCGAGCAGGCTCACTCCTACAGGGGAACGCATTCCAAATGTAGGAGTGAGCCTGCTCGCGATGAGGCCCGACCAGTCGCAAAAAAACTCAGAGAGAAATCAGCTCATCAATATGTCGATACTCTGCACTCAACGCTGAAGCCAGATCCCGCGCCCGGCCCAACCGGATCGGCCCGCGCTCGATATCGATCAACAACCCCGGACACGCCAGCGCCGCTAGTCCCGTCCACTGTTTCAAACGCCCATCGGTCACCACCAACAGCCGCTGCTGCTCGGCGGGAAAGCGCTTGCGCCGCACCGCCAGCCATTGCTCTGCCTGCCCCAGCGCTGCGAGCAACGGTGTGCCGCCGCCGGCACCCAAAGCCTCCAGCCAGACACGCAAGCCGCTGGACGCTTTCAATCCCTGCACCTGCCATTTCGGCGCCGAGCCACTGGCCGTCAATAATGCGAGGCGCGCGCGCTGGCGATAGGCGTCATCGAACAGCTGCGCGAGCAAACCTTTGGCATCGCTCAAGGCGTGATGGCGCCGCGTCGAAGCTGAGGCATCGACGATGATCAGCCACAGTTCATGCGGGGAGCGTGTGCGCAGTTGGAACAGCAGATCTTCCCGGGTCCGAGGACGTCCGTTGAGCAATGTGCCCGGCCAGTTCACCGTGCCACTGCGGGCAGCATGGCGTTTGCCCTGACGTCCGCTGTCCAACTGTCCGGCGCGGGGTCTGGCATTCGCCCCCGCGTCGGATCGGGGGCGAATGCCTACGGCTTTTTTGGCCAGCTCGGCACTTCGCGGCGGGCGCCGGTGGCGAGTGCCGGGGCCGGCATGTCGCCCCACTGGCCCTGCCCTTCGCTGGGTTCGGTTTGCGCCTTGCTCGGCGATTGCGCCGACGGTTGTCGTGGGTTGGATGCAGGTTGTTCGCGACGACGATGGCGCAAGGCGAATTCTGCGACGGCGTCGATATCCTCTTTCTCGATGGCGTCAGCCGCGCGCCATGCAGCATGCGCCCGAGCGGCGCGCAACCACACCAGATCGGCACGCAAGCCGTCGACACCGGCAGCGAAGCAACGCTCGGTGATCTGCGCCAGTGCAACGTCGTCCAGGGCAATATTGGCCAGGGCGCCGCGGGCGTTTTCGCAACGTTCGCGCAACGCTTGTTGCTCGGCTTCCCACTGTGCACAGAACGCTTGCGGGTCGCTGTCGAAATCCAGCCGCCGACGAATAATCTGTCCGCGTTCAGCCGGCACCGTGTGACCACTGAGGGCAACGTTCAAGCCGAAGCGGTCGAGCAACTGCGGACGCAGCTCGCCCTCTTCCGGGTTCATCGTGCCGATCAGCACAAACTTCGCCGAATGCCGATGGGAAATGCCGTCGCGCTCGATCAGGTTGGTACCGCTGGCAGCAACGTCGAGCAGCAGATCCACCAAGTGATCGGGCAGCAGATTGACTTCATCGACGTAGAGCACGCCGCCGTCAGCCTTGGCCAGTACGCCTGGCGAAAACTGCGCGCGGCCCTCGCTGAGGGCGGCGTCGAGATCAAGGGTGCCGACCAGGCGTTCTTCGGTAGCGCCCAGAGGCAAAGTGACGAATTGACCGCTGGCGAGCAGATCCGCCAGGCCACGGGCCAAGGTGGATTTGGCCATGCCGCGCGGGCCTTCGATCAGCACGCCGCCGATTTTCGGATCGATGGCGGTGAGGCACAGGGCGAGTTTCAGGTCATCGGCGCCGACCACGGCGGAGAGCGGGAAATGCGGGATGTCGGTCATTTTGGTTTTCTCTGTCGTGGTCATTGGTGTTCTTGGCGTTGTGGTGTGTCAGTTGGGGTGGCCCTCACCCTAGCCCTCTCCCGGAGGGAGAGGGAACTGACCGAGGGGTACTTTCGAGGTACGCCGACCTGAATTATCGAGTTGAACTCAGACTCCAAGCCAGCACAATCGGCTGCCTTCCCCCCTTACTCCCCTGCGGGAGAGGGAACTGATTGCGGTGCTCTTTCGAGGTACGCCGACCTGAATTATCGAGTTGACTTCGATTCTGAACACCTCACAAAACGGCTCCCTTTCCCCCTCGCCCCCTTGGGGGAGAGGGCTGGGGTGAGGGGGTGACTTTCCTGAGGACGCTACATATCTTCCTCAATATCCAACAGCAGATTCTCCAGCGCTTCTTTATAAGCCCCCGGCTCCTGCCACATCCCCCGCTGCTGCGCCTCCAACATGCGTTCGGTCATATCCCGCAACGCATGCGGATTATGCTCACGAACAAATTCCCGAGTCGCAGGGTCCAGCAAATAAGCATCCGCCAACAACGCGTACTGGTGGTCATCGATCAACTGCGTGGTGGCATCAAACGCAAACAGGTTATCCACCGTCGCCGCCATTTCGAACGCGCCTTTGTAGCCGTGGCGCTTGACCCCGTCGATCCATTTCGGATTGGCCGCCCGCGAGCGGATCACCCGGTTCAGCTCTTCTTTCAGCGTACGAATCTTCGGCAGATCCGGTTGGCTGTGATCGCCGTGATAACTGGCCGCCGCCTCGCCACGCAGGGTTTCCACAGCAGCAAGCATGCCGCCCTGGAATTGGTAGTAGTCGTTCGAATCGAGCAGGTCGTGCTCGCGATTGTCCTGATTCTGCAGTACCGCTTGCACCTGGCTCAAACGCTGCACGAACTGCTCGCGCGCAGCGGTGCCATCGTCGGAACCACCGTAGGCGTAAGCGCCCCAGTTCAGATAAACCTCGGCGAGGTCGTCGCGGGTCTGCCACAAGCGACCGTCGATGGCGCCCTGCACACCGGCGCCGTACGCACCGGGTTTGGCACCGAAGATCCGCCAGCCAGCCTGACGCCGCGCGGTGTCTTCGTCGAGGCCCGATTGCAGCAGCGCCTCGCGTTCGGCGCGCACCTTGGCGGCCAACGGGTTGAGATCGTCCGGCTCGTCCAGCGCAGCCACTGCTTGCACGGCCGCGTCGAACAGGCGGATCAGATTGGCGAAGGCATCGCGGAAGAATCCGGAAACCCGCAACGTGACATCGACGCGCGGGCGGTCGAGCAAACTCAACGGCAGAATCTCGAAATCATCGACACGCTGACTGCCAGTGGCCCACACCGGACGCACGCCCATCAGCGCCATGGCCTGGGCGATGTCGTCGCCGCCGGTGCGCATGGTTGCCGTACCCCATACCGATAGTCCCAGCTGACGCAGGTGATCACCGTGGTCTTGCAAGTGTCGCTCGAGAATCAACGTCGCTGACTGGAAACCGATGCGCCATGCGGTGGTGGTCGGCAGGTTGCGCACGTCGACCGAGTAGAAATTGCGTCCGGTCGGTAGCACGTCGAGGCGACCACGACTGGGCGCGCCGCTCGGGCCGGCAGGGACGAAACGACCGCTGAGGGCGTCGAGCAGGCCGCGCATTTCAGCGGGGCCGCAGGCGTCCAGGCGTGGGGCGACGACTTCTTGCAAGTTGTCGATAATCGCACTGACTTCAGCCCAACGCGGTCCTTGTAGGTGTGTGCCTGCTCGCGATTGCGGTGTGTCAGGCAAATCTGTATCGAATGACACTCCGCTATCGCGAGCAGGCTCACTCCTACAAGGGGATTGCAGCGTCTGGGAAATCAGTTGCGTGGCAAACAGTTCGAGGCGTTCGCGGGTGTCGCCGGCGGTGCGCCAGACTTCGTCGCTGATCGATTTCAGTTGATCGGGGCGCGGGCCAGTCCATGGATCGGCCAGCGCGCAATCGAGCGGATCAAAACCGAGTTCGAACGCTTTGGCCAATGCGCGCAGCAGACTTGACTGTGCGCCCTTCCCGTCTCCGCGTGGAATCCGCAGCAACGCCAACAGCGTATCAATGCGCAAACGACCGGTCGGTGACTCGCCAAAAATATGCAAGCCATCGCGGATCTGCGACTCCTTCAGATCACACAAATAGGTGTCGAGGCGCGGCAGCCAGATCGCCGCATCGGCATCGCTGTCCAGCGCCGCATCGAGTTGTAGCTCACGGTCGATCTGCGTATCGCGCACCAGTTGCAGAATATCGCGCTGCAACTCGCGGGCGCGGCGAGGATCCAGCAGTTGCGCGTCGTAATACTCGTCAGCCAGCAATTCCAGATTGCGCAGCGGGCCGTAGGTTTCGGCGCGGGTCAGTGGCGGCATCAGGTGATCGATGATCACCGCTTGCGTGCGTCGCTTGGCCTGGGCGCCCTCACCCGGGTCATTGACGATAAACGGATAGATGTTCGGCAGCGGCCCCAGCAGCGCGTCCGGCCAGCAGTTTTCCGAAAGACCAACGCCTTTGCCCGGCAGCCATTCGAGGTTGCCGTGCTTGCCGACGTGGATAACGCCGTGCGCGCCATAGATGTTGCGCAACCAGAAATAGAACGCCAGATAACCGTGTGGCGGCACCAGATCCGGGTCGTGATACACCGCGCTCGGATCGACCTGATAACCGCGCGCCGGCTGGATACCGACGAAGGTCAGGCCGAAGCGAATGCCGGCAATCATCATCCGCCCGTCGCGGCACATCGGATCGTTTTGCGGCGGGCCCCAACGTTCGACAACGGCGGCGCGATTGGCCTCGGGCAGCACATTGAACATCGTCAGGTACGCGTCCATCGCCAGGCTTTGCTGGCATGGTCGCTGATCAATCGTGTCGAGATCGTTGCTGACGCCGCCGAGCAATTGCTGGATCAACTCGGTGCCGCTGTCCGGCAGTACGGCCGCAATGGGATAACCCTCAGTCTGCAACGCACGCAGAATATTCAGCGCCGCCGCCGGCGTGTCGAGACCAACGCCATTACCAATGCGGCCATCGCGAGTCGGATAGTTGGCGAGGATCAGCGCAATGCGTTTTTCGCCATTCGGCACCCGCGCCAGATCGATCCAGCGTCGCGCCAGTTCGGCGACGAAATCCATGCGCTCGGGTTGGGCGCGGTAGCAGACCACATCGGACTGACTGCGCTCACTGCGCCAGGCCAGATCCTTGAAACTGATCGGTCGGCTGATGATGCGTCCGTCGAGTTCCGGCAAGGCAATGTGCATGGCCAGATCACGCGGGCCAAGGCCCTGTTCGCTGGCGCGCCAGCCGGGTTCGTTGTCCTGCGCGCAGATCGCCTGAATCACCGGAATATTGCGGCGAAACGGCCGCAGGTGCGGCGCTTCCGGGCTGGATTGGGCGAAACCGGTGGTGTTGAGAATCACCCCCGCCTCGACTTCATCCAGCCAGTCTTCGACCACCGAAAGACAGCCGGGCTCTTTCAAACTGGCTACGGCTATCGGCAGCGGATTCAATCCTGCTGCTTGCAGGCGCTGGCAGAAAACATCGATGAAAGCGGTGTTCGCCGCTTGCAGATGCGAGCGATAAAACAGCACCGCCGCAACCGGGTTTTCGGGCAGCCATTCGGCTTGCCAGTCACTCAGTGCGGCGCTGGTTTTGTTCGGGTGGTAAATCGCCGTGCGCGGCAGGGTTTGCGGTTCTTCCCAGGCGTAATCGCGGGCGAGCCAACGGTTGGCCAGACAGTGGAAGAAATCCAGCGCATTGCCCATGCCGCCCTGACGCAAAAACTGCCAGAGGCGATCACGATCCACGGCGTTAACGGTGCTCAGGTCGCTGAGTTCCGGATCGGGACGATCATCGCCCGGCACCAGAATCACCTGCACACCGCGCTCGGACAACTCGATCAGACGCTCGACGCCATAACGCCAATAGGCGATGCCGCCGTGCAGCGAAATCAGGATCACCTTGGCGTGGCGCAGTACTTCGTCGACGTACAGATCGACCGAAGCATGATTCTGCACCTGCATCGGGTTGGCCAGACGCAGGCTCGGGTAATTCTCGGGCAATTGCTGCGCGGCTTCGGCGAGCAGCGCCAAGCTGGAGTCGCCGCTGCACAGGATCACCAGCTCGGCGGGGGTTTGGCCAAGGTCGGCAATGTTGTCATCCGAGACGAAACCGCCGGGCTGAGTCCTGAGCAGGTGCATGGTTTAAACGCTGAGCGCGGCGCGCAGTTGCGCTTCGAGTTGCGCCGCGTCGAGTTCCTGACCGATCAACACCAGACGCGTGACGCGCGCTTCCTCGGCGCCCCACTGACGGTCGAAATGCTTGTCGAAACGCGTGCCGACGCCTTGGATCAGCAGGCGCATCGGCTTGTTCGGAATGGCAGCGAAACCTTTGACACGGAGGATGCCGTGCTTGACCACCAATTGCGTCAGGGCGTCGAGCAGCAGGCTTTCGTCAGCTTGCGGCAGTTCGATGGAGATCGAATCGAAGGCGTCGTGATCGTGGTCATCGTGATCGTCATCGCCTTCACCGTGATGATGGTCGTGGTGGCTGTGACGGCTGTCGATGTGTTCTTCGGAACCGGCGCCGAGGCCAATAAGCACGTCCAGCGGCAGGCGACCGTTGCTGGCTTCGATGATTTTCACCGCCGGTGGCAGTTCTTCGGCGACTTCAGCGCGCACGCGAGCGAGATCTTCCGGGCTGGTCTGGTCGGCCTTGTTGAGGATCACCAGATCGGCGCTGGCCAGTTGGTCGGCGAACAGCTCGTGCAGCGGTGATTCGTGATCGAGGTTCGGGTCGAGTTTGCGCTGCGCATCGACTTGATCCGGGAACGCGGCGAAGGTGCCAGCAGCCACGGCCGGGCTGTCGACCACGGTGATCACCGCGTCAACGGTGCAGGCGCTGCGGATTTCCGGCCACTGGAACGCTTGCACCAGTGGTTTTGGCAGTGCCAGGCCCGAGGTTTCGATAAGGATGTGGTCGAGGTCACCGCGACGGGCGACCAGTTCGCGCATCACCGGGAAGAACTCTTCCTGAACGGTGCAGCACAAACAGCCGTTCGCCAGTTCATAAACGCGGCCGGTGGCTTCTTCTTCGGTGCAACCGATGGTGCATTGCTTGAGGATTTCACCGTCGATGCCCAGCTCGCCAAACTCGTTGACGATCACCGCGATGCGACGGCCCTGGGCGTTGTCGAGCATGTGTCGCAGCAGCGTGGTTTTGCCCGAGCCGAGGAAGCCGGTGACGATGGTGACAGGGAGTTTGGCCAGTGTTTTCATCGGTATGCCCTTTGGCAAGCGGCGGGCATACGGGACGAGAACCGGCAACGCGCGTGCGCGCCAGAAGCGTTCGCCACCGGATCACCCCGCCCGGTTGTAGTGAGAATCTGTGACGAGGCAGGTCTCCTGGCTGACGGTGTTCAGGCGCCGGGCCTGGCGTTTGCTGCGCCTTCCCGCTGGCTCATCGATTGAGCTGGCAGTGGCGTGGCAGCGAACATCACCGTTCACAGTTGCGGGGGCAGCCGCGGCATTGACCGCGTTCCCTTCTTAGCTTCGGCAGTGGCCGAAGAACCTCGAAGGCGCAAGGCTACGCATCGTCTAAGGGTGGGTCAATGGGCGTTGAGCTTTGGTTTTGGGGGCATATCCGTTGCTGCGGGTGCTGCCGCTAGCGGTTTCGCTCTTACAGCGAGTCCCTTTTTCAAACGCCGGAGTGCCGGCCCAGCAAAAAGGAACCAAAAGGCTTTGCCCCGGCGTACGGCACTTCGCTGAGGCTCAGTGTTCCCTCGCTACGGTGTCCATCCGGGGGCATCGCCTACGGTTTGCTTCGCTGCACCTCCTCTCGATGTGTGCGGCTTCGCCGCACGGCGCTGCGCGCCTACCCCCGGATGAACACCTTCGCTCGGCCTGCCGAAGGGGCAAAAGATCAAAAGCCAAAGCCAAAGCAAGATCAAAAGCCCCTCACCCTAGCCCTCTCCCGGAGGGAGAGGGGACTGATCGCGGTGTTTGGGAGAGGTACGCCGACGTGAAATACCGAGTCGAACTCAGATTCTGAAAAGCCCACAAATCGGCTCCCTCTCCCTCGGGAGAGGGCTGGGGTGAGGGGCAGCCCCACCACAGAATCGAAGCTGAGCACGCTGCGCTCATCACCACTCAACAGGATGAGCGTTAGCTCGGCTGCAGCTTTTGATCTGTAAGGCGACGTCGGAAGGCTGAGTGGAGGGATTGATCCGGGCGTGGGAGCGTAGCGACCGTTTGGCGCAGCCAAACACAGCGAGAGGAGGTGCAGCGAAGCAAACCGTAGGCGCTGCGCCCGGATCGATCCCGGAGCGAAGGAACCCCGAGCCCCAGCGAGCGGGCCGCACGTAGGAGCAAGCCTTTTTGGTTACTTTTTCGGCGTCTGGAAAAAGTGACCCGCCGTAAGGGCGGAACCCTAATCAGCCACACCCGCAGCAACGGATATACACCCAAAAATTGACCACAACCCCACCCCCATGCTCTCCTACACACCTTGTTACGGGTGCCCTTCACAGGGTGAAACGGGAAACCGGTGAATCATGTGCTTTACTCAGAGCCATGTCAGTCCGGTGCTGCCCCCGCAACGGTAAGCGAGCGAAGCGTCAAAACCACTGTGTCTGTACGGCATGGGAAGGTGACGCTTGCAGGTCGGCCTGACGCCAACCCCTCGTGAGCCCGGAGACCGGCCCGCAACACACAGCCCGCATTTGTGCGTCGCTGAACATAACAAACCCGCGGTGGGCGGGCGCTGTTCGAACCTCTGCGAGCCCGACCCGCAGGGGTTTTCATGCGCTCTATTCACCCGCTGACACTCCAGAGGGAAGCGCCATGTCGATCATCAGCAGCACCGGCAGCAACACGGACAAAATCGCCAGCACCGCCACACTGAGCCAACGCCTGACCGCCGCGATCTTCGCGTCAATCCTCGGTGCCAGCCTGGTTTATTTCGCCGGTTTCTCGCACATCGAAGCGGTACACAACGCCGCCCACGATACCCGCCACAGCGCCGCGTTCCCGTGCCACTGAGACCTGCCGACATGATCAAGCGAATAGCGCAAACCGCGGGTTTCACCGGCCTGCTGGCCGCCCTGCTCCTCACCCTGCTGCAAAGCTTCTGGGTCTCGCCGCTGATTCTTCAGGCAGAGACCTTCGAGAAAGCCGAACCGGTTGCCGAAGTTCACGAACACGCCGCCGGCACCGCTGCGCACACCCACGATGCCGAAGCCTGGGAGCCGGAAGATGGCTGGCAGCGCGTAGTCTCGACCACCGGCGGCAATCTGGTGGTGGCTGTCGGTTTCGCCCTGATGCTCGCGGGTCTTTACACCCTGCGCGCGCCGACCAAAACTTCGCAAGGTCTGCTCTGGGGTCTGGCCGGTTACGCGACATTCGTCCTGGCGCCGACGATGGGCCTGCCACCTGAGTTGCCGGGCACCGCCGCCGCTGATCTGGCCTCGCGACAAATCTGGTGGATCGGCACGGCCGCTTCGACCGCTGTCGGCCTGTCGCTGATCGCGTTCAGCCGTCACTGGCTGATGAAGATCCTCGGTGTGGCCATCCTCGCAGTGCCGCACGTGATCGGCGCGCCACAGCCGCCAGTGCATTCGATGCTCGCTCCCGAGGCATTGGAAGCCCAGTTCAAAATCGCTTCGCAGCTGACCAACGTAGTGTTCTGGCTGGCCCTGGGCCTGATCAGCGCCTGGTTGTTCCGCCGCAAAAGCGATGGCCAATACCACGCATGACCGATGACAGCGCAGCGCCGACCTTTGTAGTCGGCCTGGGCTGCCAGCGCGGCTGCCCGGCCAGCACGCTGCGCGCTTTGCTCGATCAGGCATTGCAGGCCCATCGCATCAACCTTGACGCGGTCAAGGCCTTGGCCAGCATCGACTTGAAGCGCGACGAGCCGGGTCTGCAAGAGCTGGCTGCGCAACTGGCCTTGCCCTTGCTGTACTTCAGCAGCGAGGAATTGGCCAATTACCAACAGCGACTCAGTCACCATTCGCAGATCGCCTACGAACGCACCGGTTGCTACGGCGTCGCCGAAAGTGCCGCGCTGGCTCTCGCCGAACAGCTGATACAGGCGCCGGCAAAACTGCTGATTTCCCGGCAAAAATACGCTCAGGCCACGTTGGCATTGGCCGGCGCGGCGTAAAATCCCGATAATCCCCGCCATTGATCATGAGCGTTGTTCATCTGCAACGCGGTCGTGCCCTCTTTTACTCAGGATTCAACGATGACCGTCTACTTCATCGGCGCCGGCCCCGGCGACCCGGAATTGATCACCGTAAAAGGCCAGCGGTTGATCCGCAGTTGCCCGGTGATCATCTACGCAGGCTCGCTGGTGCCGGCGGCGGTGCTCGAAGGGCATCACGCCGAGACAGTGGTCAACAGCGCTGAGCTGCACCTCGAACAAATCATCGACCTGATCAGAACCTCGCATGCCAAAGGTCAGGATGTGGCGCGGGTGCATTCCGGCGATCCGAGCCTGTATGGCGCGATCGGCGAGCAGATCCGTTATCTGCGCGAGCTGGATATCCCGTTCGAGATCATCCCTGGTGTGACGGCCACCGCAGCGTGTGCGGCGTTGCTTGGCGCGGAGCTGACTCTGCCGGACGTGTCACAAAGCGTGATTCTGACCCGCTACGCCGACAAGACCGCAATGCCGGCAGGCGAGGAACTCGGCAGTCTGGCGCAGCATGGCGCAACGATGGCGATTCATCTGGGGGTCAATCATCTCGACAAGATTCTGGCGGAGCTGCTGCCGCATTACGGCGCCGATTGCCCGATTGCGGTGATTCACCGGGCGACGTGGCCGGATCAGGACTGGGTGGTGGGGACGCTGGCGGATATTGCCGGGAAGGTCGAGGCCAAAGGGTTTCGGCGTACGGCGTTGATTCTGGTGGGTCGCGTTTTGGGCAGTGAGGTGTTTAGCGAGTCATCGCTGTATCGCGCCGGGCATGCGCATCTTTATCGACCTTGAAGACCCTTTCGCGAGCAGGCTCGCTTGTATGGTAGGACTTGAAGGGAGGAGGAGGGACAAGGCTCGATTCTGACTGTTGACGCAGCACAGACCGTGGGAGATTTCGCCCCTCCTCCTTTCACCCAAGCGCCGAT
>Ga0247818_10002050_pt1 | contig 13024 bp, 11 predicted proteins | sample 13C_Glucose_Day1_FD_192424 | JGI IMG/M metagenome (GOLD analysis project Ga0247818, IMG submission 192424) | Soil microbial communities from agricultural site in Penn Yan, New York, United States - 13C_Glucose_Day1 | ecosystem: Environmental > Terrestrial > Soil > Agricultural land | place...
ACCAGAAGGGCCGCCACCGGCTGGTGACGGCCCTTCTGGTACTGCGGTGCTGCCGGGGAACTACTCGACGGTGTCGGCGAGGGTGCCCAGGTACAGCTGGATCACCTTGGGATCCTTCATGAGCTCCCGGCCGGTGCCGGTGTACGCGTCCTTGCCCTGGTCGAGGACATAGCCGCGGTCACAGATCTGCAGGCAGCGTCGGGCGTTTTGCTCCACCATGATGACCGAGACGCCTGCGCGGTTGATCTCGTGGACCCGGAGGAAGGTCTCGTCCTGCTTGACAGGGGAGAGGCCCGCGGAGGGCTCGTCAAGCAGCAGCACGGCCGGGTCCATCATGAGGGCCCGTCCCATTGCCACCATCTGGCGTTCACCGCCGGAGAGCGAGCCCGCACGCTGCGCACGCCGCTTGCCGAGTTCCGGGAACAGGCCCGTGACGAAGTCGAAGCGCTCGGCGAAGTCCTTGGGCCGCTGGAACATGCCCATCTGGAGGTTCTCCTCGATGGTCAGCGCCGCGAACACGTTGTTGTTCTGCGGCACAAAGCCGATGCCCTTGCTGACCAGCTTGTTCGCCTTGAGCCCGGTGATGTCCTGGCCGCGGACCACTACGGAACCCGAGTGGACCTTGACCAGGCCGAACATCGCCTTCAGCAGCGTGGACTTACCGGCGCCGTTGGGGCCGATGATGCCGATCAGTTCGCCCTTGCGGGCCTCGATGCTGCAGCCGTTGAGGATGTTGACGCCGGGGATGTAGCCGGCCACCAGATCGGTGACCTTGACGACCGAATCCTCGTCGTGCACGGGTTTTGCGGCGGGAGCCGCGCTGGTGGCGCTCATTCTGTGTCCTTAGCTGTGCGGTGCGGCTGCTCGCCGCTGTTCGGCTCCTCGGCGCTGCGCCGGCCGCGCACCGGACCGCCGCTGTCCGGGCCAGCTGGCTTGTCCGATTCCGAGGCGACGACGTCGAGTGAGATGATGCCGGCGTTTTCGGTGCCGACAATCGATTCCTCGTCGGCAACCAGTTCGGCGGCCAGCTCCTTGATGCCTTCCGAGTCACCGAGGTCCACATCGTGGTGGGCGCCCAGGTAGGCGTCGATCACGGCAGGGTTCTTCATCACCTCGGCGGGCGGGCCCTCGGCGACGATCTTGCCCTCGGCCATCACCACGACCCAGTCGGCGATGTGCCGGACCATGTGCATGTCGTGTTCGACGAACAGGACGGTCATGCCCTCGGCCTTGAGGTTCTTGATGTGGTCCAGCAGCGACTGCGTCAGGGCCGGGTTGACGCCGGCCATCGGCTCGTCGAGCATGACCAGCTTGGGCCGGACCATCAGCGAGCGGGCCATTTCGAGCAGCTTGCGCTGGCCGCCCGAGAGGGACGCCGCGTAGTCGTCCTTTTTGGCGTCCAGCTTGAACTTCGCCAGCAGGACGTTGGCTTCCTCGGTGATCTTCTTTTCCTGGCCGCCCCAGATGCCCTTGAACAGGGCCTTGGAGAGCCGCTCGCCGGACTGGTGGGAGGCCCCGAGGCGCATGTTCTCCATCACGGTGAGCTTGCCCATGACCTTGGTCAGCTGGAAGGTGCGGACCATGCCCATCCGGGCCACCTTGTAGGAGGACACCCCGGCCAGGCTGTTGCCCTCGAACTGCCACTTGCCCGTGTTGGGCGTGTCAAAGCCCGTGAGCAGGTTGAACAGGGTGGTCTTGCCGGCGCCGTTGGGGCCGATCAGGGCGGTGATCTTGTGCCGCGGGATCTCAAGGTACTCGACGTCGACGGCGTTGATGCCGCCGAAGCTGCGGGTGACGTTTTCCGCCACCACGATCGGATCGCGCTTCTTGCAGCCGGGGGCAGTCTCCCCGGCGGCAATCGGACGCGTGTCCGTCATGTAGTCAATATTTTCCGGTTCCGATGTGCGGGGTTCTTCGCTCTGCGTGCTCATGCGAACGCCAGCTCCTTTTTATTGCCGAGGACACCCTGGGGCCTGAAAATCATCAGCAGCATCAGCGCGACACCCACCAGGATGTAGCGCAGCTGGCCGGCCTGCACCGTGTTCAGCCAGGTGATGGTGCCGGATTCGATGAGGCCGTAGAGGATGCCTTGTGTGAGGGACAGCACGACCCAGAAGATCATGGCGCCGACGACCGGCCCCAGCACCGTGCCCAGACCGCCGAGCAGCAGGCAGGTGTAGAGGAAGAACGTCAGTTCGGTGCCGTAGTTGGCCGGCTGGACCGCGCCGCGGGGGAGGGTGAAGATCATGCCCGCCAGAGCGCCGAGCACACCACCGATGATCAGGGCCTGCATCTTGTAGGCGTACACGTTCTTGCCGAGCGAGCGGACGGCGTTTTCGTCCTCGCGGATGCCCTTGAGGACACGACCCCAGGGGCTGCGCATCAGCAGCCACACCAGGGTGCAGAACAGGGCCACCACTGCCCAGGCGACCACGCGGATGAAGAAGTCGCGGTTGTTCATGCCCATATAGGAACCGGGCGGGAAGGGGTTCATCGCATAGAACCCGCCTTCGAACGCGGCCAGGCCATTGGCCGAACCGGTGACCGAGGTCAGCTGGTTGGTGGTGACGATGTAGCGGACGATTTCGGCCGCTGCGATCGTAACGATGGCGAGGTAGTCGGCCCTTAGCCGGAGGGTGGGGATACCCAGCAGCAAAGCAAAGATGGCCGAGCAGACCACGGCGATCAGCAGGCCGACGAAGAACGGAACGCCGAACGTCAGTGTGGAGATGGCGAAGCCGTAGGCTCCCACCGCCATGAAACCGGCCTGGCCGAAGTTCAGCAGGCCGGCATAGCCGAAGTGAACCGCGAGGCCGAGTGTGGCCAGGGCATAGGCAGCCGTCGTGGGGCTGAACAGCTCACCGGCAGCGCTGGAAAAGATGAATCCGAAGTCCATGGCTGTCTCCTAACCCACGCGCTCGCGCCGGCCCAAGATACCTTGGGGCCGGATCAGAAGGACAATAATCATGATGAACAGTGCTCCCACGTACTTGAGGTCTGCGGCGAGGCCGAACACGGTGGTCAGCTCCACGAAGATACCGACGATGATGGATCCGATCAGGGCGCCCCACACGGTGCCGAGGCCGCCCAGGGTGACACCGGCGAAGATGAGCAGCAGGATCTGGGACCCCATGTCGAAGGTGACACCGGGCCGGTAGTAGGCCCACAGGATGCCGCCGAGGGAGGCCAGCATGCCGCCGGTGACCCAGACAATCCGGATGACGGAGTCGACGTCGATGCCGGAGGCCGCGGCCAGCGCGGGGTTGTCGGCGACGGCGCGGGTGGCCTTGCCGAGCCGGGTCTTGAGCAGGACGATCCCGAGGATGGCAATGACAACCGCGCTGATCACGAGGGACCAGAGGTTGTTGGGCGAAATGGAAATCAGGCCCAGCTGGATTTCCGTGCTCTGGGCATATGGCAGCTGCTGCGTGGCGCCGCCGAAGAAGAACTGGATGACGTAGCGGACGGCCAGGGCGAGGCCGATGCTGACAATCATCATCGGCACCAGGCCGGTGCCGCGGCGCCGGAGCGGCTTCCACAGCCCGGCATCCTGGACGTAGCCGAACAGGCCGCCGCCAAGAAGGGCGAGCACGATCGCCAGCCAGAACGGGAGGTTCATGGCGTTGAAGGCGAAGACCAGGACGGCGCCGAGGGTGACCATTTCACCGTGCGCGAAGTTGGTGAGCCCGGTGGTGCCGAAGATCAGCGAGAGGCCCACGGACGCGAGGGCCAGCAGAAGGCCGAAGCTGAGGCCCGCCACGAGGCGGTTGATCAGGTTCTGGCCGAAATCCTGCTGCTGGACGACAATGCCTTCACCGAAGGCGAAGATCACCGAGAGGTTGGAGGTCTGGCTGAAGGTGACCTCACGGGGGTTTTCCTGGCCCTCGGCGAGCTTGATGCCCTCCGGAAGCGTGGATTCATCCAGCTCGACGACGTAGGTCCCCTGGGTGGGCACCCCGATGGTCCAGGAGCCGTTGGCGGCCGATTTGGCCGTGCCGGTGAAGTCGTCCTGCTTGGCTGTGATGGTGACGTCAGCGATCGGCGCGCGGTCGTCGCCGCGCAGGAAGCCGCTGATGCTGTTCTGGAACGTTGTTGCCGACGGGGATGGTGTCGGCGAGGGGCTCGTGGCCTGGGATGCTGGCGCGACGATAAGCAGTAGCGCGGCCACGGCGGCAAAAACAGCCCCCACAACTTTCAGCAGTCTGCCGCGCCGTCTCTGCGACAGGCCTCTCGGTGTGCTTCTCAAAATGAAAACCTCCACATGGGGGTGGTGTGGGTTGCGCCTTTGCAACCGCTGCGAACAGTCAAGGTGACGGGGTGGTGCCTGGTGCGATGCGGTGGAGCGGTAAAGCTTGTGATATCCGTCACCCTGTTTGGCCCATGTTACAGCCCGTGAGAGGCAATGAATGCCGTCGCGAGCAGGCTTAACGTCGCGATCGGGTAACAACCGTGAAGCCGGGGGTGGGGTGAGGTTTACCTGTCCTTAAGTAAACTTTTGTTGATCCGGAGTATGCCTAAACAGTTGCCGTCCGCGGCCGGAGAACCGGGTGCCGGAACGGGGTCCACAGGTCACGGTTGGGTTGCGGCAGGGCCCCCCGGGAACTAACAGTGCCCGTTGGCTGTTGGAATTGGTAGCGTGTTCTAACCAGGCACTAAAAGTTCACTACCGGATCATCATTCACCCCCTTATTTGGAGGACACCCGCAATGGCACTTGGCGGAAACCCAGTCTTCAACGGAAAGAACTTCCGTGGAGCAACCCAGGCACCGCCTGCCCCGCAGGCTTACGGACAGGGCCCCTACGGCCAGAACGGCTACGGCCAGGGCCAGTACGGCCAGAACGGCTACGGCCAGGCGCAGTACGGCCAGACCCAGACCGGCTGGAACCCTGCCCAGCAGGGCATGACCCAGGACCAGCTCCAGGACATGTACAACCGGCCCGCCGCCGGCCCCGCCGACACCGGCCGCATGACCTACGACGACGTCATCATGAAGACGGCGGCCTGCCTCGGCGCCGTCGTCGCCGGCGCCGCTGTCACCCTCGTGGTGGCCGAGAGCCTGGCCTACATGCTGATGATCGTCGGCGCGCTGGGCGGATTCGTCCTGGCCCTGGTCAACACGTTCAAGAAGCAGCCGTCGCCGGCGCTGATCCTGGCCTACGCGGCCCTCGAGGGTCTTTTCCTCGGCGGCCTGACGCGGATCCTCGACAACATTTACCCGGGCGTCGGCCTGCAGGCCGTGATCGGCACGCTCTCCGTGTTCGCTGTGACCCTGGTGCTCTTCAAGAACGGCAAGGTCCGGGCCACCCCGAAGGCCATGCGCTTCTTTATGATCGCGACCATCGGCTACGCCGTCTTCGCGCTCATCAACATGGCCATGATGTGGACCGGCGCCGTTGATTCCCCCTTCGGCCTGCGCACCTCAATGGAGATCGCCGGCATCCCGCTGGGCGTCTTCATCGGCGTCCTGGCGATCGGCCTCGCGGCCTTCGCCCTGATCATGGACTTCACCAGCATCGAAGCCGGCGTCCGCAGCGGCGCCCCGCAGCGCTTCTCCTGGACCGCGGCCTTTGGCCTCACGGTGACGCTGGTGTGGCTCTACGTGGAGATCATCCGCCTCCTCGCGATCCTGCGCGGCGACGAGTAACAGCGCCGGCGCCGGGCCGGTAACGGAAGACCAAGAAAGGGAGCCCCGCCTGATGGCGGGGCTCCCTTTCTGTCTGCCGCCGGCATCGACGCGCCGGCATCCGTGGGCGGGGGCTCAGCTAAGCCGCTCCAGCACCACGGCCATGCCCTGGCCGCCCCCGACGCAGAGCGTCGCCAGCCCCAGCGTCGCATCCCGTTCCCGGAGGCCGTTGAGCAGGGTGGTGGTCATCCGGGCGCCGGTCATGCCGAAGGGATGGCCCAGCGCGATGGCGCCGCCGTGGATGTTGAGTTTGTCATGATCGATTCCGAGTTCCTTGGCGCTGGCGACGACCTGCACCGCGAAGGCCTCGTTGAGTTCCACGAGGTCGATGTCCGCCATCCCCAGCCCGGCAAGGGCCAGCGCCCGCCGGCTCGCCTCCACCGGGCCCATGCCCATGAGCTCGGGGGAGAGGGCGCTGACGCCCGTGGAGACGATCCGTGCCAGTGGCGTCAGCCCGAGTTCGCGCGCCCGCACATCGCTCATCACGACGACCGCGGCCGCTCCGTCGTTCAGCGGGCAGGCGTTGCCGGCGGTGACGGTGCCCTCGGCGCGGAAAACAGGCTGCAGGGCGCTGACCGCCTCAAAGGTGACGCCGGCCCGCGGGGAGTCGTCCCGGTCGACCACAGTGCCGTCCTTGCGGGTATAGGGCGTAATCTCGCGGGCGTAGAAGCCGGAAGCGATGGCTGCCTCGGTGCGGTTCTGGCTGAGCACCGCCCAGGCGTCCTGGTCCGCCCGGCTGATGCCGAAGCTGGTCGCGACGTTTTCCGCGGTCTGTCCCATGGCGATGTAGATGTCGGGCATCCGGCCGCCCAGCCGCGGGTCCGTCCACGGGGTATTGGACGCGGCCCGGGCGGCGGTGCGCTGCCGGGCGGCATCGAAGAGCGGGTTGTGCGTGCTGGCGTCCGTTTCTCCGGCGCCGGCCCAGTCGCGGTAGCGGGACACGGCCTCCACCCCGGCCGCGACAAACCCGTGTCCCTCGCCGGCCTTGATGGCGTGGAAGGCCATCCGGAGCGTCTGCAGGCTGGAGGCGCAGAAGCGGTTGATGGTGGCGCCCGGCACGTTGTCCAGCCCGGCCAGGATGGTGACCACCCGGGCCATATTGGAACCGGCCTCGCCGCTGGGTTCGGCGCAGCCCAGGTACAGGTCGTCCAGTCCGCTGCCTGCGGTGTCCGCCGCGTCGAAGGACGGAATCCGGGCCAGCGCGGCGGCCACCATGGCGGCCGCGAGGTCATCCGGCCGTTCGTCCTTCAGTGACCCCTTGAAGGCGCGGCCGATCGGGCTCCTGGCAGTGGAAACAATGACGGCATCTGTCATGGGCCCAGCCTACGCTCCGGCTATGCCAGGCGCATCGCCCCTGCCGCGGGCCGGACCCGGAAGATCTCCGGCGCCGCGTACCCGGCCCCGGCGAAGGCCTGTTCGACGGCGGCACGCACCTGCTGCTCGGCCGCCACCGGCGTCAGCGCGATCGCCGAGCCGCCGAAGCCGCCGCCGGTCATCCGGGCACCGACCGCTCCGGCAGCACGGGCCGCCCCGACGGCGAGGTCCAGCTCGGCGCAGGAGATCTCGAAGTCGTCCCGCATGGAGGCATGGGACGCGTCCAGCAGCGGACCGATCGCCGCCGGCCCGGCGCCGTCGAGAAGCTCGACCACCTGCAGGACCCGGTCGTTCTCGGTCACCACATGCCGCACCCGGCGGAACGTCTCCGGATCCAGCAGGCCGCTGGCTTCCTCCAGGTCGTCGAGCCCGACGTCCCGCAGGGCCTTCACGCCGAGCACCTCCGCCCCCAGCTCGCAGGAGGCGCGCCGGGAGGCGTAGCCGCCGCCGGCATGGGAGTGCGACACCTTCGTGTCGATCACGAGCAGCACCAGCCCGGCGGCGTCGGCGTCGAACGGGACCAGCCGGGAGCTCTGGTCGCGGCAGTCCAGGAACAGGGCGTGCCCGGCCGCCCCGCGCAGGGACGCTGACTGGTCCATGATGCCGGTGGGCGCGCCGACAAAGTCGTTCTCGGCGCGCTGGGTGGCCAGGACCATGTCCCGGTCATCAAGCCCCGCCGCGGTGAGCTCGTTGAGCGCGGTGATGACGGCGCATTCGATCGCGTGGGATGAGGACAGACCGGCGCCGCGGGGAACATCGGAGTCCAGCAGCAGCTCCAGGCCGCGTACCGGTTGACCGCTCTGCTGGAGCGCCCACACGACACCCAGCGGGTACTTGGTCCACCCCTTCGCCGTGCCGCGCTCCAGGGACCCGGCATCCGCCGTCGTCAGCCCCTGGTTGCCGAAGGTGGACAGCAGCCGGATGCCTGAGTCCGGACGCAGCCGGACCGCGGCCCTGGCCGTCCTGTCGATCGCGAACGGCAGCACGAAGCCTTCGTTGTAGTCGGTGTGCTCGCCGATCAGATTAACGCGGCCAGGCGCCTGCCACACGCCGTCGGGCGCCGTGCCGAAGACGGACGCGAAGCGGGCTGCCAGCTGCCGGGCGTCAAGGCGGAGCGTCATGCCGTGCTGCCGGCGGCCGGCCTGGAAATGCGGGTCATGGATCCACGGTATACGCCGTGGCCTGCGGCTAGGTACGGTGGTGACCATGAACCTGCCGCGACACGCCTCCCCGCATTCCCCTGCCAGCGTCAGCCCTGGCGACGGCACCGGCCCGGACGCTTCCGCCCGGCGCTATGCCACGGGACGGCAGTACGAGCTGCGGCGCGGCGACGCGCTCGCCGTCGTCACCGAGCTGGCCGCCGGGCTGAGGCTGTACAGCCGCGGCGGCACGCAACTGACGGAAAGCTACGGTGACGCGGAGATTTCCCCGGGCGCCGCGGGCATCACGCTGGCCCCGTGGGCGAACCGGGTGGAGGACGGCCTCTGGTACCTGAACGGCAAGAAGCAGCAGCTGGACATCACGGAGGTGTCCCGCAACAACGCCAGCCACGGGCTGCTGCGCAACGCCTCCTATGAACTCGTCGACGAATCGGAATTCTCGGTCACCCTGGAAGCCGCGGTGTTCCCGCAGCACGGCTATCCCTTCCTGCTGCGCCACCGCGTGCGCTACGAACTCGCCGCGGACCTGGGCCTGGTGGTCCGGCAGGTGCTGATCAACGACTCCCAGGAGCCGGCCCCGTTCGTCCTCGGCGCCCACCCCTACCTCCGGCTGGGGGACGTGCCCAGCGAGGAGCTCACGGTCACCGTCCACGCCGGCACAAGGCTCGTGACCGACGAGCGCCTGATTCCGCGCAGCACGGAACCGGTTGCCGGCGACTTTGACCTCCGCGCCGGCCGGCCGGTGGGTTCGCTGGACCTGGATTCGGCCTACACGGACCTGGAGTTCGACGCAGGCGTCGCCCGGCACACCCTCAGCGCCCCGGACGGCCGGAGCGTGAGCCTCTGGCAGGACGACAACTGCGGCTACGTCCACGTTTTTGTCACCACTGAATTCCCGGGCCGCACCAAGGCGGTGGCGATCGAGCCCATGACCGGCCCGGCCAACGCCTTCAACAGTGGTGACGGCCTCCGCTGGCTGGATCCGGGGGACCGGTTCGCCATGACTTGGGGCATCAGCGCGTCCCTGGGGCGCTGAGCGGCGACCGGTTTCCTATCCGGGCGGCGCTGGTGAATCATGGGGCTATGACGCCAGTTGACGATGCCGCGCCGCGAGACGACGCAGCCCCAGCCCGCACCGCCGGAGCCTCCGCACAGGGGCGGACTGTCACGGACCGGGAAATCGACCAGGACATCCCGTATGGCGTGCGGATCGCGGCGTCCTGGTCCTGGCGTGTCGGACTCATCATTCTCGTGGCTGGCGCGCTCGTGTGGCTGCTGAGCAAAGTCAGTTTCCTGCTGATTCCCGTGATGGTCGCCGCGCTGCTGGCCGGGCTGCTGTCACCGGCGAAGAACTGGCTCAGGAGGCGCCGCCTCCCGAACGGGCTCGCCGTCGCCGTCACGGTCCTGGGCTTCATCGGCGTGATTGGCGGCGCCCTGGCCCTCGTGGGCCGGCAGCTGGTGACCGGCTTCGCCGAACTGTGGAGCGAGGCGCTGACCGGCATCCAGAAAATCCAGGTCTGGCTCGCCGACGGCCCCCTGCACCTGACCGCATCCCAGATCGACCAGTACCTGAAAGAGGGCACCGAGGCGCTGCAGAACAACAGCAGCAGCATCCTCAGCGGGGCACTCTCCTTCGGCAGCACCGCCGGGCACTTCGCCGCCGGCATGATCCTGGCACTGTTCATCCTCATCTTCTTCCTGCTGGAAGGAGGGCGCATCTGGTCCTTCCTCGTGCGGCTGCTGCCGCGGAAGGCCCGCGCCGCGACGGACGGAGCCGGCCGGGTGGGCTGGTCCTCCATGGTGAGCTACGCCAGGGTCCAGATGTTCGTCGCCTTCGTGGACGCCGTCGGCATCGGCGTCGGGGCCGCGATCATCGGCGTGCCCCTTGCCCTTCCGCTGGCCGTGCTGGTGTTCCTGGGCTCGTTCATCCCGATCGTCGGGGCCCTGGTGACCGGCGCCGTCGCGGTGCTCCTGGCCCTCGTGGCCAACGGCTGGGTGAACGCCCTGATCATGCTGGGGATCGTCCTGCTGGTCCAGCAGCTGGAGAGCCACATCCTGCAGCCGCTGATCATGGGCAAGGCCGTCTCGCTGCACCCGGTCGCCGTCATCCTGGCCGTCGCCGCCGGTTCTTACCTCGCCGGAATCCCGGGAGCCCTGTTCTCCGTGCCCATCCTGGCCGTAGCAAACTCGTCGATTCGCTACATTGCCGGCAGAACGTGGGAACATGAAAGTGCGCTGGCGACCGCGGGCCCGGACGTCCTGGCCCCCGAGCCACCCCATGAGCCGGAGACGGATCCGAAGAAGGAGACTAGTTCGTGAACACCCTTGAGAGCCTGCCCGTCACGCTGGACAATGTCCTGGAGGCGCAGAAGCTGCTCGATGGGATTATTACGAGGACGCCGGTTGAATCGTCCCGTGCCTTGGGCAGCATGGTCGGCGGCGAGGTCTTCCTCAAGTGCGAGAACCTGCAGCGGGCCGGTTCCTTCAAGGTCCGTGGCGCCTATGTCCGGATGGCCAAGCTTTCGCCCGCGGAAAAGAAGCGCGGCGTCGTGGCGGCCTCGGCCGGCAACCACGCCCAGGGCGTGGCCGTCGCGGCCAAGAGCCTGGGCATCAAGGCCCGGATCTACATGCCGCTGGGCGTTGCCCTGCCCAAGCTCGCGGCCACCCGCAGCCATGGCGCCGAGGTGGTCCTGCACGGGCACAACGTCGACGAGGCCCTCGCCGAGGCGAAGCGCTACGCCGACGAGACCGGAGCAGTCTTTGTCCACCCCTTCGACGACGTCGACGTCGTCGCCGGCCAGGGGACCGTCGGGCTGGAAATCCTGGAACAGGTCCCCGACGTCGACACCATCCTGATGGGCGTTGGCGGCGGCGGACTGCTCGCCGGCGTCGCCGTGGCAGTGAAGGCCCGGGCCAAGGAACTGGGCCGGGAGATCCGGATCATCGGCGTCCAGGCCGAAAACGCGGCCGCCTACCCGCCCTCACTCGCCGCGGACGCGCTCGTGCCGCTCAAACGCGTCTCCACCATGGCCGACGGCATCGCCGTGGGCCGGCCCGGCCAGCTGCCCTTCAGCATCATCCGGGAACTCGTCGACGACGTCGTCACCGTCAGCGAGGACGCCCTGGCCCGGGCGCTCATCTTCCTGCTCGAGCGCGCCAAGATGGTCGTCGAGCCCGCCGGCGCGGTCGGCGTCGCGGCGCTGATGGAAGGCAAGATCGAAAACCCCGGCACCGTCGCGGTGGTGCTCTCCGGCGGCAACATCGACCCCATGCTGATGCTCAAGGTCATCCAGCGCGGCCTCTCCGCCGCGGGCCGGTACATGACCGTGCGCATGATGCTGGACGACCGTCCCGGCTCGCTGGCGACCATCGCCCGGATCATCGCCGAGAACGACGCCAACGTGACGGGCCTGGACCACACCCGTGTGGGCGGCTCGATCAGCATGGGAGACGTGTCCATCACCGTGAACCTGGAGACCAAGGGCCACGAGCACTGCGAGCAGGTCCTCGCGGCGCTCCGGGCCGAAGGCTTCCAGCCGATCGTGGTGCACTAGGGGACCGTGATGCTTGATTCCACCCGGAACGGCAGCCAGCGCGCCGGCGACACCACGGCGGCGCGCGCCCGCAAGGGACTGCTGGTGGTGGGGTTGTTCGTCCTGGTGCTGTACGCCATCGAGGTGATCAACACCCTCATGCTGCGTTCGCTCAACGGCACGTTCGGGCTGCGCCCGCGCAGCCTCGACGGGGTTCTGGACATCCTCACCTTCCCGCTGCTGCACGCCAACCTGGCGCACCTGTTCTCCAACACGCTTCCGCTGATCATCTTCGGCTTCCTGGTGCTGCTGTCCGGGCGCCGGGTGTTCTTCACCACCCTGGCCCTGAGCTGGCTCGTCTCGGGCGTGGTGGTGTGGCTGATCGGCGGCTTCAACATCACGGTGGGGGCATCCGGACTGGTCTTCGGCCTCTTCGCGTTCCTGCTGGTGCGCGGCTTCTTCAACCGCAACTGGTGGCAGATCCTGCTCTCGGTGGTGCTGTTCCTGACCTACGGCGGGATCCTGTTCGGCATCCTGCCCACGGTGGCGGGCTACGTGTCCTGGCAGGCGCACCTCGGCGGGGCCATCGGCGGAGTGATCGCAGCCCTGCTGCTGAGCACGTCGCGGGCCGGAAGGCTCCGCAGCGGGCAGTAGCCCAAACGGCGCCGGCAGGCAGGGGACGCGGGCACAGCGCACGCACGCACAACGCACGACGCCGGCCCTCCCGGGTGGGGAGGGCCGGCGTCGTGCGCTGCGTTAAGGCGGTCCGGATGTCAGCCGGCGTACGGCTTGGCGGACATGATCTCCACCTGGATGTCCTTGCCGTTCGGGGCGGTGTAGCTGAGCTTGTCGCCTTCCTTGTGGCCGACGATGGCGGCACCCAGCGGTGACTTTTCGCTGAAGACGTCCAGGTCCGAGTCGCCGGCAATTTCCCGGGAGCCGAGCAGGAACGTTTCCTCATCGCCGGCGATCCTGGCGACAACGATCATGCCCGGTTCGACGATTCCGTCGTCGGCCGGGGACTCGCCTACGTGGGCGTCCCGGAGCAACGCGGTCAGCTGGCGGATGCGGGCCTCGATCTTGCCCTGCTCCTCTTTGGCCGCGTGGTAGCCGCCGTTCTCCTTGAGGTCGCCTTCCTGGCGCGCCGCCTCGATCTTCTGGACGATTTCCGCCCGGCCGGGGCCGGAGAGGTGGTCCAGCTCTGCCTTCAGGCGGTCAAAAGCTTCCTGGGTGAGCCAAGCTGCAGTTGCGCTGTTGGTGGTAGACACGGACT
>Ga0247818_10002051_pt1 | contig 13018 bp, 7 predicted proteins | sample 13C_Glucose_Day1_FD_192424 | JGI IMG/M metagenome (GOLD analysis project Ga0247818, IMG submission 192424) | Soil microbial communities from agricultural site in Penn Yan, New York, United States - 13C_Glucose_Day1 | ecosystem: Environmental > Terrestrial > Soil > Agricultural land | place: USA...
GGTTATGGCGACGGTTTCATCGAGCACTACCTGATCCCGCTGATCTACCCGGCCGGGCTGACGCCACAGATCCAGCTGGTCCTGGGCGCGCTGGTGCTGCTGATCAACGCCCTGGTCTACGGCCGGCTGTGGTGGCGGCGCCGGCAACCTTGAAAAAACCGACGGCATGGCTGGCGATTCCCGCGCCACAGCCTGCCCCGTCTGTGTATATTTCCAGGCAACCCCGTGGGCAACGGCGATCCGCGATCGCTTCGAGTGGAGTCCATAGATGCCCGATTTCCAGATCCGCCAGCCTTGCCCACCCGGCGCCTGTGACTGCGACCGCGAACGCCTGCTGCAAACCCCTGGCACCGACCTGCGCATCCTCGGCCTGACCCGCCAGGAGGAAAAGCGCCTGCTCGACCGGCTGGAGAACCTGCAAAGCCTGAGCGACCTCGAACACATGCAGCGGCGGATGTACGAATTGCTGGGCATCCGCGTGCAGATTGCCCCCAGCTTCAACGAAGTGCGCAGCATGCGCGGCATCGCCATCCAGCTCGACGAGCTGCCGGGCCTGTGCCGCAAGACCCGCCAATCGATCCCCGCCGCCATCCGCCGTGGCCTGGAGAAGAACCCGGAAATCGCCTACCGCCTGCTCGACGCCCACGACCTGTTGCGCGACGCCTGAACTGGAATGCCCCCCTATGAAACCCGCCGTCACGGCCAGCCCCTCGATCGTCATCAGCGACACCCTCGACAGCAGCTTCGAAACCCTGCTCGGCAACGGCCTCGCCACCTTCAATGCGCAGATGACCGGCTACCACGACCGGCAGCCCCTGGCCGTGGAACTCAAGGATCCGGAGACCGGCCAGGTCCTGGGCGGCATCAGCGGCCGCACCTCCCTGGGCCTGTTGTTCATCGACCTGTTCTACCTGCCCGACAGCCTGCGCGGCGCGGGCCTCGGCGCCCGACTGCTGCAGGCGTGCGAAGACGAAGGCCGGCGCCGCGGCTGCCGCTCGGCCGTGCTCTACACCCTGAGCTTCCAGGCGCCGTCCTTCTACGAAAAACACGGCTGGCAACGCTTCGGCGAAATCCCCTGCGACCCCGAAGGCAGCAGCCGGGTCTTTATGAGCAAGGTTTTGTAGGCGGCCCGAACGTTAGGCCCGGGAGGCCTTCTCGAGGCCGGGCAGCAAGGTGCCTGCCCCTTTCGCTGGCGGCGTGCTGTCAGGGGCTGGCTGCGGCTCCTCCACTTCGCCATTGAACGCCTTGTGCATCTTCACCACCGAGTTATCGTTCATCGCGCACCAGGACCCGTTTCCTCCCTCGCTCCTGCAGAAACTATACGCCTCCATGCCTTTCAACGGACCGTGTCAACCTGATCTCCGCCTCCGTGCTACTGATCATCCTGGCAAATCGCGCCGGGATATGCGCGGTTACCAGCCCCTCCTTCACCACGCCAGGATAGCGACAGACCACGACCTCTTGCTCCGCTTGTTTGAGCAGTAGTGTCCATTGCACCGGGGAGCCATCAGCCCATTCCGTCCGGGCCTTGAACAGCGGTGATCCTTCGGCATAGCCGACATGAAAATCCGTCGGCATGGGGCCACCCGGAAAAGTCCGCGCCTGCATGAAACCGAACATCGAATCATGCTGCAGGAGGCTCTGCCGTGCATAAGGCCAGACGTACTGGCGCAGGAAATACTGATCAGCGAAATGCGGCGACTCGACACCGGCGCTGAAGAACGATTGCGTCAACTGCTCCAATGGCGGTAGAGCACCGGCCACCACACCCCACAACCCCGCCAGCATCAACTCGGTATGAGTGCCGCAATCGCGCATGCAGTGGAACCTGCAATCACTGTGCAACCACTCCTCGACCGCCTCGGCCTCTCGGGTCGAAATCACCGAGTCAGCGTCCCGGAACAGCACTCGGTGCAAGTGCAGGTCCTGCAACGCGAGGAACCGCCACATCGGGCCGGGCCAGCCGAGGTCCTGTTCATCGACCTGTATGACTTGCGCTCCCGCTGCGATCAGTCTTTCGACCACGCTCGATGGCACGCTGTCGTCGATATAAAAACGGCATGTCCAATGCGGATAGATCATCGGTTGCTCAATCACGTTGAGCACTGCCGTTTCGCAATACTTGGAGTCGGCACCGAATAACGAGAACGCGATGATGTTCTTATCCCGGGTTTGCATGGAAGGCAAAGGCGGCATTTCCGGTGGCGCATGGGGCGTCGCTGGCGTCACGCCGAAACGCTGATCCCGCAGTTGCAAGGCCATCAAACCGTACTTCCTGACGTCCTCCCATTGCCGCAAAGCACCATGACCATGGGACAAGGCGTCGAACAAGGCAAAACTGCGTCCTCCACGCGCCAGCGCCTGTTCGGCATAGCCCACAGCCTGCTGCCAACGCTCGAGCTTCAGGCAATTGATCGCCGCATCGGTCCAGGCTTGCGTCAGTCCGGGGCTCATGCGGATTGCCTGCAGGCATACATTGAGCGCCTCTTCGTAGCGCCCTTGCTGATGCAGAGCCTTGGCGCGCTTGCCAGCGGTTTCGACCAATAACTGCGCCGAATTGCGGATTGCCGGAATACCGGATTTTCGAGCTTTTTTAGCCATGACAAGGTCCTCGCTGGGCCGCCCGAAGGCCAACCCAGCGTGCAAATGATGTTGTATGGAACAGGTGAGACTTAGCGTTCGCGCAAAGCTTCGCGAGCCCTGTTGAGCGGTTTGACCAGGTATTCCCAAACCGTTTTGCTGCCGGTGTGAATGTCCACGGTGGAGATCATCCCGGGAAAGATCGGGAAGGCTTCGCCACTTTTGTTGAACAGCGAGTCGCTTTGGGTGCGGACAAAGACCCGGTAGTAATAGACATCGCGTTTGACATCGTCCTGGATGGTGTCTGGCGAGATGGTCACCACTTCACCTTCCAGGCCACCGTAAATGGCGTAGTCATAGGCGCTGATCTTTACCGTGGCCCGCTGGCCCGGATGCAGGAAGGCGACGTCCCGCGGCGAGATCCGCGCCTCCACCAGCAATTGATCCTCGATCGGCACGATCACCATCAGCCGGCCGTTCGGCGGGACGACACCGCCCACGGTGTTGACCTCGATGTCTTTCACCACGCCGCGCACCGGCGACATCACGGTCAGGCGCGACAGCATGTCGGCACGCCCACGGGTCACCGATTGCTGGGCCTCGACTTCGCCGTTGGCCTTGGCCAGTTCTTCACGCGAACGCACAAGGTATTGGGTGCGCGTATCGTTGGCCTTCATTTCCAGTTCGTTGGCCTGGCGCTTGAGGCGCAGGACTTCAACGTTGCTGGCCGCGCCCATCTTGGCCAGGCGCTCGGTCATCACCAGCTCGCGCCTGACCAGGGTCAGCGCTTCCTGAATGCCCGCCAGGCTCTTGGCCAGGCTGTCTTTACGCGACTTGAACAACGCCGTTTCCGAACGCACCAGGGCCGGATCCTCCATGACATAGTCGGGAAACGTCAGGTCGCTCCCCTCGACCTCCGCCCGCAAGCGGGTGGCCGTTGCCAGGGCGGCACGAGCCCGGGAAGAACTTTCGTCCACCGACGACTCGGAACGTGTGCGGTCCAGTTGCGCAAGCACTTGCCCGGCCTGGACCACATCGCCTTCCTTGACGTTGAGTTGCGCCACAATCCCGCCTTCGAGGGATTGAATGACCTGTTCCCGTGAGCTGGGAATCACTTTCCCGGTGCCGCTGGAGACCTCGTCGAGGGTAAAGCAGTACGCCCAGACCAACAGCAAGGCGAGGCCGGCGAAGGTCAGCCAGATGAACCAGGATGCCCGCGGAAGACGGCTGTGGGCTTCGAACAGGTCCGGACGGGTCAGGCTGAAATTGATCGGGTTCAAGCGATCGGATGAAGGTAATTTGATGTTCATAATCTCTCCCGTTCGGCGATCAGGCAGCGGATGCGCGCGGCTTGCTCATCTGGCCGATGACGATGTGTTTGGTGTCGTCCAGAACCACTCGGCCCTTGTCGACCGCGATGATCCGGTCCACCCACTTGAGGACGGCCGGCCGGTGCGTGGCGACGATCAGCGTGCGGCCTTCGAGCCACGGCAGCAGCTTTTCAATCAGGTGCTGTTCGCTGAGTTCGTCGAGCCAGGCGGTCGGCTCGTCCAGCAGCAGCACGCGGGGGTTGCGGATCAGCGTACGAGCCAGCAAGAGCATTTGCCGCTGGCCGCCGGACAGGCCCTTGCCACCTTCACGGATCTGGTGATCCAGGCCATCGGGCAGCGACTGCACCAGGGACAGTGCGCCACTCAAGGTCAGGGCCTGAATGATCTCGTCGTCAGTGGCCATGGGTTTACCCATGATGATGTTGTCCCGCAGCGAGCCGAAGAACAGCGAGGCCTGCTGGCTGAGAAAGCCCACATCACGGCGCACGTCATAAGGGTCGATCATCGACAGGTTCAATGAGTCCAGCAGTACGTTTCCTTCCTGGGGTGCCTGCAAGCCGGACAACAGATGCAGCAGGGTCGACTTGCCTGCGCCGTTGCGGCCCAGGATCGCCACTTTCTCGCCGGCCTTGATCGTCAAGCCCGGGATTTCCAGCGATGGCTGCTTCTGCTGCTGCTCGTAGCGGAACTTCACGCCCTCGAAGCGGTAGTCGCCCTGGATCACCGGACGGTGCAACATCTTGCTGTGCTGGGGCTGGTCGACCGGGCGCTTCATCAATTCATCCAGGCCTTCACGCGCGACCTTGGCCTGCTGCCAGCGCGACATGACACCGGACAGCTGAGCCAGGGGCGCAATCATCCGCGACGACAGGATCGAGGTACCGATCAAGGCACCCGTGGTCAGGTCGCCACTGATGACCATGAAGCAGCCCACCAGAATCACCAGCACATAGACCAGCGATTGCAGCTCCTGGGTCCAGGTCATCAAGGCACCGGTGATGAAGCGCTGGCGCATGCTGATGTCGGCCGAGACCTGATTGAGGTGGTTCCACTGAGTCTGGAAGCGCTGCTCGGCGCGCAGCAGCTTGATGTCTTCGTTGCCTTGGACCGCCTCGATCAGAATCGCATTACGCAACGACGCCTCGCGCATGCCTTCCTTGGAATATTTGGCCAACCAGCGCTGGGCCAGCAGGCCGGGAATGATCAGCAGCGGCAGGATCGCCAGCGGCACCAGGGCCATCATCCCGCCGACGTACCACAGCACACCGAGGAACAGGAAAAAGAACGGCAGGTCCGCCAAGGCATTCACGGTGGTGGACGTGATCAACTCACGCACCTGCTCCAGCTCGCGGATCTGCGAGATGAAGGAGCCGGTGGATTTCGACTGGTCCTGGGTACGAATGCGCAACGCATGACCGAAGACTCGATCGGAAATCCGCAGGTCGGCGCGCTTGCCGATCTTGTCGGTCAGATGGGTGCGCGACAGACGCATGCAGAACTCGAAAACGATCGCTATGACCACCCCGCCGAACAGCACCCACAGGGTCGGCTCGGACTGGGCCGGAATCACCCGATCGTAGATCTGCATCGAAAACAGCATGGCGGCCAGGGCCAGGACGTTGGCGATCAACGAGGCCAGCATCACATCGGAGTACCGCCGCCAGTCGTGCAGCGCCAGTTTCCAGAACCAGTTGGCTTCATAAGGCTTGATGTAGTCGTCGACCCGGGCATCCGGCGCCGACACTTCAGGACGCAACAGCAGAACCCGTTGCACTCGCGCGCAGACTTCGTCTACCGGCAAGGCCTGCAGCACACCCTGCTCACCACTCAAGCGCACACCGGCGAACTGGCCGTTGTCGACACTTTCAATGACGCCGACCTGCCCGTTGTCGAACTCAGCCACCACCGGCAGGCGCCAAGGGTCCAGGATGCCTTTGTCGAGCTTTTCGAAGCACAGCGACATGCCCATGTCGCGGGCCATCTGTTTGAGCTGTACATCGGCCGGATGCTCGGCTTGCCAGTCGAGCATGACGCGCACGCGCTCTGCCGAGGTCTCCAGCCGATAATGCCGGGCCACTTGCAGCATGGCGTCCAACCAGGGATTTGCCACATCCGTCACAACGGTCGAGGAATCGGCTTTGGGGATAGTAGTCATGATGAGGCTCCCATCAGGGCGAATACGTTACGCATATGGCCGGTGGCATTGATGTAGTTCACCTGGGCCAGCCAAAGGTCGTGCCGGGAGTTTTCCTGGTCGGTCTGGGCCTGGAAGATTTCCTGTTCGGCGTTCAACAGATCGAGCAAGGACCGCGTACCCAGCGCCAGGTATTGCTGTTCGTACAGCGCACGGGTATCGACCATGCTTTTGTAGCGGTCACCCAGCACCTTGATCCGGCTCGACAGCCCGGCCATTTGTTCTTGCAGGCGGAACCAGGAATTCTGGGCTTCGAGCTTGCGGGTATGGATGCGCTCTTCGGCGGCACGGGCTGCCTGGCCCGCCCCGCGAATCCGCGCCGATGGCGCCCCGCCGTCAAACAGACTGTGCTTGACACTGACAGTCAGGGTGTAGGCGTACTCGTCCCGACCGGTGGGGACATTTCCCAGGTACTTATCGACGCCCGCATCCAGGGATACGGTCGGCTTGGCGTTGGCTCGGGCCTGGCTGACTTGCGCCTGGGCGACACTCCATTCGGCTTCGGCCTGCTGCACCCCAATGGTCATTTCCACATTGGGATCAATGGTTGCCAGGGCCTGGACCAAACGATTCTCGGGCACCGCAATCTTGTTGAGCGGCTCCTGGCCGATCAGGGTGCGCAGCTTGCTGCGTTGCTGGCTCAGTTGAGTCTGGCTGGCGAGCAGCGACGCTTCGGCCGCCTCGACCCGCGATTGCGCCTGGATCAGGTCGGCCTGGGTGCTGGCCCCTTCACTGACCCGGCGCGCAGCCAATTGCTGCAGTTTTTTCAGTTGTTCTTTTTGCGATTGCGCGGCATTGACCAGCGCTTCGTAGCGACGAACCTCGATCACCGCCTCGGCGGCCTGCAGGGCAATGTCGTCGATCTCGCCCTGCCATTTCACTTGTTGCAGCACGACGTTGGATTCGGCCTCGCTGACAGCACCGCCCACCTTGCCGAAGTCATACAGCATCTGGCTGGCCGTGAGCGACAGGGCCTGACCGTTGCTGCCGAAACTCTGCCGACCGGAACTGATACCCACGTCCACTTTTGGCAGGTAACCGGCGCGTGCAACATCGACGCCTTCACGTTGCTCCTCAAGGACCGACGCCGCATCACGAATCGATGGGTAATGACTGACCGCCAGCGAGACGACTTGCCATAAATCATCCGCTTGCACCGGTGCCTGGTTTGCCGAAGCGAACGGCGCGCGTGCGGCCTTGCCGTCCATTGCCGGCAAACGGTCATAGGAGAACGGATTACGTTTACCCGTGGTGCCCGACTGCTTGTATACAGGCTGTGCAGGTACCGATTGAGCCGGCTGTGGGGCTGGCGCTGGAGAAGCGCTTACCTGTGCACATTGCGGATTGCAGACGATGTGCTTCTGCGCCTGGGGACGAGGTGTTGTATCGGCAATCACCTGTTCGGAAAAACCCAGCAAGGCGATCGACGATACGACAGTGATCAGGCCTGCTTTCCAATATTTGTAACGCATTGTGGTAGACCTCCATGAAGCAAGGTCTCCATGGTAAGAACCCCACACGGCGGGATCTGTAGGGTAAACCCTAAAGCGCAAGCAACCTGATAAGGCGCAATGTCCGCTACGGAAAACCCGGGCCAGGCTTGCGATCGGCACCGTTGCCTCAGGTCAGGTTTTTGGATGGACGAAAACAAAAAAACGCAGACGATTGTCTGCGTTTTTCTCATGCCAAACCTTCCCCGGCCGATCCGTCGGCCGGGAAAGGGTCTTTACATCACACCACCAACTGGTGGTTTTGCAGCAGAGTCAACAGGTCGGTCTTGACATCGACCAGCGTGGCGATGGAGCTGAAGCCAAACTCGGCCCCAGTACCGTCACGGTCAACGCTGATCACCGTATCGTTACCCACGACCTGCACTTTCAGGTAGTCCAGCAACTCGCTGGAGGCGCTGTCCAGTTTGGTCACGCCCTGGTCCTGATACAGCCCCGCCGTGCCTTTGTAGCCCAGCAGTTCGCTGACATCGATGACATCGGCATTACCGTCGGTGAGCACATTGCCTACGTGGAAGCTGTAGATCTGATCGCTACCATTGCCACCGGTGGCATTGCTGGCGTCCAACACCTTGTACAGCAGCGTGTCATTGCCGCCATTGGTGAGGTAGATCACATCGTTGCCAGCGCCACCTTCGATCCGGTTGTTAGCCGAACTGTCAGTGATGCTGTCGGAGAACGCACTACCGACGATGCCTTCGATGCTGATCAGGGTGTCGGTCCCCATGCCGATCGCCACACCCGACTTCAGGTTGATCTGCATGGCCAGGGAGGCACGACTGTAGTCGACCACGTCCATGCCCTGCGTCGCGCTCCAGGTCTGGGTACCGTCCATGGCGGTGTTCCAGCCGCCACCACCAGTGATGGTGTCGTTGCCTTCGGAACCGAAGAAAGTGTCGTTGTAACCGGTCCCGACCATCCCCGACTCACCGATGGTGTCGTTGACCGCAGCGGTCGACTCCGCCGTCAGCACATAGGCATCGTGCGCCGCACCGGTCGTCAGCCCGCCCCAGTTCAGGTTCACCGTGCCATTGACATAGTTCTGCTGATAGGTCGAGGCACCCACATGGTTGATGGTGCTGTTCTCGGTGCGCAACAACTGCACCGAGTACGTCTCACTGGCGTCCAGGCCGTAGAAGTTCACCAGGCCCTGGCTGTTGCTCGATGCCGAGGACTGTGGGTTGATGATCTGGGTTGCGACCAGGTCCCCTGCCGAGTTGTACAGCTTGACAGTGTTGCCGTAGAACACGTTCAGACCGTTCTTGTCCAGGATACGGACATGCAGGCTGGTGCCGTCGGCCACCACGTTTTCGTTCCTGACCAGGATCGAGGTGGCGGTATCCGCATCCAGGCCGGCACTGGTGCTGCCGGCACGGTACATGATCAGGTCGACCGCGCCGTCCCAGTCATAGTCCACTGCTGTCGCACCGGTGATGTTGTCGTAGGTCGTGATACCACTGAGGGACTGCCCGGTACCGCTCCAGACGTTGTCGCCCTGGTTCAGGTACACCGTAGGCGAGCCTGTCTGCGCGGAGCTGTTGGACGCATTGCGACGTGGCACCTCGATAACGTCGATCTGCCCATCGTGGTTCCAGTCCACGGCGAACGACGCACCGCCATCCATGCTGTCGCCAAACTTCAGCGACTGCTCGTTCTGACTCATCCCCAGCCAGTTACCGTTGGCATCGTTGCCAAGGTTGAGGTAGATGCGGCTTTCGTCAGTATCGGTTGCACGGTCGTCACCCAGGCTGCGGCTGATGAACAGGTCCAGGTAGCCGTCGCCGTTGAAGTCCGCCCAGGTCATGGAGATTGGCAGGTTACTGTTGTCGACGGTGCTGTCACGACGGAACACGCCACCCTGGTTATAGGTGGAGGCGATGCTGCCGTCTGCGTTGCTCAGCTGGACCGACAGGCCTTTGGTCCAGTCGTAGCCCGAGTGACCGGCCAGCTCCACGGTACCGTTGTTGTTGACGTCGACCGCGCTGATTTCGTGAGCGAAATTGGTGCCGCCGTTTTCCATCGTGTAGTTCAGCGTCCCCTTGTCGTTGGTGACCTTGACGTATGCACTGTCGTTGGAGCCGGCAAATGCGAAGTCCAGGTAACCGTCGCCTTGAGCGTCGTAGGCCACCACGCCGCCGACATGGGTTTCAGTACCATTGGCACCAATCCCCGCAATGCCACCCCAACCCAGGGCCAGCGATGTGCCCGTATAGGTACCGTCACTATTTTTGGTCCACAGGGCAGTGTTGCGGGTACTGCTGCTGGTCTGGCTCATGACGTCCTGCAAGCCATCACGGTTGTAGTCCGCAAAGACTGCCTGGCTGATGACACCCCCCTCCCAGTGCTCCGAGACCCCAGTGGGCTCTGCCAGATACGTAGAAGTGTAAGTTTGGTTGTCGTCACCACTATAGACGTAACCTGCGTTGGCCATTGCACCGCCGCTCTGCGACATCGAACTCTGGAAGAACGACCAGGTACCGTCTTCGTTGACGGTCACCGCAGCGGCGTTCAAGCCATTCTGCGCGCCACTGGCGGTGCCACCCCAGGTTGTCTGAAGCACACGGCTGCCGGCGGTTGTCGCATCGCTGGCAGTCACTTGCACCAGATCGCTGAGATTGGAGCGGTTACCGGCAGCATCCCAGACCACGAAGCCGATCGAGTGGTTGCCCTTGCTCAACGCGGCATCAATGCGCCAGTCACCTTGGGCATCCGCCGTTGCGTAACCCAGGATCTTGTCGACACCTTCGCTGTAGACACCGTCCTTGTTGCTGTCTTCGACCAGCGCAATGAGCGCACCGGACTCGACGCGACCATGGACATCGCTGGCGAACGACAACGCAGCACCGGTGGTAACGGCCGCAGCCACGACCGGAGCGACAGTGACGGGCTCCGGCGCATCCAGGTCCACGACCACGGTGTAGTCGTTGAAACTGGTGCCCGTGGCGACGTTACCGGCGGTGTCCACCAACTGCATCTTCACGTTCAGTGTCTGGCTTTGGGCGAACTCAGGCAGCGTGTAGGTCCACAGCGAACCACTGGACGACAACACGGTGACCCAGCTCTGGCCGTTGTCGAACGAGATTTGCAAGTGCTGCGCCGTTTGCAGTGCGGTGTTCAGGGTGCCAGATACAGTGACCGTGGTATCACGGGTAATCAGGTCGCTGTTGGTGGCAGTTTCGGCAGTGCTATGACCGTTGCTGATACCGACCGCGGTGTCGGTGGCGACGGTGAAGCTCGACGTCATGCCGTTGGCGCCCAGGCCGACAGTATCGATGACCAGAACCTGGCTGCTGATGGTGCCACGGTTACCCGCCGCATCCACCACACGCGCCTGGACGATGTAAGTGCCATCGGCCAGCTCGCGGTCGGTCATGTCCAGGCTCCACTTTCCGTCTTCGAAAGCGGCCATTTCCCAGGTGTTGCCACCGTTGAGGCTGACTTCGACGCGATCGGTAGCCTCGGCGGCATCGCTCAGAGAGCCGTTGATCACCAGGCGATTGTCGTTGGTGATGAAGTCGCTCGGACTGGCGCCGCGGTCTTCGGTGATCGATTCGATCAGAGCCGAAGCCGCAGGCGCCGAGGTGTCGAAGGTGACTTCCTGGCTGGTGCTATCTACCACTGCGCCGCCGGCCGCGACCACACGCGCCTGATAAACCACAACGGAATCGCCGTGTACGGTCGGATCTTCGAAAATCCAGCTAGTACCGGTGGTGGCGGCATTGGCCCAGGTCAGGCCACCATCGCTGGACACTTGTACCCGTGCACCGCTTGGCAGCTCCTGGCTCAGCGTGCCCTTGACGGCAATGCTGGTGGCGCTGGTGATGAAGTCACCCAACACACCCGAATCCGGAGTGATATCGGTGATGTTCAGGCCAATGCCGATACCGGTATCGATGACCACCGCTTGCGAGGCTTGCGAGCCGACGTTGCCAGCCGCGTCAATGACGCGCACCTGATAGTTGTGCAGGCCATCGGTCAGCACCCGGGCATCGTCATAACGCCAGTTGAGGTCGCTCACGACCACATCGAACCAGGTGCTACCGTCGTTGATGCTGATCTGCACCTTCTCGTTAGCGCCCAGCGCCGTGGACAGCGTGCCGAACAGGCTCAGGGAAGTATCGGAGGTGATGAAATCACCCGGTACGTCGGTGTCCTGGTCGATGGCGGTGATCTGCACCGTGGCGGTTGGCGCCGTCGTATCGACAGTGAACGAAACCGCAGCGCTGGCCACGCTTTCATTACCGGCCGCATCGGACTGGGTGGCGGTCAGGCTATGAGCGCCCTGGGCCAGTGGCGTCGATGGGGTGAAGCTCCAGGCGCCCTCGGCGGACACCGTCACGCTGCCCAGCAAGGTGCCGTTGTCGTAGACCTTGATCGTGTCGCCGGCATTGCCGCTGCCCGTCAGGGTCGGGGTGGTGTCATCGGTGAAACCGTTCTGCGCCAGTTGCCCCTGGTACACGCCCACGTCATCGAACGCACCGGATACCCCGGGTACGGATGGCGCGGTCAGGTCGATGTCCAGCATGAAATCGGCCGAGCCTTCGGTACCGGCGCCATTGCGCGCTACGGCGGTATAGGTGTGCAGGCCTTCGGTCTGCGTCGACAGTTCCAGGCTCCAGTTGCCGGAAGCATCGGCCGTCACGCTGCCCAGGACCTTGCCAGCCTCGCTGACGGTGACCAGAGCACCGGCGGTCGCAGTACCGACCAGCGTCGGTGTGGCGTCGTCGGTCAGACCACGGCTGGCGACATCACCCTGGATACTGCCGACGTTGTCGATGGCCTTGACGATGCTGACCACCACTTCACCGGTTTCGACGCTGAAGTTGAGTGCCTCGCTGGCAACGCTGGTATTACCCGCCTTGTCCGTGAGGGTCGCGGTGATGGCATGGGCGCCACCGGCCAATGCGGTGGATGCGGTGTAACTCCAGTTGCCGCTGACATCGACCGTGGTCGAACCGATGACGACACCGTTGTCGTAGAGCTTGACCAGCGCACCGCTCTCCGCACCGCTGCCACTGAAGGTCGGGATGGCATCGTCGGTGACGCCGTTCTGGGCAATCGGGCCTACTTGTGCGCCTTGATCGTCGGTCGCGACGACCCGGACAGGCTGAGTCGGTGCCTGAGTGTCCAGGGTGACCGAATATTCGCCGGTCATCGGGCTCAATTGCCCGGCTGCATCGGAGGCCTGCGCCGTGATGTTTTTCACACCGTCCGCACCCAGATCCGCAGTGGTCAGGCTCCAATTGCCACTGGCGTCGACCACGACAGAGCCGACAACAGCACCGTTGACGAACACAGTGACCAGCGTTTCTGCCGCGCCGGTACCGGTGATGGTCAAGGCGTTATCGTCGGTGGTGTCGCCTTTCTGCAAGGCGCCGGTGACCGTACCGACATCATCCAGCACT
>Ga0247818_10002052_pt1 | contig 13011 bp, 3 predicted proteins | sample 13C_Glucose_Day1_FD_192424 | JGI IMG/M metagenome (GOLD analysis project Ga0247818, IMG submission 192424) | Soil microbial communities from agricultural site in Penn Yan, New York, United States - 13C_Glucose_Day1 | ecosystem: Environmental > Terrestrial > Soil > Agricultural land | place: USA...
GATCACCCAGCCCACACCGAGGAGCGCAGCATGAGCCTCAACAGAGTCCGTTCCCGTGACACCTCCCCCGTGGACCCGGCTTCCGCGCGGCCCGCGCGAAAGGGCCGCCGCGGCACACCACCCGGCCGGCGCCTGCTGGCCGGCCTCGTGGCCGCGGGCGCCGTCTGCGCCGGCCTGTCGGCGGTACCCGCCTCCGCGGCGACGGAGCCACCCGTCGTGTCACGCGGCGTCACCATTCCCGCGTTCTACACCCCTCCGGCCGAACTCCCCCCGGTCAACGGCGCGTTGATCCGCACCGAGGCCCTGCCTCTCGGGCTGTCCATCCCCGGCCTCGACGGCCGCCCCATGCCCGGCACCGCGACCCGTCTGATGTACAGGTCCACCGACTCGGCCGGACTGCCCGTCGCCGTGACCGGTGCCTACATCGAACCCACGGCCGCCTGGAAGGGCGGCGGCCCGCGCCCCCTGGTCGCGCTGGCCTCGGGCACCATGGGCCAGGGCGACCAGTGCGCGCCGTCCTTCGCCCTGCAACACCCGCTCACCCTCAAGGGCGACACGGTGTCCGTGGGCTACGAGGCCCTGGCGGTCTACCGGATCCTGGCCACCGGGGCGGCGGTCGTCGTCACCGACTACGTCGGCCTGGGCACCACCGACCGCCTGCACACCTACGTCAACCGGCTCGACCAGGCGCACGCCCTGCTGGACGCGGCCCGCGCCGCCCGCGCCGTGCCCGGGGCCTCGGTCACCGCGGCGTCACGCACCGGTCTGTACGGCTACAGCCAGGGCGGCGGTGCCAGCGCGGCCGCCGCCGAACTCCAGCCCTCCTACGCACCCGACGTCCCGCTCGCCGGCACGTACTCCGGCGCGCCGCCGGCAGACCTGACCTCGGTGATGAAGGGCATCGACGGCAGCGCGCTCGCCGGGGCGCTCGCCTGGTCGATCAGCGGATTCGCCCAGTCCGACCCCGACCTGCGGGCGGTCGTCGACGCGCACATCAGCGACGCCGGAAAGGCCGCGCTCAAGGACGCGTCGACCATGTGTGTCGGCGACGCGCTCTTCGGCTACGGCTTCACCAGGAGCAGCAAGTGGACCACCGACGGCCGGTCCATCGGGGACATCATCGCGGCCGACCCCCGCGCGAAGGCCGCCCTGGACAAGCAGCGCATCGGCGGACTCCAGCCCGCCGGCCCGGTGCGTCTGGCGACCGGCGTCCAGGACGACATCGTTCCCCACGCCCAGGCCAGGCAGCTGGCCGTGGACTGGTGCGGCAAGGGCGCCGACATCACCTACGAAGCCGTCAAGCTGCCGAACCTCGGCGACAAGATCCTGACGAATCACCTCGTGCCCCTCGTCACCGACCAGGGCGACGCGATCTCCTGGCTGACCGACCGCCTCTCCGGCAAGCCCGCCACGTCCAACTGCTGGACGATGCCCCTCCAGCCCTGACCCCCGCCGCACACGGCCGTGTCCACCGCTGCGGCGCAGCGGTGGACACGGCCGTCCGGGAGCGTCCGGCCGGAGACCTGACGGTGACGTCGGGCGTGGGCAGCGGACAGCTGACAGCCGAAGGCGAGTACCGCCCCGTCCGGGCGGCCCGGTCGGCGCACCGGTGTCCGTCAGTGGTTCAGCGGTTCGGCCGTTCAACCGTCCGGCAGTTCAGCAGTTCAGCCGTCCGCCGGTGTGGCGCTCGGCGGCGTCACGGCGTCGCGCAGCGTCTCCGCCAGCCCGTCCACGGCCAGCACCATGCTCACGGCGGCTGTGCTGTTGAGGCAGAGGTGGTGACCGGAGGGGACGCGCCCGAGCAGGTCCGTCACCGGCATCCGCTCGAAGCCCAGCTGCCCGGCGGCCTGGAGATGGCGGGGGGAGGTGAAGACCGGCACCACCGCCGTGCCGTCGGACGCCGACGCGCTCACCGGCTCGCCGTCCGCCGTGATCAGCACCGCGACCTCGGTCCTGGCCAGGGCCGAGGTGACGTCCTCCACCGGGCCGTACCCGGTGGTGGCGAGCTGGATCGCACGGTCCACGTCGTCAGCGGGTTCCGGCCACCCCATCGCCTCGGGTGAGGGCCTGTAGTCCTCGTTGTCCTCCCATTCGACGATCTCGCCCTCGGAGTCGGAACGCCACTGGCCGACCACGGCCCACTCCGGCGGCGGGCCGTCCCCCTGCCAGGCCGGATCGGACAGGTAGAGCCAGTGGTCGGGTGCCAGCCGGGCGGCCTGGACGAACTCCTCGGGGGGTACGGGATCCTGGGGGGCGGCGGGGGTTTCGGCGCCGGACTCACTCATCTTGGCCTCGCTTGCTGGGGGTACCTGAATCGGTGCGGGAGCGCCCGGTGGACCGGACCCGGTCCACGGACGCACCGGACGTCTGCTGCCACAGCTCACGCAGTCCGCCCGCCGGGAGGAGCAGCGAGGCCGGGGCCGACGGGCTGAGGAGGAGCACGTCACGGCCGGACGGCAGCCGGTCGAGGAGAGCGGGAAGCGTCATCACCACGTGCGCCGGCATCCGGTCCGCCGGCGCCCCCGGCGGCGGTGCGAAGACGGGCACCGCGTGGGCGCCCCCGGGTATCCGGGTCCATGCCGGCTCCCCGTCCTCGGCGACGCACACGGCCACGGTGCCGGCTTCCGCGATCGCCTCGGCGACGTCCTCGTCCGGACCGTATCCGGTGGCGGCCAGATGCAGGGCGGCGTCGGCGTCGTCCACCGGCGGGGCCCAGCCGAGCGCGGCGGGCGAGGGCCGGTAGTCCGGGTTGGCCTCCCAGGAGACGATCCGGCCCCGTGCGTTGCTGCGCCAGCGGCCGAGCACGGCCCACGGGGGCGGGGGCTCGTCGTCGCTCGCGCCCAGCCAGTGCCGGTCGGTCACGGACAGCCAGTGGTCGGGCGCGGTACGGGCCGCGGCGACGATGTCCTCGGGCGGTACGGGGAAGTCCGGCTCGCCGCGCGCGACGGTGACGGGCGGCGGCGCGGACACGGGGGCGGATCCCGCGGCGCGCCCGGGTGCCGCACCGGAGGCCGGTGCCGGCCCGGGGGCGCCGTCCGGCTGTCCGCTGGTGGTCGGCATGGGGTCACTCCATACGGTCGCGCCGCGCGGATGCCCGGCTCGCGGAGGAAGGCACGGGGACATCTCATCACCCACGCGCACCGCCGACGTCGGCCGCCCCCGGTCCGTCGGCCTTCGCTGCGGCGTCGGACGGTGCGGCGGGCGCGAAGTGCGGGTTGGCGACGTACGGTCCGAGCGGCATGCCGTACTCCATCGGCTGCGCGCCGCGGATGTACCGGCGGTCGATGCCCCCGGGGAACAGCACTTCCTCCTGGTCGGGGAAGGGCGAGGCAAGGCCGAGGGTGGCGTTCACGTCGATGCCGCCGGGGACCTGGATGTCGTAGCGCCAGCGGTAGCGGTGGTACAGGGCGTGGGCGCCCATCGGGTTCGCGCGGGCGCTGTCGCGCACGTAGTGACGGTTCGCGGTCGTGCTCGCGAAGACGGTGGTGGGGACCAGGGAACTGCCCCCGTAGACGTGGTCGAGGAGGTGCACCATGTCGGGGCCGTACGCCCTGAGGCCCACGCCGAAGACCCGCTCGGGCCCGTCGGGACTGAAGCGGAACAGGGGGCCGTCGTGGTCGCGCCACAGTGCGTCGGGGAGCTTGCTGCCCGCCAGTGCGGCCGGGTCGGCGGCGACGGTGGCGGGGTCGACGGGCGGAGCGCTGCTCACCGGCCCGGTGGCGGGCCAGACGACCGGCACGGGCGGGGGACCGTCCTCGGTGCCCGTGTGCGGCTCCGTCAGCAGGCGGGAGGAGGCGACGAGTCCGCGGCCGGGCAGGTACCAGTCCCACGCAGGGCCGTCGGAGTACACCCTCCCGGCCATGTCGGTGACACCACCGGCGGACGGGCCGTCCGAGGTGTACTCGCCGCGCAGTCCGAGGGACGGTATCTCGGCCACGAACACGTGGAACTCCGCGTCTTCCTGGCCGTAACCCCACACCGTGTGGCGGTCGGTGGCGGAGGCCACGGGGAAGGCCTCCAGGGTCTCCGCGAACCGCTCGTCGAACCGCCCGTCCACCGAGTAGGGCCCCGCCGGGCCCGCAGCGGCTGCTCCGGCGTCCGGATCGGTGGCGGGGCTCGCGTTCCACTCCGGGTTCCGCACCACGTCCGTGGCGGACGGCCCGGCGGACGGCAACTGCGGCACGGTCCTGCGCCAGACGCCCGGGCTGGGTGCCTCCGGCTGGGTCGCGCCGTCCTCGGGGACAGCCGGCGCATCGTCGTGGCTCCACACCGTCCGGTCGTTCGTGAGGGAGAAGTGCTGCTGGTCGCGCAGCTCCCCCGAGCCGAGACCGGGCACGAGGAGGACCACGGGGCGGTGCCGGCCGATCAGCGGCAGCTCCGGGTCGGACTCCAGCAAGGCGTAGAACTCCCGCACGCCGACCTGCACGGTGCCACCGGTCAGGTGCAGGACCACGGCACCGGCGGTGTTCGTCTCCGCCGACACGAAGTACGGGGCGACGGCGCCCTCCTGGGCCCACGGGGCGGAGTCAGGCGAGCCGGCGTCCGGAGCGGTGAACGGGCGCTGGAGCTCCGGCCCGCCGGGGGTCGGCGCGGGGCCCCAGTCGCGGCCCTGGAGGGGGCCGCCGGGCGCACGCATCCGGCTCCCCTCGGCGAACGCCCCCATCGTCTCCAGGTGGAAGACGGCCAGCTCGTCCGGGTGGCCGGATGTACGTCCGGCGGCGAAGGCCTGCTCGGTCAGCTCCCGCAGCCGGGCCTCCGCGGCCGCGTCCCACGCGGTGCCGGCGGGCAGGTGGAGCACCGCACGTCCCCTCTCCTCCCGCTCCGCCGGGGAAGCGGCGTCGAGCAGCCGTGCCGCGCCGGTCATCGCCCACAGCGCGCGGGCGTAGGCGCGCCGGGTGAGCGGTCCGGTGGGCATCCGCAGCACCGGCCGGACCGCGCCGTCGCCACCGTCGGTGAGCCGGCCGGACGCGGCCCGCAGTGCGGGCACGTCCCATACGTCGGTGAGCGCGGCGTCCCCCGGCGCGGCCAGGGCCCGGTCGAGCACGGCCTCGAAGTCGGCCGGCCCCGGTGCGGCTCCCCCGTCGGGCGCCGGTACGAGGAGCTGCCACAGCTCCATGCGCAGCGGGGTGTACCCGCTCAGCGCCGGGTCGTTCGCCCGCAGGGTCTCCAGCGCACCGATGCCGCGCAGCAGCCGCTCGTAACGGCCGCCCGGCACGCCGCGGTCGGCCTCGACGTCGTTGCCGAAGACCAGGCGCAGGGCCCGTGTCAGCCGCAGGGCGCGCGGCGCCTCGTCGTCCCAGGCGGGGAGACCGGCGGGACGCGGCAGGGGGCGCAGGCCGGCCGCCTCGGCCAACTCGGCTGTCGCACCGACCGGTTCGGGCAGGAAGGTCTCCATCCGCGCCAGGGTGCCTTCAGGCGTCGCCGCGAGCAGCCGCACGGAGTCGTTGTAGCCGGTCCTGCCGGTGGCGGCGGTGGTGGTGCGCCCGCTGTGGTTGGCGGCGTGCTGCGCGAGCGCCACCTCCTCCAGGGGGTCCTCGACGAGCGGGGCGGGCCTGATGAGGGACTGGCTGCGCAGCGGGTCACCGGCCACGGCGCCGTAGCAGCTCGCGACGTGCAGGGCGTCCCCGGCAGCCCGCGCGACGACCTCGGGCAGCCCGCCGATGTAGCGCCCGCCGTCCTCGGCGCCGAGCAGCAGGACGCGGCCGTCCTTGCCGGCCAGCTTCAGGCCTCCGGGGACCCCGTGGGCGTGGAAGGTGTAGACGGACGCCTCGGGGTCCGGGGCGGTCTCCTCGGCGCCGACCGTGTGGAAGGCGTCGCCGACGCGGACCACGTGTGTGCGCTCCCGCATGCCCCGGTACAGCCTCAGCCGCCGCTCCCGCAGCCGCCTGCGGCCGTCGTCCGGCATCGACTCGCGGCCCTCGAAGCGGTGGTCCGCCCCGACCAGCGGCCGGGTCTCCACGTCGCTGTCCCGGAACCGGACGCCGTCCACCGTGACCCACTCGCGGTCCTCGGCCCGAGTGGCACCGTCCGACGGAGGGTCGAACGGCACCCAGTCGCCGTACGCGTCGTCGGGGTCGGAGTCGACGAGCGAGGGTACGGAGGCGACCGGCCCGGTGGCCGTGGCACCGGGATCGCCCTCGGCGCCGGTGACACGGCCGTCGCCGCTGGGGGCCCAGACCCTGCGGCCCAGCCGCTCCGCCGCGGCCCGCGCCAACGGCCCGTACTGCGCACCCGCGTACGGGCTCACCAGCACCACCGGAACGTCGCGGGGCAGCGAGGCCAGCACGGGATCGGCGGCCAGGAGGTCTGCCAGCGCCTGCGGACCGAGCTCCCGGCCGTCGGCGAACAGGGCCTCGTCGTAACCGGCCTCGGCCGCCACCACGTACGCCGCCTCGCCCCAGGGTGACGCCCCTTCGGAGACCGTCCGCAGTTCGCCGCCCCGTTGTTCCTGGAGCCGGATCCGTGCGGGGTCGACGCGTCCGACGCCGGTTCCGGTCCAGTCGCGGCCGCGCGGAGCGCCCTGGGCGTCGGTCAGCAGTGTGGCTTCGGCCAGCAGCGGGTCCGACGCGGCGTCGACGGCGCCCACGGACCGGAGCGAGTCGGTGGACGGCGACTCGGACAGGGCCGGGCGCCGGGCGCCCCGGCCGGTGGACCGGGGTACCGGCGCGGGGAGCGTGCGGGGCGCGTCCCCGGCGGAGGTGTAGCGGACCGGGCGCGTCTCGTGCCAGACGTCGGCCGTCGGCACGCTCCCGGCGACGGCCGAGTCGCGCAGGTCCAGCACCGGCTGTCCGGAGCCGCCGGCCGCCGACAGGTCCGCGGGGAAGTCGGTCCACCAGACGGAGCGGCCCAGCCGCTGGGCGAGCCGGTGGGCGACGTCCCCGGCGTCGGCGGGCGGTCCCGAGAACGCCAGGACCACGGGGGTGGTCAGTTCCCGGCGCATCAGTCTCAGGTCGTTCGCCAGCATCTCCGCGAACTCGCGGGTCGGCACACTGGACGTCTCGCCGTCGTAGGACAGGCGGAGGAGGTCGGGGTCGTGCGGGTCCGGGGCGACGCGCACCAGGTACGGGACCGGCGTGTCCGTCCCCTGCTTCCACGGTGCGTCCAGCACTCCGGCGGGGGTGCGGAACCGCGCCAGGTCCACGTCCGACGGCATCGGTACGCCGGTGAAGTCGCGGCCGCCCCCGTGTGCGCCGTCCTGAACCGTGCGCAGGCCGGTGGTGGTGTACACCCCGGACTCCTCCAGGGCGTATGCCGCCGCCGCGTCCGGGTCGGACGCGTCGCGGCCCACCGCGAAGGCGCGGGTGACCAGGTCGAGCGCCTCGTCGCGCTCCGCCCGGCCCGTCCGGGCGCCCGGGGGCAGGTGGAGGACCTGCGCGATGAACTCGTGCTGGTCGGGGTCGGTGTCGAGCAGCGTCTCCTCGGCCTTGACCCGGGCCCAGAAGATGCGTGACCGCTCGGTCACCCCGACCTCGTCGGGGTCGATGTCCAGGGCGGTCGAGGCCTCGTCCACGGGGTCGCCGTCCCGCATCCACTGTGCGGCGGCCTCCACCGCCGGCAGGTCCACGAAACCGACCAGCACGTCGCCGGGCCACAGGGACCACTGCTCGGCGGCAGCGGTCAGCGCACGGCGGGTGGCTTGCTGGTCCACTGCGGCGGAGCCGCCCGCGTGCGCCTCGGTCACCCGGCGCAGCAGGTCCAGCGTGAACGGGCCGGCCGCGTCGAAGTCCGAGTCGCTGCTCCACATGTGGTCCACCGCCGCCGCGCCGCGCAGCAGATCGCCGAAGTCGGGCGCGTCGTCGACCTCGTGCCCGAAGGTGAGCCGCAGCGCCCGCACCAGGCGCAGCGTCCTCTCGCGTGCCTCGTCCGTGACGGGTCCGCCGCCCGCGCGGTATCCGGCGGCCTCGGCCAGGCCGTCCAGTGCGGGGCCCGAGGGCTCGGGCCGGAACAGGTCCCAGGCCCGGTGGCGTCCCTGAGCGTCCGCGTACAGGGTGCGCATGTAACGGCCGCCGGCCGACCGCGCTCCCTGCGAGCTGTACGCCAGGCGAACGGTCCGTCCCGTGCTGTTCGCCAGGTGCTGTCCCATGGACACATCACGCAGCGGGTCGGGGACGAACGGGCCGGGGAAGGCGTCGCTCACGGTGTCCGGGGCCGGCACGGCGCTTCCCTTGGGCGCTCCGCTCCAGCAGACCACCATGTCGATCCAGTGGTCCTCGGGCAGGCTCGCCAGGCTCTTGCGGCGCTTGAGCCACGGCCCGGCCTCCCGCTCGTCGACCAGCCGGACGCCGCCGTCCCGCATCGCGAGTTGGAGGACGCCCGGTTCGCCGTGGATGTCCAGGCGGTAGGCGGTGTCCTCGGGGCCGGGGCGCGGCAGGTCGTGTTCCTGGGACGTCCCGCCCGTGGCGGGGTAGTGGTGCACGAACGTCGTCATCCGGTCGAAGTGGCGGCCTTCCTGCTCGAAGTGCTCGGCGTACTCGGCGGGGTGGTGCGAGGCCCGGCCGATCTGCTTCCCGGTCAGGGAGCTGACGATGGGCCGCGTCACCACTTCGCGGTGCCAGGCGGGTGCGTCGTCGTCGGGGTCGGGGGCCAGGCCGGGCACGCTCGCGATCCAGTCGCCCTGCGGGACGCCGGGCCGCCGGACGATGTCGATGGTGCTCGCCGCTCCGGGCGCCGAACTGAGCGTCACCTCGCCGCTGTGCGCCCACACCGTCCGTCCGGTGCGGTCCGCGAGCTTGCGCGGCAGGTCGAGGTAGGCGTCCGCGGCGAAGGGGATGGCCAGCACGAGGGGGGTCCCCTGCGCGAGCGTCTCCCCCGCCACGTCCGCCGCGACCAGCTCCACGAACTCGTCGACGTCCAGCTCGCGCGTCGAGCCGTCCGGCAGCCGTACCTCCACACGGTCGTGCGCCCCGGCGGCGGCCACGACGTACGGGGTGACGCCCTGCGGCCACGGGGTGCGCACGGTGTCGAGGATGTCGTACGTACCGGAGGGGTTGTCCTCCAGCACGTCACCACTGGCTGTGTCCAGCTCCGCGACGGCGTCGTCGTCCCAGTTGAGGCCCGGGACCCGGCGGCCCTGCACGGTGAAGTGGCGCGCGCGGCCGGGGGCTCGCACACCCAGCTCGGCCAGGTGGAAGGCGCCCAGGGCGGCGAGGCTCGTGGCCGCGCCGGCGGCCGTGGCCCGTTGCACCAGGGCGAACAGTTCCGCCGCCCGGTCCGGTCCGACGCCCGCGCCGGGGTCCAGGTGCAGCACTCGGCGGGCGAGCGCGTCGACGTCCAGCGGGCGGTCGCGCAGGGAGCGGTCACGGCGACGCAGGTTCTCCAGGGTCTGCATCGCTGCCGCGTCGGGCGGCTGGGTGATGCCGATCGTCGCCTGCCGGCCCAGCTCCGCGCGGGTCACGCCGTCGAGGGGCCCTGTGCCCACCCAGTCCTCGGGGGGCCGGGCCATGCTCCGCGCCCCGACCGTGAAGTCCTCGACGGTCAGGCGCGGTCCGCCGGCGGGCAGGTCCTGCTGGAGGTCGTCGAGGGCGCCGGCCAGCAGCCGCCGGAACAGGGTCCGCGCGGTCTGTGCGCGCCGCCTGGCCGCGGCGGCCTGCTCGTCACGGCGCGCGTCGGCGCCGTAGCCGGTGACGGCGACGCGTGGCAGCGACGCGCCCGCCCGCTGGTTGCGCAGCCCCGCGGCGGCCACCTGGGACGCCAGCAGGCGCAGGGTCTCCGTGCCCTCTGCGGACGGTGTCGTGATGCCGTGCGCGTACGCCACCAGGCTGCGCGTGGGCAGTGCGGGCGGCGGCGGGGCGGCCGGGGCCGTGTGGACGGGCGTGGTGGTCACGGATGCCGAGGTCGGCTCCACGCCCTCCATGGCGTCGGAGTCCGTCTCCACCCCCTGCATGGGGTCCCCGGCCGAGGAGCGGGCCTTCCCGGGGGAAGCCGTCGCGGCAGCGGCGCCGGTGGTCACCTCGTCCGTGTCCGCGGACGCCGTCCCGGCCGCCGGGCCGTCGCCGGCCGCGTCCCCCGGCATGCCGGACGGCGGAGCCGCGGGCAGGGGCGGATCGACCGGTCGGCGGCCCTCCTGGACCCCGCCCCGGTCGACGGGCCGCGCCTCGCGCCAGTCGGCGGCCGTCGGGCTGGTCAGTGTCATCAGCGAACCGACGAGCGTGGGCACCGTGACACCCGCGTCGTCCGTACCGGACAGCTCGACCGGGAAGGGGCTCCACCACACGCTGCGGCCGAGCCGCTGGGCCACCAGGTCCGCGACGCCGGGCGCGGGCCCGTCGAGACCGTCCAGGATGAGCAGGACGGGGGTCGTGAGGTCCTTGCGGCGCAACTCGGGGTCCGAGGCCAGCAGTTCGGCGAACTCGGCGGCCCGCACCTGGTACGTGGCGCCGTCGAAGGTCACATGGAGGTCGTTGCCGTCCTGCAGATCCACGGAGGCCCGCACCAGGTAGGGCACCGGCTTGGCCTTGCCGGAGGCGTCCTGTCCGGCCCACGGGGCGGCGACGACTCCGCTCGGCACCCGGAACGTGTCCAGTCCGGGCAGCAGAACTGCGGCACCGTCCTTCCAGTCGCGGCCGTCCCCCAGGGCGGACCCCATGGTCGTGGCCGCCGAGGCGTGCTCGAAGGCACCCCGCGTCTCCAGGTCGTACGCGGCCGCCGCGTCGACGTCGGCCATGTTCCGGCCCGCGGCGAACCCCCTGGTGAGCAGGGTCAGCGCCTCGCCGCGCAACGCCTCGTCCACCTCGACGGCGGGGTCGAGGTGGAGCACCCTGGTCGTGAGCGCGTCGGCGTCCTGGGCAGCGAGCAGTGTCTCCTCGGCCTTGACCCGCGCCCAGAACATCCGTGCCCGCCCCGCCGCGTCCACCTCGTCGGGACCGGAGAGCTTCAGCGCGGTGACGGCCGCCGTGTCCACCGCCGCGGTGTCGCCGAGCCAGCGGGCGGCCGAGTCGAGCACCGGCAGGTCCACGAAGCTGCTCACCGGCACGGACGGTCCGGACTGCCAGGCCTGTGCCGCCGCGGCCAGGACACGGCGGGTGACGTCCCGGTCCACCCCGGACGCGGCCTCGGGGTGGGCGGCGATCACCCGGCGCAGCAGGTCGTGCGAGAACGGTCCCGTCGGGCCGAGGTCCGGATCGGCGTGCCACATGTTGACGACCGCGGCGGCTCCGCGGATCAGGGTCGTGAAGTCGTCCGCGTCCTCCACGTCCTGCCCGAGGAGCAGCCGCACGGCCCGCACCAGGCGCAGCAGCGCGGCACGGCTCTGCGGCGACGCGTCACCCTCGAACCCGGCCAGTTCCGCGAGCCGGTCGAGTTCGGCCTCGTCGGGCTCCGGACGGCGGGTCTCCCACCACCACTGGCGGCCGCTCGCGTCGGTGAACAGCACCCGGACGGGGTCGTCCTGGTAGGTGAAAGCGCCCTGGAGGGCGTAGGAGAGGCGCACCGTGCGCCGCGTCTCGTTCGCGAGGTGCTGCCCCAGGGAGAGGGCGTCGTCGGCGAGCGGATCGGCGGCGAACGGCACGGCGAAGGAGTGGCCGACCTGGGAGAGGTCCTGCGTGGTGCCGTCCTGCGGGGTCGAGGAGTAGCAGACCACCATGTCGAGCCAGTGGTCGGCGGGCCGGCTCGACAGGCTCTTGCGCCGGCGCAGCCACTCGCCCGCCTCGTGCCGGTCCGCCGTCCTCGACCCTCCGTCGGCCAGCGGCAGCACCAGCCGCCCCGGCAGGCCGTGGCCGGCCAGGTGGTACGCCTTGTCCTTCGGCCCCGGGTCGTCCAGCGGGAGCTTCGCGGAGTACGTCCCGGTGGCGGGGTCGTAGTGGACGTACAGCGTCATCTGGTCGAGGCGGCTGAAGTTGTGCTCACGCGTCCCGGCGAGTTCGCCGGGCGTGTGCAGGCTGCGGCCGATCTGCTCTCCGGTCAGCGCGCTGACGACGGGCTGGGTCAGTACGTCACGGTGCCAGTCCGGTGCGCCGTCGTCGGTGTCGGGCGCGAGGCCGGGCCGGACCGGGAACCAGGAGCCGTGCGGCAGTCCGTCCTGCCGGATCACGGCGATGGTGCCCGCCCCGGCCGGGTCGGGGTTGCGTCGAGCCTGGCCGCTGTGGACCCATACGGTGCGGCCCGTCCGGTCGGCGAGCGTGCGCGGCAGGTCCAGGTACCGGTCGCCGGCGAAGGGGACGGCGAGCACGATCGGGGTGTCGGCCGGGAGGGCCCGCAACGCCGGGTCGGCGGAGACCAGTTCGGCGAATTCGGCGGCGTCGAGGTCCTGGGCCGTACCGTCGGGCAGCCGCACCGTCACCGTGTCGTGGCGCCCGTCGGCCAGCACGGCGTACGGGGTCTCGCTCCACGTCCACGGGGCGAAGTCGGTGATGCCCGTCGACTCGAAGCCGCCGGACCCGTCCGGCCGGAGGCCCTCGATGAACATGCTGTCCAGTTCGACGACGTCGGATCCGGCCCAGTTCAGGCCTGCCACCCGGGTCCCGCCCACGGTGACGTGCCGGGTGCGGTCCGGGGCGAGGACGCCCTGCTCCTCGAGGGAGAACGCCGTGAGGGACGCCAGGCCGCCGGCCCGCCCGGCCGCGAGTGCCCGCCCGACCGTCGTATACAGGTCGCGGCGCATCTCGGGGTCGACGAGGACGGACGGGGCGAGGTGGAGGACGCGGCGGGCGACCGCGTCCACGTCGAACGTCCCGGTGCGCAGCTCCGGGTCGTCGCGGCGTGCCGCGTCCAGGGCCTCGACCGCCGCCGCGTGCCCGGGCGACGTGACGGCGATGGTGGCCTGGCGGCCCAGGTCCGCGCGGCTCACCGTCTCCGCCAGGCCGGTGATGCCGCCCTGGCCGGGCAGGCGCGCCCGGCCACGCTGAGTGATCTTGAAGTCCTTCGGGGTCAGCCGGGTCCGCCCCGCCGGCAGGTTCGTCTGGAGGGCGCGCAGCGCGTCGTCGAGCTTCCGGACGAACAGGTCGTACGCGGTCCGGGCACGCTGGTCACCCCGCTGCCGGGCGGCCTGTTCCCGCTCCTGCGCGGTTCCGGCCC
>Ga0247818_10002054_pt1 | contig 13010 bp, 10 predicted proteins | sample 13C_Glucose_Day1_FD_192424 | JGI IMG/M metagenome (GOLD analysis project Ga0247818, IMG submission 192424) | Soil microbial communities from agricultural site in Penn Yan, New York, United States - 13C_Glucose_Day1 | ecosystem: Environmental > Terrestrial > Soil > Agricultural land | place...
GGCTGGTCGCCGCCGGCCAGCCACCGCAGCCGCAGCAGCTCGGCGTCGGCCCGGGCCGCCCAGGCGAACGCCTCCGGTCCGCCGGTGCCCTCGGCGGCCGACCGCACCCAGACCTCGCGCGCCACGGCCGCCAGCTCCTCCCCGCGTTCGAGCAGCCGGCGGCGCTCGACGGTCGTCGCCCGTGCCGCGTGCGAGGCGAGCTGTCCGAGGAGCAGCGCGCTGGCCCGGAGCCGGGCCTGGAAGCCGGGGCGCCAGAGCCGGGTGAGGAGGTCGACCATCTCGTCGTGGATCGCGACGGCGCCGTCGAGGTCACCGGCGTCCCCGCGCAGGTCGATGGCCGCGGTGGCGCTGAGCAGAGCGATCAGCCCCTCGGTCTCCCACCAGCGCCGCGTCCGGGGCAGCACGTCCAGCGCCGAAGTCTCGCCACGGCCGGCAGCGACGTAGAGCAGTGCGGCGTCGAGCAGGGCCCTGGCCATCAGGGGCGCCTCGTCGCCGCCTCGGGCGAGGATCTGCTCGGCCTGCGCCCAGTCCCCGAGCTCGTAGGCGGCGATGCCGCCCAGCAGCCTGCACTCGAGGGCGTAGGGGGCCCACTCGCGCCCCTCTGCCCTCGCCCGGGAGGCCCCGAGACGGTAGACCTCAACCGCTGGGGAGAGTCGCCCGGCCCGGTGGTGCAGCGACCCCAGGTGGTGCAGGGCCCTGATCTCGGCGGCGGTGCCCCGCACTGCCGGGTCGGCAAGGATCCGCTCGAGGGCCTGCTGCGACTCCTCGGGGTTGCCGGTGCGTTCGCGGACCTTCGCCACGACGACGCGCACCTCGTCGGCCACGTCTCGCAGGCCGGCCTGCTCCGCCAGGGCGATCGCCTCGTCGCCGGCCCTGGTCGCCTCGTCGTCGCGTCCGCGATCGGCCAGAGCCTGGGTGTGTGCTCCGAGCAGGCGGGCGCGCAGCGCGCCGTCTCCCTCCGTACCCAGGAGCTCGAGGGCCTCCTTCGTCACGGCAAGGGTGTCGAGGGGGTTCTCCGTCAGCCGTGCGGTGGTGGCCACGACGCCCAGCAGCTCGGCCCGGGCGGCGGGGTCAGCCGTGCGGGGTCGGTGGTCGAGCCGGTCCTGCAGCAGCTCGACGGCCTTGTAGGCGCGTCCGGTGCCCGTGGCGGCGGCCGCCGCCCGCAGGGTGACGGAGTCGGCGGCGGGGTGTTCGTCCGGGAGCAGGGCCAAGGCCTGCTTGAAGTGTCGCCAGGCCTCCTCGGGGCCTCCGACGGCCATGGCGGCGTCGCCCGCCCGGACGCTCGCGTCAAGGGCCTCGTCGCGGTGGCCGGCGGCCAGGGCGTGCCGTGCGAGGTCGGCCCAGGTCCCCAGCGAGGGGTCAGCGGCGAGCGCAGCGGCGTAGCGTTCGTGGGCCCGCACCCGCTCCCCCGGCAGCAGGTCGTCGTAGACGGTCTCGGCGAGGAGCGCGTGGCGGAAGGCATAGCCCCCGGCATCGGTGGGCACGAGCACGTGGTGCTCGACAGCGTCGCGGATGGCGGCGTCGAGCGCGCCGCCGGGGAGGTCGACCACGCAGGACAGCAGACGGTGGGACACCTGGCGACCGGCGGCCGCGGCGAGCCGGACGACCTGCTGTCCGGCGTCGTCGAGCTGCTCGAACCGGACCAGGAGAAGGCGCGAGAGGTCTTCGGTCGACCCTGGTCGGCCCAGGGCGGAGGCGGCAGCGAGCTCCTCGGCGAAGAAGGCGTTGCCCTCGGCACGCTCGACCACGGCCTGTACCTCGGACTCGCCCAGCTCGCCGCCGCGCAGCCCGCGGACGAGCTCACGTACGTGCTGGTCGGCCAGGGGCGCGAGGTCGAGGCGCTGCACCGAGGCCAGGCGGGCCCAGTGGGCCAGCGTCGCGCGCAGCGGGTGCCGGCGGTGCAGGTCGTCGCTGCGGTAGGAGGCGACGAGCGAGACGGGGCCCTCGAAGCCCCTGGTGAAGAGCAGGGTCAGCAGATCGCGGGAGGACTGGTCGGCCCAGTGGACGTCCTCGACCACCACCAGCACGGGGCCCTGACGGGCCAGGTCCTCGAGGGCGGCGTGCACCGCCTCGACGAGGTCGGCACGGTCGAGGGCGGCGGGCTCGGCCAGGCCGCCGCCGCGGCGACGGCTGGGGAACAGGCGGGCCAGGTGGGGGTAGGCCGCGACGATGGTGTCGACCTGCTCGGGCGCGGTGGCCTCGAGTCGGCCCAGCATCTCGGTGAACGGCAGGTAGGGAAGCGAGCTGCCCGCCTCACCCAGGCAGTGCCCCACGAGGACGCGCCACCCCCCGACTCGCGCGTGCGCGGCCAGCTCGGTGAGCAGCCTGGTCTTGCCGATGCCGGCATCACCCGACAGGACGACCATGCCGGTGCGGCCCGTGCCCGAGGCACCTTCGAGGGCATCGAGGCCGAGCAGGCGCGACAGGCGGTCGCAGTCGTCTTCGCGGCCCACGAAGAGGCCGCCAGCAGGGGCATCCAGTGGCACGCCGCAAATTATGTCGGAGTGCTCTGACATTGGAGCCTGCTGGCGGCCTGTCCCGGCCTGTGTCGCCGGATGCGGCGTCAGAGTTGTCGTCGGCAGCGGTGCCAGAGGGGTCGTCGGCAGCGCCGTCGGGAGTGTCGCCGTCATGGGACAGGTGGCGGCCGGTCAGGCGGGCCGCACCTGCGTGGTGTGGCGGTGCGGCAGCCTCACGTGCAGGCGCTCGGTCCACCCGTGCCCGTGGCGGCGGCTGGCGGCCACCCGGCCCGCTGCGGGCGCGAAGAGCTCCTTGCGGTAGGCGAGCTCGGCGGCGACGAACAGGGGGTCTGGGTACATGGTGTGCTCCTCGTCTGGTGGCCGCGGGCTGTCCGCGACCTGGTCTGCGTCTCTTGGTGGTGATGTCGTCAACACTGCTCGTCTGAGGCGGCCCGCCACATTGGGCTCATGCCCTATCTCTGCGGCGCCGGCTCTCCCGAACGACCTCAGATCCCTGGACGGGGCCTCAGGCCGGGCGCAGCGTGCCGGTGGTCCGGCGCGGACGGCTCGGGCGCCAGGTCGGCCACTGCAGCCGGCGGTGCCTGCGGTGCGGGTGGAGCGACGAGCCGGAAAGGCTCTCTCGCTTCCAGCTCAGCTCGGCGGCTACGGCGAGGGGGTGTGTGGTGAGGTTCATCGGGGACTCCTTCGTGGTGATGTCCCAACGGTGCGCTTCTGAGGTGGCCGCGCACATGGGGAAAGTGCCCACTGCTGGGCGGCCCCGAACGGCCTGCTGTGACCTAAGGCGGCTCAGGCGGCCAGGGCCGGGCCCTGCGCAGGGAACAGGCGCCGCAGACCTACACTCACCGGGTGCCCGCTGCCGTCGCCGTGACCGACCTCCGCAAGCAGTTCGGATCCGTGGTCGCCCTCGACGGCGTCACGTGGGAGGCAGAGGCCGGACGGGTCACGGCGGTTCTGGGACCCAACGGCGCGGGCAAGACGACCATGGTCGAGTGTTGCGAGGGCCTGCAGCGCCCCGACTCCGGCACGGTGCGGGTGCTGGGGGCCGACCCGTGGAACGCACCGGCGGAGCACCGCGCTTGCGTGGGGGTGATGCTCCAGGACGGCGGGCTCCCCAACGCCGCACGCCCCGTCGCCCTGCTCCGACACCTGTCCCAGCTGTATGCCGCGCCCAGACCTGTCGACGCCCTCGCCGCCCAGCTCGGCATCGACCGCTTCGCCCAGACGACGGTGCGCAGGCTGTCCGGCGGACAGCGCCAGCGCGTCGCGCTCGCGGCCGCCCTGGTCGGTGCGCCAGACGTGGTCTTCCTCGACGAGCCCAGCGCCGGCCTGGACCCCCATGCCCGGCTCGATGTCTGGGACCTCGTGCGGTCCGTGGCCTCCGAGGGGGCGGCCGTCGTGCTCACCACGCACTCGTTCGAGGAGGCCGAGCGGATCGCCGACGAGATCGTCATCGTCGCCGAGGGCCGGGTGGTCGCTGACGGCAGCCTGGCGGAGATCACCTCCGGCCGCTCCCTCGAGCACGTCTACTTCGACCTGACCCGCAGGAGCGCCCGATGAGCACCACGACCAGCAGCCGGGCGGCGACCGTCCCCCGGCGGGTGGCGGCCCAGGCGCGTTTCGAGACCCTGACCATGCTGCGCAACGGCGAGCAGCTGCTGGTCGCCGTCGTCCTGCCGGCGATGGTCCTCGCCGGGTTGGTGGCGACCTCGTTCGTCCCCCTCGGGCCGGGGCGCCGGGTCGACCTCGCGGTGCCCGGGGTCCTCGCCCTGTGCGTGATCTCCTCGGCCTTCACCGGTGTGGCCATCCAGACCGGGTTCGACCGGCGCTACGGCGTCCTGCGCCTCCTGGGTGCCAGCCCGTTAGGACGCTCCGGGCTGCTGGCCGCCAAGGCGGTCGCCGTCCTCTGCGTGGTGGCCCTGCAGTTCGCGGTGATCGGGGGTCTGGGCCTGGCCCTGGGCTGGGAGCCGCAGTGGACCGGCATACCGGCTGCGCTGGTCTCCGCCCTGCTGGGCACGTGGGCCTTCGTGGCCCTGGCCCTGCTCCTGGCGGGCACGGTGCGCGCCGAGGGCGTCCTGGCGCTGGCCAACCTCGTGTGGGTGCTGCTGCTCGCGATGGGCGGGGTCGTCGTCGCCTCGTCGGAGCTGCCCGGCACGCTGGGCCCGATCGTCGAGCTGCTGCCGTCGGGTGCTCTCGGTGACAGCCTGAGGGCCGCGCTGCTGCACGGTCAGGTGCGGGTCGGCGAGTGGCTGGTGATGCTGGTCTGGGCGGTCGCCGCCTCGGTCCTGGCGTCACGGCTCTTCCGCTGGAGTGACTGACCTTCACCAGCGTCCTGCGGAACGACCACGCGGTCGCCGCGATCAGCGCACCCCCGGTGAGCCAGCAGGGCTCGTTCCCCCACCTCCTCGGGGTGCGGCCCTGTCCTGAGCCGCTCTGTCCTGACGGTCTCTGGCGGGCAAGGCCGCCCACCTGCCGCGAGCCGCGGCTGCGTACCCTCGTGACGTGACCTCAGCACCTCCCGCCACCGCGCCGGCCAGCCGCACGGCAGCGACCAGCCCGTGGCTCCCCCGCATCCTCCTGGCCAACCTCGTCCTCGAGGTGCTGATCGTCGTGACCGGAGGTCTCGTCCGGCTGACCGGCAGCGGCCTGGGGTGCCCGACCTGGCCGGAGTGCGTCCCCGGCAGCTATGTGCCCGTGCGCGAGCAGGCCGAGGGCATCCACCGGTTCATCGAGTTCGGCAACCGCACCCTGACGGGAGCGGTCGGCTTCGGCGCACTGCTCGTGCTGTATGCCGTGTGGAAGTGGGCGGGACGACGCCGGGACCTCATGGTGCCGGCCTGGCTGGTCCTCGCCGGTGTGGTGACCCAGGCGGTGCTCGGTGGCATCACGGTGCGGACCGGTCTCCACCCGGCCACGGTCTCGGCCCACTTCCTGGTCTCGATGGTGCTGGTCGCGGCGTCTGCCTACATCGTCTTCCGCGCCCAGGAACCGCCCGGCGACCGTCCGCTCGCGGTGCATCCGCTGGTCGAGCGCCTCGCGTGGGTCGCCTGCGCGGTCGCCTCCGTCGTGCTCCTGCTCGGCACGGTGGTGACCGGCTCCGGGCCCCACTCCGGCGACGCCGACGAGCCCGCGCGCTTCGGCTTCGACCCGCGCACCATCTCGTGGCTGCACGCCGACGCCGTGATGCTCTTCATCGGCCTCGTCGTCGCCGTCTGGGTCGCCGCCCGGCTCTCCGCCTCGTCGCGCCGGGCCCCCGACGCGTGGCGTGCCGTCCTGCTGGTGACGCTGGCCCAGGGACTCATCGGCTACGTGCAGTACCTCACCGACCTGCCCGAGGTGCTCGTCCTGGCGCACATGCTGCTCGCCTCTCTCCTCGTCGTCGCCCTCACGGCGGGAGTCGTCCGGCTCCGCGCCAGCGCGTCATGACCCGGGCCTGCTTTCCAGCTCGGTCCACTCGGGGCATGCTGGGCCCATGCTGAGGGGGATCTCGTTCAAGACCCGGGCCAAGATGGCGGCGGTGGCCGCGGTGCTGGGTCTGCTCGTCTGGGCGGACGCGCGCGTGCAGGAGTGCACCGCCTACGGCCAGAGCCCCGGCGGCGCGGTCCTGCCTGGCGAGCTCGCCAGCCACGAGGTCATCTGCACGGCTCGCTGAGGCCACGGGCCAGGGGCGACAGGCCGGACCAGCACCTGCGTTCGACGGTCAGCGCAGCGGCAGGTGGACCAGCGGGTCGACCGCGACCGCGAGGAAGAGGATCGCGACGTAGCTGATGGAGAAGTGGAACAGCCGCATGGGACGCAGGACCTTCGGGCCCTCCCCCGCCTTCGCCGCCGCCTGCAGGCGGTGCGCCTCGGCGATGAAGAGCGCCCCGGTCACGACTGCCGTGACGAGGTAGATCCAGCCCATCGGTGCCACCGGCACCAGCAGCAGCGAGGCCGCCACCATGGCCCAGGAGTAGGCCACGATCTGGCGGGCCACGACGACGAACTTCTCCACCACGGGCAGCATCGGCACGTGGGCCGCGGCGTAGTCGTCCTTGAACCTCATGGACAGGGGCCAGTAGTGCGGCGGGGTCCAGAAGAAGATGACGAGGAACAGGATGACCGCCGACCATCCCACCGAGCCGGTCACGGCCGACCAGCCGATGAGCACCGGCATGCACCCGGCCGCGCCGCCCCACACGATGTTCTGCGCCGTCCGGCGCTTGAGGATCATCGTGTAGCCCACGGCATACATCGCAATGGCGCCCAGGGAGAGGGCCGCTGACAGCAGGTTGACCTGCCACGCGAACCAGAGGGTCGACACCACCGCCAGCACGACGCCGAAGATGACGCCGTTGCGCGGGGTGATCTCGCCGGTCACCATCGGCCGGTTGCTCGTGCGGTGCATCTCGGCGTCGATGTCGCGGTCGTAGACACAGTTGAAGGTGTTGGCCGCGCCGGCGCTGAGCGTACCGCCGACCAGCGTCGCCACGATCTGCCACAGGGGTGGGATGCCGCGCTGGGCAAGGAACATGACCGGAACCGTGGTGACGAGCAGGAGCTCGATGATGCGCGGCTTCGTGAGCGCGATGTAGGCGCCCACCGTGCGCTTCCACCCCCGGGACGGGGACGCGGAGATCCGGGCAGACGGATCGAGAGCGGTCACAGCGTCCTTTGCGGGTGGTGCGGGAACATCGGGAATCCCCGTCAGTCTAGCCCGGCCGGGGAGGTGCCCGGAGGACGGGACTGCGTGCGACGCGGGTCACGTCCGCCACTAGGCTCGGGCCTGTTGTCGTGCCCCTCCCAAAGGAGACATGTACCCGTGACCACCACACGCACTGCCAAGTCTGCGGCCGTTCGGGGGCGCGACGCCTCCCTTCCCAAGCCTGTCGCACGAAAGGCGGGCTGGTCGGACCTCGACGTCCGCGCCGTCGACACGGTCAGGGTCCTGGCTGCCGACGCGGTCCAGAACGTGGGCAACGGCCACCCTGGCACGGCCATGAGCCTGGCGCCCGCGGCCTACCTGCTCTACCAGCAGGTGATGCGCCACGACCCCGCCGACCCGCAGTGGCTGGGACGCGACCGCTTCGTGCTCTCCTGCGGCCACTCCAGCCTGACGCAGTACATCCAGCTGTTCCTCGCGGGCTACGGCGTCGAGCTCGACGACCTCAAGGCGCTTCGCACCTGGGGCTCGGCCACGCCGGGCCACCCCGAGGTCAACCACACGCCCGGTGTCGAGATCACCACCGGTCCGCTGGGCTCCGGCCTGGCCTCGGCCGTCGGCATGGCCTTCGCCCAGCGCCGCCAGCGGGGGCTGTTCGACCCGGACGCCAAGCCGGGCGAGAGCCCCTTCGACCACCACATCTGGGTGCTCGCCTCCGACGGCGACATGATGGAGGGCGTCTCCCACGAGGCCTGCTCGCTCGCCGGCCACCAGGAGCTCGCCAACCTCACGGTCGTCTACGACGCCAACCAGATCTCCATCGAGGACGACACCGACATCTCGTTCTCCGAGGACGTCGCCAAGCGCTTCGAGGCCTATGGCTGGGACGTCGTCGACGTCGACTGGCGCCAGGACGGCAACGGCCAGACCTACGTGGAGAACGTCGACGCGCTCCACACCGCGCTCGAGCGGTCGAAGAAGTCCAAGCGCCCCACCCTGGTCGTCCTGCACACGATCATCGCGTGGCCGGCCCCCACCAAGCAGGACACCGGCAAGTCGCACGGGTCGGCCCTCGGTGGTGAGGAGGTGGCCGCCACCAAGGAGCTGCTCGGCTTCAACCCGAAGAAGTCCTTCGAGGTCGACCGCGCCGTGCTGTCGCACACCCGCAAGGCCAAGGCCCGCGGCAAGGCCGCGCACAAGGCGTGGGACAAGACGTATGCCGCGTGGCGCCGGGCCAACGCCGAGCGCGCCGAGCTGCTGGACCGCCTGACCGCCGGCGAGCTGCCGCAGGGCCTGGACCGGGCCCTCCCGGTGTTCCCTGCCGACAACGAGAAGGGTCTGGCCACGCGGGCCGCCTCGGGCAAGGTGCTGGCCGCCATCGCCGAGGTCATGCCCGAGCTGTGGGGCGGGTCTGCAGACCTCGCCGAGTCGAACAACACCACCATGGAGGGCGCCGAGTCGTTCATCCCCAAGGGCAAGCAGACCCGCGAGTGGAAGGGCGGCCCCTACGGCCGGACCCTGCACTTCGGTGTCCGCGAGCACGGCATGGGCATGATCCTCAACGGCATCGCCCTCGAGGGGCTGACCCGCCCCTACGGCGGGACGTTCCTCGTGTTCTCCGACTACATGCGTCCCGCGGTGCGGCTCGCCGCCATCCAGCAGCTGCCCGTGACGTTCGTCTGGACCCACGACTCCATCGGCCTCGGTGAGGACGGCCCGACCCACCAGCCGATCGAGCACCTCGCCGCGCTGCGCGCCATCCCGGGTCTCGACGTGATCCGCCCGGCGGACGCCAACGAGACGGCTGCCGCCTGGCGCGCGCTGCTGGGGCACCGTGACCGCCCGGCCGCGCTGGCGCTGACGCGCCAGGCCGTTCCGGTCTACGACCGCAAGGAGTTCGCCAAGGTCGGGGGCGTCGCCAAGGGCGCCTACATCATGGCCGAGGCCTCGACCGGCACGCCCGACGTCATCCTCATCGCCACCGGCTCTGAGGTGCAGCTCGCCGTCGAGGCGCGGAACACCCTCGAGAAGCAGGGTGTTGGCACGCGTGTGGTCTCCATGCCGTGCCGTGAGTGGTTCGACCAGCAGAGCGCGGCCTACCGCGAGAAGGTGCTGCCCCGGGCCGTCCGGGCGCGCGTGAGCGTCGAGGCTGGTGTCCCGCAGGGCTGGCGCGAGGTCGTCGGCGACGCCGGTGAGGTCATCGGCATCGACCACTACGGCGCGTCCGCGGACTTCGCCACGCTCTTCAAGGAGTTCGGCTTCACCACCCAGGCGGTCGTCGCGGCCGCCAAGAGGTCCATCAAGACCGCGAAGGGAAACTGACGAATGACTGAGAACCCAGCACTGAAGGCACTTTCCGAGGCCGGCGTCTCCGTCTGGCTCGACGACCTGTCGCGCCAGCGCATCCAGAGCGGCAACCTGCAGGAGCTCATCGACACCAAGGGCGTCGTCGGCGTCACCACCAACCCCTCGATCTTCCAGCTCGCCCTCGCCGAGGGGAACGCCTACGACGAGCAGGTCGGCAGGCTTGCCGCCGAGGGCAAGACGGTCGATGACACGGTGTTCGTCCTCACCACCGAGGACGTCCGCAACGCCTGCGACATCATGCGCCCCGTCTACGACGCCACCGAGGGCGTCGACGGCCGCGTGTCGATCGAGGTCGACCCGCGGTTGGCGCACGACACCGCCGCGACCGTCGAGGCCGCCCGCCTGCTCTGGACGACCGTGGACCGGCCCAACGTGTTCATCAAGATCCCCGCGACGGTGGAGGGGCTGCCCGCCATCTCGCAGGTGCTCTCCGAGGGCATCAGCGTCAACGTGACCCTGATCTTCTCCCTCGACCGCTACCGCGGCGTCATGAACGCGTTCCTCACCGGGCTCGAGCAGGCCCGCGAGGCTGGCCGCGACCTGCGCGAGATCGACTCTGTCGCCTCGTTCTTCGTCTCCCGCGTTGACACGGAGGTCGACAAGCGCCTCGACGCGATCGGCACCGAGGAGGCGCTGTCGCTCAAGGGCCGGGCCGGCGTGGCCAACGCCCAGCTCGCCTACCAGGCGTTCGAGGAGGTCTTCTCCACTCCGCGCTGGCGCAACCTCGCCGACGACGGCGCCCACGTGCAGCGTCCGCTGTGGGCCTCGACCGGCGTGAAGAACCCCGAGTACTCCGACACCCTCTACGTGTCCGAGCTCGTCGCGCCCAACACCGTCAACACCATGCCCGAGAAGACCCTCGACGCGGTCATCGACCACGGCGAGATCCGGGGCGACACCATCACCGACTCCTACGGGCAGGCCGGCGAGATCCTCGACGCGCTCGAGCGTCTGGGCATCTCCTACGCCGACGTCACGGCCCTGCTCGAGAAGGAGGGCGTGGACAAGTTCGAGGCCTCGTGGGAGGAGCTGCTGAAGGGCGTGCGCGCCGAACTCGACAGGGTCAGCGCGTGAGTGCCCTGGGGGTCGTCGCCTCCGGTCCGGCTGCCGACGCGATCGCGTCCCGTGTGCCGGAGCTGGTGCAGGAGCGCTTCGCGAGCCGCCTGTTCGACCAGGACGCGACGCTGTGGGGACCCGCCGCCGAGGCCGAGGCCTCGATCCGCCTTTCCTGGGTCGGGCTCCACCGGTCGTCACGTCCGCTCGTGGGCGAGATCGCGGCGCTGAAGGAGCACTTCCGCGCCGAGGGCGTCGACCGCGTGGTCCTGTGCGGCATGGGCGGGTCGTCCCTGGCGCCCGAGGTCATCTGTGCCACCGCCGGCGTGCCGCTGGTCGTGCTCGACTCCTCCGACCCCGACATGGTGCGCTCGGCCCTGGTCGACCTCGACCGCACCGTGGTCGTGGTGTCCAGCAAGTCCGGGTCCACCGTCGAGACCGACTCGCAGCGGCGCGCGTTCCAGGCCGCCTTCAGCGAGGCCGGCATCGACCCGACGACCCGCATCGTCGTCGTCACCGATCCCGGCAGCCCGCTCGACGGTGAGTCACGGGAGGCCGGCAACCGCGTCGTCAATGCCGACCCCAACGTCGGCGGGCGCTACTCCGCCCTGACCGCCTTCGGCTTGGTCCCCTCCGGCCTCGCTGGGGCCGACGTCGAGGCCCTCCTCGACGACGCCGAGGCGGTCGCCGACGTGCTCAGCGCCGACGACGACGCCAACCCGGCGCTGCGCCTGGGCGCGGCGATGGCGGGCACCGACCCGCTGCGCGACAAGCTCGTCCTCCTCGACGACGGCTCGGGCATCGTGGGCCTCCCCGACTGGGCCGAGCAGCTCATCGCCGAGAGCACCGGCAAGAACGGCACCGGCATCCTCCCCGTGGTCGTCGCCTCGGCATCCGACCCGGAGGCGTCCAGCCCAGGCGACGACGCGACCCTCGTGCGCCTGACTGGCGACGACGACGAGACCGGCGCGGTGGACGAGCCGGTCCACCCCGACCGCTCCGAGATCGACGTCAGCGGGCCGCTCGGGGCGCAGCTGATGCTCTGGGAGGTCGCCACCGCTGTGGCGGGCCGACTGCTGGGCATCAACCCGTTCGACCAGCCTGACGTCGAGAGCGCCAAGAAGGCAGCCCGCGGCCTGCTCGAGAGCAAGGGCGGCCAGGCCGAGGCGCCGGCGTTCATCGACGGCGCCGTCGAGGTCCGGGCGCTGGGCGGCGACTGGCTCGGCTCGGCGTCGACGCTCGATGCAGCCGTCGACGCGCTGTTCGGCCAGCTCGGCGCCGACGGCTACGTCGCCGTCATGGCCTACCTCGACCGCCTCGCCGACGCCTCGCTCGCGAGCGTCCGCCCCCGCATCGCGGCGCACACCGGCCGCCCGACCACGTTCGGCTGGGGCCCTCGCTTCCTGCACTCGACGGGCCAGTTCCACAAGGGTGGCCCCGCCACTGGTGTCTACGTGCAGGTCACCACGGCCCCCTCCGAGGACCTGCCCGTCCCCGGCCGGGACTTCACCTTCGGGGAGTTCATCGCGGCCCAGGCCGCCGGTGACGCCCAGGTCCTGGCCGAGCAGGGACGGCCCGTGCTGCGCCTGCACCTGACCGACCACGACGCCGGCCTGCCACAGGTCGTCGCCGCACTCACACGGCATACCTCGACGTAAGGGCACGCATGACTCCAGCCCGGGTGACCCAGGGCCACAACCCACTCCGAGACCCCCGCGACAAGCGGCTTCCCCGAATCGCCGGCCCCTGCGGCCTCGTGCTGTTCGGGGTGACGGGCGACCTCGCCCGCAAGAAGCTCATGCCGGCCATCTACGACCTCGCCAACCGTGGTCTGCTGCCGCCGGGCTTCTCGCTCGTCGGTTTCGCCCGGCGCGACTGGGCCGACCAGGACTTCGGCAAGGTCGTCTACGAGGCGGTGAAGCAGCACGCCCGGACGCCGTTCCGCGAGGACGTCTGGCGCACCCTCTCCGAGGGTTTCCGCTTCGTCCCCGGTGTCTTCGACGACCCGGCGGCGTTCGACCTGCTGGCCGAGACGGTGCACTCGCTCGAGACCGAGCGGGGCACCGGAGGAAACCAGGCGTTCTACCTGTCCATCCCGCCGGCCTTCTTCTCCACGGTGTGCGAGCAGCTCGAGCGCTGCGGTCTCACCCGCTCCAACGACGGCAGCTGGCGACGGGTCGTCATCGAGAAGCCGTTCGGGCACGACCTCAAGAGCGCCCGCGAGCTCAACGACATCGTCGAGGGCGTCTTCCCACCTGACTCGGTGTTCCGCATCGACCACTACCTGGGCAAGGAGACGGTGCAGAACCTGCTGGCGCTGCGCTTCGCCAACCAGCTGTTCGAGCCCGTCTGGAACGCCAACTACGTCGACCACGTGCAGATCACGATGGCCGAGGACATCGGCATCGCCGGCCGCGCGGGCTACTACGACGGCATCGGCGCCGCCCGCGACGTCATCCAGAACCACCTGCTCC
>Ga0247818_10002055_pt1 | contig 13009 bp, 10 predicted proteins | sample 13C_Glucose_Day1_FD_192424 | JGI IMG/M metagenome (GOLD analysis project Ga0247818, IMG submission 192424) | Soil microbial communities from agricultural site in Penn Yan, New York, United States - 13C_Glucose_Day1 | ecosystem: Environmental > Terrestrial > Soil > Agricultural land | place...
GTCGTCGCCACGCTCGCGACCGAGCGGCTCGGCCGGGACGTCCACCCGAACGACCACGTCAACGCCTCGCAGTCGTCCAACGACGTCTTCCCGTCCTCGATCCACATCGCCGCCACCGCCGCCGTCACGCGCGACCTAGTCCCGGCCCTGGAGCACCTCGCCGCCTCCCTGGAGCGCAAGGCCGAGGAGTTCGCCGACGTGGTGAAGTCGGGTCGCACCCACCTCATGGACGCCACGCCCGTGACGCTGGGCCAGGAGTTCGGCGGTTACGCCGCCCAGATCCGCTACGGCGTCGAGCGGCTGTACGCCTCCCTCCCCCGGCTCGCCGAGCTGCCCCTGGGCGGCACCGCCGTCGGCACCGGCATCAACACCCCGCCCGGCTTCTCCGCCGCGGTCATCGAGGAGGTCGCCCGCGTCACGGGGCTGCCGCTGACCGAGGCCCGCGACCACTTCGAGGCGCAGGGCGCGCGGGACGGCATCGTCGAGACCAGCGGGCAGCTCAGGACCATCGCCGTGGGCCTGACGAAGATCGCCAACGATCTGCGGTGGGCGGCGTCCGGACCGCGCACCGGGCTCGCCGAGATCAACCTGCCCGATCTCCAGCCCGGTTCGTCGATCATGCCCGGCAAGGTCAACCCGGTCATCCCCGAGGCCGTGCTCATGGTCGCCGCCCAGGTCACCGGCAACGACGCCACGGTCGCCGCCGCCGGAGCGGCCGGCAACTTCGAGCTCAACGTGATGCTGCCGGTCATCGCCAAGAACGTCCTGGAGTCGATCCGGCTGCTCGCGAACGTCTCCCGGCTGCTCGCCGACAAGACCGTGGACGGCATCACCGCGAACCGGGAACGGGCCCGCGAGTACGCCGAGTCGTCACCCTCCGTGGTGACGCCGCTCAACAAGTACATCGGGTACGAGGAGGCCGCCAAGGTCGCCAAGAAGGCCCTCGCGGAGCGCAGGACGATCCGCCAAGTCGTCCTGGACGGCAGATATGTGGAGCGCGGCGACCTCACGCTGGAGCAGCTGGACGAGGCGCTCGACGTGCTGAGGATGACACGGCCGTAACCGATGATCACGGTGGTGTGAACCGTGACGGGCGCCGCAGCGTCGTATGCCTGTGGCACCTAATATCTGTTCATGGCGGACGGTGGAGCGATGACGACGGAAGTGGCAGCGGGCGGATCGCCGGTCCGCTGGGCGCCCGGGGCGCGGATCCTGTGGCGGTACCGGGAGAACGCCGGCCGTCGCTTCCACATCGTGCGCCCCGTCACCGTCGTCCGCGACGACGAGGAGATCCTCGCCGTGTGGCTCGCGCCGGGCACGGAGTGCGTCAAGCCGGTGCTCGCCGATGGCACATCAGTGCACCAGGAACCCCTTGGCACCCGTTACACCAAGCCGCGTTCCGTACAGCGCGACCGGTGGTTCGGGACCGGTGTGCTCAAGCTCGCACGGCCCGGTGAGCCGTGGTCGGTGTGGCTGTTCTGGGAGCCGGGCTGGCAGTTCAAGAACTGGTACGTGAACCTGGAGGAGCCGCTGGCCCGTTGGTCGGGCGGGGTGGACTCCGAGGACCACTTCCTCGACATCTCCGTGCATCCGGACCGCAGTTGGCACTGGCGTGACGAGGACGAGTTCGCGCAGGCCCAGCGGGACGGGCTGATGGACGATCAGCTGGCCGCGCGGGTGCGCCGGGCGGGCCGTGACGCGGTGGAGGTGATCCGCGCCTGGGGGCCTCCGTTCGCCGACGGATGGCAGCACTGGCGCCCCGATCCCGCCTGGGCTGTACCTTCTTTGCCTGAGGACTGGGATCGCACGCCCGCGCACATGTCCTCATGAGACCCTTGATGCGCCCCCGGGCTACAAACGTAGGATCGTCCTCCGCAAGGGCGCGCAAGGGCAACTACCGGAGTGCGCGCCGGGCTTGACCGATCGTCACCGAGGGGCGGCAGGACGTGAGCGAGGGTTACCAGGGCAATGCCGGGTCGGACCGGAGGCGGTCCTGCACCGGTGGCACAGGAACTGCCCCTGGCCACGCGGGGATTCCGTTCCTGGGGCACGTATTCCGGGTATCGGAGTTTCGGCGGGACGAACTGCACGCGCGGCGCGCAGCCCCGGACGGATGGATTCGAAAGGCGTGACGGAGCAGCCGACCTCCTTCGAACGCCCCGAGACGGGCGTCGACCCCGCGGAGTCCCGCGGGGCGCTCGTGCGTGCCTCGACACCGTCGACCACGCACGCCACGCCGCCCCACACCTCTGGCGGCGGCACCGCCTTACCCGCGCAGGCGCGCACCGGTGACACCCCCTCCACGCCGGGCACCACCGCCCCGTCCGGCCCGAGCAAGGAGCACCCAGACATCGCCGGCAACGGCCCCGAGCACTCGCAGCCCTCCGTCGCCGCCGAGCCCATGGGGGCACCTCCCAGTTCGAGCGAAGCCGAGAACTTGGGGGAGCACCGGCCGCGGCCCGTCACGGAGGCCATCCCGCCCCAGCCCGGCACCGAGCAGCCGTCGGCCTCCGCCGAGCGGCGCACCGGAGGGGCCGTGCAGCCCGGCCGGCCGACGCCCATGCGGCGTGACGGCGACCGGCTGCGCTTCGTGGGCGCCGCCACCCGGCGCATCGCCCGCGGCATCGACCTGGACGAGATCGTGATGGGGCTGTGCCGGGCGACCGTGCCGACCTTCTCCGACGCGATCCTCGTCTATCTGCGCGACCCGCTGCCGGTCGGCGACGAGCGGCCCACCGGGCCCGTCGTGCTGCGGCTGCGCCGCACCGACCGCATCCCGGAGGAACGGGACAGCGAGAACGGCTTCCTGCCCGCACAGCAGCAGCCGGAGCCGACCGAGCTCTCCGAACTGTCCTCGCTGACCGCCGAACTGTGCGAGGTACGTCCCGGCGGCGCGCTCGCCGAGGTGCTGCGCGGGGTACGCCCCGTCTTCGCCGACGCGCCCGCCGCCCGCGCCGCCCTGCCGGAACTGCTCGGCAACGACGGCCAGTTGATCATCCCCGACGGCCAGCGCGCGATCCTCGCCCCGCTGCGCGGCCGCCGCCGGGTCATCGGCGCCGCGGTCTTCCTGCGCCGCCCGGAGCGCCTCGCCTTCGAGCCGGACGACCTCCTGGTCGCCGCCCAGCTCGCCACGCACAGCGCGCTCGGCATCGACAAGGCCGTGCTGTACGGCCGTGAGGCGTACATCGCCGACGAGCTCCAGCGCACCATGCTGCCCGAGACGCTCCCCCGCCCGACCGGCGTACGGCTGGCCTCCCGCTACCTCCCGGCGGCCGAGACGGCCCGGGTGGGCGGCGACTGGTACGACGCGATCCCGCTGCCGGGCAGCCGGGTGGCGCTGGTGGTGGGTGACGTGATGGGCCACTCCATGACGTCGGCCGCGATCATGGGCCAGCTGCGGACCACGGCCCAGACCCTCGCCGGCCTGGACCTGCCGCCGCAGGAGGTCCTGCACCATCTCGACGAACAGGCCCAGCGCCTGGGCACCGACCGCATGGCGACCTGCCTGTACGCGGTCTACGACCCGGTCTCGCACCGCATCACCATCGCCAACGCCGGTCATCCGCCGCCCGTCCTGCTGCACCTGGGCGGCCGGGCCGAGGTGCTCCGGGTGCCCGCGGGCGCGCCGATCGGCGTCGGCGGCGTCGACTTCGAGGCCGTGGAGCTGGACGCACCGGCCGGGGCGACCCTGCTGCTCTACACCGACGGCCTGGTCGAGTCGCGGCTGCGTGACGTCTGGACCGGCATAGAACAGCTGCGTGAGAAGCTCGCCGCGACCGCCCAGCTCACCGGGCCCGACCATCCGCCGCCGCTCGAGGCCCTGTGCGACGAGGTGCTCGACATGCTCGGGCCGGGCGACCGGGACGACGACATCGCGCTGCTCGCCGCCCGCTTCGACGGCATCGCCCCGAGCGATGTGGCGTACTGGTTCCTGGAGCCCGAGGACGCGGCGCCGGGCCGTGCCCGGCGGCTGGCGCGGCGTGCGCTGGCCCGCTGGGGCCTGGAGGAACTGACCGACTCGGTCGAGCTGTTGGTCAGCGAGGTCGTCACGAACGCCGTGCGGTACGCCTCGCGGCCGGTGACGCTGCGGCTGCTGCGGACCGATGTGCTGCGGTGCGAGGTCGGTGACGACGTGCCGCAGTTGCCGCGGCTGCGGCAGGCTCGCGCCACGGATGAGGGTGGGCGGGGGCTGTATCTCGTCAACCGGCTTGCTCGGCGGTGGGGGGCGACTCGGTTGAGCACCGGCAAGGTTGTCTGGTTCGAGTTGAATCGAGGCTAGTCGCCGTTGGGGGAACTGCGCGTCGCCTGCTGCGGCTGCGTCGTGGCTGATCGCGCAGTTCCCCGCGCCCCTGAAGGGGCGCTGTCCTACTGTTCGTTGCCCGGGCGGACCGGGTCCAGCGTGATGTCGCCCGTCGGTTCGTCCGTCGGCTCGTCCGTGGGTTCCTCCGTCGTCGGCTCCTCCGTGGGCTCCTCCGTCGTCGGCTCCTCGGTCGGTTCCTTCGTCGTCGGCTCCTCCGTGGGCTCCTTCGTCGTCGGCTCGTCCGTCGGTTCCTCGGTCGTGGGCTCCTCGGACGGGGTCGGGGTGAACGTCGGCCGGACCGCCGCGCCCTGGTCCGTGTCGAGGTCGAACCGGGCGTCTGGGTCGGTCACCCCGAACATGTACGACGCCCAGATCTGCGCCGGGAAGCCACCGCCGTTGACACGGTCGAAGCCGCCGGCACCGTACATCTTGGTCTGCGCGTGGGTCTTGGCGTCCTCACCGAACAGGCCCACCGAGGTGACCAGGTCGGGCGTGTAGCCGGTGAACCAGGCCGACTTGTTGTCGTCGGAGGTACCCGTCTTGCCGGCGACCTTCTGGCCGTTGCGCTTGGGGTTGTTCGCCACGGACTGGCGGGCCGTACCGTCGTCGACCACGCCCGTCAGCACCGAGGTCACCGTGTCCGCGGCCTCGGCGCTGATGACCTGCTCACCGATCGGGTCCGGGATATCGACGGTACGGCTGTTGTGCTCGGCCTTCTTGAGGATGCCGGGCGTGACCTTCTTGCCGTGGTTGTCGAGGGTGGCGTACACCCCTGCCATCTGGAGCGGGCTCGCGCCCATGGTGCCCAGGGTCTGCGCCGGGACGGCCTGCTCGTTCTCGGTGTTCATGCCGAGCTTGCCGGCCACGTCCATGACGCTCTTCATGCCGACGTCGACGCCCATCTGGGCGAAGACGGAGTTGATGGACTTGTTCATCGCCGTCTGGACGGTGACGTCGCCGTAGTTCTGGTCGTCCTCGTTCTCCGGCGCGAACCCGACCTTGTCGCCGCTCGCGTCCACGACCTGACGCTTGCTGGTGCCGTCGTAGACGGTGTTCGCGCCGATCGGCTTGCCGGACTGCGTCTCGGCGCTCTCCTCCAGGGCGGCGGCCAGGATGACCGGCTTGAACGTGGAGGCGGGCTGGTAGTCGGGGCGGGTCGCGTTGCTCGTGTAGTGCTTGAAGTAGTCCACACCGCCGTACAGGGCGACGATCTTCCCCGTGTCGGGGTCGACGGAGACCGCGCCGGCCTGGACGTTCGCGTCGACCTTGCGCTTCTTCTTGTCGAGCTTGCTGGTCAGCTCGGCCTTGACGGCCTTCTCCAGCGCGGCCTGCTTCTTCTTGTCGACGTTCAGGGTGATGGTCCAGCCCTGGTCGACGACGGCGGCCTCGGCCTGGGAGCGGGTGATGCCCTGCTGCTCCATCAGCTGGTCCTCCAGCTGACGGTTGGCGAGCTCGATCAGGTAGCCCTTCTGGCCCTCCCGGCCCGCGGTGGGCCTGGGCTCCTCGGGCTCCGGGAGCTTCGTCAGCTTCTGGCGCTCGGACCGGTCCAGCCAGCCCTCCTCGACCATGTTGTCCAGGACGTAGTTCCAGCGGTTGGTGACCAGCCGCCTGCCGGTTTCGGAGGCGGCATGCCAGTCGTACTGGCTCGGCGCCTGGAGCAGCGCTGCGAGGTACGCGCCCTGCGCGACGGAGAGCTTCTCGGCGTCCTTGCGGTAGTAGGCCTGGGAGGCGGCCTGGATGCCGTAGGCGCCGCGGCCGTAGTAGCTGGTGTTGATGTAGCCGGCGAGGATGTCGTCCTTGGACATCTGGCGGTCGACCTTCAGGGAGATGACCATCTCCTTGAGCTTGCGGCTGACCGTCTGTTCCTGGCTGAGGTAGTAGTTCTTGACGTACTGCTGGGTGATCGTCGAACCGCCCTGCGCGCCCTTGCCCATCAGGGTGTTGAGCACACCGCGGGCGGTGCCCTTCAGGTCGATGCCGTGGTCGTCGTAGAACGTCTTGTTCTCGGCGGCGACGAAGGTCTTCTGGACCTTCTTGGGGACCTTGGACAGGTCGACGATCTCGCGGTTGACCTCGCCGTCGCGGGCCAGGGTGGAGCCGTCGCTGTACTTGTAGACGTTGCTCTGACGCTGGGCGGCCTGGGCCGCGGCGTTGTCCTCGGGGACGTCCACCGCGAGGTAGAGCGCGATGAAGGCGCCGATGCCGAGCAGGCAGAAGCCGAGGAAGGTGCCGACGATCTTCTTCCAGGTGAACAGCCGGCGTATTCGGCCCTTGCCGTCACCGCCCTTTGCGGCGCGCCGGGCAGCGGCCCGGCCGCCGGCGGCCGACGGGTTCCCTATGACGGTGGTCGATTCGCCGACCCCCGTGTTCGACGGCGTCCCGGACGAACGCCGGGGCGCCGCGCGGCGGCCGCCGCGCTGCCGTGCTCGTCTCTCTTCCGCTCGTCCCATGGGTCCGTTCCGCTCCGCTTCGCTCTTCTGTGCGCTGCTGTCACACAGGTTCGCCGCTCAGGTCAGCTCAGAAAGCTAACACCGGAAGATGTGACAAAGCCCGGCCGATCCGGTCTTTTACGGACGTGACAATCAGCACCTGTCCCACCGGAACCGACGGCTGAGGGGTGCATAGGGTTGCTCGGGCAGGGTAAAGTGATATCACTTAGCTAGACCGAAGCTAGTGGAGACCCACTGCGGCTTCCGAAGGAAACGGGGGATATCACCCATGTCGAACGACAAGACCGACAGCGCATCCGCTACCGCCGACATACCGGAGATGCCCGCACCACAGGTGCGGGAGTTCATGGCGCGCAGCATCAGCGGCGGACTCGCCCTGCTGCTCGGCCTAGTCGGGCTGCTGCTCGGGGTTGGGTTGCTCTTCAGCGCCGGGGCGGTCTCCGGGACCGGTACCAGGGCGGCGCTGATCATCGCGGGCATCCTGGTCTTCATCTCCGCAGTCCTGGCGATGTGCGGGCTGAACATGGTCGCGCCGGGCGAGGCGCGGGTCATCCAGCTCTTCGGGCGCTACCGCGGGACGATCCGGCAGGACGGGCTGCGCTGGGTGAACCCCCTCACGTCCCGCACAAAGATCTCGACCCGGGTCCGCAACCACGAGACGGCGGTACTGAAGGTCAACGACGCCTACGGCAACCCGATCGAGCTCGCGGCGGTCGTGGTCTGGAAGGTCGAGGACACCGCGCAGGCGACGTTCGAGGTGGACAACTACCTCGCATTCGTGGCCACCCAGACCGAGGCGGCCGTGCGGCACATCGCCATCGAGTACCCCTACGACGCCCATGACGAGGGCGGCCTCTCGCTGCGCGGCAACGCCGAGGAGATCACCGAGAAGCTCGCCGTCGAACTGCACGCGCGCGTGGAGGCGGCCGGGGTGCAGATCATCGAGTCGCGCTTCACGCATCTCGCGTACGCTCCCGAGATCGCCTCCGCGATGCTCCAGCGCCAGCAGGCCGGGGCGGTCGTCGCGGCCCGGCGGCAGATCGTCGACGGTGCGGTGGGCATGGTCGAGGCGGCGCTCGCCCGGATCTCCGAGCGGGACATCGTGGAACTGGACGAGGAGCGCAAGGCGGCGATGGTGTCCAACCTGATGGTGGTGCTCTGCGGCGACAGGGCTCCGCAGCCGGTCCTCAACACCGGGACGCTCTACCAGTGACGGATCCTTCCGGGGGCTCGGCCCCTCAGGGTCGGCCGCAGCGCAAGCAGGTGCTGCTGCGGCTCGACCCGGCCGTGTACGAGGCGCTCGCGCGATGGGCGGGCGACGAACTGCGGTCCGCCAACGCGCAGATCGAGTTCCTGCTGCGGCGCGCCCTCGCGGAGGCGGGCCGGCTGCCGGGCGACACCAAGCCGATCCCCCGCAGGGGCCGTCCCCCGGCGAAGCCGCCCGAGCCTCAGTAGCAGAACCGTGACAATCAGGCCCCACCTGGGCCTTCACACCCGCTGCCATGATCTACACACTCCGCGTATACATAGGGCGTATACACCCCGTGTAGAGTCCTGGACATGTCCATCGGTCACACCCTCCTAGGGCTCCTGGAATCGGGCCCCCGTCACGGCTACGACCTGAAGCGGGCCTTCGACGAGAAGTTCGGTCACGACCGGCCGCTGCACTACGGCCAGGTCTATTCGACGATGTCCCGACTGCTGAAGAACGGTCTCGTCGAGGTCGACGGCATCGAGCCCGGCGGCGGGCCCGAGCGGAAGCGGTACGCGATCACCGACGCCGGTATCACCGACGTCCAGCGGTGGCTCGCGACGCCCGAGAAGCCGGAGCCGTACCTCCAGTCGACCCTGTACACCAAGGTCGTCCTGGCTCTGCTCACCCGGCGCGACGCCGCCGACATCCTCGACACCCAGCGGGCCGAGCACCTGCGCATGATGCGCATCCTCACCGACCGCAAGCGGAAGGGGGACCTGGCCGACCAGCTGATCTGCGACCACGCCCTGTTCCACCTCGAGGCCGACCTACGCTGGCTGGAGCTGACCGCCGCGCGTCTCGACAAGCTCGCCGAGGTGGTGACCAAGTGACTCCGCCTCCCGGTTCCCTGCTCGCGGCCGAGGACCTGCGCAAGGCCTACGGCCCGACCCTCGCCCTCGACGGCGCCGAGTTCTCCATCCACCCCGGCGAGGTCGTCGCCGTCATGGGGCCCTCCGGCTCCGGCAAGTCCACGCTGCTGCACTGCCTCGCCGGCATCGTGCCGCCGGACTCGGGGTCCATCACCTACAACGGGCGTGAGCTGGCCACCATGGGCGACGCCCAGCGCAGTGCCCTCAGACGCTCGGAGTTCGGGTTCGTCTTCCAGTTCGGGCAGCTCGTGCCGGAGCTGACCTGCGTGGAGAACGTCGCCCTGCCGCTGCGGCTCAACGGCACCTCCCGCAAGGAGGCCGAGCGCACCGCCCTGTCCTGGATGGAGCGGCTGGAGGTCGACGACCTGCGCAAGAAGCGGCCCGGCGAGGTCTCCGGCGGTCAGGGGCAGCGTGTCGCCGTCGCCCGTTCGCTGGTCACCAGCCCGCGCGTGCTGTTCGCCGACGAGCCGACCGGCGCGCTGGACTCCCTCAACGGCGAGCGCGTGATGGAGCTGCTGACGGACGCCGCCCGGTCCACCAACGCCGCCGTCGTCCTCGTCACGCACGAGGCCCGGGTCGCCGCCTACTCCGACCGCGAGATCGTCGTACGCGACGGCAAGTCCCGGGACATGGAGCGGGTCGTATGAACATCGGCCAGTGGGGCAAGGATCTGGCCCTGGGGGTTCGGTTCGCCTTCGCCGGCGGACGCGAGGGATGGGTCCGGGCCCTGCTGACGGCCGTCGGAGTCGGTCTCGGGGTCGCGTTGCTGCTGCTGACGACCGCCGTGCCGAGTGCGCTGACCGAGCGTGAACACCGGGCCGCCGGCCGGGACGACTTCACGTACGGCGCGGACAAGCTGCCGAAGTCGGACGACACGCTGATCATCGCGGACGTCGACACGACCTTCCGCAGCGACGAAGTACGCGGCCGGCTCGTGGAGCCCGAAGGCTCACGGGCTCCGCTGCCCCCGGGTGTCGAGAAGTTCCCGGCGAAGGGCGAGATGGTCGCCTCGCCCGCGCTGAAGCGCCTGCTGGAGTCCGACTCGGGCAAGCTGCTGCGCGAACGCATCCCCTACCGGATCACCGACACCATCGGGCAGTCCGGACTCATCGGGCCCGCCGAACTCGCGTACTACGCGGGCGGCTCGGGGATGGCGGACCACCTGAGCAACGGTTCCATCGAGCGCATCGACTACTTCGGGCCCTCCTCAGGGGCGCAGGACGACGGGCTCGACCCGATCCTGATCCTGCTCGTCATGATCATCTTCGTGGTGCTGCTGCTGCCCGTCGGCGTGTTCATCGCCGCGGCCGTACGCTTCGGCGGCGAGCGCAGGGACCGTCGGCTCGCGGCACTCAGGCTGGTCGGCGCGGACGGGAGGATGGCACGCCGGGTCGCCGGCGGCGAGGCCCTGGCCGGTGCGCTGCTCGGGCTCGTCCTCGGCACCGGATTCTTCCTGGCGGGGCGTGAGCTGGCGGCCCTGCTGAAGGTGCGCGACATCAGCGTGTTCCCGAGCGACCTCAATCCTTCGCCCGCTCTCGCACTGCTCGTCGCCGTCGCCGTACCGGCCGCGGCCGTGCTGGTGACCCTGTTCGCACTGCGCGGGGTCGTCATCGAGCCCCTCGGCGTGGTGCGTACGGCGAAGCCCCCGCGCCGCCGGCTGTGGTGGCGACTGCTGCTGCCGCTGGCCGGCCTCGCGCTGCTGTACCCGATGATGGGACAGGGCAACGACAACGGGAACTTCAACGAGTGGATGGTGATCGGCGGCACCGTACTGCTGCTGGTCGGCGTCACCGCACTGCTGCCGTGGCTGGTCGAGGCCGTGGTGGCCCGGCTGAACTCGGGCTCGGTATCCTGGCAACTGGCCGTTCGCAGGCTCCAGTTGAGCAGTGGCACGGCCGCCCGCATGGTCAACGGCATCGCGGTCGCGGTGGCCGGGGCGATCGCCCTCCAGATGCTGTTCGCCGGGGTCGAGTCCGACTACACCGAGGAGACGGGCAACGACCCGAGCCGGGCCCAGATGACGCTGTACGTGCGGGACGACGTCTCCCTGAACGAGGTCGCCGGGCAGCTGGGGCGCACCGAGGGCGTGCGCCGTGCGACGGCCCTCTCCGAGGGCACGCTCGGCAACCGGGCCAAGGAGCCCGAGAACTCGGTGGAGGCGGCCGTCGGCAACTGTGCCGAGCTGCGCGAGGTGGCACGTCTGAAGTCGTGCCGGGACGGCGACATCTTCCGGGTGGTCGGCAGCGAGTACGACGAAGGCAACACGGAGAAGCTCACCAAGGCGGGCGGGACGCTGTACTTCGACCCGGCCTACGCCGGGACCAAGAGTCACACGAAGTCCTGGAAGGTGCCCGTCGGCGTCAAGACGGCGGGGCCGCGCGAGGATCCGACCGGCTACGAGCGCGGCGGCCTGCTGTTCACCCCTGGCGCGCTGCCCGAGGGCGGGGCGGCCGGCATGTACGAGAAGGTGTACCTCTCGCTGGACAAGTCGGTTCCGGACGCCGCCGAGTTCGCGCGCAACGCCGCCGCCCGGATCGATCCGCTGACGGATGTGAACGCCTTGGCCGCCAGTCGGCAGACCGAGGAGTTCCGCGCCATCCGCAACGGTCTCTTCGTCGGTGCGACCTGCGTGCTGGTGCTGATCGGGGCGAGTCTGCTGGTCTCCCAGCTCGAGCAGCTGCGCGAGCGCAAGAAGCTGCTGTCGTCGCTGGTCGCCTTCGGCACCCGGCGCCGCACGCTGAGCCTGTCGGTGCTGTGGCAGACGGCGATCCCGATCGCACTGGGGCTGCTGCTGGCGTCGGTGGTCGGACTGACGCTCGGCGCCGTGCTGCTCAAGATGGTCGAGGCCCAGGTGAGCGTGGACTGGGCGAGCCTGCTGTCGATGACCGGCATCGGCGCCGGCGTCGTCCTCGTGGTGACGGTCCTCAGCCTGCCGCCGCTGCTGCGGCTGATGCGGCCGGACGGGCTGCGCACCGAGTAGGACGGACGGCGCACGGCTGAAGGCGGTGGGGCTCCCTGCGGGGAATCCCACCGCCTTCGCGTTCAGAGGCTGTACTCCCGTACGACCCGCCGGACCTGGGCGAACAGCATGCCCACGTTGACCGACTTGCGGCAGACGACGACGGCCACCACGTCCTGCTGCTCGTTCAGTCGCACGAACAGGTGCGTGAGGTTCTCACTGTTGACCAGGATCTCCTGGAAGAAGTGGTTGTCACTGCTGATGCCGCGGCGCTCCTTGAAGACGTCCTCGATCATCACGACCGTGCGCCCCTGGAACAGGTCGAGCGTCGCGCCCGCCAGCAGGTCCAGGACCTCCGGCGGATGGTTCTCGACGGTCTCGTACGACAGCAGCATCCCGGTGGACATGTCGACCACCCCGGAGGCCACGCAGTCCGGGGCGTCGGTGCGAAGGTGCTTGACCAGGCTCATCACCTGGTCGGAGAAACTTGAGGTCATGCGCTTCGTCGCCATCCCTTCAAACTCCCTCTGGTGCCTTGTCGGTGAGGATCAGATCGATGCGTCGCAGGGCGGACTGCGTCGCCCGGTTCAGGTGGTCCACGTCCATGCCCTCGTCGCCGAGCACGACCATCAGGGCGGTGTCGCCCACGGCGAAGAAGGCGGCACAGCCATGGCTGCCGTACGTGACCGTCCGGCGCAGGGTGCCGCGGGCGGTGGCGTCGGCGGTGCGCCTGGCGAGACCGAGACCGGCCGCGGCGAGGGCGGCGAGGCCCTCCGGGTCGATGGTGTCGGCGGTGTCCGCGGCGATGAGAAGGCCGTCGGCGGCGGCGACCGCGGTGTCGGTGATCCCGGTGACCTGTTCGCGCAGGCCACGCATTTCCAGTGCCAGGGCCTTGTGATCCATGTACGCGACTCTCCTATTTCTTTTCACATCTGATCGGCTGCTTCATTTCGGACTCATCTCGTAATTCCGTTCCGCAGGCGGAAGAAGCTGCCGGGTTTTCTGCGGGGCAGAGCGGTCGGGGTCGAGGGCGGGTGCGGCGGCGGCTCCACGGGCGCCGGCTCCCGCGGGCGCAGCGCGTGGCCGTCCGGAAAAGGGCGGACGGGGATCGGCGCGGGCGCCTCGGCGCAGACCAGCAGTCCGTCGCCGAGCATCCGCGCGACCTCGACCGTCACG
>Ga0247818_10002057_pt1 | contig 13003 bp, 10 predicted proteins | sample 13C_Glucose_Day1_FD_192424 | JGI IMG/M metagenome (GOLD analysis project Ga0247818, IMG submission 192424) | Soil microbial communities from agricultural site in Penn Yan, New York, United States - 13C_Glucose_Day1 | ecosystem: Environmental > Terrestrial > Soil > Agricultural land | place...
CGTACGCGGCGGAGCCGCGTACTGTCCCGCGGGAGGCGGCGCCGCCGCGTACGAGTACGGCGAACCGGGCGCAGGCGCGCCGTCGGCGGGCGGCGGCGTGTAGGCGGGCGGCTGGGTGCCGTCGGGGGGCGGAGTGGTCATCGGACCTCCAGGTCGGGTTGGAACGTCTCGAACCTAGCGACTCGCCGCCCCCGGCGCACGCCGGCCGCGTCAGGCGTGGTCGACGCGCTCGGGCGTCGCCGCGAGGCGGGACGCGGCATCCGGAGCCGTCGCCTCATCGGCGGGCGGCATGTCGTCCGGTTCGACGATCGGGATCGCCTCGGTGATCGCCTGCAGCCCCGAGAGGCGCGCGGGCGACAGTTGCTTGGCGACCTCTTCGCGCGACATGAGGCCGGCCTCGACCACGAGGTCGGCGACACTGCGGCCCGTGAGGAGCGCCGTCTTGGCGAGGGCTGCCGCGGCGGCGTAGCCGATGAACGGCGTGAGGGCCGTGATGACGCCGACCGAAGAGCCGACCATCGCGCCGAGGCGACCGCGGTTGGCCGTGATGCCGTCGATGCAGTTGACGCGGAGCGTCCGCATGCCGCGGCGCATCCACGTGATCGACTGGAAGATCGAGTGCGCGATGACCGGCTCGAACGCGTTGAGCTGCAGCTGACCGCCCTCGACGGCCATCGTGACCGTCAGGTCGGCGCCGGCGACGGCGAATGCGATCTGGTTGACGACCTCGGGGATCACGGGGTTGACCTTGCCCGGCATGATGCTCGAGCCCGCCTGCTGCGCCGGCAGATTGATCTCGCCGAAGCCCGCCTGGGGCCCGGACGAGAGCAGGCGCAGGTCGTTGCAGATCTTCGAGAGCTTGATCGCGTTGCGCTTGAGGGAGGACGAGAACGACATGAACGAGCCCGTGTCGCTCGTGGCCTCGACGAGGTCGGCGGCCGTCACGAGGTCGAGTCCGGTGATCTCGCGGAGGTGCTTGACGACGGATGCCGCGTAGTCGGGGTGCGTCGTGATGCCCGTGCCGATCGCGGTCGCGCCCATGTTGACCTCGTACAGGAGGTAGCGGTTCTCGGTGAGCCGCTGGTGGTCGTAGCCGAGGGTGGTCGCGAAGCCGTGGAACTCCTGCCCGAGCGTCATCGGGACGGCGTCCTGCAGCTGCGTGCGGCCGATCTTGAGGACGTCGTGGAACTCGTGCGCCTTCGCGAGGAAAGAGCGGCGCAGGAGGTCGAGCTCTTCCAGGAGCGACTGGAGGTCGAGGCTCAGGCCGATCTTGATCGCCGTCGGGTAGACGTCGTTCGTCGACTGGCTGCGGTTCGTGTGGTCGATCGGCGAGAGGAAGGCGTAGTCGCCCTTCTCGCGGCCCGCGAGCTCGAGCGCGACGTTGGTGATGACCTCGTTCGCGTTCATGTTGGTCGACGTGCCGGCACCGCCCTGGATGACGCCCACGACGAACTGGTCGTGGAACCGGCCGTCGATGACGAGCTGCGACGCGCGGTCGATGAGGTCGGCCCGCACGTCGTCGAGGACGCCGATCTCGTTGTTCGCGCGGGCCGAGGCCTGCTTGACCATCGCGAGCGCCTTCACGAGGTCGGCGTAGACCGAAATGGGGCGGCGGGAGATCGGGAAGTTCTCGAGGGCGCGCGCCGTGTGGATGCCCCAATAGGCGTCGGCGGGGATCTCGAGCGATCCGAGGGAGTCTGTCTCGGTGCGGGTGCGCGGCGTTGCGTCCAGAGCCATGGGTGCTGTCCTTGTGGGTCGATCACGGCGGCGTGATGGGATGCTCCGAGCCTACCTTCGGGGTATCCGCCGCGGACTCGACACCGCGGACAGGCGTGGGGTTCGGCTTCGCCGTGGCGTACAGCCTTGCGACGTCAGGCGGGACGCTTGCGCGAGAACGCCTCGAGGCGCTCTTCGGGCGTGAGGCGCGACATCCGCTCGATCCATTCCGCCGAGAAGTAGTCGCCTGTGGGCGCGTCGACGACGGGGACGACGGAGTGGGTGATCGTGTCGTCGTAGACGTGCACGAGGTGGAAGGACTGGCCCGCGTCCATGCCGTTCACCTCGACCGCGGGTCGGGCGAGGTTCATCGTGTAGCAGGTCGCCGCCGAGACGCTCACGGGGATGCCGGCGAAGGTGCCGCTCGTGGAGTAGTGCAGGTGCCCCGCCAGGATCGCGCGCACGTCGCTGCCCGCGACGACGTCGGCGAGCCGGCCCTGATCGCGCAGCTCGAGGATGTCGAAGAGCGGCAGATGACTCGGAAGCGGCGGATGATGCAGCGCCAGGATCGTGCCGAGGGGTGCGGGGGTCGACAGGATGCCGGCGAGCCACTGGAGCTGGCCGTCGTCGAGGTCGCCGTGGTGCCAGCCGGGGACCGACGTGTCGAGAGCGACGAGGCGGAGGCCCCCCAGATCGTGGACGCTCGTGACCGGCTCTTGCGTCGCCGTCTCGCCCAGGAGCGCACTGCGCAGCGCGGGCCGCTCGTCGTGGTTGCCGGCGACCCAGACGACAGGGGCGCCGAGGCGCGCGGCGACGGGCTCACCCGCGTCCTTCAGCGCGCGGTACGCGTCGGGCTCGCCGAGGTCGGTGAGGTCGCCCGTGAAGACGATCGCGTCTGGTCCGGCGTCGAGGCTCTCGACGGCCTCGAGCGTGCGCGCGAGGTTCGCCGCCGTGTCGTAGCGGCCGCCGAGCGCCGGGTTGCCGGCAAGCAGGTGCGTGTCGCTCACGTGGACGATCGTGCGCCGCGCTGGCGGATACTGGCCGAACTGCACAGGCTCCATGCGGGCGAGTCTATTGCGGGGCTGCGAAGGAGCCCGGCGTGCGACTCGATCGTGAGCGTCAGGCGAGGGTGGCGTCGAAGGCGACCACCCGCGCGACGAAGTCCGCAGGCTTGATGAGGTGCGGATAGTGGCCGAGGTCAGGCCACACTTCGAAGGTGGCCGACGGCACGTGTTGGGTCAGCCAGTCGCCGTACGCAGCGCCCGGGTCGATCCCGTGGAGCGAGAGATAGGGCACCGCGATGGTGCCGACGATGCCTTCGACCATCGCGTCGAGGTCGGCCGCTGACGAGGAGAAGACTGCTTCCCATGCGCCCAGCACGACCTCCTGGCGTCCCTGGCGGAGGTCATCGATGCGCACACGTTCGGCCCCGTCGAGTGGCCCGGCCATCGCTTCGAACATCGCGCCGATGCCGCCGTTGAACTCTGCGGTCGATCCCCGAAGATGGGGTTCCAGCGACCGCAGGGTTTCCTGAAACCCGGAGAACAGCAACGGCTGATCGACGTTGACGACTCCGCGACATGGTCCGTTCGCGGCGTACGCAGTGACGACCGCGCCGCCGAGCGAGTGGCCGACGAGCAGCGCATCGTCGGCGCCGATCTCGGCGAGGACCGCGCCCAGATCCCCTGCCATCGTGGCAAGGTCGTACGGCGCCACCGCGCTCGATGCGCCGTGCCCCCGAAGATCTACCGCTGTCACCCGATAGCCGGCGTCGATGAGCGGCGCACGCAGCGGATCCCATGACTGGCGCGACTCGGTGATGCCGTGCACCAGCACGAGTGGGCGGCCGACACCCTCGGTGAAGTAGTCGATGGAGATACCCGGACCTGGCTGTGCGTGACCCATGGCTCCCAAAGTAGAGGATGATGCCGGTCGCGGCGTTCACGCAGGGGCGCCGCCTCCACACGGGCACGTGCCTCGGCTGCCGCCTCGACGACGTCCAAGGCCCCCGACATCGCGCTGGTATCAGTCCGGGCGGGCGACGGACGATCGGTAGATACCAGGCGGATGCCACGGGCGGGCCGCGGCATCCGCCTCGCGTCAGTGGTTGAAGATGATCAGCAGCAGGCCGCCGAGCACGGCGAGCGCGCATACCGCGAAGGACGCGTAGGCGCCGATGAGCGCGAAGCGCTTCTGTCCGTCGGTGAGCGGGCTCTTCTTGGCCGCCTTCGCGGCCGCCTTCGCGGCGCGGGCCCGCTCCTTGTCGCTGATCACGGCGATCGCGTCGGTGAAGTCGGCCGGGGCGACGACGGGAGCGCGGCCCGCGCGCACGAGGAGGCGGAGGCCGATGGAGTAGAAGGCGACGACGAGCACAGACGAGATCATCGCCGCGACGAAGACCTGGACGAAGGCGAGCCAGTCGATCGTGATGCTCACTTCATGGCCTCCTTGTCACGACGAGCCTGCTCCCGCTGCAAGGCGCGCTGACGGCGAGTGGGCCCCGGGTTCTTCTTGACCTTGACCGCCATGCCCGAGTCGGCGACCTCGCTCATGGCGTTGGCGGCGGTGACCTCGTCACGCCGGGAGCGCATGAAGAGGATGACGATGATGATGACCGCGATGATCGCGTCGATCAGGATGCCGAGCCAGGCGAGGCCGATGTTGTCCATCACGACCACGACACCGGCGGCGAGCGCGCCGACGGCGCCCGCGGCGGGCAGGGTCAGGAGCCAGCCGACCCCGATGCGGCCGACGGTCCGCCAGCGGACCTTCGATCCGCGGCGGCCGAGGCCCGAGCCGATGACCGAGCCGGATGCGACCTGCGTCGTCGAGAGGGCGAAGCCGAGGGCGCTCGAGGCGAGGATCGTCGAGGCGGTCGACGCCTCGGCCGAGAAGCCCTGCGCGGGCTTGACCTCGGTGAGACCCTTTCCGAGCGTGCGGATGATGCGCCAGCCGCCCATGTAGGTGCCGAGCGCGATCGTGATGGCGCAGGCGAAGACGACCCAGAGTTCGGGCTCGGGGCTCGTCTGGTAGCCGACCGTGATGAGCAGGAGCGTGATGATGCCCATCGTCTTCTGCGCGTCGTTGGTGCCGTGCGCGAGCGCGACGAGCGACGACGTGAAGATCTGGCCCCAGCGGAAGCCGTCGCGTCCGTCGGGCTTGCTGTCGTAGCGGCGCGTGAGGACGTAGGCGAGCTTCGTCGCGGTGAAGGCGATGAGCCCGGCCGTGAGCGGCGCGATGATGGCGGGGAGGATGACCTTCGAGACCACGACGCTGAAGTCGATCGCCGCCGCCCCGACGCCGACGAGCGTCGCGCCGATGAGACCGCCGAACAGTGCGTGGGAGGAGCTCGACGGAAGACCGAGAAGCCACGTCAGCATGTTCCACGTGATGGCGCCGATGAGGCCCGCGAAGATCACCGCGGGGAAGACCTCGTCGTTGATCTGACTCTCGTGGATGATGCCGCCCGAGATCGTCTGGGCGACCTCGGTGGACAGGAACGCCCCCGCGAGATTGAGGACGGCCGCCAGGAGGACGGCGACCTTCGGCTTGAGAGCACCGGTGGCGATCGGCGTCGCCATTGCATTGGCGGTGTCGTGGAAGCCGTTGGTGAAGTCGAAGAAGAGTGCCAGCGCAATCACCAGCACCACGAGCAGGGCTGCGGTTTCCACCGTTCGCTTTCTGTAGGGAGAATCAGAGAGGGTGTCGACGAGATCGACGTGCGAACGAACAGTTCAGCAAGGGTTCATGCTCCGATAACCGAGCCACAGGGTATCCTCGCACATCCGTCGCGAATCGGATAACCCCGTACGGCCCGGGCGATGCCGCCTCGGCTAGCGTTGTGGAGTGACCGATCACGACGCGCTGGGCGCAGCATCCCCCGTTCCTCCCACGGCCTCTCGCATTCCCGTGCAGCGCACTCATCACGGCGATGCGTTCGACGACCCGTACGAGTGGTTCCGCGCCAAAGAGGATGCCGCCGTCGTCGCGCATCTCGAGGCCGAGAACGCCTACACGACCGCGCGCACGGCGCACCTCGCGGGACTCCGCGAGCGCCTCTTCGACGAGATCAAGGGCCGGACCCTCGAGACCGATCTCTCGGTGCCGAGCCGGTACGGGCAGTGGTGGTACTACGGCCGCACGATCGAGGGCAAGCAGTACGGCATCCAGTGCCGCGCTCCCCTCGCGTCGCCCGACGACTGGACGCCTCCCGTGCTCTCGCCCGACGCCCCCGTGCCGGGTGAGCAGATCCTGCTCGACGGCAACATCGAGGCCGCGGGGCACGAGTTCTTCTCGCTCGGGAGCTTCGAGGTCTCCAACGACGGCCGGCTCATGCTCTACGGCGTCGACGTCGCGGGCGACGAGCGGTACACCGTGCGCGTTCGCGACCTCACGACCGGCGAGCAGCTCCCCGACGTCATCGAGGGCACGTTCGCAGGCGCGGGCTTCTCGCCCGACGGCCGGTTCATCGTGTACAGCACGGTCGACGACGCGTGGCGACCCGACACCGTGTGGCTGCACGAGCTCGGCACGCCCGTCGCGGACGACACGAAGCTCTTCCACGAGCCCGACGAGCGCTACTGGGTCGGCGCCGACTTCACGCGCAGCGACCGCTACCTCGTCATCGGGCTCGGTTCGTCCATCACGTCGGAGGAATGGCTGCTGGATGCCGACGACCTCCGCGGCGAGCCGCGCGTCGTGTGGCCGCGGCGCGAGGGCGTCGAGTACGAGATCCACCACGCCGTCGTCGACGGCGAGGATGCGCTCTACATCGTCCACAACGACGGAGCCCTCGACTTCGAGATGGTGCGGGTCTCGGCATCCGACCCGTCCGGCGAGCGTTCTGTCGTGGTGGCGCACGAACCCGGCAGGCGCCTCCTCGGAATGTCCACCTTCCGCGACTGGGGTGTCGTCGCGTACCGCCGCGGCGGCATCGCGCGGCTCGGACTGCTCGACTACGGGACGGGCGCCGTCGACGAGCTCGAGTTCGACGAGCCGCTGTACTCCGTCGGCACGGGCGGCAACCCCGAGTGGGCCCCTCCCCTGCTGCGCCTCGGGTACGGCTCGTTCACGACCCCCGGCACCGTCTACGACTACGACCTCGCGACGGGCGAGCTGCTGCTGCGCAAGCGACAGCCCGTCCTCGGCGGCTACGACCCCGCGGACTACGCGCAGGCGCGTGTGTGGGCGACGGCCCAGGACGGCACGCAGATCCCGATCTCGCTCGTGTGGAAGCGCTCGTTCGGCGACGTGGGGGCCGCGCCCCGGCCCGTCCACCTGTACGGCTACGGCTCGTACGAGCACTCGATCGAGCCCGGATTCTCGGTGCCGCGGCTGTCCGAGCTCGACCGCGGCGTCGTCTTCGCCGTCGCGCACGTGCGCGGCGGCGGCGAGATGGGACGCCAGTGGTACGAGGAGGGCAAGCTCCTCCACAAGCGCAACTCGTTCACCGACTTCGTCGACTGCGCGCTGCACCTCATCGACAACGGCTACACGACCGCCTCCGGCCTGGTGGCAGAAGGCGGCTCGGCCGGCGGCCTCCTCATGGGGGCCGTCGCCAACCTCGCCCCCGAGCTCTTCGCCGGCATCCTCGCCGACGTGCCGTTCGTCGACGCGCTCACGACGATCCTCGACCCGTCGCTGCCCCTCACGGTCATCGAGTGGGACGAGTGGGGCGACCCGCTCCACAACGCCGACGTGTACGCCTACATGAAGTCGTACTCCCCCTACGAGAACGTGCGGACGGGTGTGGATTACCCGCGCATCCTCGCGGTGACATCGCTCAACGACACGCGCGTCCTCTACGTCGAGCCCGCCAAGTGGGTCGCGCGCCTGCGCGAAGCCGGCGCCGACGCCCTCCTCAAATGCGAGATGGTCGCGGGGCACGGCGGCGTCTCAGGCCGCTACAACGCCTGGCGCGAGCGGGCGTTCGAGCTCGCGTGGCTGCTCGACGTGCTGGGGCTCGCCGACTGACGGGTTCGGGATGCCTCGCGCCGAGGCATCCCGTCCCTGAAAGCCAGGATCAGCCGAAGAGGGCTGCGGCCTCGTCGTAGCGGTACTGCGGCACGGTGTTGAGCTCGCCGAGCGCGTCTGCGAAGGACACCCGGACGATGTCGGTGCCCTTCAGCGACACCATCTGGCCCCACGCGCCCGAGACGACGGCGTCCGCCGCGGCCAGGCCGAGGCGCGTCGCGAGGACGCGGTCGAAGGCCGACGGGGATCCGCCGCGCTGGATGTGGCCGAGGACCGTGGCACGGGTCTCGATGCCCGTGATGCGCTCGATCTCGGGCGCCAGCACTTCGCCGATGCCGCCGAGGCGCGGACGGTTGAACGCGTCGAGCCCCTTGTCGCTGAACGCCTCGTCCATGCCGGTGAGCGTGAAGCCCTCGGACACCACGACGAGCGGTGCGCGGCCGCGGTCGTGCGCCCGCGACACCAGGTTGGCGATGTCGGTGATCGACTGCGGCACCTCGGGGATGCAGATGGCGTGCGCACCGGCGGCCATGCCCGCGTGCAGCGCGATCCATCCGACGTGGCGGCCCATGACCTCGGCGACCATGCAGCGCTGGTGCGAGTCGCCCGTCGTGCGAAGGCGGTCCATCGCGTCCGTGGCGATGTTGACGGCCGTGTCGAAGCCGAACGAGTAGTCGGTGGCTGCGAGGTCGTTGTCGATCGTCTTGGGGACGCCGAGGACGTTGATGCCGTCGTTGGCCAGTCGGTTCGCCGCCGCGAGCGTGCCCTCGCCGCCGATCGCGATGATGCCGTCGATGTGGTGGCCGTAGAGGGTCTTCGCGATGTTCTCGGCGCCTCCGCGCGGGCCCTCGTAGGGGTTCGTGCGCGACGTGCCGAGGATCGTGCCGCCGACCTTCGAGAGGCCCTTCACCTCGTGGCGCGTGAGGGGGAAGAAGTCCCCGTCGACGACGCCGCGCCAGCCGTCGCGGATGCCGACGAACTCGAGGTCGTAGCTGGTCGTCCCCTTCAGCACGACTCCGCGGATGACGGCGTTGAGTCCCGGGCAGTCGCCGCCGCTGGTGAGGATGCCGATCTTCATGTGTGGTCCTTAGGTCGGAAGGATTACAAGCGGCGTCGCTGCCTCTCCCGACACTATCGCCGGATGCATCGGCCGTGCCACAGGCGAGTGCCGTCGGAATTCCGACGGGCGCGTGAACCCCGCCGACGCGAACGGCCGCCCCCTATGGGGACGGCCGTACGCGGCGCTCACACTTCGCCGTCGGGCATGCCCTTCGTGCCCTCACGGGCGGCCTGCTCGTCGGCGGCCGCGCTGTCGAGCGAGTCGGCGTCGAGATCGACGTCGACGGGCTCGTCCTCGCGGTCGCCCGGAAGCGCGTCGGTGACGGTCCCGTCGACCGCATCGCGACGGTCGCCGTAGACGGCGTCGTCGATCGTGCCGGCGACGGTCTCTTCATCGCCCCGTTCGGGCTGCGTCGGATCGGACATCTCACCCTCCTTGCCTCGGTTGCCTCGACGGTACGAGTCGAGCGGATGCCGGGGCGAGGGGTTGACGCGCCGCCGCGAGCGGACTACGCCGCGCCGAGCGCCCTTCGCAGCAGGTGCATGAGCGCCGACAGCTGCACGGAGTCGCTCGACTGCGGGTCGACCGCCTCGCCGTCGAGGGCGCGCGCCGCGAGGCCCTGCTTGGAGTCGATGAGCTCGGCGATCTTGGTGTCGATCGTGTGCGCGGCGATGATGCGCCACGCCGTGACGGGCTCGTCCTGCCCGATGCGGTGCACGCGGTCGATCGCCTGCGTCTGCTCGGCGGCGGTCCACGAGAGCTCGGCGAGGACGACGTTCGAGGACGCCTGCATGTTGACGCCGACACCCGCGGCCGTGAGCGAGCACACCGCGATCCCGACGTCAGGGTCGGTGTTGAACGCGTCGATCGCCTGCTGGCGCGCGATCGTGGCCTGGTCGCCTCGAAGCGAGACGGTCTTGAGCCCCGCCGCTGCGAAGTGCGCCTCGGCCTGGTCCATGACGTCGATGTGCTTCGCGAAGAACACGACCTTGCCGACCGAGCGCTGCAGCTGCACGGCATAGTCCGCAGCGAGCTGCGCCTTGGCCTGGCCGATGCGGCGCACCATCGTGAAGACGTTCTCGGACCCCGAGCCGGCGGCCTTGGATTCCTCCAGCTCGTTGTGCGAGACGAGGCGCACGATGTCCTCGTCGATCTCGCCGGGAGCGAGGCCCCGGTCGCCCCGCGCGTCGATGATGCGGCGGTACTTCGCCGCAAGACGATCGCCGAGCTCGCGCTCGGCCTGGCGGATCGAGCGGCCGAACTCGTCGTCGAGCTCGACGGGGAGGTCGGCGATGAGCTTGTCGGGCAGGTCGGCCGCGACATCCTTCTTCTTCCGCCGGACGATCCCCATCGAGATGACGGCGTCGCGGGCCTCGGGATAGAAGGCCTTGTCGGCGGGCGTGAGCCCCGTCTCGTCGAGCTTCTCCATGAGCAGCGGGCCCGGCTTCTCGCCGTTGGTCCAGCCGAGGAAGCGCCAGATCGCGTCGAAGTCCTCGACGTCGTTGATGAGCGGGGTGCCCGTGAGGGCGAGGAGGAGCGGATCGCGCACCTGCTCGCGGATGCGCGTCGCGAGCGCGAGCACGTTCTGCGACCGCTGCGACGTGAGGTTCTTGATGAAGTGGGCCTCGTCGACGACCATGCCCTTCAGCCCGAGCGAGCTGAGCCAGGACAGGTGGCGATCGAGGATCTCGTAGTTGACGATGAAGACGTCCGCGAACGCGTCGACCGCTTCGCCGTCGCCGTGGATGACCGTAGCGCGACGCTGCGGCGTCCACCGCTCGACCTCGCGGGCCCAGTTCATCTTGACGACGTTCGGGACGACCGCGAGGAGAGGATACGCATCGGCGACGGATGCAGCGAGCACCGACTCCGCTGTCTTTCCGAGGCCCGGCTCGTCGGCGAGGAGGAACGCCCGGTGTCCTTCGCGGACGGCCTCGAGGAACCTCGACTGGTGCGGCATGACGTCGAGGCCGCGCGGCGAGAGCCGGTCGAACTCGGGCACGGGCGGAAGATCCATCGTCGCGGAGCCGCCGCCGGCGCCCGTCTCGAACGCCTTGTAGAGCGGGCCCATGAGCTCCCAGCCGTCGAGGCGGCGGCGGGGCGTCTGCTTGGGGGCGCGCAGAGCGAGGTCCGGCGCGAGGAAGGGGTTGGCCTCGCGGCGCGCCTCGACCTGCGGCGGAACCACCTGCCGCTCGGCGAGAGCCGCCGGCACGACGGTCGTCGTCCGGGCGGGGGCCGTGTCGGTGATGATGAGCTCGTCGGGCGGCAGCTCGGCGCCGGACTCGAGGAGCCAGTCGCGGCGCATCCGGCGCGCGACAGGTGACGTGGCCTGGTCGACCTCGAGCAGCTGGATGAGGCTCGTGTCGCGCGCCGCCGTCTTGGCGAGGATCGTCGCGACCCCGTCGAGGCGCTTGAGCAGCTCGGCGCGTGCGCCGTCGGCGATCGTCGTGTCGGCCTTGACGCGGGCGCGCTCTTCGCGCACCAGGAACGCGATGACCTGGAACTTGATGCGGTTGGTGGGCCCGAGCTTGCCGCGCTGGGCCTTGGCCTCGACCTCGCGCACCTTGCGGGCGAGGATCGGGATGACGGGCGCTTCGTCGTCGCGACGCGACGCCTGTGGCCTGCGGCGCCGCGCCGAACGGGCGGGCTGAGCGGCGGATGCCGTGGTCGGCATGCTCCTCCTGAGCGTAGGTGCCGGATGCTCCGGCCAGGCGACCGGTCGGACGACCGGCTGTGGTGTGCACAGCTCCCGCGGGCGGCGCGTACGCCGTCGCGGACGCGGGACGGGATGCCTCTGCCCCCGGCCGCTGGCACTCGCTTCAGCGAGCCGCGGCGTCGGGATCGGGATTCCCCGCGGTCCAGTCTAGCGGAAGGGCCGCTTTCTCAGCCCCAGAGCGTGTCGACGATGTCTTCCGTGTAGCCCTCATCGTCGAAATTGACCCATGCCGTCGAGACCCATCCGTTGCCGCGCACGTAGTGCGTCTCGCCGATCGTCGCCTCGACATCGTCCTGCGTGAGCATCTTCTGCTCGATGCGGCAGATCTTTCCGCCGTTCTGGTCAGCACACCCGAATCCGGCCGCCGCGAGCGCCGCGAGCACCGCAGCCGACTGCCCGGCGTCGACGAGGGAGACGTTCGTCGCGAGACCGTAGTCGCTCGGCGCCCCCCACGAGCAGCGGAGGGTCGGGATGCCGGAAGAGAGGATCTCCAGAAGCTCGGCGTTCCGTGTGGACAGCAGCGTGACGCCCGGGTCGTTGAGCGGCGGGACGGTCGCCGTGAGCGAAGCGAGCATCTCGGCGGAGTAGATCTGCTCGCACCCGGCGGGAAGGGCGATCGTGTCGTCCGCGTCCGCGCCCGCGGTCGGCGTCGACGTGGGCTCGGGCGTCGCCGTGGACTCGGCGGTCTGGCTCGGCGAGGCCGGCGAGGACGAGTTCGACGGGGCGGGGTCCGTGGGCTCGGGCGCGCATGCCGCGAGCGCGAGCGCGACGAGCCCGAGCGTCGCGAAGATGGCGGACCGACGGCGATGCATCATGACGGACACCCCTACTCCGATGAACTCGATGCTACTCGTCTGCGCGCGCGATTGTGTCCTGCCACTCCCGCAGCCGGACCGGTTCGTCCGTCACGATGCCGTCGACCCCCGCCGCGGCGGTGTCCTCCCACTCGACGTCGCTGTTGAGGGTGTAGACGACGACCCGCATCCCGAGCTCGTGGAGCTCGGACACGATCTCGGGGCGCCGCTGGACCGAGCGCCAGTCGACGAGGATCCCGCGCGCATCGGCGCCCTTCAGCGCCTGCCCGACGTCGTCCGGGAGCCGCCGGAGGATCAGGAGCCGGTATGCGAGCTCGGAGGCGCCGCTCGTCGCGAGCAGCGACCGCGGATTGAAGCTCGCGATCGCGACGCGCCGCTCGAGGTCGTGCTGCCGCAGCGTCTGGATCAGAGCGGCGCCGGCCTCGGCATCCCACTCCCCCTTCATCTCGAGAAGCGCACGCGCCCCCGACGGCGCGAGCGCGAGCAGGAACTCCTCGAGCGTCGGGACGCGGGTGCCCGCGTACTTCGCACCGAACCATGAGCCGGCGTCGAGCGCCTGCACCTGCGCGAGCGTGAGGTCGGCGAGACGGCCGTGTCCGTCGGTGGTGCGGTCGACGGTCTTGTCGTGCAGGAGGACGGGCACGCGGTCGGCGGTCAGGGCGATGTCGACTTCGAGGTAGTCGAAGCCGGCCTCGAGCGCGGCCATCACCGCGGGGATCGTGT
>Ga0247818_10002060_pt1 | contig 12996 bp, 11 predicted proteins | sample 13C_Glucose_Day1_FD_192424 | JGI IMG/M metagenome (GOLD analysis project Ga0247818, IMG submission 192424) | Soil microbial communities from agricultural site in Penn Yan, New York, United States - 13C_Glucose_Day1 | ecosystem: Environmental > Terrestrial > Soil > Agricultural land | place...
CGTACAGGCCGGTGTCGACCATCACCACCCGGACGCCGTCGCCGCGGTTCCCGGCCTCGTGCGCCGGCCCCGCGCCCGCGAGCCGCACCGCGTCCTCGGGCAGGCGCAGCCGGCGGGGGTCGCGGGGCAGCGGCGGGACGGCCCGGGGCTGCGGCGGGGCGGCCAGCTCGAAGCCCGCCCGGGGCACCCGTACCTCCGCGACCAGACCGGGGTGCGGCCGGGAGCGGAGCGGGCCCGCGGCGGCGAACTCGTGGCGGACGGTCTCCCGGATGTACTTGTTCCGCACCGGCCGCACCGGGTGGCCGAAGACCTCCGCGAGCAGGTCCGGGGGGCCCGAGACGGTGAGCCCCACCTCGGTGCGGGCCTCCACGGCGAGGCCCTCGCGGGCGTACGCGTCGGCCAGCCGGTCCACGGTGCCGGGGGCCGGGAGGAACGCCTCCACCCCGTGCCGCAGGAGCAGCGCGGGGTCGTCGCCGAGCGTCGGGCCGCCCGCCGAGCGGGGCACGACCGTCACCACGCCGCACCGCTCGAAGCGGGCCCTCTCCGCCTCGCTCACCGCGCGACCGTCCTGTCTCCCGCCGCGTCCGCGGCCTCCCGCAGCCGGGCGCGGTCGAGCTTCCCGCTCGCCGTCAGGCCCACGTCCCCGTCGGCCGGGAACTCGATCGTGGCCGGCAGCATGTAGTCGGGCAGCCGCAGCGCCAGCTCCCGGCGCAGCTCCTCCTCGCGGCGGGCCGTGTCGCCGTCCGACGCGCCCAGGACGAAGAGGGTGATCGCCCGGCCGGTGAGCGGGTGCTCGACCGGCACCGCGCAGCAGTCCGTCACCCCGGCCGCGGCCAGGGTCGCGGCCTCGACCTCGGAGAGGTGGACGAGGTTGCCGTTGATCTTCAGGGCGTCGTCGCGGCGGCCCAGGAAGACCAGCTCCCCGTCCTCGGGACGCCGCCGCACGTAGTCGCCCGAGCGGTAGTACCGCCGCCCCGAGCCGGCCGGGAGCTCGACGACGGAGCGGGCGGTGCGCTCCGGCTCTCCGCAGTAACCGACCATCACCTGCGGCCCTCCGATGAGCAGTTCACCGGTCTGCCCGTCGGGCACCGGCCGCAGCCCGTCGTCCACGACGAGGACGTCGACGGCGGGCAGGGGACGGCCGATGGGCAGGAACTCCCCGCCGTCCGCGCCCGGGGCGTCGGTGAGGAAGAGCGTGGCGCTGTGGGTGGTCTCGGTGGGCCCGTACCCGTGGACGTACCGCAGTCCCGGCACGAGGGCGGAGAACGCCTCCAGGACGGAGACCGGGCACGACTCGCCGCCGAACCAGAGCCGGCGCAGCGAGCCGAGGTCGCGCCGCCCGGCGTCGCTGAACCGGCCGACGAGCATCCGGATCACCGACGGCACCAGCAGCGTGTCGGTGATGCGCCACTCCTCGATCGCGCGGGTGACCTGGCTGGGCATGCGCAGCCGGGGCAGCAGGTGGACGGTGCCGCCGACCAGGAACGTCGACCACAGGTCCACGACGGAGGCGTCGAAGAAGAGCGGCGCCACGTTGAGGAAGCGCATGCCGTCCTCGAAGCCGACGGTCTCCTGCACCCCGGTCAGCAGGGCGCACATCGACCGGTGGCTGATCACGACGCCCTTGGGCGAGCCGGTCGAGCCGGAGGTGAAGACGACGTACGCGTGGTCCTCGGGGCTCCGGCCGGCCACCCCGGCCGGCCGGGGCTCGGCCTCGGCCGACGGGTCCCAGCCGAGGCCGTCGTCCACCGGGTCCGCGCCGACCACGACCACCTTCCCGGCGGGCGCGCCGTCGAGCAGCTCGCGGTGGGCGGGCCCGACCACCGTGACCGTGGGCGCGCACTTCCCGAGCAGCAGCCCGATCCGGGCCGCCGGCAGCGACTCGTCCAGCGGCACGTAGCGGGCGCCGAGGCGCAGCGCGGCCCACATGACGGCCACCGAGGCGGCCGACTTGTCCGTCAGCAGGGCGACGGTCCCGCCCCGGCCGACGCCGAGCCCGGCCAGCAGGTCCGTGAGGGCCTGGACGCGCCGGGCGAGGGACCGGTACGACACCTGCTCGCCGGTCCCCAGGTCCACGACGGCGATGTCCGTGCTGTCCCGCCGCCGTTCCAGCAGTTCGTCGGCGAGCGTGACGTTCATCGGTCCTCCGTGTGCGTCCCGGAGAGCCGGCGGCGGATCGCCTCCAGCAGTTCCGGGAAGGTGTCCATCTGCTGGTCGTACGAGCCGAAGTGCCCCATGCCGTCCATGGCGTGGAAGGTGCTCCCCGTCAGTTCGTGGAGCTCCTCCGCGACGTCGAAGGGCACCCAGGGGTCGTCCTTCGAGTGGAACTGCTCGATGAACGACTGGTGGGCGCGGACGGCGTCCCAGTCCCACGGGGTGTCGAAGAAGCCGCTGCGCCGCTCCAGTTCGAACCCGCAGTCGTGGTGGTGGCCGGCCACGGCGAAGGTGCCGAGGAGCGGCGCCTTCTCGGCGTACCGGAAGGCGGCCAGCGCGCCGGACGAGTGACCGACGATGACGGTCCGCTCGTCCGGGCGGACGACGTCGCTGAGGTAGGGCAGCCAGTAGCGCATCCGGCCCTTGATGGGGTCGGGGAAGGTCTCGGCCACCACCTCGACGCCGAGGGCCTCCAGTTCCCGCTTGAGGTACGGGAACCAGATGCCCTCGACGCTCGCTCCGGCGTTCCCGTGGATCAGCACCACGCGCACGTCCGAACGGATCTCAGACAGGGGACACCTCGTCTTCGAGCAGTTCCTCCAGGAGCCCGGCGAGGGAGCCCAGGGTCGCGAAGTTCTCCGTCGTCAGCAGCTCGGGTTCGAGCTCGATGTCGTAGAACGTCTCGAAGGCCAGCGTCAGTTCGATCATCTGGGTCGAGTTGAGCGACAGGCCGCCGTTGAACAGCGGAGTGTCCGAGTCGAGTTCGACCCGCTGCCCGGGGAAGATCTGGGCGATCACCCCGCGGAGGTCCTCCTCGATCACCTTCTGGGTCTTGCGGTCGTCCACCGGTGCCTCAGCTCCCCTCGGTCTTCGTGGAGCCGGCCTCCTGCGCCGTCTCCTCCGCCGACTTCGGGCGCGTCTGGAGGAAGAGCGGGGTGCGCGGGATGTTCTGCGCGTCCTGGTGGAACGGGTTGCGCTTGTTCTTCAGGGAGAGGTACATGGTGCGCCGGGCGCGGGCCTTCTCCTCGTCCGAGTAGAAGAGGAAGGCGATGTTGCCGGCGTTCTCCCGGCCGACCTCGGTGAGGGTCAGGTCCTCGTCGGTCTCGACGGCGTAGCCGCCCTCGACCAGCCAGTCGACCTCGCGGCGGTACTTCTCGAAGTTGGCGACGTCGGCCTTGCGGACGGTGCCGAAGACCGGGAAGAAGACCATGACCCGGTTCTCGACCTCGTCCTCGGAGCAGATGCGGCCCTGCTCGATCGGGATGATGCCTTCCTCGACCTCCCGCATCCACCGGTCGACGTCGGTGTGGTTGCGGTAGCTGCGCTCGCCCATGTAGTTCTCGGCGGCCGGACCGATGCCGAGGGTGTAGCTGGCGCGGTAGCCGTTGCCGCCGCAGGCGTGGTTGAGGCCGATCTCGCCCGCGTCGTCGAGGTGGGTGAAGAAGTTGATCAGGAGCTGCTTGTCGTAGCCGTACCCGGCCAGGCCCTCCTTGATCTGCCGGTACTGCTCGCGCTCGATGGCCCCCGACGGCTTGACGTCGGCGACCTTGCCCGCCCTGATCTGCTGGTCGAGGCGGGTGCCCTCCCACTGGTTGAAGCGGTACGTCTGCACGAAGCTGGGGCGCAGTTCGCCGCAGATGCCGGCCAGGTCCTTGGCGAGGACCTCGTCGTCCTGCCCCGGCAGGTTGTACATGAGGTCCAGGGCGAAGGTGCGGATGCCGGCCTTGCGGATGTTCTCGGCGGTCTGGTGGACCTGCTCGACGGTGGCCTTGATGGTGAGCTTCTTGCGGATCTCCGGGTCGAGCGTCTGCACGCCGAAGGAGATGCGGGTGATGCCGAGGGACTTCAGCATCTCGATGTAGCCGTCCTTGGAGAGGCCGAGCGGGCTGCCCTCCAGGGAGATGCCGTCGACCTCGCTGAGGTCGAACTCGCGGTGGACGGCCTCCAGGATGGCGGCCATCGACTCCTGCTCCAGCGCGGAGGGCGTGCCGCCGCCGAACTGGACGTACTTGATCTTGGTGCCCTGGAAGTACTTCGACCGGGCGTTGCGCTGGATCTCCTTGACCATCGCCTGGACGAAACGCTTCTGCCGCTCGCCCTGGTACTTCGCCGCCGACTCCTTGAAGCAGGCGCAGAAGTTGCAGAAGGCCTCGCAGAACGGGATGTGGAAGTAGAGCAGGATGTCGGTCTGCTCCGGGTGCGACTGGCGGTCCAGGAAGGAGAAGTACTCCGCCTTCTTGCCCTCGGAGTCGAGGGCGTCCTGGAAGGCGCAGATCTTGGGGTAGAACCAGGTGACGTTGGTGCGCTTCTCCGGGCTCTCGAACTCGTCCTTCAGGTAGAAGTTCGAGTCGAGGCCCAGCATGAAGGGGTTCTCGACGTGGGTCGTCATGACCTAGGCTCCCGCTCTTGGGGTCAGGAAGGCTGGCTGGAGGGCTCGGCGGAAGCCTCGGTGGGCTCGCCCTTGGTGCCCCGGCTCTCGTGGATGACCGGGTACTTGTTGCTCATCTCGCCGTTGATCTCGATCCACTGGAACTTGTCTTCCGGCAGGTCGACGTCCGCCCAGATCGCCTCGGGCGGACACTCGGAGACGCACGCGTTGCAGTCGATGCATTCCTCGGGGTTGATGTAGAGCATGTCGGGACCCTCGTGGAAACAGCTCACGGGGCAGACGTCCACACAGTCCGTGTACTTGCAGCCCACGCATTCGTCGGTGACGACATACGCCATGGTTCTCTCCTCCCTCAGGCGTGGACGGGCGCCACTTCGGTGATCCGCCGCATCCAGCCGAACCGGTCGACGGACTCTCCCCGGTGGATCCCGGCCAGCAGGTCCCGGAAGCGCGCGGTCACCGGACCGGCCTCCTCCGAGGCGAGCCGGTACTCCTCGCCCTGGTGACCGAGGGAGACCACCGGGGCCACCCCGGCGGCCGTGCCCGTGGCGAAGCACTCGGTGACCGAGCCGTCGGCGATGCCCTTCAGGACCTCGGCGAGCTCCACCGGCCGCTCGACCACGGCGGTCCCGGCGTCCCGGGCGAGCTTCACGACGGAGTCGCGGGTGACGCCGGGCAGCACGGTGCGGTCGAGCGCGGGCGTGGTCAGCACGCCGTCGATCACGAAGAACGCGTTCAGCTCGCCGATCTGCTGGACGAAGCGGCCCTCGCCGTCGAGCCACAGCACGTGGTCGTTGCCGTAGTTGGCGGCGATCTCGGCGGGCACCACACCGGCCGCCAGCCCGCCCGCCGTGTTCAGGTCGCCGGTGCCGCCGGGCCAGGCCCGCACGTACCCGTCCAGCGTCATGGCCTTCAGCGGCCCGGACTCCGCGGCGGCCGGCACCGAGCCGAGCACGTAGAAGAGGCAGGCGCCCGCGGGCCCGGGGGTCAGCTCCGTGCCGTCCGCGGCGAGCACCGCGCGCAGTCGCAGCGAAGCGCCCGCCTCCTGCGGCAGCCAGCCCTCGTCCAGCTCGACCATCGCCCGGACCGAGCTCCACACCCGGTCGAAGTCGACCTGCGGCATCGCGAGCCGGCGGGCCCCGTTGTTCAGCCGCTTGATGTGGCTGTCCGGACGGAAGACGGCGACCGAGCCGTCCGCGAGCCGGTACGCGGCGAACTCGTCGACGACGGTCTGCCCGGCGAGTACGGCGCCGGCCGTGGGCCGCAGCGGCGGGATGCCGTCCCGGTCCGCCACGGTCAGTCCCTGCCAGCTGCGCCGCTTGCCGGTCCGCATGAAGAACGCGTGGTCGGTGAGGACGGCCCCGGCCGACCCGTCCGCCTCGGCCCGCGGCCTCGGGGTGGTCGTGGGGGTGACGGTCAGTTCGTTGCTCATGCGGGGGCACCCTTCTTGTCCTGGTGGCCGGCGTCCTCGACGCCGACCCTCACCTCTGCGAGGACCGAGGCGACGAGGCGCTCGACCCGGTCGAGGTCGCCCTCGAAGTGGATACGGGCGACGCGGTTGCGGAAGATGTCGCCCGGGTCCAGCACCGCTCCCGGCTCCTCCTCCGGCAGGAGGCCGCGGAACTCGGCCGCCTCCGTGAAGGCGTCGATGCCGTGGAGCGTTCCCGTGAAGGTGCCGGACCGGTCGGTCGTGACGAACGCGAGACCCGCGCTCACCGGCGACAGCGCGCCGGGATCGTGGGACAGCCCTCGCGCGGCGTCCGCCGTGGCGGCGCACAGGTCCACGCCGGGGCCGGCGAGCACCAGCTCGGGGATGTTGTCCCCGGCGAGCCGGGCCCCGACCTCGATCAGGACCGGGCCGCGGTCGCGGACGATCCGGGTCTCGATGTGGAACGGCCCCACCGTGAGGTCGAAGGCGGCCACCACCTGGCGGGCGAACCGCTCCAGGACCTCGCCGTGCGGCGAGCACTCCGGCGCGGTGGCGATGTGGCCCATCTCGAAGAAGTCCGGCGGGGCGGAGAGGAACTTGCTGGTGACGCTCGCCAGGTGCGGCCCGTCGGCGTCGACCCAGCCGTCGAGGGAGAACTCGGGGCCCTCCACGTACTCCTCGACGACGGCGGTCCGGCGCGGGTTCGGATGGAACTTCACCTCCTCACCCGGGTCGTGGACGACCGCGCGGGCCCGCGCGTACTCCTCCTCGTCGCGGCAGAGGCTCACCATCAGGCTGCCGCCGCAGTCGACGGGCTTGACCACGACCGGGAAGGGCAGCGGGCAGGGGCCGGCCTCGTCGGGGCCGACGGCGATCGAGCGCGGGTGGGCGACGCCGCGCTCCTCGCACCGGCGGCGCATGACGTCCTTCTGCCGCACGGCCTCGGCCGCCGGGGCGTCGAGCGCGGGCAGCCCGAGGGTGCGGGCCAGCTCGGCGGCCTCCGGCACCGCGTACTCGAAGCCCGCGATCACCCCGCTGGGCGCGGTGCCGGTCTCCGCGACGGCCTTCTCGACCAGGCGGAGCAGCCCGGCCACCCCCGCGTCGGGGTGCCAGTCGACGACGGTGGCGCCGGCGCGCACCTCGGGCGGCAGCAGTTCGGGGAACTGGGTGGGGACGAGACAGGGGACTCCGGCGGCCACCATCCGGGCGGTGAGCCGGACCCCCGCCGACAGGGGCTGGACGACGATCAGCATGCGCGTACGCTCCCCGCCCCGCGGCCTTCGCCGGGGTTCCGGCCGATGTGCAGCGTGAAGATCATCGGCACCGGGCCGAAGTTCTCGATCAGCCGGAGCCCCTCCGCCGCGGCGGCGGGCCCGGTGGTCACGCAGGCGTCGTACTCCCCGGCCGCGCACAGCGCCGCGGCGCGCGAGTTGCTGCTGGCCAGCGTGATCTCGCCGCGCTCCGCGACCAGGCTGCTGGGGGCCGGGTGGCTGACGATCGTGGACACGGAGGTGCGGTCCGGGCGACCGGCCAGCACCATGTCGTGGGTGTCGAGGATGAAGCTGTCGGCCATCTCCAGCCGGTGCAGGTTCTGGAAGACGAGGTCGTGCAGCCGGGGGTAGACGGCACAGGCGAGGATGGCCTCGGTGCTGTCGAAGGCCATGGCGTCGAGGCCGTCCTCCACCTCGGCGTGGAGCACCACCTCGCCGGCGATCCCGCGCTCGGCGAGCCAGTGGTGGGCGGCCTTCTCCAGGTTGGTGCCCGCGGGCCCCAGGGTGTGGATGACCGTGACTCTGGACAGGGCGTCCTCCCGGTCGCCCTTCGAGCCGACGTGTTCGTCGTTCATGCGCGTCGTTCCCCGTTCTCGTCGGCCCGCGGGACGGGCCACAGCCAGCCGTGCGCGTCGGACGCGCGTCCGTGCTGGACGTCCAGCAGGCCGCCGCGCAGAGCCGTGGTCATCGGTCCCTCTCCCCCGTCGCCCACCGTCAGGTCCTCGGCGCCGATGCCGAGCCGGCCCACCGGGACCACGACGCCGGCCGTGCCGCAGGCGAACACCTCGGCCAGCCGGCCCGAGCGCAGGCCGTCCCGGACGGCGTCGATCGTGGTGTGCTCCTCGGCGGCCGCGATCCCGCGGTCCCGGGCCAGGGTCAGCAGCGAGTCGCGGGTCAGGCCCCGGACGATGGTCCCGTCGCACGGCGGGGTGGTCAGCCGGGAGCCCTCCGCGTCGCGCCAGACGAGGAAGAGGTTCATGGTGCTGAGCTCCTCGATCCGGCTCCGTTCCAGCCCGTCGAGCCACAGCACCTCGTCGTACCCGGCGGCCTGCGCCTCGGTGCGGGTGAGCAGGCCGGCCGCGTAGTTGCCGGCGCACTTGGACTCGCCGGTGCCACCGCGCACGGCGCGTACCGTCTCGGTCGCGGTGGTCACCGACAGCGGCCGGAAGTCGGCGCCGAAGCAGGGGTCCGCCGGGTAGGCGAGGATCACGCAGCGGTAGCGCCTGGAGGGCCGGAGCCCGAGGTCCGCCTCCGTGGCGATGAGGAGCGGCCGCAGGTACAGGCTCTGCCCGTACCCGCCCGGCACCCACGCCGCGTCGGCCGCGACCAGCTCGGCGCACGCCCGTACGAACAGCTCGGGGGGCATCTCGGCCATCGCCAGCCTGGCGGCGGACCGGGCGAGGCGGACTCCGTGGTCCTCGGGACGGAAGAGGCGCACCGAACCGTCCTCGGCCCGGAACGCCTTCAGGCCCTCGAACACCGCCTGCCCGTAGTGGAGTCCGAGCGTGGCCGGGTTCATCGTCAGGTCGGACCGGGGTTCGATCCGCGGCTGCGACCAGCCGGTGTCCGCGTCCCAGTCGACGACGGCGGTGTGCGGGGTGGAGTGACGGCAGAAGCCCGGATCCTTGAGGATCGCCGCGAGCTCCGGCGTGCTGCGGGACTCAGACATGGACTTCGGCACCCCACAGGGCGAGCGGGGCCAGCGGCCCGCCGTAGCGGTCGGGCTTGGCCTCCGGGCGGCGGAGCAGCGTCCCGAAGAGGAAGTCCACGGCCTCCGCCTTGTAGGCCGCGTCGTCCTCGTTGCGCTCGATCTCCTCGATCAGGCCGATGAGTTCGCGCACGGACTCCACGATCTCGGCCTTCGAACCCAGCGACCTGCGCCCCTGCGCGTCCTGGGTGAACAGCCCCTTCGCGGCGAGCCAGGTGCCCAGGGCGAAGCCGGTGCCGGCGTCGAAGTTGCGCAGCGGCTCGGGCTGCGCCGGGTAGCGGAAGAGGCGTTCCAGGATGACGTACTCGAACACGAGGGGACCGTGCGGCACCTGCTCCTCGAAGCAGGCGATCGCCGACTTCATGTCGACCTTGAGCTCTTCCAGGAGCCCGGGCCGCCACGTCGTCTTGATGGCCAGGTGCTCGTCGAGGGGGCGCGGCCCGGTGTGGTGGAAGTAGTCGTGCATGTACCCCCAGACACAGCGCGCCTGGTAGGTGGTCTCGGGGTCCACGTCCGCCGAGACGAGTGCCGTCTCGCCGGCGAAGGGCGAGCCCGGTCCGCACAGCCGCTCCGTGATCGCCAGGGTCTGGGCGTAGATCTCGGTGTGCCGGTTGAAGAAGAACCAGGCGAAGTTCTGGTCGGTACATCGCGTGGCGGCCGGGATGTTCTCCGGGAAGAAGACCACGCAGTTGCCCTCGCGCAGGCCTCGGGAGGCGGACAGCAGCCGGGTGGACTGGAAGACGGCCTTGGGGTGCGGGTAGTCCGCCTGGAGCCGGGGCGTGCTCTCCGGGTCCTCGCGGACCACCGAGAACGCCTCGATGTGGACGTCGTGCCGGTCGCTGTTGGGGAGCGTCACCGGTCCCACGTAGGCGGCGGCCTCGCCGTCCTCGGGGGCGGGCACCGCGTCACGGGTGGCGTCGAAGTGCGGGACGCCCTCGCAGCCCGTCTCCCGCCACGCTCTCAACTCCGCGCAGGTGGCGGCGATCTGGGTGTCGGGCATCAGGCCCCGCAGCCCCTCGACGGCCGTGATGACGGCGTCGACGGCGCGGCGGACCTCCTCGTCGGTGACGGCCGGCGCGCCGCCGTCCGCGCGGACGGCGGCCTGACGTCCGGTGCGCAGCTCGCGCAACGAGTCGACCGCGGGCACGACGTGCCGCTCGAACTCCAGAAGTGTGGCAACGGTACGCGCCCGCACAGTCCCCCCGTTCGGTAACCCTCGGCCGCTTCCCGCGGGGACGAACCCACGGTCAACGCCTCTCCCGAGGCATTCGATTGGGAAAGCTAGTCTCGTACTCCCGTGCAGACAAGGGGTGTTCAGATGTCGACACTCCCGGCGTGTCGATCACCGCTCTCCGGAGCGGCCGACGGGGCCCGCGGACCAACTGCCGCCCGCGGCCGAGTGCTTATACTCTGGCACTGCCCTGCGGGTGAGACCCTCGCCCGGCCTTACGGAACACGGACGCGGGACGCGTTCCGCCTCCGGCAGACCGAGGCCGCGGAGAGCCTGTCCAACGGACTCGGTGACACGAACGACGGGGGAGCATGAGCCACGAAGCGAGCGAGAAGACGGCCGACGGGCCCGTGGGGGGCGGGGGCGGCACCACGCCGGAAGCCCCGCACGCCTACATGCCGGGCCCCCAGGTGGCACGGTTCGTCGCCGGTCGTGGACTGGCCGCGCTAGGCGACCAGTTCCTCCTGTTCGCCATTCCGCTGCTGACCTACAAACTGACCGGCAGCGCGTCGCAGACCGGCCTCATCTTCCTGGTCGAATGGCTCCCCCGGGTGCTGTTCCTGCCGGTGGCCGGGGTGTTCGCGGACCGCATACGCAGCTACGTCCTGTACATCGGATCGGACTTCTTCCGCTCGGCCCTCGGGCTCGCCGCCTTCGCCCTGATGTTCCTGCTGCCCGACGGCCAGTTCATCACCCTGTGCGTACTCGCCGCAGGAATGTCGGTGGCCGGCGCCCAGTCGTACATCGCCCTGGAGGCCACGCTCCCCCGCTTCGTCCCCATGGACCAGATGGTCCGGGCGCAGTCGATCATCCAGGGCACGGAGCAGACCAGTGAGGTCATCGGCCCGGTCCTGGCCGCGCTGCTCGCCTCGGCGCTCCCGACGACCAGCCTCCTCGCGATCATCGGCGTGGTGTACGGCCTCACCACCCTCAACACCCTCTCCCTGCGGCGCTGGTTGCGCACCGAGACGCTGACGGCCGCGGGAGCCGGGGAGCCCACCACGGTCCGCTCGGTGGCCGTCGGCATCGCCGAGGGCGTGCGGACGCTGCGGAAGCTGCCCGCGGTCCTCGGCCTGGTCGGCCTGACCATGACGGTCAACCTCATGGTCGGCGTCGGCATGGCCACCAGCGCCGCCACCACCGTGGGCTCCTTCGGCCGGCCCGACGGGTACTTCGGCGCCCTGAGCACGGCGGCGGGAATCGTCGGCGTCCTGACACTCTTCGTCGTCCCGCGTCTGACGAGGTGGATGAATCCTTTCGCCGCCCTGATGACGTCCTACGGCCTCATCTGCCTGGGCGGCGTCGGAGTGGGCCTGGCGCAGACCTTCACCCAGTACGCCGTGGGCTACGCGGTGCTGCTCGGAACCGTCGGCTTCTTCAACGTCGTCATCCGTACGGAACGCGTCCGAAGGGTTCCGCGCGAGCACTTCGCGAAGACGATCGCCATCATCATCCTGCTGCACCAGCTGTCCCTGCCCGCGGCCGGACTCCTGGTCGCCCTCTTCACCCAGTCCTTCAGCCCCCAGAGCATCGTCCTGGGCTCCGTCATCGGCTCCGCCTGTGCCGTCGTCCTGCTCATTCCGCTACTCGCACGCCTGAGGACCCCACCATGCGCATCCTGATCCTGCACCGAGTCACGGACAAAATGATCCGGCACGCGGACGGAATCGACCACGCGGCCCACGACGTCACCTACGTGGGCCCCGCCGACCGGCTGGCCACCCTCCCGTCCGACCTCCGCTGCACGCGCATCGAACGGCCCGACACCGGCGACCTGACGGAAGAGGTGCTGGCCGCGGTCGAAGGGCTGCCCGCCTTCGACATGGTGCTCGCGCTCTCCGAGTTCGACCTGATCGCCGGCGCCCGGGTGCGCGCGGCCCTCGGGGTGCCCGGCGACCGGGAGGAGGACATCGCGCCCTGGCGCGACAAGGTGATCATGAAGTCGATGGTCGCCGCGGCCGGTCTGCGGGTCCCCCGCTTCCTCTCCCTGTCCGAAGCCCTCGCGGCCGGCCCCGGGGAGATCCCCTGGACCGGCGGGACGGTGCTGAAGCCGCTCGACGGCGCGGCCAGCCTGGACGTCCACGTCTACCCGACGCCGGACGAGGCCCTGGCAGCGGTCCGCGAGGGCGCGGTGGCCCCCGAGGGCACCCAGTGGGACGGCTTCGAGGTCGAGGAGTTCGTCACCGGCCCGATCGTCCACGTGGACGGCATGCTGATCGACGGCAAGCCCATGGCGATCCAGGCCAGCCGCTACGTCGGCACCTGCCTGGGCTTCGCCGAGGGCACGCCGCTGGGCTCGGTGCAGATCGAGATGACCCCGGAACTGAGCCGCTGGACCGCCGACTGCCTCGCCGCCGTCTCCCTCACCACCAGCCTCTTCCACCTGGAGGGCATCGAGACCCCGGACGGGCTGGTCTTCCTGGAGGTCGGCGCCCGCTTCGGCGGCGCGGACGTGGTGGACACCTTCGAGCTCGCCACCGGGGTGCACATGCCCTCCCGGTACCTGCAGATGGTCACCGGCGGCGTGTCCGCCGAGGACCTGACCTGGCCCGAGTCCGACGGGTCCCGCTACGGCTGGTTCTGCTGGCCGAGCCACACGCTGGGTGCCGAACGCTGCCGGATCGAGGGCGCGGACGAGTTCCGCGAGAGCCCGCTGGTGTACCGGTGGAGCCAGCGGACCGAGGACGAGCCGATCAAGACGGTGCTCAGCTACGCGGACACCGACGTCCCGATCGCCGGCGTGGTCGGCCCCGGCACCTCGGCCGAACTCACCCGCTTCCTCTCGGACGCCTTCGCCACCATACGCGTCACCCC
>Ga0247818_10002062_pt1 | contig 12992 bp, 12 predicted proteins | sample 13C_Glucose_Day1_FD_192424 | JGI IMG/M metagenome (GOLD analysis project Ga0247818, IMG submission 192424) | Soil microbial communities from agricultural site in Penn Yan, New York, United States - 13C_Glucose_Day1 | ecosystem: Environmental > Terrestrial > Soil > Agricultural land | place...
CGCCGCTGCACCCTATGCCTTGCTGATGATTGTGCTGTCACTTCCGCTGACCGCAATCCTGTATCACCAATCGAAAAAAACGGCCGGCCGATGAGTACACTTGAACTGCATGCCCTCAACAAATCCTATGGCTCCTATCGCGCCCTGGACAACGTCAGCCTGTCGGTGCCCAGCGGCAGCCGCACGGTTGTCGTCGGCCCTTCCGGCTCGGGCAAGACCACGTTGCTGCGGATGATTGCCGGTTTCGAATTACCCGACACCGGGCGCCTTTCGCTCAATGGCCAGACCCTGGTCGACAACACCCACGAAGTACCGGCGCATCAACGCCTGATTGGCTACGTGCCGCAAGACGGCGCCCTGTTCCCGCACATGACCGTGGCCGCCAACATTGGCTTCGGCCTGTCGATAAAGGGCACGGAAAAACAGCAACGCATTGCTGAGTTGATGGACAGCGTGGCACTGGATTCGAAAATGGCCGAGCGCTGGCCCCACGAACTGTCCGGCGGCCAGCAGCAACGCGTGGCGCTGGCGCGCGCCTTGGCGCAACAGCCACGTTTGATGTTGCTGGATGAGCCGTTTTCGGCCCTCGATACGGGGTTGCGCGCCGCGATGCGCAAAATGGTCGCACGACTGCTCGAAGACACCGGCGTCACGACCATTCTGGTGACCCATGACCAGAGTGAAGCCTTGTCATTCGCCGATCAGTTGGCGGTGATGCGCCATGGCCGGCTGGTCCAGTCGGGGCACCCCCTGGATTTGTATCGTTACCCCGAGGATGAGCAAACCGCGCTGTTCCTCGGTGACGCCGTGGTCATGCCCGCGCGGATCGAGGCCGGCTGGGCCCATTGCGACCTGGGGCGGATACCGGTCAACAACCATCGCAACAACAGCTCGGCACAGATCATGCTGCGGCCCGAACAGTTGCAACTGATCAGTATTCTGCCCAATGACGTGGACGCTGGCGGATGCAGAGCTGTCGTCACCGAGCGCGACTTCAGCGGCAACACCTGCACCCTGACGGTGGAACTGCAGACTTCGGCCAGCGATGAACTCCCCGGTCGATCACTGCTGGTACGCAGTTCGGGCATGTACGCACCACCGGCCGGCAGTGCGGTTCAGGTCTCGACCATCGGCCATGCCCATGTCCTGAACGAAGCCTGAGCTAGCAAGTTCAAAGATCGAAACGATCGACCGCCCGCCGCCGCTCATTGTCATCGCGCACATCGTAGTTGGCCGTGGTCTGGATGTTGCTGTGATGCGCCAGTTTCTGCGCAATCGACAAGTCATGCTCCTCGATCACCCGGGTAATGAATGAACGCCGGAAATCGTGGGGCATGATTTTCACTCCGACCTGCGTCCCCCGTTGCCGGGCAATGTAGTAGATGGCGTGTTTGGTGATGCGCTCGCGGGTGATATGACTGCCGCGCCGGATTCGGTTGAACAGGAACGGATCGTCCACCTCCCCTTCCTTCAACTGCGAGCGACGCAGCTCCAGCCATGCGGCCAGTTTCTCGAAGGCCCAGGCCGGGGCATATTTGATCAGCTGCTTATTGCCTTTGGCGGTGACCTGCAGGCTGCGCTCGGCGAAATTGACCTGACTCAGTTCAAGGTTGACCGACTCCGACTTGCGCATCCCCGAGCCGTACAGAATCGCGATGATCGCCGCGTCGCGCAGCCCCTGTGGCCGTGGATCGGCCGCACACACGGCCATCAGTTCCTGGATCAGCGTGCGGCGCAGATTGCGCCCCTGGGACAGCCGCGTGCCGGCAATGCCCTTGACCGTACGCATTTTCAGCAAATGCTCCTGACTGATCAGGCTCATGCGCCAGGCCTCGTTCATCACCCCGCGCACTGCGTTGACGTACAGCGAGGAGGTGTTGGGCGCGTAGCCGTCGGTACGCAAGGTCGCCACCAGTGCGATGACATCCTCGGGCTGCAGGTGATGCCAGGGGATTTCCTCGATGTCGCTGTCTTCGAAACCGAGACGGTCGGCGGCATCTTGCAGCACATAGCGCATGGTCAACTGGCTTGAGGGCGCCAGTCGCGCCAGGTACAGGGTCAGCGGACTGGTGATGGAATTACGTTTATCAGCAGTAGACAAGTCAATCAAACGGAACAGCCTTGAGAGATAACGACAGAAAGAAAAAATTGATAATTAGAACATTTTTCGGATACAGCTAAAAACTACTGCAGGACTTTTCCCGCTCAATGGCAGGAAATGAACAGCTTGCCAACCTGCTTTCCCCCGGCCGATGTGCGGCGATAACGCATTGCCTTTGTGGCCATCGACGCAGTGCGATGCGCTCTGGATTGCCTTGACTGTCACATTAAAGGCAGCATGATCACTCCGACGACCCAGCCTGCCTGTGAATAAGGACATTCGTTCCAGTGGCCACCTACTCCCTCGTTATTCGCCGGTTACTGATCTGCTCGCTGACCATTGTTGTCAGCCGCGCCATCACCAGCCCGCTGCTCACGCTCTTCGTCAGCGACAAGCTTGGGCTGGACCAACAAGACGTCGGCCTGCTGCTTGGCATAGCGGTGTTCATCGCCACTCTGCTCGCCCTTTATGGCGGCTACATCATTGATCGCTTCGAAAAACGTCGGTTGCTGATCCTCGCCATGCTCTCCAGCGCCATCGGCCTGATATTGCTGACGTTTGCCAGCAACCTCTACCTGACCACTCTCACCCTGATCGTCACCGAGACTGCCTCAGCGTTGTTCCTCATCGGTTCCAAGGCGATCCTCAGTGAAAACCTGCCCGTGGGTCAGCGTGCCAAGGCGTTTTCCCTGAGCTACACCCTGACCAACATCGGCTACGCTGTCGGCCCGATGCTCGGTGTGGTGATCGCCGGTGCCTATACCGCTGCGCCGTTCCTGATTGCAGCGGGCATCGCGTTTTTCAGCATTTTCCTGATGACCGGGATTCCCGGGGATACGCCGCAGGCTCCTGTCATCGGTCGGGCTCAAAGCTTCCTTAAAACCCTGATCACCCTGAAAAACGACCGCACGCTGATCATGTTCACCTGTGGTTGCCTGCTCAGCACCGTGGTCCATGGCCGTTTTACTTTCTACTTGTCGCAATACCTGTTGGTGACCAGCAATCCCGGGCACACCATGCAGATCATGGCCGCTCTGCTGGCTTGCAACGCCTTCAGCGTGATCCTGCTGCAATACCAGATCGGGCGTTTCCTCAAGCGAGAACAGCTGCGTCACTGGATAGTCGCGGGTACTGCACTGTTCATTGTCGGCCTGATTGGCTTCAGCCTGGCAGACAGCCTGATCTCCTGGTGTGTGGCGATGTTCATTTTTACCCTCGGGGAAATCATCATCTACCCGGCCGAATTCCTCTTCGTCGACACCCTGGCTCCGGAAGAACTGCGTGGCAGTTACTACGGCGCACAAAACCTGGCGGCGCTAGGCGGCGCATTGAGCCCGGTGATTTGCGGCTTCCTGTTGATGCACACACCCGCTCCAACGATGTTTTATGCCCTGAGCGCCCTGGCGGCGGTGGGCGGTCTGTTGTGCTTCATGAGCGGGCGTCGCGCTTCGTTAAAGCAAAATTAATGCACTGAAACTTCATTAATATGAATTTGTCAGCATATGAGCTGAACGGCACACTATCGCCCGTTCCTCCCCCAATGGCAGGAACAACTTCAAGGGCTTTCCGGAATTCCCGGCCAAGCCCTTTTTTTACCTCGTTTTTTTGGAGCTTTTTGCAAATGTTTTCCCGCTGGTTACCTGCCACCATCAATACCCGCCCGAGCGAATGGAGTCGTGCCGCCATCGGCATGGCAATGGGGACACTGCTCAGTGTCTGGGTCTGCAGTCTGGTGTTCGGTATCGAAGTGGCACAACACCTGATTGGCCCGCTGGGAGCATCGGCAGTACTGCTATTTGCCGTGTCGTCCGGCGCCCTGGCCCAGCCCTGGTCTATTCTCGGCGGCTACCTGAGCGCCGCGCTGGTTTCCCTGTTGATGGCCCATCTGTTGGGCCGCACGCTCGGCAGCGCCTGCCTGGCAGCGGGTTTGGCCGTGGTCCTGATGTGTTGGCTGCGCTGTCTGCATCCGCCAGCCGGCGCCTTGGCCCTGACGCTGGTGCTGGCCGATCCGGCCACCATCGCCATGGACTGGAAAGCCCTGGGACCGGTCATGCTTGGCGCGGCGACGATGTTGCTGTGCGCCCTTGCCTACAACAACCTGACGCGGGTTCGCTACCCCAAGCGTGCCAGTGAACCGGTAACCCTTATTCCTGCCGATCACCCGCGTGTCGACAGCCAGGCAATCACCACCGAGGATCTCAAACGCGCACTGGCGGACATGGAGGCTTTCTTTGACGTCACCCCCGAAGACCTCGAACAACTGATACACGCCAGCGAGTTGCATGCCAGGCGCCGTAGCGTCGGCGAGGTACTGGCGCCACGGCTCTGAGCAAACGCGCGCCGAGTCTTTTTTGCGGTAGGCAGACGGTTCTGGCATCCTGCGCCTCCATTTTCCGACCCGGCCAGCCTTTTGGCACGCAGACCACCATGACCGCCTCTGAAAAAGTCCTAAGCCCGCACAATAATGACCTGATCTACGGCCTCCATGACCGCCCACACCTGAGCGCGACCATCTTCGCCGCCCTGCAGCACGTATTGGCGAGTTTTGTCGGCATCATCACGCCGACGCTGATCATGGGCAGCGCCCTTGGGCTTCAAAGTGAAGTGCCTTACCTGATCAGCATGGCGTTGTTCGTCTCCGGCCTGGGCACCTTCGTTCAAGCGCGGCGCTTCGGCCCGGTCGGGTCGGGATTGCTGTGCCTGCAGGGCACCAGCTTCTCGTTCATCAGCGTGATCCTCAGCGCCGGTTTCATGGTCAAGGCCCGGGGCGGTGGTACCGATGAGATTCTCTCGACCATCTTTGGCGTGTGTTTCTTCGCCGCATTCATCGAAGTGGTGTTGAGTCAGTTCATCGGCAAGCTGCGGATGCTGATCACGCCGGTCGTCACCGGCACTATCATCACCCTGATGGGGCTGTCGCTGATCAAAGTCGCCATGACCGATATCGCTGGCGGCTTTGGCGCGCCTGACCTGGGTGCCGCCAGCCACTTGGGGCTGGCCGCACTGGTGCTGGGGACAATCGTCGTCTTGAACCGGGTGGATGTGCCGTTCCTGCGCCTGGGCGCCATTGTAATTGGCCTGACCCTCGGTTATTTCGTCGCCTGGCTGATAGGACACGTCGATTTCAACAGCCTGCCCGCCGTTCCGCTGATGAGCGTACCTGTGCCGTTCAAGTACGGCTTCTCCTTCGATTGGCTGGCATTCATCCCGGTGGCGGTGATTTTCCTGGTGTCGCCGCTGGAAGCCGCCGGTGACCTGACGGCCAACTCGATGATTTCCCGGCAACCGGTCAAAGGCCCGATCTACATTCGCCGGATCAAGTCCGGCCTGCTCGCCGACGGGCTCAATTCGGCCATGGCCGCCGTCTTCAACAGCATGCCGATGGTGACCTTTGCCCAGAACAATGGGGTGATCCAGCTGACGGGCGTGGCCAGCCGCTATGTGGCGTTTTTCATTGCCGGCCTGCTGGTGCTGCTCGGATTGTTCCCGATGATCGGCGCGCTGCTGCAACTGATGCCCAAACCCGTGCTGGGCGGTGCGGAGCTGGTGATGTTCGGCACCGTCGCCGTGGCCGGCATCAAGATCCTCGCCGAGGCCGGGCTGCACCGGCGCAATATGCTGATCGTGGCGATCTCCATCGGCATGGGCCTGGGCGTGGCCGCGGTGCCGGAGGTCTTGCGCGAGCTGCCCAAGGCGCTGCACAACATTTTCGAGTCGCCCATCACCGTTGGCGCGCTGTGCGCTATCGTTCTTAATATCTTCCTGCCTGAAGAATTCATCGAGCTGGAAGAAGACGATTTCGATCCGGAAGCCTCGATTCTGCAAGTCATGGAGAATCCGGAGGTACCGGCCAAGGGTGGATCCTCGACGCCGGCAGGTCTCACACAGTCAAACCGCTAGAATGGCTCAGGGTTGCGCCGTCGGCGGTCCAGCCCTTTACCAGACGAGAGCATACCCATGCGTAGCGTCCACGCGGTGTTGATTTCCTTCCTGTTGCTCTTGCTGGGTGCCTGTACCACATATCCCTATTCATATCCCCATCGCGATCCGGTGAAGGTCAGCGTTGTTGGCCTCGAACCGCTGCGGGGCGAGGGTATGGAGATGCGATATACGGTACACATCCGCGTGCTGAACCCCAATCGAGCGGCCATCAACTTCCACGGCGTGGCACTGGACATGGACATCAACGGCCATCCATTTGCCTCAGGGGTCACGGACGGATACGGTTCGGTTGAAGGTTATTCCGATACGGTGGTGAGTGTTCCGGTGAGCGTTTCGGCGTTTTCGGTGATCCGCCAGACCTACGGCTTGGGCCAGATGCAATCGCTGAACAACATGCCCTATATCCTGCGTGGAAAACTGGGCGGTGGCTGGTTCAGCACCACGCGCTTCATCGATAGTGGCAATCTAAACCTGCCGGGGCCTACTACCGGCAGCCGTTAACAGAGCCTGCTCAAGGAACGTTTCCCCCTATGGAAGACACACCCACGCTTGTCACCGGGCGCCTGATCCTGCGGCCATTGAAACTGGCAGACGCCGATGCTATCCAGCAGCAGTTCCCGCACTGGGAAGTGGTGCGCTACCTCAACGCTTTCGTGCCCTGGCCCTACCCGGCTGATGGCGCGCTGACCTATCTGCGCGACAATGCCCTGCCGGCGGTTGCCCGGGGTGAAGAATGGCATTGGTCGATCCGCCTGAAATCAGCACCCGAGCAACTGATCGGCAACATCAGCCTGATGAACGAACAGGACAACAACCGTGGCTTCTGGCTGGGGCCAAAATGGCAGGGCCAGGGGTTGATCAGCGAAGCCAGCGCCGCGGTCACCGAGTTCTGGTTCAACACCCTGGGTCGATCCGTGTTGCGGGTGCCGAAAGCCGCACCGAACATCGGTTCGCGCAAGCTCTCCGAACGCACCGGCATGCGCTTGATTCGCAGCGACTCAGGCAGGTTTGTCGCCGGGCAGTTCACCCGGGAGGTCTGGGAAATCACCCGCGAGGAGTGGCTGGAGCGCCGCTGAGATTACTCAACTTCATTGAGGATCAGGCTGCGGTAATGCCCCGGATTGGAACCGGACCACTTGCGAAAGGCTTTGTAAAACGAGCTGACATCGGCAAAGCCCAGGCGCGTGGCGATCTCGGCGAAGCTGATGCTCGGCTCTGCCAGCCAGACGATGGCCAACTCCTTGCGCACGCTGTCCTTGAGCCCCTGATAGGTCTGGCCCTCTTCGGCCAGGCGGCGGCGCAAAGTCGAGGCCGACATGCACAGACGCTGCGCCAGCGCTTCGGTTTCCGGCCAATGTTCGCCGGGTAATTGCCGCAGGTCATGCTTGATGCGGCTGGCCAGGCTCTGCGAATCGCGGTATTTGACCAGTATGTTGGCCGGTGCATAAGCGAGGAACCGCTTGAGCTCTTCAGCGCTGCGCTTGATCGGCAGGTCCAGGCAATCGGCCGAGAAAATCATCCGCGTGCGTGGGCGGTCGAAACGCAGGTTCTCGGAGAACATCACCTGGTAGTCATCGCAAAAATCCGGCCGCGGGCAGCGCAATTCAATGGCCAGGATCGGAATCCGCCGTCCCGCCAGCCAGCAGGCAACACCGTGCACGATCATCCAGTAGGTGAAATAGCTGAAGGCCCGGCGCGGTTCATGGTCGTCTTCGAGCAGGACGATTTCTGCCAGGCTCTGCTGGCGCACCAGCAGCGCCGGCATGCGCTCGAACATCAACGACAGGAACCCCAAAGCACAGTTCAGGCCAGCCGCCAGGCTCGGCTGGGCCATGGCGTAACGACACAGATAAGCAAAACTGCCGGATTTGAGTTTGCGCGGGTCCATGCCAAAAAATTCATCGTCCCCCCGCCGCGCCAGCAGTCGCCACAAACGCGCATAAGCGCTGGCCGGTACGCGGGCGTCGGCACTGCCCAGCAACTGCGGATCGATGCCGACCTTGCTCAACACCTCTTCAGTGGCAACGCCCGGGGCGCAGCTTTGCAATAGCGCTTCACGCACCAAGTGGATGGAGATGGTGTCTTTTTCCGACATTGAGCGAGGCGAACCCTATTGTTTGAGTGGCTGGCATATTAGCGCAGGCTGCGATCTTTTGATCTGTTCAGCTTAGGTTCAGGTAATAGCAATCAATGCCATATAGGAATGAGTGTCATTATGTTACAACTTAGCTCCCTATCTAAATCCGAGACGCCGCTGAATGCTTGTTCCTTTTCTGATCATGCTGCGCGAAGGCATCGAAGCGGCGCTGATCGTCGGCATCATCGCCAGCTACCTTAAACAAACCGGCCGCGGCCAATGGATGCCCGCCGTCTGGATTGGCGTATTCCTTGCCGCAGCCCTGGCCCTGTTGGTGGGCGGTGGCCTGGAACTGGTCAGCGCCGAATTCCCGCAAAAGCAGCAAGAACTGTTTGAAGGCGTCATCGGTCTGCTGGCGGTCGGCATCCTCAGTTCCATGGTGTTCTGGATGCGCAAGGTCGCCCGCTCGATCAAGCATTCGCTGCACGTCTCCCTCGACCACGCTTTGAGCGGCTCCAAGCACCAGGTGACCGCGCTGATCGCCATGGTGTTTTTCGCCGTGGCCCGGGAAGGCCTGGAAACAGTGTTCTTCCTGCTCGCCGTGTTCCAGCAGAGCGAAGGCCCGGCGGCACCGGTCGGCGCCCTGCTCGGCCTGGTTCTGGCAATCATCGTTGGCGTGCTCATCTACAGCGGCAGCATGCGCCTGAACCTCAGTGAGTTTTTCCGCTGGACCGGGCTGTTCATCCTCGTGGTCGCCGCCGGAATCCTCGCCAACTCTGTGCAGGCTCTGCATGAAGCCGGGCTGTGGAATCACCTGCAAACGGTACTTTTCGACATCAGCGCCACGCTGCCGATGGATGGCCCCCTGGGCTCGGTACTGGCCGGCATGTTCGGTTATCAGGATGCGCCCACCGTCAGCACCCTTGGCGCCTGGCTGTTGTATCTGTTGGCGGCGCTGATGTTGTTTTTTTACCCGGTCGCCACTCCCGTCAAACAGTCTTCCAGCATTTCCAGTCAGTAAGGGCACCCATGCCAAATCAAACCCCACCCTCTCCCCGCGTCCTGCGCTGGGCGGTGGCCGGTTCGGTGATCGTGATGATCGCCGCCGGCGGCCTGTTCTACTACGCCTCGACCATCGCTGCCGCCAAGCGCCAGGCCAACCACGATGAAGTACTGGTGACCATCCATCCGCACAGCTGTGAACCCAATGCCCTGACGGTCCCGGCCGGTCGCGCCAGTTTCCGCATCGTCAACCGCTCTGAGCGTGCCGTCGAATGGGAGATCCTCGACGGTGTGCTGGTGGTGGAGGAACGGGAAAACATCGCCCCCGGCCTGAGCCAGGTGATCAATGCCAACCTGTTACCCGGCGACTACGCGATCACCTGCGGCCTGCTGAGCAACCCGCGCGGCACCTTGCACGTCACACCCACCGCCGCCTCCGATGCGGCCGCCAAGGCCAGGCCATCGATGGTGGCTTTTGTCGGGCCACTGTCGGAATTTCGCGTGTACCTGAGCACCCAGGGCAGCGCCTTGATCAAGGCCGTCAGCGCCCTTGAACAGGCGATCGAGGCCGGCGACCTCAGCCAGGCGCAAGCCTTGTACCTGCCGGCCCGCGCCGCCTATCAACGGCTCGCCCCGGCCGCGCAACGTCTGGCACAGCTGGATAATGCGATCAATGCGCGCGCCGACTATTTCGAAAAGCGCGAGCAAGACCCGGGCTTCAGCGGCTTCCACCGCATTGAATACGCCCTGTTCCAGCAGCGCAATCTCGACGGTCTGGCGCCGGTCGCCCAGGGCCTGTTGACGGATGTCACCCGCCTCAAGCAGCAACTGCTGGCCCAGTCGCTGCCGCCGGAGCAACTGGTCAGCATCGTCCTGCGCAATCTCAACAACCTCGCTGATGTTCGCGCCAGCAGCGGTGAAGAAGAACGCTACAGCCACAGCGACCTGAACGGCTTCGCCGCCAACCTTGAAGCGTCGCGCAAAGTCGTCGATCTGTTACGTCCGCTGCTGGTGAAGTCCGCCGCCGACCTGCTGCTCCAAATCGACAGTGCCCTCAACGCTTTTGACGCCGAACTCAATGGTTTCAAGGTCAACGACGGCTATGCCAGTTACGACAGCGTCAGTGCCGGGCAACGCCAGCAGATCGCCGACAAGGCCAAGGCACTGGCCGCCGCACTCGATGCAATCGATCCCGCCCTTGGCCTTTCCGGCCTGTAAACAGAAGACCCTTTTTCGATGAATGATTCAGAGCAATTCAATCTCCAGCGCCGTCGTGTATTGATGGGCATGGGGGCCGCCGGTGTTGCCCTGGCAGGTACGGCACTGAGCTGTCCGGCCATGGCCGCAAGCCCGGCGCAAGTCACCGAAGCGCCTAGCAGCGACAAGACCGAAGACCGCCACGCTTTTCATGGCAAGCACCAGAGCGGCATCGTCACGCCCCGCCCGGCGTCGGGCATGCTGGTGGCGTTTGATGTGCTTGCCAGCGATCGCGAAGATCTCGAGCGGCTGTTTCGTACGCTCAACGAGCGCATCGCGTTCCTGATGAAGGGTGGCCCGGTGGCCGAGGTCGACCCGAAACTGCCACCTGTGGACTCGGGCATCCTCGGTCCGGTGGTGACCCCGGACAACCTGACCATTACCGTTTCGGTGGGCCATTCATTGTTCGATGAGCGCTTTGGCCTGGCCGACGCCAAGCCGCGCCGGCTGACGCGCATGGTTGGCTTTCCCAACGATGCGCTGGAGGCAGACTGCTGCCACGGCGACCTCAGCCTGCAGTTCTGCGCCAACACAACTGACACCAATATCCATGCCTTGCGCGATATCGTGAAGAACCTGCCAGACCTGCTGCTGGTGCGCTGGAAACAGGAAGGCAGCGTGCCGCCCCAGGCTCCGGCCAAACCCGGCCTGCCGGCCCAGAGCGCGCGCAACTTCCTCGGCTTTCGCGACGGCTCGGCCAACCCCGATTCCAACGACGCCAAAGCCATGGACAGCCTTGTCTGGGTGCAGTCCGGCAGCGACGAACCGGCATGGGCAGCCAACGGCAGTTACCAGGCAGTGCGGATCATCCGTAACTTCGTCGAACGCTGGGACCGCACACCGCTACAGGAACAGGAAAGCATTCTCGGCAGGGTCAAAAGCACCGGCGCGCCCATGGGTGGCTCCCACGAAAGCGAAGTGCCGGACTATCACAAAGACCCCGAAGGCAAGCTGACCCGACTCGACGCCCACATCCGCCTGGCCAATCCGCGTACCGCCGCGACCCAGGCCAACCTGATCCTGCGCCGGCCGTTCAACTACTCCAACGGTGTGAACAAGAACGGCCAGCTCGACATGGGCCTGCTGTTCATCTGCTACCAGGCCGATCTGGAAAAAGGCTTCATCACCGTGCAGACCCGACTCAATGGCGAACCACTTGAGGAATACCTCAAACCAGTCGGTGGCGGGTACTTCTTTACCTTGCCCGGTGTTACTGGCGAGCAGGATTTCATCGGTCGCTCGCTGCTTGAATCTACACACCCGAAGACCACCGCCTGATCGGCACCACCCGCACGGAACCCTGCAATGAAAAAGTCCCCCCTCGCGTTAATCCTGACCCTCGGCTTGCTCAACACCTCGCTTTCAGCTTTCGCTGCGACAGCGCCCATGGACCTGGTGGGACCGGTTTCGGACTACAAGATTTACGTCACCGAACAACTGGACGAACTGGCCAGCCATACCCGGCAGTTCACCGATGCGGTGAAAAAAGGCGACCTGGTCACCGCGCAAAAACTCTATGCGCCAACCCGGGTGTACTACGAGTCGATTGAGCCGATCGCCGAATTGTTCAGTGACCTGGATGCGTCTATCGATTCGCGCGTTGACGACCACGAGCAGGGTGTGGAGGCCAAAGACTTCACGGGTTTTCACCGCATCGAGTACTCGCTGTTCTCGCAAAAGAGCACCCAGGGCCTGGATGGATTGGCGGATGGCCTGAGCAAGGACATCCTGGATCTGCAGTCGCGCGTCGCCGGCCTGACCTTCCCGCCGGAGAAAGTCGTGGGCGGTGCCGCCGCTTTGCTTGAAGAAGTGGCGGCCACCAAGATCTCTGGCGAAGAAGATCGCTACAGCCACACCGACCTCTACGATTTCCAGGGCAACATCGACGGCGCGAAGAAAATCGTCGACCTGTTCCGTGCGCAGATCGAGCAGCAGGACCCGGCGTTTGTGGCCAAGGTCGACAAGAACTTTGCCACCGTGGACAAGATCCTGGCCAGGTACAAAACCCAGGACGGCGGTTTCGAAACCTACGACAAAGTGAAGGACAACGACCGCAAGGCTCTGGTGGGGCCGGTTAATACGCTGGCTGAGGATTTGTCGACGTTGCGTGGCAAGCTGGGGCTGAACTGAAGCCTCTAGCGCCTGCAAGGGCCTCATCGCTGGCAAGCCAGCTCCCACAGGGGGGGTTGTAGTCGTACGCAGATTTACTGTGGGAGTTAGACTGCTGGCGATGAGGTCGGCAGACCCGACATCATTGGCGACTGACACGCCGCCATCGCCGGCAGGCCAGCTCCCACAGGGGATTTGTAGTCGTACGCAGATTTACTCTGGGAGCTAGCCTGCTGGTGATGAGGTCGGCACACCCGACATCACTGGCGACTGACACGCCGCCATCGCCGGCAGGCCAGCTCCCACAGGGGAGTTTGTAGTCGGACGCAGATTTACTGTAGGAGCCGGCTTGCTGGCGATGGCGTTAGTGAAATGACTATCGCTGGCAAGTCAGAACCCATTACAGGATGCGGTAGAGCAACCGCTCGATACGCACCCGGCTGACGCGCTTTAGGAACTTGGCGACGCCTTCCGGATATTCGGCGAGGGTTTGCAGATCCTGGA
>Ga0247818_10002064_pt1 | contig 12989 bp, 3 predicted proteins | sample 13C_Glucose_Day1_FD_192424 | JGI IMG/M metagenome (GOLD analysis project Ga0247818, IMG submission 192424) | Soil microbial communities from agricultural site in Penn Yan, New York, United States - 13C_Glucose_Day1 | ecosystem: Environmental > Terrestrial > Soil > Agricultural land | place: USA...
CTGGTGCCCAACTCCCGATAGACGGTCATAAAACCTGTCGGTTCTGACAGTAGACGGCTTGGGCCCTTAAGCGCCAAATCACGTTTACCAGACGCTCGGCCTGACGGCTTCGTCGGACCGCTGCGGGCCGTTATCGAACTCGAGGTCTCGTCCATGGCTGACTCCCGCCCTGCTTTACAGCTGCTGACTCAGGTGTTCAGTGACCAGCAACTCACAGCCTACGCGACGCTGCAAACGTACCTTGAAGAGGGCGGTTCGATCTTTACGCTGGTGGAAAAGGGCGTACAGGGATTGGTGAGAGACTTTGGCGTGAGCCCCGATGACGCCCGTCAGCTGTCACGGCGCCTCAACAGCATGGCCATTTACCTGCGGCGTCAGTTCATCGAGCACAGCCTGTACGATTCTGCAAAAGAGCAGCGGCGAGCAAGCAGTGGCTTGCTGTCGATGGTTCGAGGCCCCAGTTTTGAGCTGCTGTTTAATCCCCGGTTCGACAGTTTGTGTCCACCCCAGGCCCTAGAATCTGTTGCGTCACCCGTGGCGTATTTGATTGAGTTGATGAGGTGGATCGAGCAACGCATCGAAGCGGCTTCCAACGATATGTTCAAGCTGCCATTGCATGATCGGCGCAAAGACCTGAAGCCGCTGAGCGTCGATTTCAACGCGGTGCATCGATCCGTGTCATCGGTGGACATCATCGTCCCGGTGCTGGAAAGGTTTATCGATATGGCGCCAGAGGCCCTTGAGCAAGCCATGATCGAGGCGCGCTATCCCAATGGGCTGCCTTACTTCCAGCATTGGGTCACGGTGGATACGGTCGCCCGTCACCATGGCCTGTCGGTGGGCAGTTTTGTCCAAAGCGTGAGCCCGTCCTTTCCGTATTTTTTTCAGGCTCAGGCCTGGTACAACGATGCGGGACCGGCCCTGGCCCATGCGTCGAGATTGGGACCTTATCAGCGGCGGTTGCTCACGGAGGAGGCTGCCAAGCTCGCCGACCGCGACGTATTTTATGCGCACAACTTTGGCACCGATGACTTGACATGGCAGGACCTCGAAGAGATGCCATTCTTCGGCGAACGGACCAAACTCGACACCCGGGGGCTCGAGGTCTTGCTGTCGGTACGCGGCTTTGCGCCAGTGCGTTCGGCCAATGTGACCTACTCGTCGCAAACGGAGTCCGACGTGCCGGAAAGCGGGCGCTCGGGGTCGGTTTATCTCAACGCCAACGACCACCCGGGTGTCAGTATTGTGGGTAGCGCAGATGGCCCTGCGTTCCTCCACAGGCTGTCAGTAAGCCCTGGCGACGCCGCAGGACTTGCGCGTTACGACCGAATGAATCGCAAGTTGCGCCTGGATCAATGGCTGGCACTGCCGAGTGAACAGGTGGATGCGCTGCTGGTGGCAGCCATCAAGGCTGAAGTGCGCGGTGATGCAGCCACCAGTGCCTGGTGGATCACCGAACAGGTCGTGCATGCACTGGGGCTGTTTCAGTCGTTGCGCGAGCGCTATGAATGTCCCGTGAACGACTTTGCCGTGTTTATCGACGAGTTGTCGATTTACGGTCGCGGTGAAGCACTCTCCCAATTCGATCAGGTCTTCAATAACCAGGGCGATTATCGTGAGCCCTTGAAGCTCGACAACGGACCGTTTCCGATCGTACCGGCACCTGAGGTGCCCGATCTGACCGTCAGCCAACTGTGCAGCGCGTTGGGCATCGACCTGCAGACCTACAACTACCTGGCCCTGGCGATTGCCAATGCCCATGAAATCACCGGCGACAGCCTGCCGCGTAACCTGGCGATCATGTCCAGTTTCTACCGCATGGTGAAGCTGCCCCGGCTGTTGGGCATCACCCCGGTCGAAGGCGTGTTGATGCTGACGATGCTGGGGGGGGAGCTTTGGCTCGACGGCCTGGCGGGTGTGCCCCTGATCAATTCCACCGCAAGCGATAGCCCGGATGCGCTGAACCTCATCCAGGCCATGCAATTGTGTGTGGACTGGTGCGCCGATCGCGACCTGCCGGTGCTCTGGATGGTGCAGCAGGTCTCCCAGCCCTCGGTGTTGGACACCTCCCTGGACGCCGAAGGGCGGTTTTTTGAACAGGTGCTCAACCTGTTGCCCGGCGCACTGCTCACCCACTCGGCGATCCTGATGGCGGGTGTGCCAGCGATGGCGGGGGCCAGCTGGCTGGAGCTGCTGGGGATGCAAACGACACTGGTCGAGTTCGATGGGCTGGTGATGTCGCGCACGGGAACCGAGGCTCAATACCTGGCCTTTGCGCGAGAACAGCTTGAGCACGCCGTGGAAATCGGCCTCGGGGAACAATATGAGCTGGAGCGCCCCGCCATTGTCGAGAGAATGCTCACCGTGGTGTTGGAAGCCAGGGACGCCCAGGTGTCGGTGGTCAAGGAATGCCTGGCGGTTTACACGGGTATCGGTACCGAGCAAGCGCTCGAGGTGCTGGCGTGGGCCAATTCAACGGTGAGCCGGCTGCTGCGCCAGGTGCTCGAACGCGACCTTTCGAGTCTTGAAGGCCTGGTGAAGGGCCGCAACGCATTGACTGACCCATTGATTGCGCTGTTGGCCGATGTGCGCCGTCGCAGTGCGGTGGTGGCGAAACTGGAGCTGGGCGCCGAGGTGTTGCGCGACTATCTGGATTACGGCCATAAAGCCTGGCTGGACCAGGACGACAAGCACGCGTTCACGGTGCGCACGCTTTACTACCTGAGCACCCTCACCCGTGCGTTTGAGCTGAGCGACCAGCCGGCGCAGACGTTGCTCGACTACCTGCGCGAGGTCAATGCGCTGCCTTCTCCTATAGGGGGGCACGCAGTGCATTTGGCCGAACAAGCGGCGTCCATTCGGCTGGCCGGTTTTTTTGACTGGAGCGTGCAAGAGGTGCGCGAGTGCGTCAGCCGCATCGAATCCGAGCACAAGATCCTGAAAAACCTGCCCCAACTGGATCTGTTGATGCGGGTTCGGGTGCTGGCGGCGCACACCGGCATGGATGCCTTGACGATTTTCCTGCTGGGCGGGTTGCCGGAAGAGATCGACAAAGCCGCCTACAAGGAAGCCGCCGAGCATGCCTTGCTGAGCCTGTCCGAATCCGATAGGCCGCCGGCGACCTTCACCGGGGATCTGAAACAGCTCGTTACCGTGACATGCGTCCCGGACAATACCGTGGTGGTGGCGGCGCCTGGGAAAAAAATCACCTTCACCGTCACCCTTATGGACAGCAATGGGGAACCGTTGAGCGGAGTCAACGTTTACTGGAGCGCCGAGCTGGGAACCATTGAAACCCAGGCGACGAATACAGACGGGGTAGTTGAGGCCGAGTACATACCGGGCAAGGTGTTGGGGCGGGACACGCCGCAATTCTGGCTCGATCTGTTTGAGCGCGAGTATGCCCCTACCGTCGAGGTCATTTTCGATAAGCTCAACCTGGACGTCCCAAGAGCGTACATGTCGCCAGTACCTCTGGGAACGGTGCCCTTCGGTCAGGAAGTCGAACTCTACGCCACCATTATGGACCGTCATGGAAACCTTGCGACAAACCATCCGACACGCTGGCTAACCACGGATATGGGAGGGGGGGAAGGCCGGGTGGTTTATCGACCGGACCAGTCCTACACCAACCAGGAGGGTCTGGCCCGGACATTTGCTTCCAGCCCTACCGGCGGAAGGCTCAAGATCACCATCACTCCCGACGGTGACGCGTTCGCTGATTTCCCGCCCATCAGCTTTGAAAGCGAGGAGCAAGCATCATGACAGGGAACACGATGGGTGACTTGCTCGAAAAACGCCGGACCGCCCTGATCGAATACAGTCTCGGGCACGTTGGTAAAAGTGGCGAGAATCCACCCTACAAATTCCTGCGTACCCCAGCGGATCTGTTTGAACTGCTGCGTCTGGATCCTCTGGACAGTTACCCGGTGCAGAGCTCCTGGGTCGCTGAAGCGACCAGCTGCGCCCAGCAGTTCATCCACGCCGCCTACCGCAAACTGGAACCCGGCTATGCCGACACCGAGTTCGACAAGCGGGACCTGGCCACCTGGGAACTCTACAACAACTACCCGGATTGGTCGGCGCTGCAAATGATCGGCCTTTACCCGGAAAACTTCATCAACCCCTTCGTGCGGCAGCGCAAGACCAGCCTGTTCAAGACCCTTGAAAACAACCTCAACCAGGCACACTTGAACAGCGATTCGGTTCAGGTTGCCTTGCAGGAGTACCTGCAAACGTTCGAGCAAACCTGCAACCTGGACGTGCTCAGCAGCTACATGGACAGCGTCTCGCCGGCCCGGGCCGACTACTACTTTGTCGGACGCCAGCGGGTGCCGCCTTACCAGTATTTCTGGCGCAAGGCCGAGGTCGAGCTTTCCCCCAGTAGCACCGCCATTAACCCGGCGGCCTGGAGTGAATGGCTGCCGGTGGATACGCCCACGGGCGTGACGGTGATGGACATCCGGCCGGTGTTCTGGAGTGGGCGACTGTGCCTGGTGTGGGCCGAGTGGCAGTACAAGGTCGGAAGCGAAGACGAGGACGAGGAAGAGGACGAGGAGGCCAACGTAAGCCTGCCGCACCGGCTGGACATCAAAGTGGCGTTCAAGGCCCAGAACGGCCGGTGGTCGGCGCCGCTGAGCCTGCACAGCAGCGTGCATGACAGCGACCTTTCCCAAGGCGCTCGGTTGATTGCGACCGTGTGGGCCGACCCTTACAACCCCAAGGGCAAGCTGGGCGTTTTTTTAACCAACGACGAGGCTTCCCTCAAGGTGTTTGCGGTGCGCGATGTGCTGTTCCGCCCCCTGGCCTGGGACGATGGTGGCTGGTTGGAGCAGGCGGCGCTCAAGCGTTTTGTCACGGCTGAGACGGTTCAACACCCGCTGATGAATCAGCCGGCCATGGTCACTGTCGTGGACAGGCCGGGCACGATGACACCCTACCTGGGTCTGCAGGCTGCGGTGTTTCGCGTCGATGGCTTCGATGAACTGGTGGTCTGCGGCTACTGCCGGCCAACGGGTTTGACCGGACTCCCTGTCCTCATGGACTTGAGGTTGGTCGGTCGCGCCGACGGAGACCCAGAGGATCTCTTGGGGGCTTCTTTTCCCATTGTCGGTGGCTGGAGTACCCCATGGAAGGTTTATAGACGGGCGAGCGGTTCGTGGCCGCAGCCGACCACGTTTACGTTGGGTGGCTCCTTGGGTGTGGGCCCCCAGGGCCAAAATCAGTTTCAACTGACCATTATCAATGTGACGGATTTCCCCCCCGTCTCACTGCTCAAGAACAGCTTCGATGCGGCGCAGTTCCTCTCCCTCAACCAGGCCGATCTCACCCTTGAATACGCCCGGCTGAATTCGCTGTTCGGCCCAGAGTTGGTACAGCGTTCCAATATCTCCGTCGATGCGGTGCTGGATTGGGACACGCAGTTTCTGCCGGAGCCGCCCCCGGAATCGAAAACGATCAGTGAGCCCAACGGGGCCTTCGACGGTGCTAACGGTCTGTTCTTCTGGGAACTGTTTTTCCACCTGCCGCACCTGGTGGCCACACGCTTGCGCACCGAGGACCGCTTCCTGGAAGCGCAGAACTGGTCGCATTACCTGTTCGACCCGCAAGCGCCGGCCGACCCCGACAACGGCCAGTACCTCAATCCAAAACCGGCGTATTGGCGCTGCCGCCCCTTGAGTAGCGCCGGCAACCTGGGCTGTGAAACCCGGGCGCCCACCGACCCCGACGCCATCGGCTATTCGGCGCCCCGGCACTTCCAGATTCTGGTGTTCTCGGAGTACGTCAAGAACCTGATGGCCTGGGGCGACTGGTTTTACCGCCAACTCACCCGTGACAGCCTGGTAGCGGCCAAGCTGTGTTACGTGCAGGCCGAATTCCTGATGGGCAAGGCGCCGGCGGTGCGAACGGTCAACCGTTGGGAAACCGACACGGTGGACAGCTTGATGAACAAAAGCATGTCGCGGCCGGCCCTTGAACAATTTGAACAAAACCTTGCGTTCAGCCTGGCGGACTTTCCTGCTGCCGCCGAGGCGCCGCCGCTGCTGGGGCTGTTGGCCAACGAGCCCTTCAAGGCACCGATCAATGAACAGTTGCTCGCGCTGTACGATTTGCCTGGCCAGCGCCTGCATAACCTGCGCAACAACCTCACCCTGGACGGCAAGCCACTGGAGCTCGCGCTGTTCAGCCCGCCCACCGATCCCAACGCGTTGCTGCACGACCTGGCGGCCGGTGGTTCCGGTGCGCCAAGACCCATGGGCGGGCGGTTGGTGGTGGGGGCTTTCCGCTGGCGCACGACGTTCGAGGTGGCATTGCGCGCCGTGCAGGCGCTCCAGGAACACGGCACCCAGGTGCTGCGATTACTCGAACAACGGGACCTGATCGAACAGCAGGAACTGCAGCAGAACCATTTGGTGGAACTGGGTATCTACGCCCGGACTGTGCAGGAACAGAACATCACTCAGCTACAGGCGAGCAAGAGCGCGCTGGAGCAAAGCCGGGCCGTGGCAGAGGAGCGGGCAATCGCTTATGCGCTTCTCTATGACGAGAATGTGTCGAAGGTTGAGTACGAGGTCATGGAGAGCTTGCAGATCTCCAAAATCCTGGCGCTGACCTCGGCAAGCATCAAACCTGCGGGCGCCGTGATTGCCTCGCTCCCCACTATTTTTGGTTTGGCCAACGGTGGGCATCGTATCGACAAAATGGTCGACGCGGTTTGTTTCGGCCTGGATATAGCGTCGTCGACGATGCAGATAGACGCGGACAAACAGGCCACCACCGAAAGTTACCGTCGCCGCCGCGAAGAGTGGCTACTGCAGCGTAATCAGGCACTGGCGGAGGTGCGTGCGCTCGATGCACAAATCACCGCCCAGACCCATGCGGTGAGCGCCGCTCAAACCACACTGGATCAAACCCTCCTGGCCAACAACCAGGCCTTGACGGTGTACAACTTCATCAAAAAGCGCGCAACCAACGCCGAGCTGTACGGCTGGCTGCTGGGCCAGTTCAAGGCGTTGCACTACCAGGCCTACGATGCCGTCGTCAGTCTGTGCCTCAGCGCCCAGGCCTCGCTGAGTGCCGAAACCGGTGATTATGATTCGCAGATCCCCTTGCCCCAGGTCTGGCTGGACAATCGCCACGGCCTGACGGCAGGCGAACACCTGCGCGGGCATTTGCTGCGCATGGAGCGCGAGTACCTGCAACGCTATGAACGGCGGCTGGAGCTGGTCAAGACCCTTTCCTTGCGCCAGTTGTTCGATGACGCGAGCGACCCGCAGGCGGGCACCAACAGCAGTTGGGCCAACGCACTGGATCAGTTGCGTACCAAAGGAACGCTGGAGTTCAAACTCTCGCAATTGCTGTTCGACCGCGACCATCCGGGGCATTACTGTCGGCAAATCAGCTCGGTCGAGGTCGACCTGCCTGTGCTGATCGGGCCTTATGAACATGTACGTGCCACCTTGCTGCAGATCAGCAGCATGACGGCTACCAAGGCCACCATTCCGGCGGTGGAGTACTTGCATGATCCCGCGGGGCGCGTGGCGCCTTCCGATGTGCAGATCAACCTGCGCAGCGGTCAGCAGATCGCCTTGTCGATGGGGCTTGGCGACCACGGCATGGTGGCGATGAAATTCGATGACAGCCTGCTCAATCCCTTCGAAAACACCGGGGTGGTTTCACGCTGGCTGTTGAGCTTCCCAAGGCCGGAAAAGGAACCGCAGAAGAGCATGCTGCTGTCCTTGACGGACATCATCGTGCGTATCCGTTACATGGCCAGGGCCGGCGAGCCGCCGTTCGTGCGAGCCGTCGAAGATCAGATCACCAAGACCGAAAGCAAACTGTCCCCCTTCTCAACCGTCGAAGGAGCAGGTCGCCATGAATAAACCGATTATCCTGGCCAATGAAAATCTGGTGCTCAATGGCGACTTCGAACAGTGGATCGATCACTGGATACAGGAACCGGCTTCGGGTTACTTGGGGACTGCGAGCGATTGGTATGAAGAGGAGGGCCAGCACGTTCGTTTTCTGACCGCCGGCAATGGGGCTTCGGTCAATCAGGCGCTGACGGCGCCCAAGGATCCGGGCGCTCAAGCTCGCTACGTCCTCACGTTCCTGTGCGAGACGAGGCACACCGAACCGGGCAGGCTGCTCATTAGCAGCGATAAACAGCCGCAGGAGCAGGAAATCCTGTTGCCGCCGGGTCCGGCCCGGGATGCGCAGGAGGATCAGGCGCGACGCAGGGACGGTCAGCCGCGGGAGTACAGACCCATTCCCTACAACGTCCCGTTGGACCTGCCGTTCAACGCTCAAGACATCCTCACGGTGAGTATTCATAGCCCGCGAAACGTTCCCGGTGACGTTTTCTCGGATGTCCGCATCACGCGTATCAACCTCCAGTTGCACCTTGAGCCAGCGCTGATGCAAGCACTCAAGCTTGATGAGCAAACACGGCCGGCAACCGGGCGCTTGTACGTGTGCCTGGGGGCCTCGGGGGACTTGGCTCACCAGCTAGAGTTCGTTCCCGATCCGGGCAATGCCTGGGTCGGCACCCAAGCGGCGTTGACCAGCGACGACAATCCCCAGGAGGCGCTGATGGCGACCCCGGCCTGGGGCATGGATCACCCATTGGATTCGGCCTGGACCCTGGACTGCCCGGCAATCGGTGAAGACGGGCCGTATTCGTTCTCCATCGACCTGGTCAACCAGTACGCCGCCGAGGTCTATCCGGTGCAGGTGTCCCTGGGTCATCATCGGTTGGCTTTTCGTGAAGTGTTCGAGGCGGCGTATTACCCGGTGCTGGAATACGACCAAAGTGTGCGCTTGGGGGTGCAGGTCACTTCTTATTACACCGGGCAACCCTTGAGCGACCGCACCGTGAACTGGACTTCCACGACCGGGCAGGTCGCCAGCGTTGCCATCACCCGAACTGACGGCTGGGCCTACTTTGATTTTCAGCCGGCGCAGGCCGGTGATGTCGAGATCCAGGCGTCGGTCGAGAGCCTTTACTACGCCTCTGGCGTGTTGACTCAAACCTTGATGGTGCGGGTGTTGGCGACGGATCCGTGGAAGGATGTGCGAACGGTGGTCGAGGGGGTTGAGTCGCTTTGGGAGGAAAAAACCGGTTACCCCAACCGCGGCTCGGATTATCCCCTCGACGTGAAACTGCCCGCCGCCAGTCCCTTGCAGGGGACGCAGCTGTCGTTGCACTGGAGCGGTGATTCCCACGAGCAACTGGGGGTTGTCGTCAATCCGGCCCTTGAAGCGGCGGTGCCGGTCACCGGTGCCGAGCTGGCCTGGACCCTGACCAGCGAAGATCGTTATGACGGTCGCTTCGAGCTGCAACTGGCCTGCTCGAAACTGTTGCTGCCTTCACCGAAAAAAACCATGTCGCTGGCGCGCAATCTGGTCCGGGTGGGAGACGTCCGAGAGGCCAACAAATTTCCCGTGGTGGACGAAAACGAAAGCGTGCTGTTGCGGGTGCAGGTGGTGCACTTCGTGGCCAGCGGCGACGGCGATCCGGTCATCAATGCCCAGGTCGAATGGAAGGCTGGCGCCGAGTCGATTTCCACCGTCACCACGGGCGCCGGTGGTTGGGCCAGTGTGTTGTACACGCCGCAGAGCGCGGGGGACAAGGTGGTCATCGCCAGCATCAAGGCCCACGAGCAAGCCGTTGCGGTGGAGCAGCCTTTCGATGTGACGGCGATTGCGACCAGCCCCTGGAAAAGCGAAGTCAGTATTCTGCTCGATGGCGAGGTGGTCCAGCGCAATACGCTCGGTGTGCTCTGTCGACGCGGGCAGACCCACACACTGAAAGTCGTGCCCAACGCCGGCAGCCTGTGGATCGATAAAAACATCAGTTTGCATTGGCGAGGGGCCGCGCCGGATATTGGGCTGTTGCCCAGTGACCTTGGAACGCCCAAGCGGTTGGAGGCGGCTGGCGCCCAATGGACGCTCGCCTCACAGGTCAATAGCAGTACCAGCAGCCTGTTTGAGCTGGAGTTGCGTCTTGAGAGCGTTTCAGTCGTTCGCGAGCTGACGGGGCGATTGGTGTCCGAGGACCTGGCGGAAGAAGTCAGCCTGAGACTCGACCAGATTGCCGCAGCACTGGACGCCCAGGCGCTTTATCCGTGCCTGGGGGCGCTTCATCGGTTTAGCGTTTTGCCCAATGCGCTGAGCCCGCTGGTGGGGTTGGAATCAACGCTGGCATGGTCCGGGACATCCGCCGAGGAGTTGGGGGCAACGGTTCGTCCGGTGTTGAATCTTGCGCAACCGATCAACGACGGCGGCGCGATCTGGATGCTGGATTTTACCGCCAGTGAGCAACCGGGCGAGTTTGCCCTGGCGTGGGCAGTGCCTGCGCTGGACTTCGTCGCCACCGCCAAGCCGATGACGCTGGCGCATAACAAAGTCAGGATCCAGGGCTGGCGCGAATCGCCGGTCGACCCGGTGGTCGGGCAGGATCCTGCGTGGCTGTGGGTCCAAGTGGCTTCTCATTTCACAGGGCTTGCCGTGAATCAGGTTCCGGTGACCTGGACAGCGGGCAGGTCAAGCGCGCAACCCACCGACGCCGAAGGCTGGTCCGGTTTTCCCGTGGCGCCGGCCGCCGCCGGAACCCAGGCAGTGAAGGCCTCCGTGAGCAGTCGTTACGACGGCTACGAAGAGGAGCGCCCCTTTGAAGTCACGGCGCTGGCAAGTGATCCCTGGGCCGGGCTGACGGTCAGCTTTGATGGCGCCGCAGCACAGCCCTGGGGCGAAAAAACCTACTTCCCACGCCGCAAGGGCGAACATGTTTTTGAGCTGATGGCTCCCGAGAACAGTCCTCTGTTTGAGCGCGAGCTGACGCTTGGCATGACCGGAACCGGGCCGAGCGAACTGGGCATCAGCTTTTTGCCTGACCCCCTGGGAATGCCTCGCGAGTTTCCCAGCGATGGCCTGCGTTTCACGCTAAAGGCCGGCGATCTGAAGGACGGGGGCTTTGCTTTGCGCCTGGCGTCCCAGCGGCTGGCCAGCCTCTCCCCGGCGAACGCGATGTCGTTGGGCGAGGGCGAGCAAGTGCTGGAGATCCGCTGGGACAGCGGTGTTCACCAGACACTGGACTGGGAGCAGGAACTGGTCGAACAGGTCACCGTGGTCTCTTCCATCAGCGGCAAGCCGATTGCCGGGGTGACCGTGATCTGGCGTGGTGATGACCTGGGGGAAGTGACCACCGTGACCGATTATTACGGGGTGGCGCGCGTGCGCTATGTTCCCACCACGCCCGGCGCCGCGCAGTTGACTGCGACGGTGGGGCAAGGGCAGTACGCGTCATCGGTGGCGCTGTCGTACTTTTTACACGAGCCCCGGGAAATCCAGTCGCTCACCAGCGACAAACCCAACGGTCACCTAGGGGAGCTGGTTTCAGCGGTCGTGACCGTGGTGTCGGCCATGACTGGCGAACCTCTGGAGGACGTCGAGGTGCGATGGGAGTATCCCCAGATCACGATTGCAGCGACCAGAACAAATGTCGATGGGCAAGCCGAGGTGCAATTCAGGCTGCCCGGAGTCAGGAAGGGGGTTCTATACGCCATTGTCACGGGGGGGTATGCGGGATGGGAGATGGCAGCTCTCAGCTTTGAGCTGCTGCCCAATGACATGACATGGTTGCAGGACTTCAGACCTTACGTTGATGGCAGGCCCGTAGAGTGGTCTGAAGTCAAGTTGAATGTATTCGCAGGACAGGTTTGCACGCTGAAGTTGGATTATGGGGGCAGTTGGCTGATTGGCGAGCCGGATGCCCAGATTTGTCTGCAATTCAAGCCGGGCGAAGAGGTGCAGGGTCTGGTGTTCGATCCGCCTTTGGGGCAATTGGTTGCGATGGAGCAGGGCAGTACTTCTTTGAGTTGGACTATTTTTACCGACCAGGCGCAAAACAGGCCTTTTGTTCTGGAATTCGATATTCCCTTGATAACCGAAATGCCACCGTCGCCTCCTTTGCCAGGGATTACTCGCGATGAAGATAGCTGGCTGGAGGAGTTCACCTTCTACCTGAACAGTCAGGAATTCGATCTGGCCCATAGAAAGCTCAGCCTGAAAGATGGAACCAATAACACCTGGGAGTTGCGAGCCAAGGAAGATAGCGCCCTGATAAACGCCACGAGTGTCGCTTTGTGGATGTCGGGAGGAGACGCGCTTCAGTTGGTTTTCGAACCGCCGTTGTTTCAACCACAGCCCGTGACCACAGCCCCCTTGAGTTGGTCGATTCTGACCAAAGCATCACATTGGGGTTCTTTCACGTTGGAGTTAAGAAGTCCGCACCTGCCCACGCGGTCAATCGACGCCGAGGTGAATGTTCATGGGACCTGACAACATCGCCTACAAATCCCCCGCTTTCTTCCACCCCAAATACAACGTCACCAGCTCGGCCCCCAATTCCCCGGGCCGGGCTTGCAGCACAGCGATCCCATGGGCGCTCAGCCGTTCATGCAGCGTCGCCCGGGCATTCAGATATTCCACCGCCCCGCAATACGCCAGCGCCTCGGGCAGAGTTTGCACCGGCTCCTGGCGCAGCCGGTCCAGCGCCTCTTCCCGCAGGCTCGCCACCAATACCCGATGCCGTTGGCCCAGCCGTTTGACGGCGGTCAGCAGTTCTTCATCGTCTTCGTCCCGCAGGTTGGTCACCAACACCACCAAGGCCCGGCGTTTCTGCCGGGCCAGCAGTTGGGTGACAGCGGCCTGGTAGTCGGCGGGGTGCTGGCTGCTGTCGAGGTCGTAGACGGTGTTGAGCAACACATTGAGCTGCCCCGTGCCTTTGACCGGCGCGAGGTAGCGCGACTGTTCGCTGGCGAAAGTACTCAGGCCCACGGCATCGCCCTGGCGCAGCGCGGTGTAACTGAGCAGCAGGCAGGCGTTGAGGGCGTGGTCGAAGTGCGACAGCTCGCCGTCCTGACTGCGCATGCGCCGCCCGCAATCGAGCATGAAAATGATTTGTTGGTCGCGTTCGTCCTGATACT
>Ga0247818_10002070_pt1 | contig 12973 bp, 9 predicted proteins | sample 13C_Glucose_Day1_FD_192424 | JGI IMG/M metagenome (GOLD analysis project Ga0247818, IMG submission 192424) | Soil microbial communities from agricultural site in Penn Yan, New York, United States - 13C_Glucose_Day1 | ecosystem: Environmental > Terrestrial > Soil > Agricultural land | place: USA...
CCACTCGGAGGGCCCGCGGAGGACGCGACAGCCTCGGGACCGGTGCGCGTTGCACGGGCTGCACCGCGTGGTCACAGAGTGGTTGAGACCACTTGTCGGCGTGCGGACACACCCTTAGTCTCCTGCCAGTTGTGCAGAACGAAATGCCCGTTGCGCATGCTGCAACGATTGACCGGTAGGGGTTCCGGATGAAGCTTTCTGCCCGAATTGCCGCCCCGGCCGCGGCTCTTGTGCTGGCGGGGCTCACCGCCACCGCCTGCGCGCCGCAGACCTCCGACACCAGCGCCAAGGGGGACGAGAAGTCCGGCACCCTCCGCGTCTGGCTCTTCCAGGAGGTCGGCAACAAGCCCAAGGAGAAGGTCGTCGACGCCGCGGTCGCCGACTTCGAGAAGTCCCACAAGGGCGCCGAGGTGGAGATCGAGTACATACCGGTCGACACCCGCGCCCAGCGCATCAAGGCCGCCTTCAACGACCCGAAGAGCGCGCCCGACCTCATCGAGTACGGCAACACCGACACCGCCGGCTACGTGAAGGACGGCGGACTCGCCGACGTCAGCGAGGAGTTCGCGGCCTGGGACGAGGCCAAGGACACCGACCCCACCGCCAAGCAGTCCGTGACGGTCGGCGGCAAGGTCTACGGGGCGCCGCTCTTCGTCGGCGTCCGGGCGCTCTACTACCGCACCGACGTCTTCGAGGACCTCGGCATCGAGCCCCCGAAGTCCCAGGACGAGCTGATCTCCACCGCCAGGAAGATCCACCAGAAGGAGCCGGACCTCTACGGCCTCGCTGTAGGCGGCGCCTACACCTACGGCGCCATGCCCTTCATCTGGGCGCAGGGCGGCGAACTGGCCGAGGACACCGGCGTCACCTACCGGTCCGCCATCAACAGCGCGAAGGCCCGCAAGGGCATCGAGGCCTACACCTCCCTCTTCGGCGACGACAACTGCCCGGCCTCCAAGTGCGCGGCCATGGGCGGCAACGCGACCGTCACCGCCTTCGCGTCCGGAAAGGCGGCCATGGCGATCGGCGGCGACTTCAGCCACGCGGCCGTCGAGGCGGGCGCCGTGAAGGGGAAGTACGCCGTCGTACCGCTGCCCGGCGTGAAGGAGGGCTCGATCGCCCCCGCCTTCGCCGGCGGCAACAACATCGGCGTCCTCAAGAGCAGTTCGCACCGCACCCTCGCGGTCGACCTGATGAAGTCGCTCACGGGCAAGAAGACCCAGGCGAAGATGTTCGACGCGATGGGCTTCCTGCCCACCTACACGGACGTGCTGAAGACCGCCGCGGAGAAGGAGCCCTTCGTCGGCCCCTTCGTCGAGACGCTCGGGGCGGGCGCGAAGTTCGTCCCCGCCTCCCCGGCCTGGGGCCAGATCGACGCCTCCCTGGTCCTGCCGACCATGTTCCAGGAGATCGTCAGCGGCCGTAAGGACGTCTCGGCCGCCTCCGACGCCGCGGCCGAGAAGATGGACGCGGCGTTCGCCGAAGCGGGCTGACGATGACCGCGAACACCACCCTGCACAAGGCACCCGGGCAGCCCGGGGCGGGCGGGCCCACGGCCCGCGCGCCCCGGCGCCGCCCGGCATCCCCCGCGCGGCGCTCCGGCTGGACCCCCTGGCTCTACCTGCTGCCCGCGCTCGTCCTGCTCGGCGGACTCCTCGTCTACCCGATCTACCAGCTGGGCCTGATCTCCTTCCTGGAGTACACCCAGGCCCAGGTCAGCGGCGGCGAACCGACCACCTTCCAGGGCTTCGGCAACTACGCCACCCTCTTCGGCGACAGCCAGTTCTGGCAGGTGCTCCTCGCGACCGTGCTCTTCGCCGCGGCCTGCGTGCTCGCCACCCTCTTCGTCGGCTGCGCCCTCGCCGTCCTGCTGACCCGGATCCGCGCCGTGCCCCGGCTGGCGCTCATGATGGCCGCGCTGGGCGCCTGGGCGACCCCTGCGATCACCGGCTCGACCGTCTGGGTCTTCCTCTTCGACCCGGACTTCGGACCGGTCAACAAGGTGCTCGGCCTCGGCGACTTCTCCTGGACCTACGGCCGCTGGAGCGCCTTCGCCCTCGTGCTCCTGGAAGTGCTCTGGTGCTCCTTCCCGTTCGTGATGGTGACGGTGTACGCGGGCATCCGGGCGATCCCCGCCGAGGTGCTGGAAGCGGCCTCCCTGGACGGTGCGTCCCAGTGGCGGATCTGGCGTTCGGTCATGGCCCCGATGCTGCGGCCGATCCTGGTCGTCGTCACCATCCAGTCGGTCATCTGGGACTTCAAGGTCTTCACCCAGATCTACGTCATGACCAACGGCGGCGGCATCGCGGGCCAGAACCTGGTGCTCAACGTGTACGCCTACCAGAAGGCGTTCGCGTCCTCGCAGTACAGCCTCGGCTCGGCGATCGGCGTCGTGATGCTGGTGATCCTGCTGGCCGTGACGCTGGTCTATCTGCGCCTCGTACGGCGCCAGGGGGAGGAACTGTGAGCGCACGTACGCTTCTGCGCGTCCGCCGGCCGGGCAGGCTGGCGGCGGAGGCAGCCGCCCTCCTGATCGCCGCGGCGGTCGCCTTCCCGCTGTACTGGATGGTGCTCTCCGCCTTCAAGCCGGCGGGCGAGATCCAGTCCACCGAGGCACGCCCCTGGACCCTCGCCCCGTCCCTCGACTCGTTCCGCAGGGTTTTCGAACAGCAGGAATTCGGCCGTTACTTCCTCAACAGCCTGCTCGTCGCCGGCACGGTCGTCATCGCCTCCGCGCTGATCGCCTTCCTCGCCGCGACGGCCGTCACCAGATTCCGCTTCAAGTTCCGCACGACCCTGCTCATCATGTTTCTCGTGGCACAGATGGTGCCGGTCGAAGCACTGACCATCCCGCTGTTCTTCCTGATGCGGGACTTCGGTCAGCTGAACACCCTGGGATCGCTGATCCTGCCCCATCTCGCCTTCTCGCTGCCTTTCGCGATCTGGATGCTGCGCGGTTTCGTCAAGGCCGTCCCCGACGCCCTGGAGGAGGCCGCCTACATCGACGGTGCCAGCCGTACCCGCTTCCTCTGGCAGATCCTCTTCCCGCTCGTCTTCCCCGGCCTCGTGGCGACGAGCGTCTTCTCCTTCATCTCGACCTGGAACGACTTCCTGTTCGCGAAATCGTTCATCATCAGCGACACCTCCCAGTCGACGCTGCCCATGGCGTTGCTGGTCTTCTTCAAGCCCGACGAGAACGACTGGGGAGGGATCATGGCGGCCTCGACGGTGATGACCATTCCCGTGCTGGTCTTCTTCGTCCTCGTACAGCGGCGCCTGGTCTCCGGACTCGGCGGAGCGGTGAAGGACTGACATGCACGACCTGATTCCCGCACCCCTGCGCACCGGCGACGGCGGCCGTTGCGGATTCCTCCCGGACGCCGCAACCACGATCACGGCGGGCCCCGGCACGGAAGGCACGGAGCGCTGGCTGCGCACCACCCTCGGAGCCGCCTTCGGCCTGCCCTTCGCGCCCGGCACCGAGGGCGCCGAGACGGCGGCCAACACCGTCGCGCTGCGCATCGACCCCGCGCTGGAGCCCGAGGGTTACCAGCTCGGCGTGGTGCCCGCCTGGGGCGTGCGGATCACCGGCGGGAGCGCCGCCGGCGTCTTCTGGGGGGCGCAGACCCTCCGTCAGCTCCTCGGCCCCGAGGCCTTCCGCCGCGCGCCCGCCGGCAACACCGGAACACCCGGCATCCCCGCCACGGATATCGAGGACGCGCCGCGCTTCGGCTGGCGGGGGATGATGCTCGACGTGGCACGGCACTTCATGCCCAAGGACGACGTGCTGCGCATGCTCGACCTGCTGGCCGCCCACAAACTGAACGTCTTCCACTTCCACCTCACGGACGACCAGGGCTGGCGCGTCGAGATCAAGCGTCATCCCCGGCTCACCGAGGTCGGCGCATGGCGCGCGCGCACCAAATTCGGCCACCGCGACTCCGAGTTGTGGGACGAGACCCCGCACGGCGGCTACTACACGCAGGACGACATCCGCGAAATCGTCGCCTACGCCGCCGAGCGGCATATCCGGGTCGTCCCGGAAATCGACATCCCGGGGCACTCGCAGGCAGCCATCAGCGCGTATCCGGAACTGGGCAACACCGATGTCGTCGACACCTCCGCTCTCACCGTGTGGGACACCTGGGGCGTCAATCCGAACGTACTCGCCCCCACCGACACCACCCTGCGCTTCTTCGAAGACGTCTTCGAGGAACTGCTCGACCTCTTCCCGGCCGGCACCTCGCCGTTCATCCACATCGGGGGCGACGAATGCCCCAAGGACCAGTGGAAGCAGTCGCCCACCGCGCAGGCCCGCATCACGGAACTCGGCCTGGCGGACGAGGACGAACTCCAGTCCTGGTTCATCCGCCACTTCGACCGGTGGTTCACGGACCGCGGCCGACGGCTCATCGGCTGGGACGAGATCCTTGAGGGCGGCCTCGCCGAGGGCGCGGCCGTGACCTCGTGGCGGGGATACGCGGGCGGGATCGCGGCCGCCGAGGCCGGGCACGACGTCGTGATGTGCCCCCTGCAACAGGTGTACCTGGACTACCGTCAGGACGGCGGCCCCGACGAGCCCATGCCCATCGGGTACGTCCGCACCCTGGAGGACGTCTACCGCTTCGAGCCCGTGCCCCCCGGCCTCTCCGACGAGGCGGCCGGTCACGTCATGGGCACCCAGGCCAACGTCTGGACCGAGGTCATGCAGAACAGGGCCCGCGTCGACTACCAGGTCTTCCCGAGGCTCGCCGCCTTCGCGGAGGTCGCCTGGTCCCGCCTCCCGGCCTCCGGGGAGCGGGACTTCGCCGGCTTCGAACGCCGGATGCAGACGCACTACGCCCGCCTCGACGCCCTGGGCGTGGACTACCGCCCGCCCACGGGGCCGCGTCCGTGGCAACGCCGGCCCGGCGTCCTGGGTCGTCCGATCGAGGGACCGCCTCCGACCGTGTGACCACCGTCCCGCACCCGGCCCAGGGGAACGGAATAAGTCGTACGAACTCGCTGAAGAGTGGCAATTCGTACGCCAGGTGGAAGCTGTGCCAAAGCTGACTTTTCCCCTGGTCGGGGACGGAAACACCCTTCGCGGACCCTCGCGTCGGACAGCCCGGAAGATGTGCCAGAGTTGCCACGTCCCGGCCGTGAGCACGTACCGTACGGCGGACAGGCGGGACTGCCGGGACACCGGGAAGGGGCAGCTGGGTTGACCACGCACGCACCGCAGGCGATGCGGTCGGTAACGCTGCCGGCCTCGCTCGACGAGGCCGTGGCGGCTCTCGGCGCCATGCCCGCCGCCGTCCCCGTGGCCGGCGGCACAGACCTCATGGCGGCCGTCAACAAGGGGCTCCTTCGCCCCTCGGGACTGGTCGGCCTCAGCCGGATCAGTGAGCTGCGCGGCTGGCACTACCAGGACGGCCACGCCCTGCTCGGAGCCGGGCTCACCCACGCGCGCATGGGGCGGCCGGACTTCGCCGCCCTCATCCCCGCCCTCGCCGCGTCGGCGCGCGCTGCCGGACCGCCCCAGATCCGTAACGCCGGCACGCTCGGCGGGAACATCGCGTCCGCCGCCCCGACCGGCGACGCGCTGCCCGTCCTGGCCGCACTGGAGGCGGAGCTCGTCATCGCGGGCGCCGGGGGCTCCCGCCGCGAGATCCCCGTCTCCCACCTGCTGGCAGGCCGCGAGATGCTCGAACCCGCCGAGCTGATCGGCTTCGTCCGGGTACCGCTGCTGCACGCACCCCAGGTCTTCCTCAAGGCGACCGGCCGCACCGGCCCGGGCCGCGCCACCGCCTCCGTCGCGATCGTCCTGGACCCGGCCCGGCGCGGGGTGCGCTGCGCGGTGGGCGCGATCGCCCCCATGCCGCTGCGGCCCCTGGAGGCCGAGCGCTGGATCGCCTCCCTGATCGACTGGGACGGCGAACGCGGTGTGGCCCCCGACGCGCTGGCCGCCTTCGGCGAGTACGTCGCGGCCGCCTGCATCCCCGACCACGCACCACCGGAGGGCGGGGGAGAGGCACCCCCGCTGTCGCCGGCCGTTCTGCACCTGCGGCGCACCGTCGCCGCGCTCGCCCGACGCGCACTGGGGAGGGCACTGTCGTGAGCAATGAAGAGAACCCCGAGCAGCAGCACGGGCAGCCCGATCCGTACGCGGGCTGGCAGCCGACCCCCCAGGGCGGTGAGTACGACGCGGAGGCGACCGCCTTCGTCCACCTGGCCCCGGAGGACCTCGCCAACCTCGGCAACGACCCGCTGGCCGCGCCGGGCCACGGATACGTACCGCCGATGATCCTGCCGCTCACCCCTGCCGCCGGTCTCGACCCCTCGGCGACCGGCAGCTGGGTCCTTCAGACCCAGAGCCAGCAGGAGCGGGCGGCCGGCCACTCCACGAGCACGGAGCCCGCCCCGGACGCGGTCCACTGGCCCGACCCGAACCAGCAGCCGGAGCCGTACCAGCAGCCCTACCCGGACACGTCGCAGTACGGCCTGACGTCGTCCACGACGGCCCAGTGGAACTTCACCGAGAGCCTCCCCCCGGCCGAGCCCGAGCCCGAACCGGTGCCGGAGCCCGCCGGGCACACCGGCCAGTGGACGATCCCGGTGGCGGACGGCGACATCCCGGAGGAGTCCGGCGAGTTCGCCGCCTCGGCGCTCGCCGCGCCCTGGTACGCGGAGTCGGCCCCAGCCACCCTCCCCGGCGGTGCGCCCGCCCCCTGGGCGACGCAGGAACCCACGCCCGGGCCGGTGCACGAGCCGTCGGTGCCGCACGAGTCGGGGCCGGTGCACGAGCCGTCCGTATCGCACGAGTCCGGGAGCGCGGCCGAGGAGCCCCTGGCCGGGGCCCAGGAGGCCTTCACGCCGGCTCCGGAGGCACAGGCGACGGAGGCCCGGCCCACGGAGCCCTTCGCGCAAGCCCCGGCGGCTCACACGGACGTCCCGGAAGCCGCTGCGGAGACCGCAGGGGCCCCAGAGGCCCAGGAGGGCGCAGCCGAGCCCGGGAGGGCCGCCGAGACGGACACCGAGCCGGCGGAGCCCGTCCAGGAGCCTGCGGCCGGGACCGCGGAACCCGCCGCGGATGCCGGGCCCGCCCCGGAGACCGCTGACGAGCCCGCCGCGGAAGCGGGCCTCCCGCTCTCCGCCGACCCCGCTCCCGCGCTGTCCCAGGACACGGCCAGTGAGCACCCCTCCACCTCGTACGTCCTCCATGTGAACGGCGTGGACCGTCCGGTCAGCGACGCCTGGATCGGCGAGTCGCTCCTGTACGTGCTCCGGGAACGCCTCGGTCTCGCCGGGGCCAAGGACGGCTGCTCCCAGGGCGAGTGCGGTGCCTGCAACGTCCAGGTCGACGGCCGCCTCGTGGCGTCCTGCCTGGTGCCCGCGGCCACCACCGCGGGCAGCGAGGTCCGTACGGTCGAAGGCCTCGCCGTGAACGGCGAACCCTCCGACGTCCAGCGAGCGCTGGCCGAGTGCGGAGCCGTCCAGTGCGGCTTCTGCATCCCGGGGATGGCCATGACCGTCCACGACCTCCTGGAGGGCAACCACGCCCCCAGCGAGCTGGAGACGCGCCAGGCCCTGTGCGGCAACCTCTGCCGCTGCTCCGGCTACCGGGGCGTGCTCGACGCCGTACGCGAGGTCGTCGCCGGCCGGGAGGCGACCGCGGAGGCGGCGGCCACCGCACCGGAGGACGCGGAACCGCGCATCCCGCACCAGGCCGCCCCCGGAACGGGCGGCGTCCAGGCACCCGAGGGAGACGTCCGGTGAACACCGCACCGTCCCCCGCACGACCGGTCACCCCCACCGCCGACCACCGCCGCCGCAGCGGAGCGAACGACAAGGAGGCGGCGTGACCAGCGACGCAGCCACCGCGACCAGCACCCCCCGCACCACCCCGCAGCCCGAGGGCACCGAGCCGGCCCAGGAGGTGCCCGCGCTCGGACTGGGTGCGTCGCTGCCGCCCGCCGACGCCCGCGCCAAGACCGAGGGCACGTTCCCGTACGCGGCCGACCTGTGGGCCGAGGGACTGCTGTGGGCCGCGCTGCTGCGTTCCCCGCACCCGCACGCGCGCATCCTGTCGATCGACACCTCCGGCGCGGTCGGGATGCCGGGCGTGCGCGCGGTCGTCACGCACGAGGACATCCCCGGCGACGGCGCGTACGGCCGCCGGGTCGTCGACCGCCCCGTGTTCGCCTCCGACCTCGTGCGCCACCACGGCGAGGCGATCGCCGCCGTCGCGGCCGACCACCCCGACACCGCCCGGCTGGCCGCCGCGGCGATCACCGTCGAGTACGAGGTCCTCGAACCGGTCACCGACCCGGAGAAGGCCTTCGCCGCCGAACCCCTGCACCCCGACGGCAACCTCATCCGCCACATCCCGCTGCGCTACGGCGACCCGGACACCGTGGGCGAGGTCATCGTCGAGGGCCTGTACCGCATCGGCCGCCAGGACCCCGCACCGATCGGCGCCGAGGCCGGCCTCGCCGTGCCGCGCCCCGACGGGGGCGTCGAGCTCTACACGGCGTCCACCGACCCGCACACCGACCGCGACCTGGCCGCCGCCTGCTTCGGCCTGGACGCCGAGCGCGTGAAGGTCGTCGTGACGGGCGTCCCCGGGGCCACCGGCGACCGTGAGGACCCCGGCTTCCAGATCCCGCTCGGCCTGCTCGCCCTGCGCACCGGCTGCCCGGTCAAACTGGCCGCCACCCGCGAGGAGTCCTTCCTCGGCCACGCCCACCGCCACCCCACCCTGCTGCGCTACCGCCACCACGCGGACGCCGAGGGCAGGCTGGTCAAGGTCGAGGCCCAGATCCTCCTCGACGCGGGCGCGTACGCCGACTCCTCGTCCGAATCGCTGGCCGCGGCCGTGGCCTTCGCCTGCGGCCCGTACGTCGTCCCCCACGCCTTCATCGAGGGCTGGGCGGTCCGTACGAACAACCCGCCGTCCGGCCATGTGCGCGGCGAGGGCGCGATGCAGGTCTGCGCGGCCTACGAGGGCCAGATGGACAAGCTGGCCGCGAAGCTGGGCATCGACCCGGTCGAACTCCGCCTGCGCAACGCCCTCTCCACCGGCGACATCCTGCCCACCAGCCAGACCGTGACCTGCCCGGCCCCGGTCGCCGAACTCCTGCGCGAGATCAGTGAGTTCCCCCTGCCGGCGCTCCCCAAGGACGCCCCCGAGGACGACTGGCTGCTCCCGGGAGGCATGGAGGGCGCCGGTGAGCCCGGCGCCGTACGCCGGGGAGTCGGCTACGCGCTCGGCATGGTCCACATGCTCGGGGCGGAAGGCACGGACGAGGTCTCCACGGCCACGGTCCGGGTCCACGACGGGGTGGCCACCGTCATCTGCGCGGCCGTCGAGACCGGCCAGGGCTTCACCACCCTCGCCCGCCAGATCGTCCAGGAGACCCTGGGCGTCGAAGAGGTGCACGTGGCGGCGGTGGACACCGACCAGCCCCCCGCGGGCCCGGCGACGCACGGCCGCCACACCTGGGTCTCGGGCGGCGCGGTCGAACGCGCGGCCAAGATGGTCCGCACCCAGCTGCTCCAGCCGCTGGCCCACAAGTTCGGCATGTCCACGGAGCTTCTCCAGATCGCCGACGGCAAGATCACCTCCTACGACGGCGTGCTGTCCACGACGGTCACCGAGGCGATGGACGGCAAGGAACTCTGGGCCACCGCCCAGTGCCGCCCGCACCCCACCGAGCCGCTGGACGACTCCGGCCAGGGCGACGCCTTCGTCGGCCTCGCGTTCTGCGCCGTCCGCGCCGTGGTCGACGTCGACATCGAGCTCGGCTCGGTCCGGGTGGTCGAGATGGCCGTAGCCCAGGACGTCGGCCGGATCCTGAATCCGTCACAGCTCGCCACACGCATCGAGGCGGGCGTCACCCAGGGGATCGGCGCGGCCCTCACGGAGAACCTCCGCACGGCCCGAGGGGTCATCCGCCACCCGGACCTCACGGGCTACGCACTTCCGACGTCCTTGGACGCTCCGGACATTCGCATCGTCAAACTGATCGAGGAACGCGACGTCGTCGCCCCCTTCGGGGCCAAGGCCGCTTCCGCGGTACCGGTGGTGACCTCGCCCGCCGCGGTGGCCTCAGCGGTCCGCGCCGCGACGGGCCGCCCGGTCAACCGCCTCCCGATCCGTCCGCAGGCCGCCGTGGCCGTACCGAAGGCATGACGTGTGATTCACGTTGCACCTGCAACCCGGGGATGCGGGGTGTCACCGGTGCTGACTACAGTGATCCCTGAAGTAGTGGCCAGCCGGATACGGGGAGGGTGCTGTGCTGCCGAGTGATGGGGTCGGAGCGGCGTTGGGAGCGGTGCCGTTCCTGGGAGTCGCCACGGCGGGCGCCGCCGTCGAACTGGCCACCGAACTGACGTCGTTCACCAAGTTCCGCAACCGTATCGACGAGATACTGGAAGACCTCAAGACGTCCCCGGCCGGCCCCGACAAGCTCGGCGAAGACCCGGTGGTCCGCACCCAGTTCGGCGGCGGCGAGAACCAATGGGCGGAAGCGGCCAGCCTGTTCACGTCCTACCAGACGGTGATCACGGAGCTGGAGTCGCTCTCCAAGCTGCTGTCGGACTCCATCGAGGGCATGAGCATCGCGGTTCTCGCGTCGCACAACGGCTACGAGAACCTCGACCTCGACATCCGGCGGCGCATGCTCGCGATCTCGGACGAGGCGAAGAAGCACTACGGCGGCGAGTACGACCCGACGCAGCCGGCCAGGCAGAGCGGCGACACGCCTCCGGCGACGCCGGCGCCCGAGCCGAGCACCGGGGCGATCTGATGACGAGCACGATCACTGGCACGGCGCGGGGATAGACGGGGGCTGGGATGGACCACAAGGAAGCAGGACAGGGGACACCCTTCGACAGCATGTCCCACGAGACCATGCTGGCGTGGCTGGACAAGGCCAACAGCGGGGCGATCCAGGGTGCGTCGGACCGTCTCGTGAGCGCGGCCACGGAGATCCGCAAGATCGCGGAGGACCTCAAGGTCCGCCCGCAGATGGTCGAGTGGAAGGGCGAGGGCGCCGACGCGTTCCGCACCTGGAGCGCGGACCTGGCCAACGCGACGCTGCGCCTGGGCGACTACAGCGAGGGCGCGTCGAAGTGGCTCGCCCAGGCCTCGGACGCCCTGGCCTCGGCACAGGTCGCCATCCCCCGCACGGACGCGAGCGCCGAGGCGAACCTGGAGGCTGCGCAGGCCGCGCGGAACGACCCGGACGCGTCGGCGGTGCAGAAGAAGTCCCTGGAGACGCTGCTCGCCGCGAAGGAGTCGAACCGCCAGGAGGCGGCGGCGCAGATGCGGAGGCTGGCGCAGTCGTACTCGTTCTCGGCCTCGCAGATGGACGGCCTGGAAAAGCCGGTGTTCCCGCCGCCGCCGGGGGCGATCGTTCCGGAGCGTGAGGAACAGGCGCGCAATGTGAGCGTGGGGCGCGACTTCGGCTCTTCTTCGTCCGGTGTCGCGTCCGTCCATGCTTCGACGAGCTCCCCCGGGGGTTCGGAAGCTCCCGTGAGCGTGGGTACGAGCTCGCGAGGCCCCTCTGACCAGCTGACCACGAGCGGGCCGTCGCCGGTGCGCCCCGTCGACATGGAGATTGCCGGCACGGCAACGCTCCCCGACGCTCCAGCGGTCACGCCGATAACGCCGACGGTCGGCCCCGGGGGAGGGAAGACGGACGGCATCACACCGATCACAGCTCCCATCGCCGGTTCGGGCCCCATGCTGCCGCCCACCACGAGCGGTGGTCGGCCTGTCGGGGCCGTACGCCCGCCGATGCCGACTGTGGGCAACCCGGGGAGTAGCCCCCTCGGCCGCCCCGCCCGCGACGGAAGCATTGTCGGAGGCCGTCCGGTGGCACAGTCAACCGGTCGTCCGCCGGGAGGGCTTCCGCGCGGCAACGTCATCGGAAGCGAAGGCTCGCATGCAGGCCGAGCACCTATGGCACACGGCGGGGGAATCGGCGGGCCCGGGAGTCAGAGTGGCATCGTCGGTGGCCGTCGCTTGGCCGGTGAGACCGGTGGCATGGTGGGCGGACGTCCCCAGCAGCCGGGCCGCGCAGTCGGCCGGCCCTTCACTCCGGGAGGTACCGGTCTGGTCCGGGGTGCGGCAGGCGAGGGCGGACGCGGCGCCGGCGCGGTAGGGCGCGGAGCAGGAGTTAGCCCTCAGCGGGCAGGGGACCCACGTCGAGAGGACGGCGAACGTCCAGACTATTTGGTCGAGGACGAGGAAACCTGGCAGCTGGGAGGCCGCCGAGTCGTCCCACCCGTTGTCGACTGAGTCGTAGAGACAAAGGAATCGGATGCGTACCAGCAGCACAACGGGCAACTCCCGTCGCATTGTTGTCCCCATGGTGCTGGGACTCGTGCTTGCCGCAGGCTTCCCCATGCCCGCCTACGCGGACTCTGCCCGTTCTGAGCAGTGGCACCTGGATGCCATGAAGGCGGAGGAGATGTGGAAGACCAGCACCGGTGAGGGGATCACCGTTGCAGTCATCGACTCGGGCGTGGACGCGACGAACCCTGATCTCACTGGGCGCGTCGTCGAGGGCATGAACCTTGAGACGGACCTCCCAGGCGATGAGCATGAGGATTACAGCGGCCATGGCACGGGCATGGCTGGTCTCATTGCGGGGACCGGGCGAGCCGCCGGAGGGAATGGGGCCTTCGGACTGGCGCCCGGGGCCAAGATTCTCCCGATCCGGATGCCCAAGTCCGGGAGCGCTGCTAACCAGGCTGCCGGGGACAAGCAGTTCAACGATAATCTGCCGAAGGCAATCAGGTATGCCGTGGACCACGATGCCAAAGTCATCAATGTTTCCCTGGGAGTGACAGCCGGATCGCAGAATTTGAACGATGCTGTCGAATATGCGCTGACAAACGGGGCGCTGGTATTTGCCTCTGCGGGCAACAGCGGAGACGGCGCAAACCTCGTTGAATACCCTGCGGGCACGCCCGGTGTGGTGGG
>Ga0247818_10002071_pt1 | contig 12972 bp, 14 predicted proteins | sample 13C_Glucose_Day1_FD_192424 | JGI IMG/M metagenome (GOLD analysis project Ga0247818, IMG submission 192424) | Soil microbial communities from agricultural site in Penn Yan, New York, United States - 13C_Glucose_Day1 | ecosystem: Environmental > Terrestrial > Soil > Agricultural land | place...
TCGGGCCTTGCCTCAACACTCGTTTCCGCTGGTTCACAAAAGCCGCCTCATCGATGGCGAGCCTTTCTTCCGCATGCAGGAAGGTCCGGGTGCGAGCAACACCGAGACGGCTGTCGAGGTCAAGGAAACGCACGGAGATCTGTGGCGCTATGGGCTTTACCCGGTGACGGGCAAGAAGCATCAGCTGCGGGTGCACATGTCGGCATTGGGGGCCGGTATCTGCAACGATCCGTTTTACCCCGAGGTACTCAAGGATGCAGAAGATGACTACGCCAATCCTTTGAAGCTGCTGGCCCAGGGGCTGAAGTTTATCGACCCGGTGACAGGTCAGGAAAGGCAGTTCGAGAGCGAAATCACCTTGCAATGGTGATCATCAACCCTGGACGATCTGCTTTCTCCAGCCATGAAAAAGCCCGCATTCAGCGGGCTTTTCTGTATCCGGCGTCTCGTAGGAATTACAGCTCCTTAACGGTACGAACCTGATCCTTGTTGATGCGCGTCTGCTTGCCATCGAGCTGTTCGAACTCGTAGAAACCGGAATCCTGGTCGAAGTCCGGGGTGTCGACTGCCTGGATTTCGCGACCGTCATTCAAGGTGATCACTGTTGGCGATGCGCAACCGGCGAGGGTGGCGAGGCCCAGTGCAAGCATGAAAGTGGCGAGGGTCCGTTGTGTCATGAGTGTGTCTCCGAATATGAATTCTTTGGTTACTGAACTTGAGACGTATACAGCGCCAGCAAGTTCCTTGGGTATCAGTTTGACACAGTGTGGTGAGTGCTCAACAGCTGCGGCGTGTTGAGGTTGGCCAGGCGAGGATCATTGTCAGGGCATGTCAAGGCGGTCGCACCGAGCTTGCGCATCAGTCGGCCGGGGCTGCGCTCACCCTCATTCCAGGCTTTGTCGAATTCAGCCCGCAACGCTACAGGTATCACACACAGCAGCGGCTCCCAGTGTTCGTCATGGCGAAGCATCAACGGCTGGTCCGGGTGTTGGCCGGCGGATTCGCGCATGCTGGTCAGCAGCGCCGCATCGACACGCGGTACATCGCAGGGCAGCACCAGCAGATGGGGATGACGCGCGGCTTTGAGGCCCGCGCGAATACCGGCCAGCGGCCCCGGAAAGTCACCTTCATCGTCATGGACCAACTGATCGGCATAGGCTGCGTACCGCTGCGGGTTGCGGTTGCAGGAAATGATCAGGTCATCTGTCAGAGGGCGGGTCTGACGATGCAGATGTGCAATCAGCGGTTCGCCCTGCCAGTCCAGTAGCCCCTTGTCCTGGCCGCCCATGCGTTGGCCACGACCGCCCGCCAGGAGCAAAATGGAGCAAGTCAATAAATTCGTACGGGTGATCATTGCAAGTCTCCACGCAGGCGGCGAAAAAACGGGGCGCTGTGATATAACACCGGGCTGTTTCTCCTACAACTGGACGAGCCTATGAAAGCCAAGGCTGATGTACCTTTCGCACCGCTCAACATCGCGGTGCTGACTGTCAGTGATACCCGCACACTGGAAACCGATACCTCGGGCCAGGTCTTTGTCGATCGGCTGGTCGCTGCCGGTCATAACCTGGCTGCCCGGGTGATACTCAAAGATGACCTGTACAAGATCCGTGCGCAAGTTGCCACCTGGATCGCCGATGATGTTGTGCAAGTGGTGTTGATCACCGGTGGCACCGGCTTTACCGGGCGTGACAGCACACCGGAAGCGGTCAGTTGCCTGCTGGACAAGCAGGTCGATGGCTTTGGCGAGCTGTTCCGCCAGATATCGGTGGCGGACATCGGCACCTCGACCGTTCAGTCGCGAGCATTGGCTGGCCTGGCCAATGGCACGCTGGTGTGCTGCCTGCCGGGGTCGACCAATGCAGTACGCACCGGTTGGGACGGCATACTTGCCGAACAGCTGGATGCGCGGCATCGCCCATGCAATTTCGTACCGCACTTGAAGCAGGCGCCAGCCTGTGAATCCCGTGGGTAAGCCAGGCAAGACCGGCAGCCTGATGCCGGTCGAGGTGGCCTTGGCACGCTTGCTCGAAATGGCCGATGACACGCCAATTGTCGAGCGTGAGCATTTGCCGTTGGCTCAGGTTCAAGGACGTGTGCTGGCGCAAGACCTGGTGTCGACGCTTGATCTGCCGCCGTGGCCCAACAGCGCCATGGATGGTTACGCCTTGCGCACGGCCGACTGGGCTGGCGAGCCACTGGTGGTCAGTCAGAAGATCTTTGCCGGGCAGGCTCCCGACCCCTTGCAGCCCGGAACCTGCGCGCGAATCTTCACCGGTGCACCGGTTCCCGCCGGTGCCGACTGCGTCGAGATGCAGGAAAACGCCGAGGTCCAGGCGGATCAGCGAGTGCGTTTCATCCAGGCCATGAAACCGGGCCAGAACATTCGCCCCCAAGGCCAGGAAACTACCGTCGGTGAGCTGGTGCTGCCGGCTGGCACGCGTCTGGGGCCCATCGAGCAGGGGTTGGCCGCTTCCCTGGGATGTGCCGGGCTGGAAGTGGTTCGCAAAGTGCGCGTTGCGGTGTTGTCCACCGGAGATGAATTGATCGAACCGGGACAGGCGTTGGGGCCTGGGCAGATTTACAACAGCAATCGAGTGTTGCTCTGCAGTTGGTTGCAGCGCCTGGGTTGTGAAGTCGTCGATGCGGGAATTCTTCCGGACGATCTGCAAACCACCCGTACCCGACTGGGTGAAATGCAGGACGTCGACCTGATTCTCTCGACCGGTGGCGTATCGGTAGGTGAGGCGGATTTTCTCGGCATCGCCTTGCGCGAGGAGGGGGAGTTGTCTCTGTGGAAGCTTGCCATCAAACCGGGGAAACCACTGACATTCGGGCATTTTCGTGGCGTACCGGTGATTGGGTTGCCGGGCAATCCGGCATCGACGCTGGTGACTTTTGCCTTGTTGGCCAGACCCTATCTCCTGCGCCGCCAAGGCGTAAACGACACCGAACCGCTCAAGGTGCGAGTGCCGGCAGGCTTTGACTGGCCGATTCCCGGCAATCGACGGGAGTATTTACGCGGGCGCATGGAAAACGGTCAGGCAATCATCTACAAAAACCAGAGCTCCGGCGTACTGCGCAGTGCCGCCTGGGCGGACGGTCTGGTTGAAGTACTTGAGGATCGCACGCTGGTGCAGGGCGATATCGTCAACTTCATTCCACTGAGTGAAGTCCTCAACTGATGGCTGCCGCCGCCTTTTCACGCAAGCCCGGTGATTGAACCGGGTTTAGCGTTTCTGGTCGCTCAATGACTCAGGATCAATGAAATGATCTGCTCGAATCGGCTATTGGCGATCCAGCCAAGGAGCCCGAGAACAACGGCGGTTCCGCCAGCGGAATAGGCCAGCCTGTATTTGATTGACTTGACGTCATCATGGAACTCATCCACATCTCTGGATATGTATCTGAGTCGAGTTTCCAGTTCAACGATGCGAGGCTCCAGCGCTGTTTCTTCGATGGCTTTCACATTGTTGCCGGGCTGGTCGTGATGGTCGGGGCGTTTTTCTGCAGGTGTTAAAACTTGCATCACCGGTGACCTGTTGGTTTGGTTTTGCATTGCACATCCTTGTATTGATTTTGCTGATGACTAAAACCTTGGGCCCAAAGTGTACTAATCCCGATTTGTGGTCAATTGAGCCGATTCCTCACGTTTTGTAAGAAAAATCTCGACATCCATATTTCCACATTTACCCAAACGCAAATTATTGGTTTTTTTTGCAACTTTTATAGGGCGCTTCGTGGTCAACATTCTCCGGATGCCCTTCAAACCGGGAGCGACAATGATGAGCGAGCGCAAGGCCTTATTGATTCTGCATGGCAAGCAGGCGCTCAACGACGCGGTTCGTGAGGCGGTCGAAAGCAAGCGTGAGCAAGGTTGGGAGGTGGCCGTTCGATTGACCTGGGAGGCCGGGGACGCGCAAAGGCTGGTCGAGGAGGCCTTGGCTGGCGGATATCGACAGATCATTGCCGGTGGCGGTGATGGCACTCTGCGCGATATCGCCGAGGCCATGGCGTCGCAATCGACCAAGGCCAGCCTGGTGCTGATGCCTCTGGGCACTGCCAATGATTTCGCGCGCGCAGCGGGGGTGCCCCTGGAGCCCGATCAGGCCCTGGAACTTATGGACACCGCGCCCACTGCCATCGACCTTGGGGAGGTGGGCGGGCAGATCTTCCTGAACATGGCCACAGGTGGTTTTGGCAGTCTGGTCACGGCGAACACTTCCGAAGACTTGAAGAAAGTCCTCGGCGGCGCGGCCTATCTGTTTACCGGTCTTTCACGCTTCGCTGAGTTGCATGCCGCTTATGGTGAGCTGCAGGGGCCGGATTTCCACTGGAGCGGCGATCTGCTCGCACTCGGCATCGGCAACGGGCGCCAGGCTGGCGGAGGGCGGGTGTTGTGCCCGCAGGCGCTGGTGGATGACGGGTTGCTCGATATCAGTATCCTGCCTGCGCCGCAGGAAGTCGTCGGCACCTTGAAAAATCTGCTTTCCGAAGGTTTTGGCATCGACAGCATGTTTGTACGCGCCCGGTTGCCATGGGTTGAAATCAAGGTGTCGGAGGGGCTTTTCATCAATCTTGATGGCGAACCGCTGGAGGGCGACAGCCTGAGGTTTGCGGTGCGGCCGGCGGCGCTGCTCGTGCATCTGCCCGAGCGCTCGCCGTTGTTGAGTACGGGTGAGGCCGACTAGTCGTCCAGACTGATGATCTGTTCGCGTACTGCGAAAAGTACCAACCCGGCGACATCGAAAATCTGCAGGCGCTTCATGATCTGTGAACGGTGGGTTTCGACGGTCTTGACGCTCAGGTACAGGCCGCTGGCGATTTCCCGGGTGGATTTGCCGCGGACAATCAGGCGCAGGATTTCCAGCTGGCGCGCCGTCAGATTGTGCGAGTCGGCGGCCTGCGGCGGGTGTTTCTGATTGCGGATCAACGCCTGATTGATGACGGTATGGGCGATGGCCGGGCTCAGATAGCGCTCGTTGTTGCGCAGGGCCTCCAGCGCGTGCTCGAGTTCGGTGGCCGTCGTGTCCTTCAACAGGTAGCCATGGGCTCCGGACTCCAGTGCCTGCATGATGATCGCGGGATCGGTATGCATCGAAAGGATCAGCACCTTGCTCTGCGGGCAGATTCGTTTGAGCTGTAGCAGTGCTTCAAGGCCACCGGTCTGGCGCATGGAGATATCCAGCAGCACGATATCCGGGGACAACTGTTCGACCATTTCGAGCAGTTGCGCGCCGTCATTGGCTTCGCCGATGACCGCATAGCCGGGAAGATCCATTACCAGGGCACGCACGCCAGCCCTGATCAGCGAGTGGTCATCCACCAGAAGTAAATTACAAGTCAATGCATAACCTTATTCGGACTGGCCCGTTCGAGCGCACGAGGCGCCCAGGGAAATAGAGCTTCGATCTGAGTGCCTTTGCCGGGCTCGCTGATAACGGTCAGCGTGCCGCCCAGTTGATCAATCCTTTCCGTCATCCCGGCCATCCCGCGTTGTCCCTCACGGCCTGGGTCGATGGCAGGTGCAAAGCCTTGACCATCGTCGCTGATTTGTAACTTCAGGCCTTGTGGCAGGCGCTGCAGACAGACCAGCAGGTTTTTCGCCTCGGCGTGTCGCAGGATATTGGTAACCGCTTCCTGGGTGATCCGAAAAGCAGCGACGGCCATTTCTTCCGGTATACCGGTCAAGCGCTGCTGGCACTCCAGACTCCAGTGCACTGGCGTATTGGCCAGGGTCTTGAGCAGATGTGCGCGCAGACTGGCTTCCAGGCCCAGGCTGGCCAACTGGCGGGGATTGAGAATGGCCGATACATCGCGAACTTTGGCCAGTGTTTCCTCCAGCGTCTCGCACAGAAGCGAGCATTGCCCCTGAAGGTCCTCGGGCATCCGGCGTTTGAGCCATTCGCTTTGCAGCTTTGCCGCTGTCAGTAGTTGGCCAATATCGTCATGCAGTTCGCGGCTCAATCGGTGACGTTCGCTTTCCTGAACTTGCAGCAGCCGGTCGGCCAGTTCTTGCGGCTCAAACTTGATGGACTTGCGCGAAAGCAGGTATTGCACCCAGACACCGCCCAAGGCGGCAATGTCGAGCGACAGAAGCCCGAGGGGCAACTGCAATGACCGAATGTAGATCAGCAGGCTGCCGAGGCTCGAACAGATGCATAGAAAAAGCGTGAGCCTGCACGCATTTTCCCGGCTGGGCGGCCGGAGGGTTATTGACTTGAGGCTGGCGTGCATAGCGGTTGGAGCCATTGGGTGTTCGCTGACGGGCAGACCGGTCATGCTGATTGACGGTCTCTGTTTTTGTTAGGTGGAGCGTCGACTTCAACGGGGCACACTTTCTCGGCAGCAAATCAGCCATGAGCCTGGTTTGGGCTGTGCTGGCCTGAATTCACACTGCTAATAATTGGCGTCAACTAATAAGCGCCATAATAGCACTTAAGATACCGTCGGTCGCGGTGGGATAGTTGTTCAGATAGTCTGGCTTTTGGCTGGCCTGGATGCCGGTTCCAAAATGGAACGCATGACTGTGTGATGAGCTGGTTGGCTATTTGCGGTCTTTAGTAGTTGCTGCCAGGCAGAACCCTGGACGTTGATGGACACGCAACTACCGAAAGTAATAGTTGTTTGTTCACACATGTCGTTCATGGATATGAAGTATCCAATTGCGACATGTTCGAACGCGAATTTCATAGCAATTGCGACGTCCCGGATACACAACCATGGCGTAGCCGGGTTTGTTCAGGCGTGCAGTTCCGAGTAGGAAACGAGGGCGAGCGGTCTGGTGTTGACCGGTTGAAACCCGCTTTGTCCCACCTGAACGGCAAACGCTTCGATCAGGGTCACCTGTTCACTGTCGTCCAGACTCAACTGGCCAGTGGTCTGGTCAATGAGTTCGAGCTGCCAGGCAATCAGGGTCAGGCAGTCTTTCAGGGCGCTCAGCGCTTCGTCATGCAGGTTAATGTGATTCTGGGCGTGGTTGAGCAGGTCATGGATGTGCAGGGAAAACTCCGAAACGGCTGCCAACGCCAAGGCATCAGCCTTGTTGGCCAGCTTCAGGAGGGTGTTGAGCATGCAGTCGATGGCGTCCCTGTCGTTGCTGATCAATTGCAGGTGGCTGAGGCATTCTTCGGTTTTGGCCAGGAGTGTTTCAGCCTCGACGAGAAACTCCGGGAGCCGCTGAGCCCACTGTGTACGTTCGTTCGGCATACTTACCTCCACAACGTCATGTCAAATGAGGGGATGTCGTGTGTGTCGAGGAGGACGGTCGGGACCTCGCCGTTGTCAGTCAGACCAGGCAACGAGCTGCCGCCAGCCATGGAGCGGGCAGGGGAACACAAGAGGGTGCTAGGCCAATTAGCTGCGATCGCACACAAAAGCCTGACTCCGTTCATGCAATGAGAATGGCGTCACATTAATGGCAATTGGATATTGCGAATATCAGGTTGTAACTGATTGTGGCTAGGGGAATCCCCTACGCAGCGGAACCTGTCGAGCAATCGGTGGTCGCGCGACGGGGGCAGCCAATGAAATGTGCCGCTAGTAAAGCATGATGTCAAAGTGATATCAATGCTTGCGCGTGGCATTTTAGAGCGGATCAAGCTTCGGTGATAACAGCCGATAACCATCTTTAGTGAATTCACCCGAACAAGACCAGGAGCCCATTGATGGCTGGCATTCTCGACACGGTAGACCAACGCACGCAACTGGTGGGTGAGAATCGCCTGGAAATTCTCATGTTCAGGCTCGCCGGACGGCAATTATTCGCGATCAACGTCTTTAAAGTGCAGGAAGTCTTGCAGCTGCCGAAGTTGACCCTGATGCCGCAGCGTCACCCTTTCGTTTGCGGTGTGGTCAACCTGCGTGGCCAGACTCTGCCGGTCATCGATTTGTCCCAGGCCATCGGCATGCGTCCATTGGTTCCGGGGCCTGGCAGCACGATTATTGTCACCGAATACAACCGCTCCGTGCAGGCATTCCTGGTCGGGGGCGTGGACCGCATCGTCAATATGAACTGGGAGGCCATCCTGCCGCCACCCACCAGTGCTGGTCGCCAGCATTACCTGACGGCTATCAGCAAGGTCGATGATCAACTGGTGGAAATCATCGATGTGGAAAAAGTCCTCGCCGAAATCGTCCCCTACAATGCCAAGGTATCCCGGGAAAAGCTCGACGACCCGGTGCTGGAACGTGCCCGTGGCCGCGAAGTGCTGCTGGTCGATGACTCGAATGTGGCCTTGTCGCAACTGCGTGACACCCTGGGTCAGCTCGGGGTGAAGATGCATGTCGCCAGTGACGGCTTGAAAGCCTTGAACAGGCTCAAGGCCTGGGCCGACAGCGGGATCGATATGACCGAAAAACTGCTGATGGTGTTCACCGATGCGGAAATGCCGGAAATGGACGGCTATCGTCTGACCACCGAGATCCGCAATGATCCGCGTCTGCGCGGGTTGTACGTGGTGCTGCACACCTCCCTGTCCGGCAGCTTCAACGAATCGATGGTCAAGAAGGTTGGCTGCGACGATTTCCTCTCCAAGTTCCAGCCGGACAAACTCGTCGACGTAGTGCGCCAGCGTCTGATACTCGACGAAGTGCCAGCCTGATAACCCCGCCTTCTACAGGGTAATGCTGTTCACTTAAGCTGGGGCGCACACTTGTGGCGAGGGGGCTCGCCCCCGTTCGGCTGCGGAGCAGTCGTAAAACCACTACACGCGGTATACCTGATACACCTCGGTGGCAGGTTTTGGGGACGCTTCGCGGCCCAACGGGGGCGAGCCCCCTCGCCACAAGGTGTGTGCCCGCTTAAGTGAACAGCATTAGCCTCCTACAGGGGACTTTGGCGCCATCCAGGCTTTGATTCGCCGCTGAAGCTCGTATAGGGTGACGCTTTTGCCTGACAAGGAGCTGGCCATGCTGCGTCTGAGCGCGCTTTATCGTTATCCGTTGAAATCGGGCAAGGGCGAGACACTGGCACAGATCAGTCTCGACAAACTGGGGCTGGACGGCGATCGACGCTGGATGCTGGTGGACGAGGCCAGCGGACGTTTCCTGACCCAGCGAGCGGTAGCGCAGATGAGCCAGCTGTCGGCATTGTGGAATGCTCAAGGGGGGCTGACCCTTGCGGCGCCCGATCATGCGCCGATCAATGTTGCCTTGCCCGGCAGTGCCGCTCAATTGCGCGGCGTGACGATCTGGCGCGACACCTTGCGGGTCCCCGATGCGGGTGATGAGGCCGCTGCCTGGGTCAGCGAGTTCATCGGCAAACCGACGCGGCTGGTGCAGGTGCCGCTCGATCGTGCGCGCACGACCCAGGCAGGCTACGGCAAGGATGACGATCAGGTGGCATTCGCCGATGGCTTTCCATTGTTGCTGATCGGCCAGGCGTCCCTGGAGGAGCTGTCGCAACGGGTCGGGCGTCCCCTGGAGATGTTGCGTTTCCGTCCCAACCTTGTGATCGAAGGCAGCGAAGCCTACGCCGAAGATGGCTGGAAGCGTATTCGCATCGGCGAGGTCGAGTTCCGGGTGGTCAAGCCCTGCTCGCGCTGCATCCTGACCACGATCGATCCGCAAACCGGGGAACGCAGCGATGATCGCGAGCCTCTGGCAACCTTGCAGAAGTACCGTTCCCAGGCGGATGGCGCAATGTTCGGCCAGAATCTGGTCAACGACAGCAATGGTCGACTCGAAGTCGGCATGCCGGTCGAGATCCTCGAGTAGTCCCCGGTAGAACGAAAAATGCCCGCGTTCAGGAACGCGGGCATTTTTTTGTCGCGGTGAAAATCCGCAGGTTTAGCCGCGGTATTCGCACAGGTAGGCAGTATCGACGGCAACCTTGAGCTGGAACTTGCTGTTGGCCGGCACGTTGAACTGGCTGCCGGCGGCGAAGGTTTCCCAGCCGTTGCTGTCCGGCAGTTTGACCGTCAGGGCGCCGCTAACGACGTGCATGATTTCCCGCTGGCTGGTGCCGAATTCGTATTCGCCCGGAGCCATGACGCCGATGGTCGCCGGACCTTCTGCGGTGCCAAAGGCGATCGACTTGACGGTGCCGTCGAAGTACTCGTTGACTTTAAACATGGGCGATTCCTCGAAAAGGGCTGAAAAGGGCCGGCCAGTATGCACAAGGCCCTTGGCGCCGTCACCTGTCTAAAGCGGAAGAACCAGCGGCAGCAGGCGTGCGGTATTGCGCGCATCCTCCAGCGCCCGGTGCTGCTGGCCGGTGAACTGCATACCGGCCAGTTGCAGGGCGCCATTGAGCCCCAGCGGCCGTTCCAGTCTTCGGGCCTTGGCGAAGCGTTGCTTGAGGTTCATGTGGGTCACCTGGGTCAGTACGCTGTCCAGTTGCAGCCGCTGCCATTCCAGGAGCAGCTGTTTGCGATCGTAGTCGCCCCAACTGGCCCAGCCTTCAAGGCGTGTGTGATGCTGGCCGAGCCAGCGCTCGAACGCAGGCCAGACCTCGCGCAGAGGTTGTGCGGCATCGATGCTGGCCTGGGTGATGTGGGTCAGCTCGCGGCAAAACGGGGTCAGCAATGGCCGGCGCAGCGGCCGGACAAAGCGCTGGAAGTGATCCAGCTCACGTCCCTTGCGATCGACCAGAGTGGCGCCGATTTCAATGATTTCCATATCTGTGATTGGCCAACCGCCCTCATCGGTGGTGGCCTCCAGATCAATGACCAGCCAGTGAGGCATCGCAGGGTTCCTGGTATCCGCGTCCTATAGGCGTTGAGCGTAGCTAAACCCGGCCGTTGCGCCTAGCGGCTTATTCGACCTCCAGCAGAATCTGACGGTTTTTCACCTGGTCGCCGACCTGGACTTGCAGCCGTTTGAGTACGCCGTCGATACCTGATTTCAGCGGATGCTCCATTTTCATGGCTTCCAGCACAACCAGCAGTTGCCCCTTGGTGACCGGGCTGCCTTCGCGCACGAGCACGTCGACGATCGCTCCGTCCATTGGCGCCTTGAGGGTGCCGGAGCTGACGTTGGCCAGGCTGCTGACCGGTGCCTGAGTGCGATCCACCAGGCGCAGGCTGCCTGGGCGGGTGAACAGCCAGAGTTGCCCGGCGTCCAGACGGTAGTGGTGGCGTTGGCGAATGCCGTCGATCTCCAGGGTCGCCTGGCGTCCATCGTCGTGGATGACCTGCAGGTCGAGCTGACGGCTGGCGGCCTGAATCCGCAACGACCCGCCGGGCTGCGCATGCAATGCCACAGGCCAGACCTGATCTTCAAGACCGATACGGTAGTGCAGCGGTACGCTGGCGTTGTTGCGCCAGCCGGCCAGCGTGGTGTGATGAGTCTGCGCCGCGGCCAGATAAAAAAACGCGGCGGCGATGGCCAACTGTTCGGCGCTTGGTAGAGCCGGGTTGAGGCACTCATGCTCGACGAAATGCTGTGGGATAAAGCCGGTGCTGAATTCGCCACTGGCAAATTGCGGATGTTCCAGCAGGCTCGTGAGTAGACGCTGATTGCTGTGCAAGCCCAGCAATACACTGTCCTGTACTGCCCGCAGCAACTTGCGCCGAGCCTCTTCGCGTGTTGCGCCATGAGCGATGATCTTGCCCAGCATGGGGTCGTAGAAGGGGCTGATGTGCTGGCCTTCGATCAGGCCATGATCGATGCGGATGCCGTCCTGCACTCCCGGTTCCCAAGCCGTGACTTGCCCGGTTTGCGGCAGGAATCCCTGCGCGGGATCTTCGGCATACAGGCGCACTTCCATGGCGTGTCCGTTGAGCTGTACCTGCTCCTGGCGCAACGGCAGGGGATGCCCTTCGGCGACGTGCAGTTGCCAGGCCACCAGGTCCAGTCCGGTAACCAGTTCAGTCACCGGGTGTTCCACCTGCAGCCGGGTGTTCATTTCCAGGAAGTAGAACTGTCCTTGGGCATCGAGCAGAAACTCCACCGTACCGGCACCCACATAACTGACGGCACGTCCGGCCTTGAGCGCGGCTTCGCCCATGGCCTGGCGCAACTCGGCGGTCATGACCGGGCAGGGCGCTTCTTCGATGACTTTCTGGTGGCGGCGCTGGATCGAGCAATCACGCTCGCCGAGGTAGACCAGGTTGCCATGCTGGTCGCCAAACAACTGGACCTCGACATGGCGAGGGTCGATCAAGGCCTGCTCGAGGATCAGCTCGGCGCTGCCAAAACCATTGAGGGCTTCGGAGCGCGCGGTACGAATCTGCTCGAGCAAATCACTTGCCTCGTGCACCAGGCGCATGCCGCGACCACCGCCACCGGCACTGGCTTTGATCATCAGCGGATAGCCGATGCGTTCGGCTTCGCGGGTCAGGGTCGTATCGTCCTGTTCGGCGCCTTGATAGCCTTTGATGCAGGGCACACCGGCGTCGATCATGGCGATTTTCGACAGGCGCTTGCTGCCCATCAATTTGATGGCTGCAGGGCTTGGGCCGATGAAGGTGAGACCGGCATCCTGGCAGGCGAGGGCGAAGCCGGCGTTTTCCGAGAGGAAGCCGTAGCCGGGATGGATCGCATCGGCGCCGGTGCGGCGGGCGGCGTCGATGATCGCCGGGATGTTCAGGTAGGACTGTTGCACCGGGGGCGGGCCAATGTTGACCGCTTCGTCGGCCATCTGCACATGCAGGGCGTCGGCGTCGGCGTCGCTGAATACGGCGACTGTGCGGTAGCCCAGAGCCTGGGCGGTGCGCTGGATGCGGCAGGCGATTTCACCGCGGTTGGCGATGAGGATTTTCTTGATCGCGGGCATGGGGTGGCTCTCTAAAATTTGCGATGACTGTTTGGGCCTCATCGCGAGCAGGCTCGCTCCCACATGGGATTTTTGTCGTTCACAAAACCTGTGCGAGCGAGCCTGCTCGCGATGCTTTTTAAGAGGCCCACCCCGGTTTACGTTTCTGCATGAAAGCCATGGTCCCTTCGACACCTTCAGGTCCCGTCACCGCCTCGCTGAACCACTGCGCTGCTTCATCCAGCAGCGCATCGGACGGTTGTCCGGCACTGGCC